>Ga0078972_1011146_pt1 | contig 16294 bp, 15 predicted proteins | sample YelNatPaOPGAMG01_FD_67568 | JGI IMG/M metagenome (GOLD analysis project Ga0078972, IMG submission 67568) | Hot spring thermophilic microbial communities from Obsidian Pool, Yellowstone National Park, USA - OP-RAMG-01 (SPADES assembly) (version 2) | ecosystem: Environmental > Aquatic > Thermal...
TTTGTCTATGGAATAAATCTTTTGTACGCAAATCTAATTCTTTATTTATTTTTTAATGCTTCATTTTCACTTTCTGCGATATTGCCAATAGCAGGCAACATACCCATTAATATCCAAAATGGGATGCCAACAATGTAAGTCTGAATTAAGTTGTTCACCAAGAAATGAATGAGCAAAGCAAGTTCCGCGGACATAATCCCGATCGCCAATGATCGCCAAAGCATATTCTCCGATTTCAAGCCGAGTTTATTTAATAGCCTAAATCCGTATAAAAAGAAAGATACTATAATCCACATCCAACCAATAAATCCGATCAACCCTGTTTCTGAAAGAACTTGGAGATATTCGCTATGCGCTCCCATACCGTATTTGCTTACTCTACCTAATATAGCAGGGTCATTTATATATGAAAATGCAAAAGATCCATATCCCGCACCTAAAATTGGATGTCTTTCAAACATGGCAATAGCAGTTGCCCATCTCAACAGACGTTCTTTGTTTGTCCCATATTTAAGGCTAAAGATAGTGCTTGCCCTTGATATTATCACATCTGAAACTTGCGGAATACTGATTAAAACTACGAATAACAAGACAAATGCCCCTGCGATCAGCATTTTTTTGTTTTTGACACCCTCAGACCGTTGAATTAGCAAGAACCCCATAGAAATTATAAATGACAACCATACGCCACGGGAGAAGCAAAGACAAATAGCGACGATATAAAACACAGTCAATCCTGACCAAATAACACGGTCATAAACTCCCCTATCATAGATCATCCTAGCTAAAAGAATAAATAGTATTACAACAACAAAAGAACCGTAATGAGCATAGCTTGTAAATGGTGTGCCTTCATAAGCGGTAGTCCATCGCCACATCTCTATCCTGTCAATAAGGAATATGGCTGTCCAACCGACAGCGATCGTCCCAGAAACCATAGCGATTATAAAAAATCGTTTCAACTTTTGTCTGTCATTTATTATGCTAAATACGATTACAGACAACATCATATATACTAAAGCCCTGAATGAACCTTTTATAGAGGCGTAAAGATGAGTTGTGTTTATTAAGGACAGACAAATTCCCGCGGAATATAAGAGCATAGGGAGTTTAAATGGAAATCCTATTTTGACGCCTCTGCTTTTAAGGACAATCCATCTCAAAGCAAAAGCCCCTGCCATGATAGCAAGCAATGGCTCTGTTGGAACTTGCATTTCTGTCCCAGAGGTCATTATAAATCTAAATGAGAATGGCAGAGTTGCAACAAGTATATAAAGGGCGATATTCAGTGCAGAAAAACTTGTTAATGCGAGAATTCCTAATAATGGAACGATGAGGAAAGGCGAATCTGCATATATTGCTAATGAAGCCCCTAAGACGATCAAAGCTGGGATAAAAAGTGCATATTTGATGTAGTTTTTTTTAAAAATTGCAGGTATAGATAATCCGTTCATTATTCTGAAAAAACTCTTTGTGCATAAATATCAGCATCAACACGGCGTTTATCCCACCACGTTATGATAGCACTACCGATACCGCTATTCACTGGATAGGCGTCTTGCTGACCGCCTTGAGCAGTGCATATTGCTGTCCCGTTCTCTATCCAAAGGGATTTTCCGTTTGTATCTATTCGCTGTGCGTATATATCAGCGACAATGTCTCGTTCATCCCACCAGACAACGATAACACCATTTACGCCATCAGTGACAATATTTGGATTATACTGGTCTTTATTTGCATTGCAGATAGGAATTCCGTCCTTTGCCCATTTCACATTTCCCTCACTGTCTATTTTTTGTGCATAAATATCCCATTCGCCAGAACGTTGATCTCTCCAAACTATAAATGTGTTATCTTTGTCATGGTTTAATATACAATAGTCATATTGGTCACCCTTTGCAGTGCATATAGGAATGCCATTTTCTTGCCAAAGTGTCTTGCCTTCGGGATTAATGCGTTGAGCGTAAATATCCCAATCTTGTCCATCTCTATCGTCCATCCATGTAATTATAACACCGCCAGAGCCATCAGAAGTGATCGCTGGATATAACTGATTCCTCTGTGCCTTACTGATAGGAATGCCATTTTCTTGCCATAATATCCGCCCGTTAGCATCTACCCTTTGGACATATACATCGCCAGAATCATCTCTTGTATCATGCCAAGTTACATAAGCCCCTCCTAAACCATCTCCAACTATGTTAGGATAGACTTGTTCCCCTTTTGTTTTGACTACTGCTACTCCGCCTTTTGTCCATAAAGTCTCACCTTTCGCATTTACTCTTTGGATATATATGTCTGGTGCGTCGGTTTTAGCTCTATAATCATGCCAAGCTATTATAGCTCCGCCCTTACCATCTGATATTATATCAAGCTCCTGCTGAGCGCCAGGGACGTTACAAACAGGTATTCCGCCGGGCTTCCATAATATCTGACCATCACCATCAACTCTTTGAGCGTATATATCCATCTCAGTAAATCCAGCCCGTTTATCCCACCAAGCGATTATAGCCCCGCCATTTCCATCAGAAACAAGGTTAGGAAACCATTGATCGCCTTGCTCCAAACATATAGCTACACCATCTTTTGCCCATCTTATCTGACCACGTGCATCTATCCTTTGTGCGTATATATCAGATGAGTTTGACGACATATCCTGCCAGACAATTATCGCCCCTGTAGCACCATCGGTTGTAATTCTCGGATGTTCTTGAACGCCATCCGCAGTGCATATAGGAACACCAGTTTCTGGATCATCTGGCCATGCACCAAAGCTATCCATAGCCGATAAAAAAATTAAAGAAATTATCAAGATTATTTTCACATTAAACTTTCGTATTACCTCATCTCTACTAAATCTTGGATAAAAGATCCGAACAGAATTTGAAGATCCTGTCAGCATATTCTATGAGCCTCCGTGCTTCTCTTTCAGTAAACTTTCTTCTTGGTGAACCAGATATATGAACATCGGGACATCTTGCCACAATATAGACTTTATCCAATCTTTGCTTCGTTCCATCATTAAAACCTATTTTACCATTATAACTTTCTTAGCAGAACCAACATTGCCAGCAGAATCAGTTGCCTTTATTACTATTGTATGCTCACCCGACGTCAAGGTATCTGTTGTGAAAGAAAATGTTTCTTTTTTAGAATCAAACACTTGATCAGAAGGATAAATTGCCTTCCAATCTTTCCCATCTATTGAATAGACCATACTTTTAACATATCCTCCTGCGTCTTCAGTTCTACCAGAGATTATATATTTGCCATCAGCAGATGGGTTTGCCTGTAAATCAAGCACAACAGGCGGGGTATTGTCTATAATGAACTTTTCGCTAATTTCTTCTTCTGAAAGGGCAATGTCTTTTGGATTACTTGGGGCATCGGAGGCAACAACTTTGATCTGATATATGCCATCTGGGAACGATTCAGTATCTATTGGATATGACGTTGTTTTAAGCTCATCTTTTAGAAGTTTCCAATTCTGCTCGTCAATGCCTTTAAAAAATACGCTATATTCAAGAGTATCATCATTTGGGTCTTTGGCTTGCCACTTTATGACTTTTTTACCATTTATCGGCACTGTTTCGGTTTTGCTTTGAGTGCCATCTGCACCCGGTCGTCTTGGCTGTGTTTCTGGTCTTTCTTGTTCCGATCCGACTGTCACTGATTCAAAGTAAGGTTTGAGATTTTTCTGTAAATAGGCAATGGATACTCGTTTTAATATAGGGGTTGCTGTCCCATCTGCTGATGCCAACTTCGCTCGCCACTGGATAAACCTTGCTGTTGGGCTTGTTATGGCAGTTCCGCTTGAATCAGTATATTCTTCTGACCAATTGCTCCACGTATCGTCAGGCTTTTCGGTATTTCCTGAACGTGTTGACAAAGTTATAGACGTGTTTCCCACTAACTCGCTATCCCAAAAGATATTGCCCCATTTTGATATGACCGAAGTATCATATTTCTTTGACTCAAGCGTTCCCTCTTTAACGTAATTATTGGACAGTTTATATACTTTTGCAGGATTGCCTGTCACAAGCCAAATTTCATTAGTATCTTTGGCTTTATAAAGTGCTACTATTTGTGATTCTTCACAGTCAGAAATGGTTGCCCATTCGCCGTTTTGTTCAACTAAATATATGTTGCCATCATTTCCTGTTCCAACAAGGAGTTTATCCCCATCTGGTATCATTGAAAATATTATAGGCGAAGGTGATTGCCATATCGCTGTTGCTACGCCATCTTGCGTTATTTGATATATTACCGCTTTTCGTTCTTCTTTTCCGCTTGGAGGTTGTCCTTCCTGATCCCTTTGCTGTGGTCCTCCATCGCCAGATACCGCACTTGCATATAAGTTGCCATCAGAGCCGATGACTAAACTGGAAATCTCCTTTTCCGATGTATCGTAAATGACAAAAGCTTTTCCATCAGATATTTTATAGATTATCCCGCTACCTTCTCCACCTGCGTATATGTTATTGTCATAGCTTAACAGGCATTTTATATGCGTTTCTGTTGAATCGTATATCATTTCGCCTTTTCCATCAGGGGAGATTTTATAGACTTTGCCATTTATCCCAGTTCCAGCATAGAGATTGCCCGAATTATCAAACGCCATAGACCATATATATTTTTCCTCTGACTTAAAGAAAGTAGTCGGAACCTTGTTTGGCTCTATTTTGTAAATTATGCCATCAGGAGATGAACCAGCATATATATTGTCCTTGTTATCAATTATTATACTGATGATGTCCGTCTCTGGTGAGTCAAAAAATAAAGATGTTTGACCATCTTTCGCTATTTTTATTATCTTGCCTTTATCGCCAGTGCCTATATATGTATTGCCCTGAGAGTCTTGTGCGAGACACCATATACGCAATTCAGATATGTTGCCGTTGACCTGTGTTAAAGCCCTTGATAACATCACTTGATCTTTACTGCTTAACACGACGTTTTTTGGCTTTCCAGAACTGAAATCTTTATATGAACTCTGCTCCCAAACAGAAGTAGTGACCGCATAAGTGTTAAATATAGCAAATATTATTAAGAAAAATATTGAGACCAGTAGCTTTGTCCTTATTGTCATTAATTTTCTCCTTTCAAATTATGGTGCTTCCCTATCAATGACTATTTGCAAACTTGCACTGCCTGATATGACATAGTCAGTCTGCACTTTTTGCCTTGAAAATATTGTGCCTAATGTAGGTCCGCTTGTGCCTACCTGCTTTGTTGATGATATGACATTGAGAGCAGTCAAAGGCAACGCTGGCAATTCTTCGCCTCCCACAGTTACACCTGCCTTTGGATAGAATAAGTCAATTATTATATTATTATTGCTTTCTTCTTCCTGAATTTGCTTTATTATCTGTCCAAGATCGGTCACCCTTGATCTCATCGGTGCCCTTGTTCTATCCCAAGAAACGGTAGCAGTAGCATCTGATATTCTCAGTAAAGCGCGTCCCTCTGGCATATCCTTGGGTATAGCGACTTCAACTTGCTTTGTTATTGTCTCTTGCATATATGGCGTAATTGATATTGTCAGCATCACCGAATCACCGGGCTTGACCGTAGTCTTGTTTATCCTAACATCATCTATGGTTGCACTTGTCTGTTTTTCCTCAAATGTAATGTCCAATGTGATATTCTCAATATCCACTTCTTCAAACCTGTTTCTTATGATCTGAAATATCGGCATAGTAAATTGAGTAGCAACAACGCTTGGGTCCATTCCAGAAAAAACATTGTCTTTGATAAGCTTTGGATACCCCTTTATATTTATTTCGCTATGGGATTTTATCGTATAATCACCAGCGGATTTAGTCGCATTTGTTATAGTGTCTAACACAGTTAAATATATATATGACGATGAAAATAACCTGCTTTTGACGACTTCAAAATTATACTCCTGAATGCCGTTTGTGGACTTAATCCTTATCTTCACAGGGATAAAACTCGGTTGCTTATTTGCATCAACAAGTATCCCATACTGATCATCTTGGACAAGCGTTCCTATTGTTTTTATTGGCAATCCTTGTTTGGTAGATGCTAACATACTGGGGATAAGAAGGCTAATTCTTCCGACAGACATAGGCAAACTAATCTTTCCTAAACCGGATAAAGGATGTCCAAAAGCAAGGATTTTATCACCGTCAACATAGGTTATCGTTCCTGATCCAGAGACATTATAATCTCCCCTTACAAACTCAATGACTGCAACAGACCCGGGTTCAACTTTCACATCCTCACTATTTTGATAAGCAGATGTTCCTCCGCCTTGAATAGGGGTCATATTGAGCCTTTTTAACATAGGAGTTATATATTCCATAGTCTTTTGGTTGAATCCGCCCATAGTGATAGGCATTTGGATCGGCTTTATTGATAGTAAATCTAAATCCTGCGTATTATTCTGATCATTTTCACTTTTTCCTATAAGAATATCAAATTCTGGCAGATCCATTTGCCCTATTGATCCTTCTTTTTCGGATTTTTCAATAATACCAAGCATCTGTGCAATTGGCGTCACACCTGCAATTGGACGTTTAGCAAAAGAACCAGCACGATATGCTATCGCACCGATTAACTTGCCATCAATATAGACAGGGCTTCCGCTCATACCAGAGATTACGCCTGCTTCATCAATAGGTCCACCAGAGCATAAAACCCAGATCAAGTCTGATTTCGGTAAGATGACATTTCTATCTACACCTATAACTTCAATCTGAAACTCCTCTACCTTTGTCCCAGAGAATACGGTTTTTCCTATCCCCTTCATGCCCGGCTTAATCTGATCTACTGACATAAACTTATTCGGATCAAGCTCCATTGCTATAACGACAGAACATAAAAATTGCAAAACCATTATATACAACAAAACTGTTTTATATTTCAATTGATTAAACCTCCTTCTGATAGAATTCTAAAAATATAAGATCATCAACTCCATTTTTAAGCATACTATATCAACTATTTATATTTGTCAAGTATAACTCTATCATATATGATCCGAAGCCCTTTAAGTGTTAGATCGGGGTCTATTTCGTCAAATAGTTTTGATTCATTGATAATATTTGCTAATCCACCAGTTGCTATAATTTTCGGTTCTTTTGGCAGTTCTGCTTTTATTCGTTTTATAATTTCCTTTATTTGACCCAAAAATCCAAAGTAACAACCTGATTGCATACATGCCAGAGTGTTTTTACCGATAGCTGATGATGGTTTTTTGAGATCAATTTTTGGAAGCAATGCGGTTTTATTAGATAAAGTGGAGATTGATATACCGATCCCTGGTGCAATTGCCCCGCCGAGAAATTCGCCAAATTCAGAGACGACGTCAAAAGTTGTCGCAGTGCCAAGATCAACGATGATCAAAGGACCGCCATATTCCGAATAGCCAGCAACTGCATTGACTATCCTATCAGTGCCAAGCTCATAAGGATTGTCATACAATATCTTTATGCCGAGATTAAGTTCGTTAGAGACGACGATCGCTTCTTCACGAAACCATTTAATGGACATCTCTTTTAACTGGGCCAATATTGAAGGCACAACTGACGAAATGATGACACCTGTAATTTGTCTAATATCTATGCCTTTTTGATTTAGAAAGCCAGCAATTATAATCGCATATTCGTCTCCTGTTTTATTGACATCGGTATATATCCTCATTTCTGCGATAATGTCATTACCATGAAAAACAGCGAAAACTATATTGCTATTTCCTACATCAATTGCTAATAACACTTTTGTCCCTCCAAAAAATATTTGACTTGCTTATTATAAATTACTATGATAGAATTATAATAAAATTCTTTATGAAAAGGAGAAAATTATGACTGAAGAAGTGAGATTTTGTCCATTACTTACAGTTGTTAAGGCTGGACAAGCAAATTATATGATGTGTCAATCTACATGTGTGTTTTTCCTAGATAATGAATGTGCTTTTATCACAACAGCTAAGATATTAAAAGAGCTTTCACGATCAAAAACTGATGTTGAAGGTCGCAAAAAAGACAGCGAAAAATAATATTAAAGGAATTTTTATGTAGTGGATATAAGTGAGGGCAGACCTTTTTAGCCTGCCCTTATTTTTTTATATTTTTCGCTCAATTTATACCAATTTGAGAAGATTTTGATCTTATAACCAGCATTGAATCTTTCATTCGTTAGGAAGAACATCAATGTTAAAAAGTGCAAGTTCTTCAAGTTTTGTATCCTTATATCCAGTTATTCCAAAATTACTTATAAAAGATTTGGCATATGACTTATAGCCATTTTGATAATCTCGACTAACATGTTTAATATAAAATTCCATATCTTTTGAGTTTAATTGTTCAGCTAACCAATGTAAATCTCCGTCAAACTTTATACAATATCCAGCATAAAAAGTATATTCTTCTTTTTCCCATACTATAAAATTAGGACGTAAATTAAGTGGTGACACAAGTATCTTTTTCCCCCAAGTAGTATCAAGTCCTTGTGAGCGACCAAAAGCATACCAAGCTACTGGATTTTTTTCACCTTTATCTCTTAATAGTAATCTGTCTTTGATAGCCAAGAAGTATTCATAAGTATAAGGATATAAATTTTTTAATTCACTTTCAGTATATAAGATGTTCCAATCAACTTCATCTATTCCATATTTATAAGTAATATCGTTCAGATAGGCTTTACATTTAATAATAGCATTTTCATCAATATCAAAACCAAATATATTATTATGTAATACTGTTCTAATTTCATCTAAATCTAAATTGTTCTCAATACAATCTTTTAAAAATCTTTCCACAACAACTATCAAAAAATTACCTCTCCCACATGATGGGTCTATAATTTTTTTATTATAAATATTATGTTTATATTCAATACCATCTAGAATAAAGTCAACTATCCATCGTGGAGTATAAACTATTCCGTTTGTCTTTTTCTGGGTAACTTTCATATAAAAGGGTAAATTACTTATTTTTTCAGTTCGCATAACGCTCTTACCTTTTTTATAAATGTTTCAACTGAAAAGTTAGTTTCTATTATTTTTATGGTTTCTTCCTGTAATCCTAATTCTTTCAGATTAGTAAAACAAGGATTTCTGTTTACATCAAAATCAATTATTGCCATACCTAATGCATCCGGTTTATGAGGAAAATCTATGTCCTTAAAAAGTTCAATATATTTTTTTATATGATGTTCAGATAATTTTTCCATTTTTTTTAGCTGTCCTCGTTTATTACCTTCTGCTTTATAGTAATATGGAGTGGATCCTCTTAATACGAGAAAATGGGCAAATCCAACACCAGTTCTTCTGATATTTGCAGTTTCTCCAAGTAAATTTTCAAAATAGTTATTTGAATTTTGAGCATAGTTAGAAGTTACAAATTTAAAACTTAAAGTTACTATCGGTTTTTGATCGCTGAGAACTGTTATATCCAATATCTTAGGATAATACTTTCCTTCTATTTTGTACTCTCCACCCGTTCCTAAACTCTTGATTGAATAGCCTTGGTAATAGCCTCACTTTTCACTATATTTCCAATATATCTGGTCTTTCCCAAACTTCGTCCTTGTATTTAACCGAGATCATCGGAAAATCAGGTGTAGCTGTTATAATCTCAGGTTTTCCATCAGTTGTTATAATCGTATCCTCTGATTTTGTCCCCTTTATAGATGGATTCCAAGCGAACGCCTGAGGCTTAAGAACCTTGTTCATATTTCCCGGTGTAGCAACAAAATCACGTGGGGCATATCCAGCGGGACCTCCCTGATGATGATAATTCCATTCTCCTGGAAAGCCCTTATCTGCATACATTTTTTGTCCTATTGCGAAAATATCGTTTATCACAGCACCAGGGCGCGTCTCAGAAATAAAGGCGGTATCTACCTCAACAACCGCATTATGTTTTCGCCTGAGTTCATCAGATAACTTGCCGAAATGGAACAACCTAGTTACAGATGCGATCAATCCATACTTTCGTCCACATATAACGATCATACCATATCTTTCAACACGTTTATTTGTCGGCAAAGGATGACGGTAACGTTCCACTCTATCATCAACTGCGATCAAAAGGACAACAGGAGTTATCTCTCTGCTATATAACTCCTTTGCCATTATTCCAGCGATCTCAAACTCAGAAAGACCTGGCTTCATAGACTTGCAGACTTTTCCAATGGCTTCTCCACAATCTTTGCCTAACTCTTTATAATGCGATACCTCAACATCAGTCAAAATATATCGCAATTCGGCAATATCTTGAGCGATATTTATCATACCTTTAATATCTGTATCTGAACCGACATTTTTCCCCTTGCATAGTTCATTAATTATCTTATCTCTTTGACCTCTATCATGCCAGAAATGCTCTTTAATTACACAATCTAAATTTGGTAACTCTTCTTCTTTTAGTCTTTGAGCCTCTATATTATTTGTTATGAGAAATACTTCGTCTCTTGTTATGAAAAATGACGCAACGCTTGACTCAGTAGCCATAGCGACATGACCTCGTCCACCATCAGAAAACCAAGAGAAATTGCCTTGCATTGATATTAATACCGCATCTAATCCCTTTTTTTCCATAAGATCATTTATCTTGGCATGTTTTATGTTACTCATTATATTTCCTCCCAAGTTCTATAAACCGTTGACTTCCAACTCTCAATGTTACAAGGAGTAGCTATTCCTTGTGTTTGCTAATATTTAAAAGTTAAGCTGACATTTAAGATATTTTGAGACCAATTATTCCCAGCCTTCCAAGGTTCTTTTCCTGAAAAAGCAGACGGCAATTTGGCTCTCTCCGACTGCTTATTATCAATTTTTATAATAGAATAGCTTAATTTTATATTTGAATCTTGCCATCTATATATTATTGATAAAGTTACGTTTTGTGTTTTTTCTATGATACCGTCCAAGAATTTCTTTTCACTGTCCATAGCTTTTGCGTCATAGTCATATAGACTTCCGCCTATCTCACCCTTTCTGACTTTGCTATATGAAATTGAAGTCTGCAAGTCCTTTGTAAGGGATTTGTTCACCTCAAAAAATAGGTTATCTGCGTTAGGACCGATCCAATGCCCTAATGGAAGATCAAACTGTTTATATGATGATGCTGATGGCGGTTTTTGGATAATCCCTTTATGAGGATAAACCCAAGGCTCCACTCTTGCATATTCAGCGCGAAAGTCAATATCATCAATGCCAAACGGATCGGTTATCAATAAACCACCTAATCCAGCCCATCTAAACGCCCCATAAGTAAGTGGATTTTTTCCGGGGTGATAGTCATCTAAAAATAAAGCTAAATAGAATTTCACATTTGGTATAAGACAAACATCTATATCGCCTTCCATAGTGTTGTTTCCCGCATCGCTAAGATAATCTTCTACCATCTGATATGGTGTGATAGGGTTTATCAGCTCTATATTAAAACCTTTTGCAAGTATATAAGCCTCCTGCCAAGAGATAACAAAATCCGGTATAATATTAGCTTCTATTCTATGTGCCGCTAAGTATTTTGTGACGACACTCGTCCGTCCACTTTCTATCAACTCGTCACGCGGAAAACCAAGTATATTCGTATATCTTATTCTCCAAAATTCAATTGGAAATTTTATTATATCAAAAGTCCTATCAACACTTGCTAATCCTACCACGCCGTTATATCCAGTTCCCCATAGAATTTGGTCTTTGCCTATTTGAATATCAGTCCAAGGCAATTTTAAAACTACATAAGAGTTTGATATTGCCTCCCAAGGATAACGAGTATAATATGGGATCCATATTGGGCGAGGTTCATCGCTTTTTTCGTAAGACGCTCTACTATCAAGGTTGAAGAAAAAACTATCGTTAAAATCGCCACGAACTAAGATTTGATAAGTGCCTTTATAAATATTATGGTCCTCTGTTCCTCTTTTAACAGTCGTATTTTGATTATAGCTCATCTGCACTATGCCATTTTTATCATCTTTAACCCAATCTACAAGATGCTTCCTTCCTTTTATGCTTGTCATACCAAGTTCACTGAGTTCTTGGGCGAATTCCTGTTTTAGTTCATCAAGCTGACCCTTTTCAATTTTTGTCAATTTAAGGTTGCCTTTTTGCTCCTCGTTTAATATATGGAAGATCATCTTTGCCATCTCGTCACGTGAATATGGCTTAGTATTGTTCAAATAGCCTTTAAGCACTCCTTTGGCTTGAAAACGTTCAATGAAATGGTAAGACCAATGATCAAGAGGCATACTGATAGGTGAGGAAATTATATACTTGGGAAATATGATCACCAATACAAGTGATAATATAAATAATGTTATATACTTTTTTAGCATTGTTATTATAAAAATTAATATGTGATTGTTTTACCCGAGAAAATCTTTAATAACTTTGGCTACCTGCTCTTGCTGTTCCCGTGTCAATTCTGGATAAATAGGAAGGGCAATTGTCCCTTCTGCTGACTCCTCGGATTTTGGCAGATCACCTTTTTTATATCCGAGATCAGAATAACATTTCTGCAAATGCAAAGGAACGGGATAATATATTTCGGTTGCTATACCTGCATCCTTCAATTTATCTCGCAGTTGGTCTCTGTTAGACTTAACCCTTATAACGTATTGATTATATATATGGTAGTTAAAGCTCTCTTCATAAGGCGTAATTAAATCTACACCTTGAAATAATGAATTATATATTTCAGCATTTCTTCGTCTTTCGCTATTCCATTTATCAAGATATTTAAATTTTGCAAGCAGTATTGATGCCTGAATAGCGTCTAATCTACAATTACAGCCTATGACTGAATGATAATATTTTGGTTTGGATCCGTGGACTCGTAATATACTTATTTTCTCTGCGATATCAGGATCATCTGTTAGCACCATTCCGCCATCTCCGTAACCGCCGAGATTTTTTGTTGGGAAAAAGCTTAGACAACCGATATGTCCCATAGAACCAGCCATTCTATTTTTATATTTAGCACCAATAGCCTGTGCTGCGTCCTCTATCACATATAGATTACGCCTTTTAGCAATATCAAGGATTGGGTCCATATCCGCACATTGTCCGTATAAGTGGACGGGAATTATCGCCTTAGTTTTGCTTGTTATCTTTGATTCTATAAGGTCTGGGTCTATATTGTATGTCTTAATATTGATGTCCACGAATACAGGTTTTGCACCTAATCGGGAGACCGATCCTGCTGTGGCGAAGAATGTAAATGGCGTAGTGATAACCTCGTCGCCTTGACCGACATTAATAGCCGTAAGTGCAAGTAAAAGGGCATCGCTTCCTGAAGAGACGCCAATTCCAAATTTCACGCCGATATATTGTGCGATCTTATCTTCAAGCTCTTTTACCTTCGGTCCTAAAATAAATATCTGGCTATCAAGAACGTCTTTTATAGCCTCTTTTATCTCATCTTTTATGGTTTCGTATTGTGCCTTCAAGTCAACTAACGGTATCGCCATTTATCATTCCCCCTAAAAATGTAACAAAAAATTTATATGAGCAATAAAACTACCATATTTTCTTTGGCAAAAGACCCTTTTCAAATCTTGTGCCTTTATGTCCGTTTGGATATTCCCTAAATTGGCTTTCCGAAGCGGATATTTTAACTGCACCCCACATATTAGCCAATTTACCATCTGATTTCACTGCAAAAGGTTTTGTAGTGCCTTCATAGAGTATTATGTCATCATAATATTTCACAAATGTTGACCCTCCATCACCAACATTTGCAACATTGAACTTGTCTATCCCTTGTTTATCAAGACCATCCCATTTTCTATACCCAACATTTTTAGCCATCTCTTTTCCATCATAATAGAAGTCATATTTATCTTTCTCTAAATAGAAGATAAGTTTGATTGTGTGCCATTGATCATCAGTTAGCTTGACCGCATCTACCCAATCAACCCCATTATGATATGAAATAAAGCCGTTATCGCTATCTTTTATACATATCCCAGACCAATCATCGGGACATTTTTTATTCATAACATAGAATATCTCACACGCAACTGTCCAACCGTTCTCACGCATAAAATTGAATTCCAAAGAAACTGTTTTGTTCTTTATCGGCGAATCCAAAAGTAACGTCATACCAGCACCGCTTCCGCTATCGGTAATTTTGACACTCTTATTAGTTTTGCTGGGAAAATCTACGATCTCTATTTTTCCCGCAGGTGTGATACTCCATGGAGCAGATGGTGGTTTGCCAGTAGTCTCTTTGTTGAAATCATAAGAGAATATTACTTGGCAAATTCCAGTTGACGGGATAAAAAATAGTATAACAAGAAAAAATATTAAAGAATATTTCATAAGATACCTCCCTTGTATCTAAATGATAAGAGTATTCCTAAATTTTATGAAAATGCCTTTGATAAACTCAAACTGATAGACCTTTTAATAGAAAGCATTTTTAGATCATTTCTTTATACTTCCCCATAAAATCGGCAGTGAACTTAGACGATTAACAGCTAATTCACCCTGAGACCTCGGTATGCCAGGACCAGTTATTTGTATATTATCAAAGGTGATAGGCTTATCCCAACCATCACAGGCGAAAGGTCCGCTTGTAAATTTATTATCATCAGCTTCAATTATCTTTTTTGCATTATTTTTGTTTTCTCCAAACCATACTTCAATATGCTTACCACTATGAATAACTTTAAGATGGAAATATGTATCTACTTTTGGGTCAAATCCGTTGTATGTTCCTAAAGTAACAATTCCAGTGTTAATATCCCAAGCGGTTCCACTGTATAATTTAATGTTCTTTTGGACAGGATAGACCCAGACAGCATAATGTCCTCCTGTATTCGTGTCAACATAAGTGCGAATTCCGCCTGGCCATTCTTGCAAAGTGCCTAATTTAACATCAACATCAACAGTATAATCCTTCCAATTTGCGTCTCCTACCATCATTTGTGAATGACCGCCAACACCATTAAACGTCAACTCGCCTTTCTCAACTTTCCATGATGTATCTAATCCAGCAGGGGATTTTTTCCAGACATCACCCAATTTTCCAGAGCTGAAATCCTCAAAAAAGCCATTAACATAGTTGCCATAAAACATAAACAAAGATACAAAACACAAAATTATAGCCAATTTCAATAGACTTGTCCTTTCCATAAAAAACTCCTTATTAGGATTTTATAGTTCCCTAACATTGATAGCGTTATTAGTTTTTGCGGATTCATAAGCTAAATAAACAAGTTGTAAAGTTTTTAAGTTATCAGCGCCCGATGTCTCAGGTTCTTTTCCTGCCCTGAATGACTCAAGCCAATGTGCGTTTGTCGGGACAATGCTTGATTGAACAACTAAATAATCGGGATTTGCCCATGAATATCTTTTCGGCGGGACACGCATTGATTTAGTCTCACCTTTTGTCGTGACCCTTATCCAATAGTCAGGGCATAGCTCTATTGATCCCTTTTCTCCTTCAATAAAGGCAAATGTCTCTGGAAATTTATCATTCTCAACAATGGAAGAGAAACTTATCTGCACTATGCAAGTTACATCAGTCATTCTCATCATTATTGTTGCAGAATCTTCGCCCTTGATATTTTTGTTCACTGTTGAGGTTTGGCAAAATATAGTTTGTGCTTCCCCAAAGAAGAACCTTGCAGTATCAAGGATATGGATACCGAGATCGGCAATTATAAGTTGCTCAATTCTCGCTAAGTAAGGTTGATTTTCAAACACAGGATAGCTCGTATTCCAGTATAGGTTACATCTGAAAGGCTTTCCTATTACTCCGCTGTCCATAATCTCTTTAACCTTCCGTATAGGAGTTTGCCATCGCCAATTTTCGTGAACCATAAATGGGATACCCGCATCTTTACATGCCTGAACCATACCTTTGCCTTCATCAAGCGATAACGCCATTGGTTTTTGACATATTACTGGCTTTTTATGTTTGGCGCATAGATGAACATATTCCGCATGAGTAACAGCATCAGTTATAATGTCAACGAAGTCAATATCAGGGTCAGAGATAAGGTCTTCTGGTGTGTCATAAATCTTAGACACGTTGAACTCTTTGGCGAACTCTTCGGCTTTTGATCGTGTTCTATTATAAAGTGCGACTAATTTAACACCGTCAAGCTCTCGCCAAGCGTGAATCTGATACCTTGCCCAAAAACCACAGCCAAGCACACCGAATTTTAACTCTTTTGATACCAATTTTTCACCTCCTGTTAAATAAAAGATTATCCCTTGCCTGCACAGAACAATAACTAAAGAACCCTATTTGAGATAACTCATTATAAAAAGATTGGTATTGCTCATCAGTTCAATTTTTCAATG
>Ga0078972_1011147_pt1 | contig 16291 bp, 14 predicted proteins | sample YelNatPaOPGAMG01_FD_67568 | JGI IMG/M metagenome (GOLD analysis project Ga0078972, IMG submission 67568) | Hot spring thermophilic microbial communities from Obsidian Pool, Yellowstone National Park, USA - OP-RAMG-01 (SPADES assembly) (version 2) | ecosystem: Environmental > Aquatic > Thermal...
TCCAGCTCATCCGAATCGTCTCCTTCTGAGGATGCCGCAGCAGGCTTGGCTTCCGGAACTGCCGCCGGCTCCTCGCTGCCCGCCTGCACGATGGAGTCGAATAACGCTTCCAGGTCTTCGGAATCACCCACGATCAAATCCCCATAGTCTTGAATATCTTGTTGAGCTTCTCGTCCAGCACCGCAGCAGTGAAGGGTTTGACGACATAACCGCTCGCGCCCGCCTGGGCCGCCTCGATGATGTTTTCCTTCTTGGCTTCCGCCGTTACCATGAGCACCGGAAGATGCTTGAGGGTGGGATCCTTCCTGATTGCCCTCAGCAGTTCTATTCCGCTCATGTTGGGCATGTTCCAGTCGGAAACGACGAACTCGAAGTTCCCGCCCTGCAGCTTCTTCAGCGCATCCATTCCGTCTTCGGCTTCTGTTACATTGGGAAAGCCCAGCTCCTTGAGCAGGTTGCGGATAATCCTGCGCATCGTCGAGAAATCGTCAACCACCAGAATTTTCAAATCGGCATTCGCCATAACTTCTCCATAAATCAACCCGTCCAAATGCAGCGAAGGCTGCGCAACTGGGGGATTATTCCGAATAGGGCCCGTTTGGTCAATTATCTTTCCAGATACTGTCGCATGGTTTCGGCGAGAATCCCCGGGTTGAATTTCGAAACATAGTCGTCAACCCCAACGGTTTTGCCCATGGCCCGGTTGGCCTCTGAGGATAGGGAGGAATGCATCACCACGGGAATTCCGGAAAAACGGTTGTCCGACTTGATGTTCCGGGTCAGGACGTACCCGTCCATTTCGGGCATTTCGGCATCGACGAGAATCAGCTTGAGCTTGTTGTGCAGCGGCCCATCCGTTTCCTGGGCAGCCATGCCCTGGAGCTTGTCCCAGGCCTCCCTGCCGTTGTTCGCCTGGAAGTACTTGACGCCGAGCCCGTCGAGCACCTGCATGATTTCCTTGCGCGCGACCATGGAATCGTCTGCGAAGAATACCGTCGTTTCGCCTTCGACCTGGACCGGGGCGATCCCGGGAATATCGACTTCGCCGAAGGCCTGAACCAGTATCTGTTCGACATCCAGGATGGAAACCAGCCTGCCGTCTTCGAGTTCCGTGACGGACGTGATCAGGCCCTCGTTCCCGGTCAGCATGACTTCCGGAGACCGCATCTTTTCCCAGTCGACGCGAATGATTCGGTCGACGCTTTCCACCAGAAAACCCTGGGTCTGGCGGCTGTATTCTGTCACCATCATGGTTTCCCCGATGATTGCGCGCTTGTCGATGTTGAGAAAGCTCGCCAGATTGAGGACGGGAATGATGTTGCCGCGCAAGGAAATGATGCCGACAACCCCGGCATGCATGTTGGGCGTTTTGGTAATCGGCGGCGTCCTGGTCACTTCCCGGATCTTGAAGACGTTGATCCCGAAGATCTCGTTCGTGCCGAGAGAAAACAGCAGGATCTCCATCTTGTTCGATCCGGCCAGTGTGGTGCGGGCGTCTATGCTCGCGAGAAGGGCGTTGCCGTTGTCTGCGCTCAATTCCATCGGTTTCTCCTATGCGAGCCGGCGCGTCAGCGTCGCTGCGAGCTTGTGCGGCTCGAATTTCGATACGTATTCGTCCACGCCCACCGACTGTCCGAGCTGCTGGTTGGACGTTCCGGAAAGGGAGGAGTGCATGATGACCGGAATCCCGGCGAATCTCGGGTCGCTCTTGATCTTCTTGGTCAGGAGATAGCCGTCCATTTCCGGCATCTCGACGTCGGTGAGGACCAGCTGAATGATGTTCTTCAATGGCGTATGGGTCGCTTCCGCACGGGCTGCGAGTATCTGGAGTTCGTCCCAGGCCTGCTTCCCGTTCACCGCGCTCATGAAGTCGATGTTCATCACATTGAGGGTGTTTTCGATCTGCTTTCTCGCGACCGAGGAATCGTCGGCGAAGAAGATCGTGCGCTTGGCTTCCAGCGGCTGGATTCCGACGAACAGGTGGCTGTCGTCGAACCGGCTGGTTTCGGAAAGGATCTTTTCCACGTCGAGCAGCATCACGAGCCGTCCGTCGTCCAGTTCCGTCACTGCCGTGACCAGTCCGCCCATTTTTGCCGTCAGCATTTCGGGGGGGACTTTCATGGCCGACCAGTCGAGACGCAGGATGATGTCCACCGACTCGACCAGGAATCCCTGGGTGTGTCCGTTGTATTCGGTTACGATCAGGATTTCGGGTTTCTTTCCGGTTTCGATCCCGGCATATTTTGCGATATCGACGACCGGAACCAGTACGCCGCGCAGGCTCACCATGCCTTCCACGGCGGAAGGCATGTCGGGGGCGCGCGTGATTTCAGGTGTCCGCATGACTTCGCGCACCTTGAACACGTTGATGCCGAAACACTCGGTCCTTCCGCTTCTGATGTCCGTTCCCAGCGAAAAAAGCAGGATTTCAAGCTTGTTCGTGCCCGCCAGCTTGGTGCGTGCGTCGATGTTTTTTAAGAGTTCGGACATGCCGCTCGCCTTTGTTTTGAGTTCAGTACGGATCTGCGATGTTCGTCAAGCCCAATTCTAACCTTGCATCAGCATTGCTGCAACGCATACATCCTTCGAAGAAATGCATCCACATCGGCATCAGCCAGATCTGGCGGAATGGGCGCCTGCCGACCTGCGGGCTGGGGAGTCCGGTGGGGCAGCTCCATCTCGCTGCAGGGTTCCTGCTGCCATTCCAGGGAATCCATGCACATTGTCCTGACCATGATCGCCTCCCTTGACGGATTGTAGCTAGTATAACGGACTGGAAAGAAAAAAGTTTAGGGGAATTTGGGCACGGATCAAGGTGAGCTATAATTCGCCGTCCCGGATCTGGAAAGTGAAATGAAAAAGCGTGTTTTGATCGACATTTCCTCCCATGGCTTCGGCCATGTTTCCCAGACCGCTCCTGTCATCAACGCGCTTCTCGGAAGCTTTCCCGGCCTCGAGCTGACGGTCCGCTCGGGCGTTCCTGAACGACTGCTGCAAAGCCGCATCGGTTGTTCCTTCGAACTGGTCCCGGAATCGTCCGATTTCGGGATCAGGATGAAAAATGCGATCGATGTCGATGCCGCTGCCACGGCCGCAAGCTACGCGGCATTTCACGCGGACTGGGAAAGCCGGGTGGCGAGCGAAGCTGCATGGCTCAAGGCGGCTTCCTTCGATCTCGTTCTGGCCAACGTGTCCTATCTTCCCCTGAAGGCGGCATCTCTGGCGGGCATCCCCGCTGTCGCCCTTTGTTCCCTCAACTGGGCCGATCTTTATCGCCGTTATTGCCTCGGGTTTCCGGGCAGCGAAGCCGTCCATCGCGAGATCCTGGAGGCCTATTCGAGCGCTACGGCTTTTCTCAAGATCGAACCCTCCATGCCGATGACGGATCTGGCAGGCATCGCCAGGCAGGTCGGCCCAATAGCCGAGGTCGGCAGGAACAGGGCGGCGGAGATCAGAGGCCGCCTCGGATTGAAGCGCGGAGAGCGGATCGGGCTGGTTTCCATGGGAGGAATGCCTTATTCGATTCCCTTCGGGAAATGGCCGCGCTTCGAAGCAATGCACTGGCTGGTTCCGGAGCGTGTTGGCCGACCCGACATGACCTGCTTCGAATCGCTAGGCATGCCTTTCGGCGATTTGATCGCCTCATGCGATGCGATGGCCATGAAACCGGGCTACGGCAGCTTCGTCGAAGCCGCTGCATCCGGCGTTGCGGTTTTGTATGTTTCGAGAGGGGATTGGCCTGAACAGCCTTTTCTGGTCGATTGGCTGAAAAGCCATGCGAGATGCCTGGAAGTGGGCCGGGAGTTGCTTGAAAAAGGGGAAATCGCCGATGCGCTGGACGGGCTTCTCGCCATGCCTGAGAAATCGAAACCTGCCTCAACGGGAGCCGCACAGGCTGCGGATTTTCTGAAATCCCTGCTTACTTGAACACGACCTTGGCGACGACGCCGTTTTCGAAAACCACCGTTGCGAACTGGTCGGGTCTGCCGGATGCCGGGTCGAAGGTGATGTTCTTGTAGGTCCACAAAATGCCGAACTGTCCGGCATAGTTGTTGTTGAGATAGGGTTGCCCGAATTTTTCCATGACGACAGTGTCGGGTTTGCCCATGACGAGCTTGGTGAACGCATCGCGGGACAATTTCTGCGCCTGGACTTTCGGCGCGGAGGCACTCGTGTTGCTGACCTGATCGCAGCCGGAGAGCGCCAGCGCCGCGGCCAGCAAGGATGTGAGAAAGATGTTTTTCATGGTGCGCTCCTCGTTGAATTTCATTATATCGCGAACGCGCCGTCAATCGGGGAACAGATTGATCAGTCCGTCCAGCCCGACGTGATTGAATGCGTAGGTGGCTTTTTCCCGGACCACGGGTTTGGCGTGATAGGCGATGCCGATTCCGGCTTCCCCCAGCATCTTGAGATCGTTCGCTCCGTCTCCGATTGCGATGACCTGCTCTTTAGAAAGATTCAGTTCGTTCCTGATTCTGTTCAGCCAGTCTGCCTTTCCCTGCGCATCCACGATGTCCCCGAGCACCCGTCCGGTGAGCTTGCCGTTCACGATTTCCAGCGTGTTGGATGCGGTGAAGTCGAGCCCGAGACGCGCCTTAAGCCGGTCCGTGAAGAAAGTGAAGCCGCCCGACACCAGCAGCGTCCTGATGCCCGTCGATTTCAGCTTCTCCAGCATGTTCTCTGCGCCAGGGCTCAATTTCAGGCGCTCGGCGTAGACCCTGTCGAGGGCCGATTGTTCGAGTCCCGAAAGCAGGGCGACGCGGCGCCTCAGGCTTTCCGAGAAATCGATTTCGCCGCGCATGGCGGCTTCCGTGATGGCGGCGACCAGGGGCTTGATCCCGAGCATGTCTGCGATTTCGTCGATGCATTCTATGGTGATCAGCGTCGAATCCATGTCCATCACGACGAGTCCGAAATCGGAGAGTTTTCTCGATTCCGGGACGAATGCCCAGTCGAGGCGGGCGCTTTCGCAAAGCGGGGGAATAGCTTCCGAGAATGCCGCATTCTTTAGCCGGCAGGCCCCGGCGCCGATATGCTCGATCCCGCTCGATCCGGCGAGCTTCTCGATGGATCCGAGATTGGCCTCGTCGATGGCCTTGCCCTGTATGATCAGATTCATGCGTGCCATCTTTCGAAAAGATCGACATCGGCGAAAGTCTTGCCGTAATCCTGCCCCTTGACGATGCTGAAAGGGGATGCGGGTTCGCCGAGGTCAGAAAGGACGGCGGCTGCGCCCGAGAAATCCTGGTCCTTCGTGTAATCCGTTACCGTGATCACGGTCTTCACCCCTGCCGAAAGGCTGGCGCGAATCCCGTTTTCGGAGTCTTCCAGCGCGATGCAGTCCCGGGGCTGCAATCCAAGCCGCTCCATCGCCCAGAAATAGATGTCGGGCGCAGGCTTTTTCGCGGGAACGATGTCTCCTGCCGCGATGACGTCGAACCATTGCGCGGCGTCCGGATCCAGGCTGCATTTGAGCAGCGTGGTCACGTTTTCCGGAGTCGTGGTGGTGACGATGGCAAGCTTCAGCCCCCGGTCCCTGGCCTCCTGCAGGAGGCGCTTGACGCCGGGGCGCATCGGGATTTTTCCGGATTCCAGGATCTCGTTGTAGATTCTGGTTTTTTCGCGGTGAAGCTCGGCCACGAGATCGTCGAAATCCGCCGGTTTCGAGTAGTCGCTTCGGTAATGCTCGACATAATGCCTGATGCGCTCCTTGCCGCCGGTTACGGCAAGGAGCTTGCCGTAAAGCTCGACATCCCAGTGCCAGTTCAGGCCGAATTGGTCGAAAGTGCGGTTGAATGCGATCCTGTGTCCGTCGCGCTCGGTGTCTGCCAGCGTGCCGTCCACATCGAAAAGAATTGCCGACAAGGTCATGGTTTCTCCTGCAATGAGTTGAATAACTGTTTGATTCTGCCGATCCTGGTTTCCATTTCCTGGAAACGGCCTTCGATTTTTAGCCTGTCCGGGCCGCTCAGCTTGATGTTGCGGTCCTCCTGGACGAGGCCGATGATCCGCCCCGGATCGATGGGGGGCTTGGGCACGAACTGGAGGATGATCGATGTCTCGCTCGCGTCGATTTTGGCAATGCCCAGGGATTTTCCCTGAATTCTCAGCCGGTGTGAATCGACCAGCGTTCTTGCCGGGGGCGGCAGCAGGCCGAAGCGGTCCACCAGCTCCCGATGAAGTTCGTCGATTTCATCCTGGCTTTCGCAGCTTGCGAGGCGCTTGTAGAGGACGAGGCGCTCATGGATGCCTTCGCAGTAGTCCTGGGGAAGCAGGGCAGGGGCATGCAGGTTGATTTCGGTTGCGACCCCCAGAGGGTTGGACATGTCCGGTTCGATGCCCTGCTGCAGCGATTTGACTGCGGAATCGAGCATCGCGTTGTAGAGGGAAAATCCGATTTTCTGCATTTCCCCGCTTTGCGATTCGCCCAGGAGTTCCCCCGCCCCGCGTATTTCCAGATCGTGCATGGCGAGGAAGAATCCCGCGCCGAGCGCCCCCATCTGCCTGATCGCCTCCAGCCTTTTTTTCGCCTGCGCAGACAGCGCCTCTTCCTCTGGCGTCAGGAGATAGGCATAGGCCTGGTGATGGGATCGTCCTATTCTGCCGCGCAGCTGGTGAAGCTGCGCAAGGCCGAAGCGGTCCGCCCGGTTGATCAGTATCGTGTTTGCCGTGGGCACGTCGATCCCCGTTTCGATGATGGTGGTGCACAGCAGGATGTTGAAGCGCTGGTGATAGAAATCGCGCATGACCCGCTCCAGATCCCGCTCCGGCATTTGTCCGTGCGCCACCTGGATGCGCGCTTCGGGCAGAAGCTTCTTGAGCTTCTCGTGCATCGCCTCGATGGTTTCGATCTGGTTGTGCAGGAAGTAGACCTGTCCGCCGCGCTTCAGTTCCCGCGAGCAGGCTTCCCTGAGGATGCCTTCGCTGTAGCTGCACACGAAAGTTTTGATCGCAAGCCTGCGGGCAGGAGCGGTGGCGATCATCGAAAAATCCCTCAGGCCTTCCAGGGACATGGCGAGGGTTCTCGGTATGGGGGTTGCGGTGAGGGTCAGCACGTCCGTTTCGGCGCGCAGGGATTTGATCTGCTCCTTCTGGCGCACGCCGAAGCGGTGCTCCTCGTCTATGATGATGAGCCCGAGATTCTTGAAGGAAACCTCCTTCTGCAGCAGCTTGTGCGTGCCGATGATGATGTCGATCCTGCCGTCTTGTAATCCTTTCAGCGCATCCGACTGCTCCTTGCCCGAGCGGAAGCGTGAAAGTTCGGCGACCTTGATCGGCCACTGCGCGAATCTTGCCGAAAAATTCTGGTAGTGCTGTTCGGCGAGCAGCGTGGTCGGAACGAGCAACGCGACCTGCTTTCCGCCCGATACGGCGACGAAGGCGGCGCGCAGCGCAACTTCCGTCTTGCCGAAGCCGACGTCTCCGCAGATGAGGCGATCCATGGGCTTGCCGGAGCGCATGTCGTCGATGACCGCACGGATGGCTTCCGCCTGGTCGGGCGTTTCGTCGAAACCGAAACCTTCGGCGAAGGCATCCAGGTCGTGCTGGCTGAAGTCGAAGCGATGTCCCTTGCGGATGGCGCGCTGGGCGTAGAGATTGAGGAGTTCTGCCGCGGTGTCTCTGACCTGTTCCAGCGCGCGCCTTTTCGCCTTTTCCCATTGGCCGCTGCCGAGCTTGAAAAGCGGCGCATTTTCGATGGATGCGCCGCTGTAACGGCTGATGAGGTGGAGTTGGGAAACCGGGACATAGAGTTTGTCGTCGTCCGCATAACCCAGCATCAGAAATTCGGTTTCCCCCTCCCCGAGGTCGAGCGTGACGAGGCCGAGATAGCGCCCCACGCCGTGCTGCTCGTGGACGACGGGATCGTTCTGGCCAATTTCGGACAGGTCGCGCAGCACATTGTCGGAGAGGGACTTTCTGGATCTTTCGGTTCTGCCGCGGGAATGGGCGGCATAGAGTTCGGTCTCCGTGACTACCGCAATTTTTTCATCTGTCAGCAGAAAGCCGTTCAGAACCGGGGCGTGGCCCAGCATTAAGCGCGCGCTGCCTGCGAGAAATTCGGAAAAGCTTTCGCAGGATACGGGCTTAAGACCGTATTCCCTGAAATAATCCGCCATGATTTCGCGTCTTCCCAGGCTCTCGGCGAGTACCAGAACCCTGCCGTCGAATGCGCTCAGAAGGGATTCGAACTTGAAAAGCGGATTTTCGGCCCGCCGCTCCACTCGGACTTCGGGAAGCGGCGCGCTGGCAATCCCGGTATCGCCTTCGTCCGCCTGGATCTCGATCCTGGAATAGGGGGAGATCGCGGAAAAGAAGGCGTCGAAGGTCAGGAAAATGTCTTCGGGGGGAAGGACGGGGCTCGATTTGTTGCCGCGCAGAAGCGCGTGGCGCGATTTTGTTTCCTGCCAGAATTCCTCGATCGCCCCTCGCACGTCGCGGTGCAGGCAAAGGGTCGCGTTTTCAGGAAGATAATCGAAAATCGTCGCCGCTTTGTCGAAAAAGAGGGGAAGGTAATATTCTATTCCGGCAGGCGCGAGACCGTTGCTGACATCCTTGTAGAGGCGTGTTTTCGAGGGGTCGCCCTCGAATTTTTCCCTGAAGTTGCGGCGAAACCGGCTCCTGCCCTCTTCATCCATGGGGAATTCGCGGGCGGGAAGCAGCTTGATTTCCTTTACCGGATAGATGCTGCGCTGGGTGTCGACATCGAATGTTCTGATATTGTCGATTTCGTTGTCGAAAAGATCGATCCGGTAGGGAAGGGGGCTGCCCATGGGAAAGAGGTCGATCAAGCCGCCTCTGAAACTGTATTCGCCCGGACTCACGACCTGGCTCACATTAGAGTACCCCGCGATGTTGAGCTGATGCCTCAACTGGTTCGCATCGATGCTCGTCTTCTGTTCGAGAAAGAAAGTGTAGGCCGCGAGGAATTCGACGGGCGGAAGCTGGTAAAGCGCGGTGCTTGTCGGTACGATGACGACATCCAGGCTCCGCTTCATGATCCTGTACAGGGTGGAAAGGCGCTCCGAGATCAGGTCCTGATGCGGCGAGAAATTGTCGTAGGGCAATGTTTCCCAGTCGGGGAAAAGGCCTATTTCGAGTTCGGGGCGAAAATAGCGAATCTCGTCGAGAAGGCGCTGGGCATCCAGCGCTTTTTCCGTGACGATGACGAGTGGCTCGGATTTTGCGGCGATTCTCGAAAGCAGGAGCGAGTCGCTCGACCCGCTCGGGGCAGCATATTTGGCTTTAACGGCTGGTGGCATGTCTGGTTGTGGATTTTTGCATCAGAGCGTCAATCCACGCATAAATTGGTTTATTATAAAATATTTCGCAGCCTTGCGTATCGGCCATGGATATCAACACCATCATCATGTTTCTCGGCATAACCGTCGCAATTGCCGGCATCGTCTATATTGCGGGAGTGAAGCTGCTCAGGAAGAAGCCTCAAGGGTCGGGAGACTTGAAGCGGGTGGCGGAGGTCACTTCTGCCTACTTCAGGGAGAGCGATGTCGATGCGAAGGTGGATTGCGTTATCGTGGAAGGCAAGGGGCTGGTCGCGCTGATCGAAGTGGATCCCCAGGTCAGGTTCAGAAGCTCCTACGTCATCGAGCAAACCCTGAAGGAGCAGATCAGACGCATCACAGGACGGCAACTGGTGGAGGTTTTCTGGCGTTTCCCCATGGTGGACAAGCTGACCGATGTCTCGCATGCAGGTCCCGCTCATGCCGTATCGAAAGCCAGGACCGAAGATCCTCACTACGACATCGGGGAGGTTTCCTGGGAAGAGTACGAGCGCGCGATGCGGGCCGGAGAAGTCAGTCAAGATAACGTCTGAACCAGTCTTTCGCTGCAGTTGCCACCTGTTCGAGCTTTCCGGGCTCCTCGAATAGGTGCGATGCTCCCGGGATGACCTTCATTTCCTTTTCGCAGGCAAGATACAGAAAAGCCTCCCGATTGAGTTCGACGACGCTGCCGTCGCGGCTCCCGACGATGAGGAGCGTCGGGGAGACGACATGCGCAAGCTCCTCCGGGCTTGCGAGGTCGGGGCGTCCTCCTCGGCTGACCACGGCCGAAATGCTTTTCCCGAGCTTCGCTGCTGCCTTAAGCGCAGATGCGGCGCCGGTGCTCGCACCGAAATAGCCGATCTTCATCTGCCTCGTCCTGTTTTCAGATTGCAGCCAGGAGGTCGCCTCCAGCAGCCTTCCGGTCAGGAGTTCGATGTCGAAGCGCATTTCGTAATCGAGGTCTTCCTGCCGCGTCAGAAGATCGAGAAGCAGGGTGGCGAATCCGGCATCGTTGAGGATTTCGGCAACGTAGTTGTTGCGCGGGCTGAAGCGACTGCTGCCGCTGCCATGGGCGAACAGCACCACCCCTCCCGCATTTTCGGGGAGAATCAGCGTCCCTTCAAGGTTCGCATCTTTCGCGTCAACGACCACTTCCATTTCATTTTCCAATCCTGATCGGAATTCGCCTGCTGTCGAACCCGCCTGGACTCATTCCGAATTTCCCTGGAATTTTGGTTCCGCAATCCGGGCATAGTCCCGCGGAAATCCTGTAATCGAGAAGCGCATGCCAGTCGCGCACGATGAGCGGCGCACTGCATGAAGGGCAGGCAGTCGTTCCTCCATCCGTGTCGTGGACGTTTCCAGTGTAGACGAATTTGAGGCCGGCGGCTTGAGCGACCTTTCTTGCGCGGATCAGCGTATCCTGGGATGTGGAAGCGATGTCCTTGAGTTTGTAGTCGGGATGGAATGCCGTGAAGTGGAGCGGAACCTCGCCGCCCAGATTTTCCAGAATCCAGTCCGACATGGCCAGAATTTCCCCATCCGAATCGTTCATTCCGGGAATCAACAGCGTCGTGATTTCGAGCCACACGTCGGTTTCGCGTTTCAGGTAGACGAGGGTATCGAGAACCGGCTGAAGATTTGCGCCTGTCAGCTTGAAATAGAAGGCATCGGTGAAGGCCTTGAGATCCACATTTGCGGCATCCATTCTGGCGTAGAAGTCCCGCCTGGGCTCATCGTGCATGTAGCCTGCGGTCACCGCGACCGTCTTGATCCCGATCTGGTGGCAGGCATCGGCCACGTCCATCGCATATTCGGCGAAAACGACCGGATCGTTGTAGGTGAAAGCCACGCTCTCGCACCCGCTGTTTCTGGCCGCCTGCGCGATTTCCTCGGGGGATGCCCGATCCATCAGGCGGTCCATGTCGGCTGCCTTGCTGATGTCCCAGTTCTGGCAGAACTTGCAGGCGAGGTTGCATCCGGCGGTTCCGAAAGAGAGCACACCGGACCCGGGAAGGAAATGATGGAGCGGCTTCTTCTCGATGGGGTCGATGCAGAATCCCGAGGAGCGCCCGTAGGTGGTGAGAACGATGCCGTCGTCCAGTCTCTGTCTGACGAAGCAGGCGCCGCGCTGCCCTTCGCGCAGCTTGCAGTCGCGCGGACACAGGTCGCACTGGATGCGCCCGTCCTCGATGACGTGCCAGTAGCGTCCCGGATACATCGTCATTGTTCCTTCCATTTGGAGACAGTGTAACGCGACAGCTTGACCTCGTCGGACCAGAAACTGCCGGAAAATCCCGCTTTCAGCTTCAGCTGCGCGAGAAAGGCGGCGGGTTCCGGAAGGCTTTCCCAAACCTGGGGCAGGAAAGTGCTTCTGCTGCGGCCGCACTCGAAAATGATGCCGTCGATGCCGGGCGAGAGTTGTCGCAGCGCCTCCCCCTCTCCGGAAAAGACGAGCGGAGCAGCTTGTGAAAGCAGCGAAACCTCGATCCTGATATGCGCATGCTCTGCCATGCTCAGGGGAGGAAACCGCGGGTCCGAAAAGGCTGCCGCAATGGCATTTTGCCTGGTGTCGAGAAAGAGGGGGCGATGCGCTTCCAGTGTGCCGATGCAGCCGCGCAAATTGCCATCCAGGGTGAGCGTGACGAATGTGGCGCCCGGTTCGTTCAGCTCCGGCGGGCAATCGGGCTCCGGAAATTCGATGCCGAGCCGGTTCGAGATGGCGGCTCTGGCAATTTTCAGGAGTGTATCGCTCACGAGGCAGCTCCGAAGGAAAAAGAGGCGTAACCCACCACACGCTCGCGGCTTCCATGAGTGTCGCCGGAGTTTCTGATGTCGATCAGCCGGGGAAAGAGATCGCGACGCCTTGCCGAGAGCAGCAGCGCATTGACCGGTGTTGCGCCGCAGGCCTGTTCATGGTCCAGAACCGGATCGAGGGCCATGATCGACTCTGCAGTGACTGCATCCAGCGTCCTGGCCTCGTCGTAAGCATGAAAGTGGGAAAGATCGGAGCTGACCAGTACCAGGGTTCCGGGTTCGCCGATGAATCTGTCGATGATTCTGGAAACCGCTGCGGGGCTCGCGTTTCCCACCAGCAGGGGAACGATGGAAAATTTTTCGAGAACGCGCTGCAGGAAGGGAAGCTGGACTTCGATGGCATGCTCCATCCGGTGCGCAGCTTCGCTTTCGATGAAATCGGGAAGAAGGGCGAGTTCCCGGCAAACCGGATCGAGGGGGACTTGCCCCAGCGGCGTTTCGAACAGGGAAGCGGCGGGTAGGGCGATTCCATAGAAACTGTGGCGATGTGCCGGTCCCAGTAGAACCACTCGGCGGTATTCGTCGCCCGCTAAGCGCGCGTAGGCGCGAGCTGCCACTTCCCCGGAATAGACATAACCCGCGTGAGGGACGATCAGCGCTTTCGCAAAGGAAGCGGATTGCCCTGCCGCGTTTTCCAGAAGGGCGTCGAGGGAAGCCTCAAGCTCCAGCCTGTTTCCCGGATAAAACGATCCGGCGCAGGCTGCCGGCCTCGTACTCTGCATGGTTCTCTCCAAATGGAAAATTGGACAAGAATTTATGGAATAGATTCAATCCCGATGCCTGCAAAATTTACACCCTCATTCGAACTGAAGTATGATAGGTAAAATCTGGGCAGAAAGCTGTCGATCCTACGGAAACCCACATGACCGACTCCAGCGGCATCCACGAAGAGGCGCATGAATCGTCGGATAGCGAGGCGCTCTTCCGTGCCATCATCGAGGCTACTCCCGTTCCGCTTGCCCTGAACGATGGCGGGGGGAAGATCACCTATCTGAACAGCGCTTTCGTCCGTACATTCGGCTACACCCTTGCCGATATTCCCGATTTGGCAAGCTGGTGGCTTCAAGCCTATCCTGATCCGCAATACCGGCAATGGGTGGCCGACGTCTGGCAAGAAAGCATGGCTGAAGCCAAGCGGACCGGCCAGCCCTTCGCCCCGATGGAAGTCAGGATTGCCTGCAAGGACGGCAGGGTCGGAACCTTTCTGGTGAGTCCCGCCCCTTTGGGAAAAGGCTTCGAGGGCGTTCACCTCGTCGTCCTGTACGACATTTCCGAGCGCAGAGCTTCAGAAGCGCTCTACCGGGTGCTGATCGAGATGGCGCCTGAAGCGATTACCGTGCTGGATGTCGAGCTTGACCGCTTCGTCGATGCCAATCCCAATGCGGAACGTCTCTACGGGTGCGGCAGGGAAGAATTGCTGAAGCATTCGCCCTCCGAATTCTATCCAGCCGAGCAGCCTGATGGATTGCCGCTCGAAAAGAGCATTCTTTCCCACAAGGAACAGGCACTGGCCGGAGAGGAAGTGGCGTTCGAAAGGATCGTCAGGAGCCGCGACGGACGCTTCGTTCCCTGCGAAATTCGCCTGGTCAGACTGCCCTCGGTAGATCGCAAACTGATCCGGGCCAGCATGATCGACATCACCGAAAGGAAGGCCGCAGAGGCGCGCATCGAGCGCCTTACCAATCTTTACAAGGCGCTCAGCGAAGTCAACCAGGCCATCGTGCGCATGGACGAAGAGTCGGGGCTTTTCCCCACGGTTTGCAAAATGGCGGTGGACTTCGGCGGCGTGAAAATGGCATGGATAGGCCGGATGAACGAGGCGACCGGCAGGATCGAGCCTGTGGTGAGCTACGGGGAGGGCGTTGAATATCTGGAGGAAATTGCCATTTCGGCGAGCCGGGACATGCCCGAAGGGCTGGGGCCCACGGGAACCGCTTTCAGGGAAAATCGCAATGTCGTCGTCAACGATTTTCCAGGCAGCGAACTGACGAAGCCATGGCATGAGCAAGGTGCGCGTTATGGCTGGGGTTCTAGCGGCACTTTCCCGGTTCCCCGCGGCGGAAATTCCTTCGCCGTACTGACGGTCTACCATGGCAGCAAGGGCGCCTTCGACGCGGAAATGATCGATCTTCTCGACGAAATGGCGCGGGACATATCTTTTGCGCTGGACAGCTTCGACCGGCAATCGCAGATCAGGCAGGCACAGCAAGCGCTGTCCTCCAGCGAGCGCCATTTTCGCGCCTATTTCGAGCGCGCCATGATGGGCATGGCCGCGACGAGCCCCGACAAGGGCTGGATCGAGGTCAACGATGCGCTTTGCGACATGCTGGGCTACTCCCGCGAAGAACTTGTTTCCATGAACTGGGCACAGCTCACGCACGGAGACGATCTTGCGAAAAACGAGGCATTGTTCGATCGGATTCTCTCCGGCGAGATCGACGAATATGCCTTGGACAAACGCTTCATCCGCAAGGGAGGGGAGGTCGTTTACGTCCATATCGCGATCCGTGCAGTGCGCAAGACAGACGGAGACCTCGACTACACTGTGGCGGTCGTCGAGAACATCACCGGGCGCAGGCGCGTCGAGCACAGGGAAAGAATGCGCAATCGCGCCCTCGAGTTTCTCGCCAGGGGCCGATCGCTTCGTGAAATCATGGCACTCGTGGTGCATGGCGTGGAAGAGGAGAATCCGGACATGCTTTGCTCGATTCTGCTTCTGGACGAACAGGGTCGGCACCTTCTGACCGGCGCCGCACCCAGCCTGCCGGAATTTTACAGCGCAGCCATCCACGGCGTGGAAATCGGCCCGGGCGTGGGTTCATGCGGCACGGCAGCCCATATCGGCAAGCGCGTCGTCGTCGAGGATATCCAGAGCCACCCTTACTGGAAAAACTACAAGGCACTGGCCGCTCGGGCGGGCCTGGCATCCTGCTGGTCCGAGCCGATATTGGCTGCTTCTTCCGGCAAGGTTTTGGGCACCTTTGCCATTTATCGCCGCACTCCCGGCGCGCCCAGCGAAGCGGATACGGCCCTGATCGAAAGCACGGCCAATCTTGTCGGCATTGCCATCGAACGCAAGCGCATCGAAGACGAGCTGGAACTCGCATCGATGGTTTACCGAAATACCAGCGAGGCGATGATGGTGACGGACGAGGAGAACCGCATCATCGCCATCAACCAGGCATTCACCCAGATCACGGGCTATGGTCTGGATGAGGTGCTCGGGCGAAACCCGGGCATGCTGAGCTCGGGACGGCACGACCCTGATTTCTACAAGGTGCTGTGGCGCGAGATCGAAACCACCGGCATATGGCAGGGCGAGATATGGAACCGGCGCAAGAACGGCGAAATCTATCCCGAGTGGCTGACCATCAATACCATACGGAATGACGGTGGTACCGTACACCGTTATGTCGCGCTTTTTTCGGATATCACCGACAAGGTGCGCACCGACGAGCTGATATGGCGGCAGGCGAACTACGATCTGCTCACCGGGCTTCCCAACAGGCGGATGTTCTACGATAGGCTGGAACGGGAGGTCAAGAAGGCGCATCGCGGGGAGAATTCGATGCTCGCCCTGCTTTTCATCGATCTCGACCGTTTCAAGGAAATCAACGACACATTGGGCCATCAGACCGGCGACATCCTGCTCGTCGAGGCGGCAAGGCGCATTGTTTCCTGCGTGCGCGAATCGGACACCGTTGCGCGCCTGGGCGGGGACGAGTTCACGGTCATCCTTTCCGAGCTTCCGAACACCAACCATGTGGAGAAGATCGCGCGGAACATCATTGCGAAGCTCGCCGACCCTTTCGTGCTGGGCGATGAAATGGCCTATGTTTCCGCGAGCATCGGGATCACCTTCTATCCGAACGACGCGCTCGAGGTGGAACAGCTTCTGCGCAATGCCGACCAGGCGATGTACGTGGCGAAGAATACCGGACGCAATCGCCTGAGCTATTTCACCAATGCCATGCAGGAGAAGGCGCAGTCTAGGCTGCGGCTCCTCAACGATCTGCGCGGCGCGCTGGCTGCAGGCCAGTTCGTGCTCTATTTCCAGCCCATCGTGGATCTTTCGTCGGGACGCATCAACAAGGCGGAAGCCCTGCTGCGCTGGCAGCATCCGCAGCGGGGAATGGTCAGTCCCATGGAATTTGTTCCGCTTGCCGAGGAAACGGGGCTGATCGTCGAAA
>Ga0078972_1011148_pt1 | contig 16289 bp, 16 predicted proteins | sample YelNatPaOPGAMG01_FD_67568 | JGI IMG/M metagenome (GOLD analysis project Ga0078972, IMG submission 67568) | Hot spring thermophilic microbial communities from Obsidian Pool, Yellowstone National Park, USA - OP-RAMG-01 (SPADES assembly) (version 2) | ecosystem: Environmental > Aquatic > Thermal...
GTTCTCGTCGTGCAGGCGCTCGGCGCCCCGAGTCGCGGCGGGGGCGCGCAGCTGCTTGCGTTCCCTATACTCGAGTCTGAACAGTTTGGGGGCAAGCCGGTATGCCAGCATTCGGTGTAGGGTGCTGCCCCCCCCCCCAGCCCCGCCCCCAGGCGTGAGGGCGGGGGGATGGGCCTCATACCTCTCCAGAACGCTGGTCGCTGGCTTGCCCCCAAAATGAACTACACCTTGGCACCCTCACCCTCCCAGGGGATACGCGAAAAAGACGGCGATGTCCTGGCTCGCGTAAGACTGGTCGTTGAAACCGCAGAAGGTGCAGCCCAGCCGCTGGCAGAAGCACAGGGCCGGATAGTTCTTGGTCGAGCTTTCCAGCATCAATTGCCTGACGCCGCCACGGCGCGCCCACTCGCTCGCCGTTTGCAGCAGCCGGGTGCCGATGCTCCGCCGCCGGTACGGGCGCGCCACCACCAGGTGGTGCACCCAGCCCACCCCGTCCCACGGCTGCACGCGCACATCCACAAAGCCCAGCACCTCTACACCCTGCGTGGCCACCAGGAAGCACTCGTCGCGTTCCCAATCCTCCTCCAGCCGGTCCAGCGGCCGTGGGTACGCCACCCGCATGGCACGGGGCAGCCTGGCTTCGCGGAAGACAATCTGCAGCTCATTCGCAGCGCTGCGCTCCTCCATCTGCCAGACGTGGTCGGTCTCGGTCGATGCGTCCATCCCGGCGCAGATGGCCAGCTCTTCGGGGAAAGCACGGCGGACGATCACGGTTGTTCTCCTGAAGTGGCGCGCGTGTTGGTCGACGCGACAGTGGGTGCCATCTCTGCGGCGGGGGGTTCATCCCAGATTTTGGCGTAGAGATAGCGTACGATGATCTTGAGCGCAGAGGCGGTCGGCACGGCCACGACCAGCCCGGTAAACCCGGCCAGGCGCCCCCCCGCAAAGAGCGCGAACAGTACCAGCAGCGGGTGCAGGTCCACGATCGGGCCCACCAGGTTCGGCACTACGAGCTGGTCTTCGACTTGCCGCAACACAGTATACGCCACCACCACAGCCAGCGCAAGCGTGAGGTTCGACCAGCCAAAGGGCGTGTTGGGTTGCACCAGGGCAATCGACACGGCCACTCCCCCCGCCACAAGGGGCCCGAAGAAAGGCACGACCTCGAGCACACCACTGATCAAGGCCACAATGAGCGCATACTGCACCTGCAGGATGCTCAAGGCGATAAAGATGGCGACGGCCATGATGCCTATGAGGAGGAGCTGCCCACGGATGTAGGCGCCGACTACCCGGTCGATCGCCCCCGCCAGGCTGAGCAGCTCCTGCCGGTACGCCGGGGGTATCAGGCGCGGCAGGCCCGCCCGCATGCTCGGCCAGGCTCGCAGCAGGTAAAAGGTCGAGATCAGGTACAGGATCACCTGCCCCACCGCCTCCAGCACGTTGAACACGGCCGGGATGGCGTGGCTGGTCAGATAGGCCACCAGATTCTGCAGGTTGCGCATCACCTCGTTGGCCAGCACCTGCGGGTCGAGCGTCAGGCCGTAAAGGTGGATCTCCTGCGCCAGCAGGTACTGGTTGGCGGCGGCCAGCCGGTCGAGGAGCGCGCCCAAAATGCGTGGCGTTGCCGCGGCCAGGCCCTCTGCCTGGTCGATCGCCAGGGGCACCAGCGCCGTCATCGCCCAGATCACAACCCCCAGGCCAGCCAGGTAGAAGAGCAGCACGGCCCAGATGCGCCGCAGCCGCAAGTGCACCTCTACCCAATCCAAGAGAGGGCTCACCACGTACGCGGTGATCAGCGCCCACACGAACGGCCCGAGGATGCTCTGCACGCGCGCCAGCAGCCACACCGTGGCCGCCAGGCCCACGAGCAGAGTGATGGTCTTTGCTTGCCTGCTGAAACGCAGCGGCTGCGAAGCCTGGCTTTCCATCGTGCCACTTCCCGCTTCGTTGTTGCCCAGAAAAGCGTGCGAGGGTCGTCGATGTCGCCCGGCAGCAAGCCCCATTGCCTGCCCAAGGGGGCCGCGCCCCGCCCTCACGAGGGCAAGGCAGGGGCTGCCAGGGCTGCCGCCAGCGAGTCGCCCTCGCGCACCCGGTAGGCCAGGATGCCCGCGCTCGCCAGCGCGTGAAGGATGCCCCCTGCCTGCTCCCGCGAGCCAAACCCCTCAGGGTCGATCACCACGCCAATGCCGCGCACCCCACGCCGGCTCAGGTCGCGCAACACCGAGGCCCACGCCCTGTCGGTGGAGGGCGTCACCACCACCATGACCGAATTACGCCCCAAGAGCGAGCCCTCAGCCGCCAACACCCGGTCGATGCTCACCCTGCCCGTAGCACGCAACACGGCCAGCGTCTCGAGGATCTTGCTGAGCTGCCGCTCGCCCCGGTCGGGCTGCACCACTTCGCGGCTCTCGCCGTAGGCTACCAGCCCCACCGCCCGCTTCTGCCGGATAAAGTACCGGGCTATGCTGGCCGCAGCAGCCACCGCATACTCCTCCGTCGCCGGGTCCAGCGCCGTCGCGCGGCGTGCCGGCAGCACCGGCAGCTCCCCGTGAGCGTCCCGCGGCTCCTGCACCGGTCGCTCCACGTGCACCGCCCGCTCCATATCCACGCAGACCCACACGTCGGCCGTGGGATCCAGCTCGAACTCCTTGACGATGAGCCGCCCCGTCCGCGCTGTAGACGGCCAATGGATGCGGTTGAACGAATCGCCGGGATAGTACTCGCGCACCCCGGCGACGTTGGTGGTCACATAATGGGTCCGCCGGTGCAGCGTCCCCCCGCCTGCCAGTTCGCCGCTGACGGCACCAAAGGTCGGCAGGTCCACAACCAGGGGAAACACGACAATGCTCGAGACCGGTGTCAGCTCGCGGCAGCGAAGAAAGAGGCCAAAGGGATCGCCGCTAATCAGGCTGAGGGGGCCCAGCCGGTAGCGCCCCCGGCGCCGGCAGGTGGTGCGCACAGTCCAGCCATGCTCGCCCCCCGGCGCCAGCGAGTTGATGACCATGCTCGCCCGGTGCTCGGGCAGCTCCGAGTGGTCGCGCACCTCGAGCCAGAGCTTGGGGAGCAGGCCACGGTTGCGCAGCACGAACCGCTCCTCAGCCACCTTGCCCACCTGCGAGCGCCCCGAGAGCGTCTCGCGGTCGACCTGCACCCAGCTCACGTTGTACCACGCCCACACGTATGAAACCAGGGTGATCCCAAGCAGCGAGTAGCCGAGGTTGAAGAAGATGGGCTTGCCGGTGATCAGCGCGCCTGCCGCCGCCACCGCCAGGATCACGAGGATGACCCCGCTGTTCTTCACCCTCCTGCCTCCTGCTCGTCCGGGCCTGAGATTCGGATAGGCGTCTAGGCTACCTTGCGCCTGGCCAACCAACGGCGCACCTCGCCGCTGAGGAAGAACCAGGCCGCGCGCGGCACGTTGAGCTTGATCAGGCCCACCGGCAGTTCGAGCTCGCGCTTGTCGCACACCGTCGACATGTTGGCCTGGTCGACCAGCGGCTTGAGTTCGCTCAGCCGGGCCCGCCGCTCGGCCTCGGGCAAGGCCATGATGCGGTCGATCTGCTCGCTGAGCGCCACCGCCGCCTTGATGCGCGCCTCGGTCGCCGCAGCCTGCTCGGCGCCCACCAGGCCAAAGCGAGCCTTGAGCCGGTTGAGCCGCAGCCCAGCCTCGTAGGAGCTGGCCACAATCTCGTCTCGCGTCATCCAGCGCGTCTCGTAATTGAGCACGTACTTCCAGCTCGGTTGCAAGAGCGCCTGGCGGTGCTCGGCCAGGGTCCGGTAAAAGAAGCGGTAGCCGTAGCGCTCCGGCTCCTCGAACACGGCGCTGCCCGGGTCCACGAAAGGCGCCAGCGGCGAGATGAACGGGAACAGGCGGCCGTCCTTCCCAAAGCGTTCGAGCAGCTCCTCACAATAGTCGACCGTCGCCAGCACCGAGTCGAAAGTCTGCTCGGGCAGGCCGATCATGAAAAAGACGTCCAGGCGCCGGCAGCCCACGTCCAGCGCCGCCTGCAGGGTCGCCTCGATGGCGCCATTGTCATAGCCCTTGCCAAAGGCGCGCCGCACCTGCGGATCGTGCGATTCGAGCGACACCTCCAGGGTCAGGTTCGGCAGCGCCTCTTTCACCCGCCGCAGGTACTCGGCCGTCGCCGGACGGAAGAGCTCCACGATCACCGGCCCCGCGTAGCCATGCACAGCTTTCAAAAAGCGCAGCGCGTACTCGTCGCCCGCCTGGCGCAGGTCGCCCAGGATGAAGATGGGCCCATTGATGAAGCGCGCCACATTGCGCACGTCCTCCGCCAGCCGCTCGGGGCTACGGTAGGCGGGCCCACCCTGCCGGCAGAACGTATGGCGGAACGTGTAGGCCGAGCCACCGCACGTCACACAGTTCTGCGTGCAGCCCCGCACCGAAAGGGCCGCCGTGATGGGATAGTCGAGCCAGTTGTGGAAGGGCACCGTGCTGAGCAGGTCTCGGTACGTGGCCACCGAACGCACCACGAAACGATAGTCGAGCGCCACGTGGTCGATCGTCTCCGGCAGATAGGTGATCGGGTTGGCGTGCACCGCGCCATCGGCGCCCCGCCAGGCCACATTGGGCACTCCATCGGGCTCACGCCCCGCCAGGATGCACTCCAGAAGCAGCCGTAGCGGCTCCTCGGCCGAATCGCCGCGCACCACATAGTCCACATAGGGCAGGCGCAGCAGCTCCTCATAGTAGTAGGTTGAGGAAAAGCCCCCCAAGATGACCGGCGTCTCGGGGTGGTAGCGCTTGACCAGTTCGGCCACAGCCAACGCCCCATGGGCGTGGGGCAGCCAGTGCAGATCAATGCCAAAGGCCGCCGGGTGCAGGCGCGCAATCATCTTCTCCGCGTCAAAGCGCGGGTCGCGCAGCATGCGCAGGGCCAGGTTGACGATGCGCACGCGCCGGCCATGGCGCTCGAGGTGCTCGGCCATGGTCGTAAAGCCAATGGGATACATCTCAAACACCGGCGTCGACGGCACCAGGTCGCTCACCGGACCATAGAGGATCGATTCCCTTCGGAAATCGTACACGCTGGGGGCGTGCAAAAGCACCAGGTCAAGAGACGGCATGAGGTTCCTTACTCAGTCTACGCTACGCCCTTCCGGCTGCGCGCACCCGCGTCCCCGGCACCGGGGTGGAACGTACTATCTCGTCGACCACCGCTCGCGCATCCACGTTCTTGATCCGCGCCGAAGGGCTGATGATGATGCGATGGGCCAAGACAGGCTGCACCAACGCCTTGATATCGTCAGGGATCACATAGTCGCGGCCCGCCAGGGCCGCCCAGGCGCGGCCGGTCTTGTACAGAGCCAGCGCGCCGCGCGGGCTCGCGCCCAGGTACACGTCGGGGTGGCGCCGCGAGGCCGCCACGAGATCGATGATGTACTCCTTGATCAGGTCGTCGACATGGACCTGGCTGATCTCATCCTGCAGCTCGCGCAGTTCCTCGATGGCCATCACCTGCTCGATCCTATCGAGCGGGTGGCCCACCTGCTGCGAGTCGAGGATGGCGATCTCATCCTGCGGGCTCGGGTAGCCCAGGCTGATGCGCATCAGGAAGCGATCGAGCTGGGCCTCGGGCAGAGGGAAGGTGCCCTCGTACTCGATGGGGTTCTGGGTGGCCAGCACCATAAAGGGCGCGGGGAGGGCATAGGTGACCCCATCCACAGTGACCTGGCGCTCCTCCATGCACTCCAACAGAGCCGACTGCGTTTTGGGCGTGGCACGGTTGATCTCGTCGGTGAGCACGATGTTCGCCATCACCGGCCCCGGCCGGAACTCGAACTCGCGCGTCTTCTGGTTAAAGACCGACACCCCCGTGACATCGCTGGGCAGGAGGTCGGGGGTGAACTGGATGCGGCGAAAAGCCCCGCCGACCGACTTGGCGATCGCCTTGGCCAGCACCGTCTTGCCCACCCCAGGCACATCCTCGATCAGGATGTGGCCCTGGCACAGGAGGGCGGTGATGGCCAGCCGCACCTCATGGTGCTTGCCCAGGATGACGCGGTCGACATTGGCAATGACGCGCTCGGCGATGGGCGCCAGGTCCCTCATCAGCGACTCCTTGCCCTGGTGGAGGGCCACGTGCTTTGTTCGGCGGCAGGGAGCGCTCCGGGCGTGGCGCCCACCGGCAAAGGTATGCCGGGCTCCCCCGCGCCAGATGCGCCCGACGGCCCGACACCTGCAGACCGACGTGGAGGTACGATGGGGCGGCCGACTCTTCTTCGCGCCCAAAGAGCCTGGGCCACCTCTACCCCGGCGGGTAAGATACATGATACCGGAGCAAAAGTCAAGGAGTCTCCACAGCCGCCCCACGCTGCCTGCAGGGCGCGTGAGCAGGCCGGCAGCCAGCGGCATGTCGCGGGTGCCCTGTCGGTGACCGGGCTTCACGCTCCGCACTTTACCGGTGCCGACCCTTGGAGGGGTTGGCAGGCTGCACCCCAGGCCATGACGCGCCCTGGGCGCACCCCAGTCCTCTTCTGACGCAAAAAGGGGGCTGCGGTTCCAAGCCGCAGCCCCCAATCCGGCCGGCTCCACGCCCCACCGCGCTCAGCGGGCCTGGATCTTGATCTCCTTGGGCTTGGCCTCCTCGGCGACCGGCAAGGTGAGGGTGAGCACCCCGTTCTCGAAGGTGGCCTGCGCCTTGCTCGTGTCGACGGGGGTCGGCAACGTCATCGAGCGGCTGAACGTGCCGACGCAGCGTTCGCGCCGGATGACGTTCTCTTCCTTGACCTCTTTCTCCTCTTTCATCTCGCCCTTGATGGTCAGGGTGTTGCCCGTCACCGACACGTCGATGTCCTCCGGCTTGACTCCCGGCACCGACGCCTTGACAATCACGTTGCTATTCTGCTGGTACATGTCCACGGGCACCGCTGCCGGCGTGGTGCACAGCACCCGGCTGGGGCGCACAAAGCTCTCCTCGAACAGCCGGTTCACCGCGTCGCGCAGGGTCATCAGATCGCTAAAGGGCTCCCAACGCGTGATGCTCATGGTCACACCTCCTGTGTTCGACATTCGCTCTCCCAGACACACCTAGTCCTGCCGGCCCGTTGTTGCCGTCAGGCCGCTACGGCGAGACGACGATCCGGTTCTCGACCTCCGACACGCCCTTGGTCGACCAGGCCGCCGCCTCCACCTGATCGCGCTCGGCCATCGAGCGCACCCGGCCAGTGAGGATCAGCTTGCCGTCTTCGACTTGGACGTTGATGCGCTGGGCTTCGAGCTGCGCGCTGCGCTCGAGGGCCCTCTCGATCCTGGCCTTGACCTCCGCAGGCGAGATCTGGGGCGCTGCCACTTTGATCAGGTTCGTCACCCCGCGCACGCCCTGCAGATTGCGGACGTCGCGCTCCGCCGCCTCCTTCTGGTAGTGCCAGTCGACCGTCCCCTCCAGGGTCACCCAGCCGTTCCGCACCACGACTTTGATGCGGTCGCTCGGCACCTGGCTATCCCACTCCAGCGCATTGGTGGCAGCGGCAGCAATGTCGGTGTCAGAGCGAACGCCTGCTGACGGCACCCTCACTTCGATGTCGTTGGCAATCGCGCGCACGCCCTCCACGCGGCGCGCCGCCTCCTCCGCCGCCCGCTTGACGGGATACGAGTCAACCACGCCGCTGAGCGTCACCACCCCGTTATCGACCGCTACCCCGATCTGAGAAGCCTCGGGGATCGCAGGGTCCCACTCGAGCTCGTCGAGCACATCGTCGCGGATCTCCTCATCGGTCCGCACCCGTTCCGCCATCATCTCCCTCCTCGCGTATATTGCCCGCTCCATGCGCGCCACCCATGGTCCCAGCACCAACCGTGCCAGCCGGCCGGGCAGAGTCCTGTGCGCACCCCCCGCCGCGGGGCTGGGCCACCGGCAGCGTGAACGAGAAGGTGCTGCCCACCCCCAACTGGCTCTCGGCCCAGATGCGCCCGCCGTGGGCCTCCACGAGCTTGCGGGCAATGTACAGGCCAAGCCCCAGGCCGCCAGCGCGGTCCTGTACGGCCGCCATACGACCATAGCGCTGGAAGAGTTTCGGCAAGTCTTGAGGCGCGATGCCAGGCCCCCGGTCTATGACGGATGTCACCAGCTCGCCGTTGCGCTGTCGCACCGACACCCGCACCTCGCTTCCGGGCCAGGAGTACTTGAGGGCGTTCGAGAGCAGGTTGGTCACGACCCGCTCCAGCCGGGCGGGGTCGGCCAGGGCGGGCGGCAGGCCCTCGGGCACCTCCACGCGCACCCGCCCCACCTCCATCGCCGGGGCCAGGCGCCGCAGCAGGTCGGCGATGAACGGCCCCAGCTCAACCGGTTGCAGGTTGAGCCGCAGTTGCCCACTCTCCAGGCGCGCCGCCTCCACCAGGTCTTGGATCATCGCATTCATGCGCTGCGCGCTGGTGGCGATGGCTTCGGCGCTCGCCTGCTCCTGAGCCAGCCCGGCCCGGCCCAGGCGCCTCTTCAGGATCTCGGCCTGCCCCAGGATGGCGCTCAGGGGGTTGCGCAGGTCGTGGGAGATGGCGCGCAGGATGTCCTCGCGCTGCTCCTCCAGTTCGTGCTGGGCAGTGACGTCGCGGAAAGCAGCGACCGCCCCCAACAAGGTGCCGTCGGGCATGCGGATGGGGGCCGCGCTTACCAGCACCCACAGCACCCTTCCGTCGGGCCGGTGGAGCACCATGCGCACATTCTCCACCACTTCGCCGCGCAAGGCCCGCGCGGGCGGCGTCTCTTCGGGCTGGAACTCTTTCCCATCCGGCATCGACGCGTGCAGCCTTGCCAGACCCTCGGCCAGCGGCACGGGCTGCTGGCGCACCGAGAAGCCCAGGAGCGCCTCGGCAGCGCGATTCATGTGGGTCACGTGCGCCGTGGGGTCCACAATGGCCAACCCATCGGGGGTCGAGTCGATCACCGCGTCGAGCCGGGCGGCGTGCTGCTGCAGCTCGGCACCGTAGGTGTCGGTCGAGATGGTGGCCATGGTGTCGAGTGCGCTGTCCAACTGCTCCGCCACGTCGTACACATCGAGCGCCGCGACCTCGCTGAGGTGCTGTCGCAGCGCGCGCCAGATCTCCTGGCGCAGGAGTTGGTACTCGCGCACCAGGTCGCCCAATCGCACCCTCTGGCTCAGGCGCAGCCGGGCGTGTTCCCGGGCGGCAGCCGTCCACGGCGCTGCCCGTACCTCGGGCTCGCCGCGGCGCAGCGCCTCGGCCACGCCCCGCACCAGAGCCGGCGCCTGGCTGAGCAGGTCCTCAAGCCGGAGCTCAGAGCGGCCGCGATACAGGCTTGTCAGCAGGCGATCCGCCCAGCGACGAGCGATCGCCTCGGCCTGCTCGTCGAGGATGTCGGCCGCCTGCCGCAGGGCCACCCGCTTCGCTTCGGCAGCGGTGGATGTGCGTGCCATCGACCCTCCGCTGGGCTTGCCTGGCAGTGCGTGGCCCCATTGCGGTGCCCGAGGGGGCAGGGGGTGTAACCCGCCCTGGCCCCTCGCCGCCATCAGCCGATTGCTCAGACCTGGATGAACATCTCCTTCATATCCATGGGCATCTGGCTGACCACATCCTGCCACTCGCCCTCGCCCACCGCGTCGCGCACCACCGAGAGCACGCCCCTGGCCACCCGCTCGGCCTGAGCGGGGTCGGCCAGGTCGAGGTCGTGCTGGATGCGGGCGATGTAGGTGTCATAGTCCATCTTCTGGACGCCGCCGGGCCGCCGCCGGATGAACTCGGCCAGTTCGTGGGGCAGCTGGCTGGCCAGGTCATTGGCCTCCTCCGGCGTCAGCCGGTCGGCCGTCGCTGCGAGCACCGAACGCACGGCCGTCTCTGCTTCATCCTTGTCAGCAAGGTTCAGCCGCTCTTGCACAGCGTTGAGGAATTCGTCCTTCGTCATCCGATCCCTCCTCACCCAGAATGGCGTATGGCGCATAGCGTATGGCGTATGGCCCAGGGGCTGTCAACCAGCCTCATTGGCACAGCGTGGTAGCCGGCCGCCATGCGCCATACGCTATCTGCCATAAGCAACCCGTTCGCGGCTCGCCGCCAGCTGGCGCAGGTCGGCGCGCATCTCCTCGCGCCAGCGCTCATTGCGCAGGGCGGCCGCCGGGTGGTAGGTAACGAACACGGGCAGAGCCTGCCCGCTCAGGCTTCCATCGTAGCGCCACGAGCCGTGTGCGGCGGTCATCTTTACCTCGCCCGCCAGGAGAGCAGCGGCTGCCGTCGCGCCCAGGGCCACCAGGGCCCGCGGCGCCACCAGGTCGACCTGGCGCACCAGATACAGGCCCGTGCAGATCGCAATCTCGTCGGGGCGAGGTTGGCGGTTGCCAGGCGGCCGGCACTTGACCACGTTGGTGATGTACATGCGGGCGGGGTCGAGCCCGGCTGCCTCCATTTCGCGCCGCAAGAAGCGCCCAGACGCGCCGACGAAGGGCCGCCCCGCCCTGTCTTCGGCGGCGCCGGGAGCCTCGCCCACCCACACCAGCTCTGCATCCAGCGGCCCCTCGCCGGGCACCGCCACCCGCCGCGACTCGGCCAGCCGGCATTCCAGGCAGATACGCACCTGCTCGGCCAGGGCCTGCAGGAGGGCAGCCCGCTCACCCCCCATCAGCAGACCTCAGCAACCACGGGGGCTCCCTCCCGAAGCCACGCAAACCGTTGGGGCCCGTGCACAAACGCGCTGTAGAGAGGCACACCCTCTTCGACGCCCAGGCCAGGTGCCTCGAGTGGCGCCTCCTTGCGCACAGGCGGCAAGGGCTGCGCATAGCGCGGGTTGGGCTCGGTTGCCGGCGCCCCGTCGCGCTCCACCACATAGTACGCGGCGCCGCCCAACTGCTGGTACATCAGGTGAACCGGCCAGGCGTCGGCAGCCACCAGGTGCGAAAGCACCAGCGGGCCCTCCCCGAGATTGATGATGACCACACCGCTTTCGGCGGGGATGATCACCTTCTGCCCGGGGCGTGCCTCAATCCAGCGCACATCGCGCACCTGGCTCCAACAGGCCGCATGGCCTGGCTCGCCGCCGGGTTGCTGCACCAGGAAGAGGGCCTGCCCGTGCACCACACCATACGCTTCGGGGCACTGCGCTGCCTCGGCGCACGAGGCCACGTGGCCGCGCGTCTTGACGTACTCGCGCCCGAGGCGCCCCGGACGCAGCATCATGAGGTTGTGGCGCACGCCGTGCTCCTCGAACACGCCCTGGTCGGTCGCCAGCGCAACGCCCCGGTACACTGTGCAGGGCACCTCGGGCCCGGGCGCTGCCGGGTCGAGCAGCACGCTCTCCAGCAGGCGTCTCGGCTGCGGGTCCGCATGCAGTTCGAGCAGCGGCTGTGCCAGCACCAGGGCTCCTTCCTGGGCATCGAGCCACAGCGGCAAGCCGCTCGTCTGCGAGAGGTCGACCATGCCCGGGGCGCAGGCCTCCGCCCTGGCAGCCGCCGTCTCGCCCGCGGCGCTGGCGCCCTCAGCCTCACTGCGCAGGTGCGTCGTTGGGCTGTGCATGATCGCTGGGTAGCTCGTCCACGGCACGCCGATCGACGGCCAGAACAATACCGGTCTCCTCATCAGCCCTCTCAATCCACCCCGCCGGCACTGCCTTGAGATGGCCGGCCCGGCTGACCAGGATGGCGGCCACGGCACCGCTCGCAGGGTCCATCGCCACCTCGCTCAGCCTGGCCACTGCCCGGCCACTGCGCACCCTCACCGCCAGACCATCGCGAAGCACCAGGCTGCCTTCGGGAACATTGCGCCACGCCTCCACCACATTCGCTTCGTCGGTCGTGTGGTCGCTCACCAAAGGCTGCAGGGCAATGGCCGGCGTGCGCGTCCAGAGCCCTGGTGCAGAAAGGGCCGGGTGTTCCTCAGAGCCCACATCGACCCCCGTCAAGGGCACATAGGCGCGCTCCTGCAGCTCGGGCATTTCCTCGAGCTGCTCGGCCGTCAGCGCCAGCTCGATGCGATGGTCGCGCACTCTGTGCAGGTCGGCGCGGGCCACCACCCGGTCCACCGTCACAATCGCGCCATGACGCACCAGAACGTGCGTCACAATCCAGCCACGCGGGTCCACCACCACCGCCGAAAGGAAGCCGACCGGGCGTCCATCGGCCGCGCGGACCTCAGCGCCCAGGTCCAGGTGCACGACTGCCCGCGCCGGCGAGGCGCGATCCTGGATCAACCTTGCCGTTGCTTGTGGCGGGGATTCTTGCTGCAGATGACCCGAATCACCCCCTTGCGCCGAATAATCCGGCAGGAATCGCACATGCGCTTCACCGAAGGCCTGACTTTCATGGGCGCCTCCTCGCTCACACGCTCTTGCCGTGGTGCGCCCGGCGCCGCCTGCCGCCAAGGCGCGGCTACCGCAGGGTGCGAAAGTCGTAGAGCCAGCCCAGCCCCACCAGTTGCTCGGGCGTGGCCAGGTCCTTCTCCAGGTCGGCCAGCAGCGCCTCGTAACCAAAGCGCTGGTTCCAGACCTGCCCAAAGACATCGGCCGCCGCTGCCGGGCCGAAGCGGTCGGCCACCTGCTGGATGTTCTGAGCCATCCGTTGCGGCTGCAGCTCGACGCGATGCAGCTCCACAAAGCGCGACATCGGGATCGGCAGCTCTTCTGAGCGCAGTTGAGGGAAGTGGTTGAGCATCCAGCCTCCCACCTCGAAGGCCGGGTCCACATCCGGCAACTGAAAGTCGTCGGGGTTGGGGTTGTTCTGGCACTCACCGAACCCCAGCTCCCACTTGGCCGCCAGAGTGTGCGAGACACAGTCGAGCATCTCCCACAGGCTCAGCGCATCCAGACGGCGCGCCTCGAAGTACCCTGGGTCGCTCAGCCGCGGGTAGTCGAGGGCCGCGGAGTCGACGTAGCTGATCAGCATGTTGCGGATCCGGTCCCAGTGATATGCGCCGGGATCCTGCAGGTAGGGCAGGATATCGTTGAATGCATCCAGCATGGCCGGCGAGATGTAGCGGAAGTAGCGCTCGTGGGCGTTGATGCTCCAGCTCTGCTGAGGGATCACTTCCGTCTCTCGCTGCAGGCGGAGCGTCACGTCTTCCAGCGAGCGTTCGTGCTCCTTGGGCAGCGTCTTCAGGGCAAAGGGGCCCTCCACATAGCTGGGCGGCGTCGACGGCATACGCGGCGCACCCTCGCTCAGGTAGGCCTCCCACGTATCCCAGGGGATGTAGGTCTTGCGCAGGCGGAACGCATAGAGGTTCACGGGAAAGCCCACGGTGGTCTCGAACTGTGCCTCATAGTCGACCAGCCGGCCTTCGCTGGCCAGGTAGCGAGGGGGAAGAATTCGTCTCAACATCTCGTGCCCACTCCCTCACGGCAGCTCAGAATCCATTGCCTATGGCGCCGAGCAAGATATGTGCCATAGGGAGCCGGCACGCGACTCCTTTGCCCTGCTCCTGGAACTGTGGTAAACTTGCCGCGTTCCCCCTCGCATCGACGGAAAGGAGCAATCGTCATGGCAAAGAAGGGGCGCGTCTTCTCGGGCGCCCGGCCCACCGGCCGCCAGCATATCGGCAACCTGCTGGGCGCTATCCAGAATTATGTCGCGCTGCAAGATGATTACGATTGTGTGTACTGCGTGGTGGACCTGCACGCGCTGACGACTCTGCAGGATACCCACCTCCTGCGCAGCAACACCTACGAGATGGTGCTCGACTGGCTGGCCGCGGGCATGGACCCGGCCAAGAGCATCATCTTTGTCCAGTCGCACGTGCCGCAGGTGACCGAGCTGCACACCATTCTCTCGATGGTCACGCCCATGGGCTGGCTCTCGCGCCTGCCCACCTTCAAAGAGAAGGTGCGCCAGCAGCCCGACAACGTCAACTATGGCCTGCTCGGCTACCCCGTGCTCATGGCGGCGGATATTGCGCTCTACAAGGCCGACACGGTGCCCGTGGGCGAGGACCAGGTGCCCCACCTCGAGTTCTCGCGCGAGATCGTCCGCCGCTTCAACAGTCAGTTCGGGCAGGTGCTGGTCGAGCCGCAGGCCAAGCTCACCGCGACGCCGCGCATCATGGGCCTCGACGGGGCGCACAAGATGAGCAAGTCGCTCGACAACCACATCGAGATTGCGGCCTCGCCCGAGGAGATCATGAAGCGGGTCATGACCATGGTCACCGACCCGGCGCGCCGCTACCGCACCGACCCCGGCAACCCCGACATCTGCAATGTGCAGGTGTTGCACCAGATCTTTGCGCGCACGCCCGGCCGCACCGACGAGATCGCCCACGCCTGCCGCCACGCCGGCATCGGCTGCGTGGAGCACAAGCGCGAGTTCGCCCGCGACCTGGCCGAGGCCCTGGCGCCGCTGCGCGAGCGCCGCGCCGAATTGGCCCAGGACCCCGACCATATCTGGGGCATCCTGGCCGACGGCGCGCGCCGCGCCAGAGAGATCGCAGAGCGGACGATGGCCGAGGTGAAGGAGGCGGTGGGGTTGCCGTGAGCGAGCGCTGTCAACGGATTAGGGGAACGGATTGAACGGATTGGCTGGCGGCATGCTGCGAGCTCGCCGCGCCGGGCGGTGAGACGGCGAGCAGCCCCAGCGGCTCGGGGAGCCGTTGGGGCCGATTGAGCGGTGGGGCCGAGTGCCCCGCTCTGGGGAGGTCATGGGCCGCCAGGAGGTGACAGGGTGGCCAAGCTCGTCACGACACCCTACGATGCCATCACCTACCAGGTCATCGGCTGCGCCATGGCGGTACACCGCAGACTGGGCCCCGGTTACCGTGAGGACACGTACCAGAGGGACCTGGAGACACACTTCACCGAGAAGGGCGTGCCCTTTCGAGCGCAGGTGCTGCTCGAGGTCCGCGACGGCGCCCAGGGCAACGCGCTCATCGGCTACTACATCCCCGATTTCATCGTTGCCGAGCTGGTCGTCGTCGAGATCAAGGCGCTCAGAGGCCTGGACGACAGCCACAAGGCACAGGTGATCGGCTACCTGGCCGTAACCGGGTGCCCCGTGGGGCTACTCATCAACTTTGGCACCCGCAGCCTGCAGTACAAGCGCGTCTTTCCGCCGAAGGACGTCGCGGAGCACCAGGCCAACCGGCAATGGCTCTTCGTTCCTGATTGGCTGAGGGACCACTGACCGACACTCGCAAATGCTCGTCCCCATCTCGGCTGGACCGGTGGTCGTGCCGCCGCCCCATCCGTTCAATCCGTTCCCCCAATCCGCTGACAGCCCCCCACTTCCCGCATCCGTTCAATCCGTTCCCCCAATCCGTTGACAGCCGTTCCCCCAATCCGTTGACAGCCCCCCACTTCCCACCGCCACCCCATCCGTTCAATCCGTTCCGGAAATCCGTTGACAGCCCACGCCGCCATCAACTACCCTTCGACCGTCCTCACCAGCACCTTCAGCGCCCCCCGCGTGGCCGCCCGCTCGAACGCGCGCAGGCCCTCACTCAAGGGGTACTCGCTGTCGATGAGGGCTTCGACGTCGACCAGCCCTCGCTCCAGGAGCCGCAGCGCCGGCGCGAATGGCCCGCAGCGCGAGCCCAAGAGCGACACCTCGTCGACCACGGCGCCGGTCAGGTCGACCTCGCTCTTGCCGTGGAAGGTGCTCTTGAGCACGAGGCGCCCGCGCGGCCGCACCAGGCGACGTGCCACCGCGAACCCCTCCGGCTTGCCGCTGCAGTCGACGACCACGTCGCAGGCGCGCTCGAGCGCTGCGGGCACCTCGCCCGCCAAGCAGGTCGCGATGCCGCGCCTGGCGAGGATGGCCAGCTTGCCCTCATGCCGGCCGACGGCGGTCAGCTCCGTGCCCAGGAGCGCCAGCACTTGCGCCACCAGCAGCCCCAGCTTGCCGTCGCCCACCACCGCCACGCGCTCGGTGGGCCGCACGTGCGCCTGCTCCGGGATCTCCAGCGCAGCCGCCAGCGGCTCGGTAAAGACGGCCTGGCGGTCGCTCACCCCCTGCGGCACCTCATGCAGGTTGGCCACCGGCAGGCGCGCGTACTCGGCGAGGGCGCCATCGTGGCCGTCGATGCCGAGCGTGGTGCGGTTTGGGCAGTGCGTGGGCCGGCCAGCCCGGCAGGTGGGGCAGGTGCCGCAGGCACAGTTGATTTCGCCCACCACCCGGCGCCCCAGCCAGGCGCGGTCTTCGGCCTCCTCCACCGTGCCCACGAACTCGTGCCCCAACACGCCCCGAAAGCCCATGTAGCCACGCAGGATCTCCAGATCGGTGTTGCAGATGCCCGCCAGGCGCACGCGCACCAGCGCCTCGCCGGGGCCGGGCTGGGGCCGCGGGTAATCCTCGGCCAGGGCCAGCGCCTCACGGTAGACGAGTGCCCTCACAGTGCCTCCTCC
>Ga0078972_1011149_pt1 | contig 16288 bp, 9 predicted proteins | sample YelNatPaOPGAMG01_FD_67568 | JGI IMG/M metagenome (GOLD analysis project Ga0078972, IMG submission 67568) | Hot spring thermophilic microbial communities from Obsidian Pool, Yellowstone National Park, USA - OP-RAMG-01 (SPADES assembly) (version 2) | ecosystem: Environmental > Aquatic > Thermal...
TCTGTATCTCCCTTTAGAAGAGCTTGTGCAAAAAATAGGGAAAGACATAAAAAACAAAAAACTGGCATACAAAAATGATTAAAAAATAAGGGAAAAATAAAAATAGAAAAAATTAAAATATCAAAATTTATGTTTTTTGCACAGGCTCAGAAAAGGGAGAAATTAAAAAAAATTTTTTAATTCCACTCTCTCTTTTAAAGAAGGATAGGGTTATGAAATGCAAGATGTAACTTGAATGCAATCGCCCCCTCTCTCCTTCCCTCTCTCCCACGCTGGGGAGAGAGGAAAAAACAAATCCCACTATTTCCCATTTTTTAATTTTCCCTCTTTTTTAAAGATGGGAGATTTTATTTATGTAAAAAAAGTAAAGCAAAAAAATTTCTTTATATTTTATAAAAACCTGCTATCACTGAGGGAATACGATAAAAAAATGAAACAATTAAATGAAATATCTGCTAAAAATTAATAAATTATTTAAAATAAAATTTATTTTACCTTAAACGCAATATAAAGCATTGCATTAGAACGCTCAATTAAAAATACCACCTCTGAATTCTTTTTTATGCGAGAAGCGATTTTATTAAAATCTTCTACATTTTTTATCTCAACCCCATTTACTTCATGAATTATGTCGCCACGCATAATTCCATTATCATCTGCAGGACTTCCTGGCAAAACATTTAAAACAACAACCCCACTTTCTGATGTTGTTCCATACTGTGAATTATTATCAGGTGTTATATTGCCTACAACAATACCTAAATCATTTTCTTTCGTTGATTCAACTTCTGCTGGTTCATATACTTTTTCTATGTTCCTTTCCCCTGTTTTTACATCAAGTAACTTTTCCTGTCCATTTCTAACAATTTTTACCTTTACAATTTTATTTACAGGTGTCTGGGCAACTAAATTTTGTAATTCTCTATAATTTGAAACCTTTTTCCCATCAAATTCCAAGACAACATCCCCTCTTTTTATTCCACCTTTTTCTGCAGGACTTCCTTTAAATACCTGAGAAATTAAAACTCCTTCTTTTACTTTAAAATGTTTTGCAAGTTCGGGTGTTAATTCCTGGATACCAACTCCAAGCCATCCACGGATAACTTTACCTTTTGTTACTATGTCTTCATAAATTTTTTTTGCCATATTTATTGGAATTGCAAAGCCAACACCTTCATAACCACCTGACCTTGAAGTTATTGCTGTATTTATTCCAATGACTTCACCATTTAAATTCACAAGCGGTCCGCCGGAATTCCCTGGATTTATTGCCGCATCTGTTTGTAAAAAATTATCATAAGGGCCTGCGCCTATAACTCTTCCCTTAGCACTTATTATGCCTTGCGTTACTGATTGTTCAAGCCCAAAAGGACTTCCTATTGCAATTACCCAATCCCCAACATCAATTTTATCAGAATCCCCTAAATTTATAGGCGTTAAATTATTTTCATTTATTTTAATAACTGCAACATCGGTCTCTTTATCAACCCCTATTATTTTCGCTTTATATTCTTTTTGATTATATAATTTTACTGTAATTTCATCTGCTTTTTCAACAACATGATTATTTGTCATTATATAACCATTTTTATCAACAATGAAACCAGTTCCTAAACTCGTTCTTTTAAATGAGCCCTTTGGAATGCCAAAAAATCTTTCAAAAAAATCATCATTAAAAAATTCATCATAAAATGGGTCCATATTTTGTTTTAAAACCTGAACAGTTGAGATATTCACAACAGATGGTTTTACTTTTTCAGCAACATCTTTGAAACTCGCCGGAATCATTTTAACTTCTGCAAATAAAGATAAAGCAAAAAAGATACCAAGCACTAAAAAATTTAATTTTTTCATAATTTTCATCTCCTTTTTATTTTATTTCAAAGTCCGGCAAAGAAAGATTTGTTATATGTCTTGATTCTATAATATAAATTTCCTTTCTTTCTGGAACTTTGACATAAATTTCATCTTTGTCTTTTATTTTCGAACCAATTAGGACCGTGCCTATGACTTTATCATTTGCCTCATATAATCTTATAAATCTATCATCTTTTTCAATGCCATATTTTTCTTTTTCATTTATTTTTTCATCTTCTTTTATTTTTTCTTTGTAATCCGAATTAAATAATTCTGATGAGACAGTATACATTGAAATATTTTTAATTTTATTTTTATCAATATTTTTAGTTTGCTTGTATTCCCAGTTTTCAATTCCTTTTTTGTCCTTTACCTTTTCAGCCAGTATATATTTATCCCCGTATTTTATTTCTATTTTTTTCACCATTTCCTGAGAGAAAATTACAATTTGTTTATTTCTTATTTCATCTGCTTTTAATAAATTATTATAAATATAATCAGGCATTTCAAGTATATCATCTATTCTGTTTGTTCTCATATAATAGGAATATTTTTCTTTGTTTCCAGCCCCGATATAAATTATATGTTCCTTATCGCCTTCAATAAATTTAATATATTCGGACGGATTTTTTAATTTATATTTTTTTAAATTTTCTTCTGTTGGTTTTTCCATACTTTTTGCCATTGCTGATTTAAATGAGCCAATCAAGGAACTAATCCTGTCTTTTCTTGCAATGTCTTTAAATGGAGAAATCATCTGCCATCCATCCTGCGTTTTTTCCAGCGTATATTTCTTTTCTTTTGTATTAACTATTATTTTATTTATTTTTTCTTCATCTACTTTTAATAGATATTTATATCTGTAATCAAAAAGCGATTTTTCGCACCAAGTTCTAAAATCGGATTCTGTCATATACACAGTATCTGGCATTTCTGGCTTTTGGACATAAACATAACTTCCTGTTGGATTTTTATCCCCTATATTTAATTTATAAATTTTGTTATCCGATGTTTTAATTTCGGTCTCTATGAATTCAGCTGTTTTTGTTAAACCGAAATCAGCCGGATTTGCTTTTTCAATTTTCTGATTACCTTTTTTATTTGCATAGGAATTTGCGATGCTATCCACTGATGAATTATCCGCAAAATCCTTTATTGGTTCAATCATTTCCCAGTCATTTCCTGATTTTTTAAAAACAAATTTACCGTTTTTATTTATAACCTGAACTTCTGTGATATTTTCTCTTTTTAAATCAGGAAATAATTTTTCTTCATTTTCTTTTTTCTTTATATCTTCCTGCTTTTTTTTAACTTCAAAAATATAGTAATAGGAACCGAGTAATATAAGTATGATAAAGGCAATGAATATCTGTTTGTTTTTCATAGTCACTCACCTCTTTTAATAACCCATTCTTCTTCTTACAAAAACCATAATTGCAATTGCCAAAACCAAAAGTGGTAAAAATACGGTAGGAATTATAAATAACATTCTGCCCTGAATTTTTGACATAAAAAGTGGTTCAAATGATTTGTCTTTTGCTCTTATTGAAATTAATTCACCCTGCTGTGCAAGGAAACTTATGGTATTTAAAATTAAATCACGATTGCCAGATACAGAAAGATATGTGTTATTTATAAACTCTGAACTGCCAAATACAACAATTTTTGCTTTTGTGTTATTTGTATTCAAATCAGAGTCAGCTTTAAAAATTGAATTGTCTATGTTGCTTATAGCCATAACAGTGAGTGGTGATTTTTTATCATCTTTTTCTGAAAAGCCTGCCTGCCCTCTTTTTATACCATTTAAATCTGTTTCGCCCCAGCTTCCTGGATTTGTTTTTGCAATTGCTTGCACTGTAATTCCATTTATGCCTGTCTTTATTTCAAATGACCTGCACATCGGGAAAAAGGTTGCAATTCCAAAAGACCTTGTTATATCATGACTTTCATACTGGGAAATAATTGGCATTAAAAAATCCCCTCCCAACATTCTGCTAAATTTATCAACAATGACATCGTTATCCGGCTCAATACCGACTTCTTTTAAAATGGATTCAAGTTTTGGCAATTTAGAAAAAGCAGGATACAGGAAAATTATATTTCCCCCTTTGTTTATATATTTCTTTATATATTTAACTTCTGTATCAAATAAATCCACCTGTGGCCCTGAAATTACAAGTATTGAACAATCATCAGGAACACCTGTTGAATTAAAAAGTTCTATTTCTGAGACCTGATAATTCTCATTTTCTATTTCTTTTTTAATCACACTTAATCCATTTTTCTCATTCTGCGGCGCCTCAATTGATGGTTCCCCATGCCCTTTTGTGAAATAAATTTTCTTTTTCTCATTTTTTGAAATTCTTATTAATGCATTTGTGATTGCCTGCTCGGTTAATTCTTCCACCCTTTCAACCGCATCATTATCTTTTCTATTTAATGCAATGGTGCCGTATTTATTTATATTAAATCTTTTTGCAAGTGCTGGATTTCTGTCTGCATCTATTGATTGAAATTTAATTTTAGGGCTCATCTTTTCATACTGTCTCAATGTATCTTCTATTTGTATATTCCTTGCCTGAACTGAGTAAAAGTAATAGATATCAACATTGTTTTTTAAACTCGTTAGAACTTTTTTTGTCTGATCAGAAAGTGAATATTTTTTGCTTTTTGTTAAATCAAACTGTAAAGAGTGGATTGAAAAAATTGCCTGTATAAAAGCAATAATTCCAATGAAAAGTAAAGAATAAATAAAAGCATTTATTCCATACCTTGTTGCTCTGTTTGTTATTATTTGTTTGAATTCCTGCTTTTTTACATATAGAGAATAAAAAAGTCCGATTGCACCAATTAAAATCAAAATTATTGAAAATAAATTGAATTCCCCATTAATTGCAGCAACTAAACAGCCAAGAATAAAAAGCCCTGCACCTGTTCCAACAACTGCTTTAAATATATTTTCGTTTTTCATAGTTTAGCCCCTCCACTGTTTAGATTCTAAAATTCTTAAAGTAAGAAAAAAGAAAAGAACTGTAAAATTGATATAATAAATAATATCCGATGTATCAAGCAGTCCTTTTGAAAAACTATCAAAATGTTCCACAATGGAAAGCTCCTGTAAAATTTTACCAAAGGTTGGTCCTACACTCTGAGACCCCCAGGATATTACAAAAAATAAAAGTAAAACCCCAAAAGAAATCACAGCAGCAACTATCTGACTTTCGGTTAAAGATGAAACAAAGATACCAAGCATCATAAACGCGCTGGCAACAAGCAAAAGTCCTAAAATTCCAGTAAGCGATGTTAAAATTTCATACGCTGTTATAATCCTTAAAATAATCATAGAAGATAAAGCGCCGGCAAGCATTACTAAAAAAATAGTCATTGATGCGCAGTATTTTGCAAGAACAATTGTTGTATCTTTTACAGGATATGTGAATAACAATTCAGCAGTTCCGTCTTTTTTCTCCTCGGCAAAAAGCCGCATTGTTATAAGTGGAATAACAAGCAAAAGAATGACAACCATATTATGATAATAAGGTCTGAATATGCCTTCTATGACATTTAAATCCATCATACTTCTGTAATACTGATTCATACTTCTCAGTGAAACAGCAGAATAATAATTTGCAATGCTTGAAAAGAAATAACCGCTCAACACCATAAAAACAATAATTATTGCATAAGCAATTGGCAGTGAAAAAAATGTTTTTAATTCCTTTTTATAAATTGCTAAAAATTTTTGCATCTCCATTTATAATTCCTCCTTAGTAACAAGTTTTAAAAACACATCTTCTAACGTTACCTGCTGTCTTCTTAATTCAAGTAATCCCCAATCATTTTTAACAATTTTGTTGACTATATCTTTTATATCTTTTTGTTCGCTAATTGTTAAATTATAAGAATAAATGCCTTCTGAAATTTTTTCTTTTTCTTCAATATTTTCTACTGCCTTTAATTTCTTAATTTCTGAGATAAATTGTGATTTTGGCGCTTCAACTTCAACATAAATTTGCGCTCCCTTTTGTGAAACATTTGTTAAATTTTTAACATCTTCCTGAGCAATTATTTTACCTTCATTTATTATTATTACTTTATCACAGGTCATACTAACTTCTGGTAAAATATGGGTGCTTAAAATAATTGTTCTCTCGCCTTTCATATTTTTAATTAAACTTCTTATTTCTTTAATCTGAACAGGGTCAAGCCCAACTGTTGGTTCATCAAGAATTAAAATTTCAGGGTCATTTATAATTGCCTGGGCTAAACCAACCCTTTGCTTAAATCCTTTTGATAATTTCCCTATAATTGTATTTTTTACCTGTGAAATTCCAACTTCCTTCATTGCTTTTTCAATTCTGCTTTCAATTTTATCTTTTGGAACCCCTTTTATTTCAGCAATAAATTTTAAATAAGAATAAACCGTTAATTCTTTATAAAGCGGAACATTTTCTGGCATATAACCAATTTTTTCTTTTACGGCAATGGAATCCTTTGAAATATCATAACCAGCAATTTTTACCTGGCCACTTGTTGGCGGAAAAAATCCTGTAATAATACGCATTGTCGTTGTTTTGCCAGCAGCATTTGGTCCTAAAAAACCAACTATATCGCCTTTTTCAATTTTAAATGATATTCCGTCAACTGCTGTTTTAGTCCCAAATTTTTTTGTAACGTCTTTTAGTTCTATCATAAATGCCTCCTAAAAAATAATTTCATATTTTGACGAAAATTAATTTATTTGGTTTACTTTATCTTTACTATGACATATAAATCGCCTCTTTTACCATTTTCGTCCATTTTTCCCTGATTTTTTATTCTTAATTTTGTTCCGTCTTTTATTCCTTTAGGAATATTTATTTTAAGTTTTACTTCTTTTGTTTCCTCCCCTTTCCCATTACATTGCCTGCAGGGAATCCCTGTAAAACCACTTCCTCCGCATCTCGGACAAGTTTTACTTATTATAAAGCCACCCTGGGAAAATTGAACCATTCCTCTACCGCCACACATAGGGCATTTACCCTGTCCGGATGTTGTTTCAATTCCGGAACCATTGCACCTTGAACAAACCTCTTCGCGTGGAAATTTTAAAAGTATATTTCCACCTTTTCTGGCAATGTCTGATTTTAAATTTACACGTGTTGTTATGTCAAGATTTTTTTGATAATCTTCTCTGTCATCATAATAACGCTGTTTTTTCCTTCCTCTGCCAAAATCAAAGAACATATCAAAAATGTCTGAAATATCAGAAGAAAAACCTCTTTGCTTTCCAGAAAACAAATCAGAAAAAATATCAGAAAAATCAAAATTTATTCCCTGATATCCAGTCCCTGTTCCAGCACCTCTGCCAAAAGAAGAAAAATCAAAACCACTTTCTGAATATTTTCTCATCTGGTCATATTTTGCTCTTTTTTCCTTATTTGAAAGAACCTCATTTGCTTCATTTATTTCTTTAAATTTTGCCTCTGCTGTTTTATCACCTGGGTTCATATCAGGATGATACTGTTTAGCAAGTTTTCTATATGCTTTTTTTATCTCTTCCTCAGTTGCATTTTCACTCACTCCGAGTATTTTATAATAATCCTTAATCGGCATATTTATCACTTCCAGTCCTGAGAAAAAAGTTAGTAAAAAAGGGTAGTATAAATTTTTTAATTCATACTACCCTTTTAAAATTCAAAAATTACATATCATATCCGCCCATACCACCGCCTGGCATTTGATGATTATGTTTTTCCTTTTCCGGAATATCTGTAACAAGTGTTTCTGTTGTTAAAAGTAATGCAGCAATTGATGCAGCATTCTGTAACGCAGTTCTTGTTACTTTTGTTGGATCAATTATACCCTCTTTTACCAGGTCTTTGATTTTCCCATCATTTGCGTCAAAACCCATATTAAAATCGCTTTCCTTTAATACTTTTTCAACAATAATTGAGCCATCAACCCCTGAATTAAATGCAATTTGCCTTATAGGCATTTCAAGTGCTTTTTTAACTATTTTTACGCCGATTGCTTCTTCATCGTCATCAACTTTTAAGTTGTCAAGAACCGCAGATGTTCTTAAAAGTGCAACTCCACCACCTGGAACAATGCCTTCTTCGGTTGCTGCACGAGTTGCGTGTAAGGCATCTTCTACTCTTGCTTTCTTTTCTTTCATTTCTGTTTCTGTTGCTGCACCAACATTGATAACAGCAACTCCACCTGCAAGTTTTGCGAGACGTTCCTGTAATTTTTCTTTATCATAGTCAGATTTTGTTTCTTCTATTTGAAGTTTTATCTGAGAAATTCTTGCATCTATATCTTTTTTCTTTCCTGCACCTTCAACAATTGTTGTATTATCTTTATCCACAACAACCTTTTTGGCTTCGCCAAGGTCAGAAATCTGTGCTTTTTCAAGTTTTAAACCAACCTCTTCACTTATAACTCTACCACCTGTTAAAATTGCAATATCTTCTAACATTGCTTTACGTCTATCGCCAAAACCAGGTGCCTTTACAGCAACACAACCAAAAGTGCCTTTTAATTTATTAACTACCAAAGTTGCAAGGGCTTCACCTTCTACATCTTCGGCAATAATTAACAATGAACGTCCTTTTTCTACTACTGCCTGAAGTATTGGTAACAAATCCTTCATCCCAGATATTTTTTTGTCATGAATTAAAATATAAGGATTCTCTAATTCAGCAATCATTTTATCAGGATTTGTAACAAAATAAGGTGAAATGTAACCCTGGTCAAATTGCATACCTTCTGTAAATTCAACAGTGGTCTCAATACCTTTTGCTTCCTCAACAGTAATAACACCATCTTTACCAACTTTTGCCATTGCCTTTGCAATCTTTTCTCCGATTTCCCTGTCATTATTTGCAGAAATAGTTGCAACCTGTTCTATTTCTTTATTATCCTTAATTGGTTTTGAGTATTTTTTTAATTCTGCAACAACTGCATTTATTGCCTTTTCAATACCTCTTTTTACAGGCATTGGATTTGTTCCTGCTGTAATATTTTTCATTCCTTCATTGTAAATTGCCTGGGCAAGAATTGTTGCAGTTGTTGTCCCATCACCGGCTATATCCGATGTTTTTGATGCAACTTCTTTTACAAGTTGCGCCCCCATATTTTCATAGGGGTCTTCCAGTTCAATTTCTTTTGCAATTGTTACACCATCATTTATTATTGTTGGTGAACCATATTTTTTATCAAGGACAACATTTCTTCCTTTTGGGCCGAGTGTTACTTTAACTGCATTAGCGAGTTTATCAACCCCTTTTTGAATTGCTTTTCTCGCTTCTTCTCCGTATAAAAGCTGTTTTGCCATTTTTATCAACCTCCTTTTTTTTATTTTTTATTCAATAATGGCGAGAACATCTTCTTCATTCATAATAATGTATTCTTCATCGCCGATTTTTATTTCTGTTCCGCCATATTTTTGATGAATAATTTTGTCACCTTTTTTCACTTCCATTGGCTTCCTCTGTCCATTGTCAAGAACTTTCCCGGGTCCTACCTCAATAACTTCTCCTTTCTGCGGCTTTTCTTTTGCTGTTTCGGGAATAATGATTCCTCCTTTTTTAACTTCTTCTTCCTCAATTGGCTTTACTACAATGTGGTCTCCAAGCGGTCTGATTTTCATAAGGTCTACTCCTCCTTTCTTTTAATTTTTATTTTCTTTTTTGTCTTCATCCACAACTTCATAATCAGCATCAACAACATCATCTTTTTTATTTGATGAAGTGTTTTGCTGATTTGATGTTCCCGATGATTGCCCTGTTGCTTGATATAATTTTGTAGCAACTTTATGCCATTTTTCTGTTAAATCATTCATTGCTTTTTTAATTTCATCAATCGTGGCATTACGTTTTAACAAATCCTTCACTTTATCCGCTGCTTCCTGTAATTCTTTTTTTTCGCTTTCCGATACCTTATCGCCAACTTCTTTTAATGTTTTTTCAGCATTGTAAACTAAATTATCTGCCTGATTTTTTATTTCAATTTCTTCTTTTAGCTTTTTATCCTGTTCCCTGTATTTTTCTGCTTCTTTTATTTTTTGTTCAATTTCTTCTTTTGTAAGTCCTGATGATGCAGTTATTGTAATTTTTTGTTCTTTACCGGTTGCAAGGTCTTTTGCAGATACATGCAGTATTCCATTAGCATCAATATCAAAAGTAACTTCTATTTGTGGAACACCTCTTGGTGCCGGTGGAATACCATCAAGGTGGAATCTGCCTATTGTTTTATTGTCGCGAGCCATTTCTCTTTCACCCTGCAACACATGAATTTCAACGCTGGTTTGATTATCAGCAGCGGTTGAAAATATCTCGCTTTTTTTAGTTGGAATGGTTGTATTTCTTTCAATTAATTTTGTAAAAACACCACCTAAGGTCTCAATACCAAGTGAAAGCGGTGTTACATCAAGCAAAACAATATCTTTTACATCGCCCTGCAAAACGCCGCCCTGAATAGCTGCCCCTACTGCAACAACCTCATCTGGATTCACGCCTTTATGCGGTTCTTTTTTGAAAAAATTTCTTACTAAATCAACAACCGCTGGCATCCTTGTCATACCACCAACTAAAACAACTTCATTTATATCTTCTGGCTTTAAACCAGCATCGGCAAGACATCTTTTACATGGTTCCAAAGTTCTTTCAATTAAATCAGAAACAAGTTGTTCGAGTTTTGCTCTTGTGAGTGTTTTAACAAGATGCTTTGGACCAGTTGCGTCAGCAGTTATAAAAGGTAAATTTATTTCTGTTTGCATGGTTGATGATAATTCTATTTTTGCTTTTTCTGCTGCCTCTTTAAGGCGTTGTAAAACCATTCTATCCTTACTTAAATCAATGCCTGTCTCTTTTTTAAATTCATCTACAAGCCAATCAATAATTCTCTGGTCAAAGTCATCCCCACCTAAATGTGTATCACCGTTAGTTGCTTTTACTTCAAAAACCCCATCTCCTATTTCAAGAATAGAAATATCAAATGTCCCGCCCCCTAAATCATAAACAGCAATTTTTTCATTTTTCTTTTTATCAAGACCGTATGCAAGAGATGATGCTGTTGGCTCATTTATTATTCTTAAGACCTCAAGACCTGCAATTTTTCCAGCATCTTTTGTTGCCTGTCTCTGTGAATCATTAAAATACGCAGGAACAGTTATAATTGCCTGAGTTACTTTCTCGCCAAGATAATTTTCAGCATCTGCTTTTAATTTCATAAGTATTAATGCTGAAATTTCTGGTGGGCTGTATCTTTTACCATTTATCTCAACATGCGCATCGCCATTTGGCGCCTCAACAACTTTATAAGGTACCCTTTTTATTTCTTCTTGAACTTCTGAATATTTTCTACCCATAAATCTTTTAATGGAAAAGACAGTATTTTCTGCATTTGCTATTGCCTGTCTTTTTGCAGGATGCCCAACAAGTCTTTCGCCTGTTTTGGTAAAACCAACAATGGAAGGTGTAGTTCTGCTTCCTTCTGAATTAACTATGACTTTTGGTTCTTTGCCTTCCATTACAGCAACACAAGAATTTGTTGTTCCTAAATCAATTCCAATAATTTTTGGCATGTTTGAACTCCTTTTTTATAAAATTTTTAATATATTAAAGCAATTTTTATGCCATTTAAAAAACATTGTATTTATTATAAAATTATTATTTGTTGCATTAAATTGAAACATTTATAAATATATAGAAGGTTCCATTTTGAAACAGTTTAGTTAATTTTATATACTTAAAAATACGCAAGCAACCCTCTGTATGAGAAAATTTTTTCTATCATGATGGCATTTATTCTTAAAAAATCTTTAAATTTTAAATAAAAACCCGCTTCTTTAAATTCTTCTTAAAGAAGCGGGTGCGAAGGGGTTAGAACGCACTTTGTTATTTTTCTTCTCTTTATTTAATTTTTACTTTTCTCTTACTCTTCCCCTACTTTCCTCATTATCACTATTTTCTTTTTCTCCCTCTGCATCTTTCCTGTTGCTTTTTCTATTCCTTCCACTATTCCTACATATACTCCTGTACTTACACTCTGCCCTGTTGATGTCTTCATATCCCATCCTATTTCTCCTCTATCCATATCTCCTCTTATTACCCTCACCAACTCTCCTGCCATATTATAAATCGTTACCTTTACTTCTCCTACCTTCCTTTCACTCCATATTATCCTTATTTCTTTTCTTGCCAGATTATCTATTATATATGGGTTCGGAACCACTTTTATTATTCCTAATATCCCATTCCCTCCTGCATTTATTATTGACACTGTTTTGGTTGCTATTGTCGTAAAGCCCGTCCCTGTTTTTACTTCAACCTTTATCTCGTATATCCCACTATCCACTAATCGCCCGAATTCATTCTTTCCATCCCATTCTATTTCTCCATTTCCATAATTAAATCTTACTTCATCTCCTCCTTCTTTCCCTACCAGTATTACATCATCTATTGCTAAATTTATTACTGCATCTCTCGCCTCCGGTTTTGTTATCCTCCTTACCAACTCGCCTGCTGTATTGTATATACTCAATTGCACATATTCCTCTATCTTTAATACCTGCACATCAAATATCCTCGTTGTTTCATATCCATACGCATCTTTTCCGCTTATCTTTATAAAATATACTCCCTGTTTTATTCCCTGCCCATTACTGTTCAATCCATTCCATTCAAAATCAACATATTCTTCTCCTGTATGATTTACTGTTTGTATTCCACTTATCCTTATTATTAATGGCCCTTCTGTCGGATTAAATGCTCCCCATTCCTGTCCATTTGCTATTAATTTCACATCTGTTATTGAGTCAGCCATCCTTTCATTTGTTAGCAATATTATTTTTTCTCCTGCCTCATTATATACTTCTATTGTAAGTATATACGGGAATGGAACCGGTGTTAATGTTATTGTTGGCGTCAATGTGCTTGTTGATGTTTGTGTTATTGTTGGGGTTATTGTCCATGTAAATGTATTTGTTGGCGTTCTTGTCGCTGTTGGTGTATTTGTATTTGTCGGCGTATTCGTTGCAGTATTCGTATTTGTTGGGGTGTTCGTATTTGTTGGCGTATTCGTATTTGTCGGTGTATTCGTATTTGTCGGTGTATTCGTATTTGTTGCCGTATTTGTTGCTGTATTTGTGTTTGTAGGTGTATTTGTATTTGTAGGTGTATTTGTGTTTGTTGGCGTATTTGTATTTGTTACTGTATTTGTGTCTGTCCGTGTAAAGGTCGGCGTATTTGTGTTGGTTATTGTATTCGTGTTTGTTGGCGTATTCGTGTCTGTTGGTGTATTTGTATTTGTTGCTGTATTTGTGTCTGTCCGTGTAAAGGTCGGTGTATTTGTGTTGGTTATTGTATTCGTGTTTGTTGGCGTATTCGTGTTTGTCGGCGTATTTGTATTTGTTACTGTATTTGTATCTGTCCTTGTAAAGGTCGGCGTATTTGTGTTGGTTACTGTATTCGTATTTGTTGGGGTATTCGTGTCTGTCGGTGTATTCGTATTTGTTACTGTATTTGTGTCTGTCCGTGTAAAGGTCGGTGTATTTGTGTTGGTTATTGTATTCGTGTTTGTTGGTGTATTCGTGTCTGTTGGTGTATTTGTATCTGTTACTGTATTTGTGTCTGTCCGTGTAAAGGTCGGCGTGTTTGTATCTGTAGGCGTGTTTGTATTTGTCGGTGTATTTGTATCTGTCGGTGTATTCGTACTTGTTACTGTATTTGTGTCTGTCCTCGTAAAGGTTGCTGTATTTGTATAAGTTGCTGTTGATGTCTCTGTTGCTGTATTCGTATCTGTCGGTGTGTTTGTATTTGTTGGCGTATTTGTGTCTGTCCTTGTAAAGGTCGGCGTGTTTGTGTCTGTAGGCGTATTTGTATTTGTCGGTGTATTCGTATTTGTTACTGTATTTGTGTCTGTCCTCGTAAAGGTTGCTGTATTTGTATAGGTTGCTGTTGATGTCTCTGTTGGTGTATTCGTATTTGTTGGCGTATTTGTATCTGTTGCTGTATTTGTGTCTGTCTTTGTAAAGGTCGGCGTGTTTGTATCTGTAGGCGTATTTGTATTTGTCGGTGTATTTGTATCTGTTGCTGTATTTGTGTCTGTCCTTGTAAAAGTCGGCGTGTTTGTGTCTGTAGGCGTATTTGTATTTGTCGGTGTATTCGTATCTGTCGGTGTATTTGTATTTGTTACTGTATTTGTGTCTGTCCTCGTAAAGGTTGCTGTATTTGTATAGGTTGCTGTTGATGTCTCTGTTGATGTATTTGTATTTGTCGGCGTATTTGTATCTGTTGCTGTATTTGTATCTGTCCTTGTAAAGGTCGGCGTATTTGTGTTGGTTATTGTATTCGTGTTTGTTGGTGTATTCGTGTCTGTTGGTGTATTTGTATCTGTTACTGTATTTGTATCTGTCCTTGTAAAGGTCGGCGTGTTTGTGTCTGTAGGCGTGTTTGTGTTTGTCGGTGTATTTGTATCTGTCGGTGTATTCGTACTTGTTACTGTATTTGTGTCTGTCCTCGTAAAGGTTGCTGTATTTGTATAGGTTGCTGTTGATGTCTCTGTTGGTGTATTCGTGTCTGTTGGTGTATTTGTATCTGTTACTGTATTTGTGTCTGTCCTTGTAAAGGTCGGCGTGTTTGTATCTGTAGGCGTGTTTGTATTTGTCGGTGTATTTGTATCTGTCGGTGTATTCGTATTTGTTACTGTATTTGTGTCTGTCCTCGTAAAGGTTGCTGTATTTGTATAAGTTGCTGTTGATGTCTCTGTTGGTGTATTCGTGTCTGTTGGTGTATTTGTATCTGTTACTGTATTTGTATCTGTCCTTGTAAAGGTCGGCGTGTTTGTATCTGTAGGCGTATTTGTATTTGTCGGTGTATTTGTATCTGTTGCCGTGTTTGTTGAAGTATTTGTATTTGTTTGTGTTATTGTATCGGTTATTGTTGCTGTTATTGTCGGACTTGTCGTATTTGTTATCGTTGATGTAACTGTCTGTGTTACTGTATTTGTTACTGTTGCTGTTATTGTCGGCGATACTGTATTTGTTATTGTCTCGGTTATACTCGGCGTTACTGTCGGGCTCGTCGTATTTGTTATTGTCGCTGTTACTGTCTGCGTTACTGTCTCTGTTATTGTTACGGTCATCGTTGATGTCACTGTTCTTGTTATTGTCGCAGTTATTGTTGCTGTTATTGTCGGCGTTACTGTATTTGTTATTGTCTCGGTTATACTCGGCGTTACTGTCGGACTTGTCGTATTCGTTATTGTCGCTGTCACTGTCTGCGTTACTGTCTCTGTTATTGTTGCGGTTATCGTTGATGTCACTGTCCTCGTTACTGTTGCTGTTACTGTTGCTGTTATTGTCGGTGATACTGTATTTGTTATTGTCGCTGTTATACTCGGTGTTATGCTCGGGCTTGTCGTATTCGTTATTGTCGCTGTCACTGTCTGCGTTACTGTCTCTGTTATTGTTGCCGTTATTGTTGATGTCACTGTCCTCGTTATTGTTGCTGTTATTGTTGCTGTTATTGTCGGTGATACTGTATTTGTTATTGTCGCTGTTATTGTATATGTTATTGTCTGCGTTATTGTTTGTGTCACTGTTCGCGTTACACTTGGCGTTACTGTTTGTGTTACTGTTGCTGTTATTGTCGGTGATACTGTATTTGTTATTGTCGCGGTTATACTCGGCGTTACTGTCGGACTTGTCGTATTCGTTATTGTCGCTGTCACTGTTTGCGTTACTGTATTCGTTATTGTTGCGGTCATCGTTGATGTCACTGTTCTCGTTATTGTCGCAGTTATTGTCGCTGTTATTGTCGGAGACACTGTATTTGTTATTGTCGCGGTTATACTCGGTGTTATGCTCGGGCTTGTCGTATTTGTTATTGTCGCTGTCACTGTTTGCGTTACTGTATTCGTTATTGTTGCGGTCATCGTTGATGTCACTGTCCTCGTTATTGTCTGCGTTACTGTTGCTGTTATTGTCGGCGATACTGTATTTGTTATTGTCTCGGTTATACTCGGCGTTATGCTCGGGCTTGTCGTATTTGTTATTGTCGCTGTCACTGTCTGCGTTACTGTCTCTGTTATTGTTACGGTCATCGTTGATGTCACTGTTCTTGTTATTGTCGCAGTTATTGTTGCTGTTATTGTCGGCGTTACTGTCGGGCTCGTCGTATTTGTTATTGTCGCTGTCACTGTCCGCGTTACTGTATTCGTTATTGTTGCGGTCATCGTTGATGTCACTGTCCTCGTTACTGTTGCTGTTACTGTTGCTGTTATTGTCGGCGACACTGTATTTGTTATTGTCGCGGTTATACTCGGCGTTATACTCGGGCTTGTCGTATTCGTTATTGTCGCTGTCACTGTTCGCGTTACTGTATTCGTTATTGTTGCCGTTATCGTTGATGTCACTGTCCTTGTTATTGTCTGCGTTACTGTTGCT
>Ga0078972_1011150_pt1 | contig 16285 bp, 10 predicted proteins | sample YelNatPaOPGAMG01_FD_67568 | JGI IMG/M metagenome (GOLD analysis project Ga0078972, IMG submission 67568) | Hot spring thermophilic microbial communities from Obsidian Pool, Yellowstone National Park, USA - OP-RAMG-01 (SPADES assembly) (version 2) | ecosystem: Environmental > Aquatic > Thermal...
TTTCTTACTGTTTATGCTTTGTTTTTCATTTACCTTAACTTCTTATTTTCTTCCCACTTATGCAACCTTTTCCCTATTGCTACGCATTAGAAATTTATTCTATTGCGTTTTTGGGGGTTAAATTTATTTCTTGTAAAAAAGAATAAATGTAATCCCGACAAGTATCAGTATAAGTTATTGCAGAAAGAATTTTGTTAATTGCAATTACCCTTGACTAATTAACTATAAAGGAGTAATACAATGAAACACAATCACAGTATTTGAATGGTGTTATGTCTAATTGCCGTTATCACACTCATATTGTTTTTAGGCTGCGCACCGAAAGCGTTGTCGCCCGACAAGTAGCACAAGAGGAAGAAGCAATCACAAAAGTGTTCGCGAATTACCACAAGGGATATGAGACCAAAGAACAAAATTTGTTTAAGAATTTAATCTCCAGCACTGCAGACTTTATGTTTTTCGGATCAGATGTCGCTGAAGTAATAAATAGTTCAGCAGAGATGGTCAAGAAGAAAGTAGTGACTTCGCTCTTTAATCAACAGCGGATGAATCGTCAGTTACTTTTCCATCATTAGTTTCACTTCCGTTGATTTGACTGGTCAAGTTCTATTCGAAAGAGAAGAATATCAAAAGGGAAGTGTACGACAACGGAATCTGAAAAATGTGAGTTCACTGGAACTAACAAGTGTATTTACGACATTCACATTTGCTGATGAAAAATTAATCGAGTGTGCTCATCGCGCCGTTCTGCCAAAGGGAAATAAATTTATTTAAACGATGGAACGGTACAACGTAAACAAGATGAACGTTATAGAAATTCTCTAAAAAGAGGCCGTTGTATGCTGAAAACTCGATACAACTTTCTACTATGCGTTGGTTTCGTCGAATCTATGTTTACTAGTGAAGGTTCTTTTACCTACGGCCAATATATCTTTCCGGACAGCACTGAGCAATCATTATGGGTCTATGGTGGGCATGATGGCAGTTCAGTTCTTTGCGGATTTGGGTAGTATCCGAGTGCGCTCTCGTTTGGGGAAAGTTTATATTACTTTTTCCTATCTCTTACCATTCAAGTATTCATATAGCATTTACTATTAAATTAAGGCTAAGTAAAACAAAGTAAATACAATGATTAAATATCTTCATATATTATTTCAAAACAAAAGTAAAAGAAATTATTTTTATATATTTTTTAATATAATTAAAAAAATAACTTGCTTTTTTAAAAAAATATATATATATATGAAATAATAAAAAATTAAAAAAAAGTAAAATAAATATCTTTCTGAATTAAGAAAAGAAAGTAAAAGATAGTAAATTCCAATTAAACATTAGAATAATTATAAGGTAAGACTATTATTAACAATTTAGGTGGATTTAATGGGAATAAATAACGAACATAAAGTATTTCAGGAAGAACGCATGCGGGCTATTATGAAGATCCTTGAGAAAGAAAATCGAGTATTGATTAGTGACCTTTGCAATATGTTTAATACTACCTCAGTAACTATCCGAAAAGATCTCGACCAACTGGAAAGCCAAGGACTACTTAAAAGAACGCATGGAGGTGCAATTTTATATAAACCTTTGTTCCATGGACTTGCGTTAAATGAAAAAGAGAAGCTTTATGCTGATGAAAAAAAACGTATTGCAGATGAAGCCGTCAAACTTATTTCAGAAGGTGATGTTGTCATATTAGATTCCGGTTCAACAACAACCCAGTTAGCCCGTAATATGAAATCATTAAAGGGGATTAAAGTAATTACTAACGCTATTAACATTGCCCTTGAATTAGCAGTTAGTGATTTGGAAATTATTTTAACTGGGGGTTCATTGCAAAAAAATTCATCTACCCTTGTTGGTCCATTTGCAGACGATATCCTTAGGAAAATCTCTGCTGATAAATTATTCCATGGTGTTGATGGCGTCGATTATGAAATCGGTCTTACTACTCCGGACGTTATTGAAGCAAATACTAGCAGGGTGATGATGCAGCGCGCTGGTGAAAATATTCTTTTAGTTGACTCCTCAAAATTTGGAAGAAGAAGTTTAGGTGTTATTTGTCAGATTCACGAGATTAATAAAATTATAACTACAAAAAAAATGGACAAAGATGAAATCCAAAAACTTAATAAACTAGGTGTTGATGTAATAATCGTTTAATAATATAAACTCAAAGGAAAATAACATGAATAATAAAATATTTTTATTTTTTATAACCATTTTATTAATAGTTTGCTTAACCAACAATAAACAATATGCCCAAGTAGCAAGTTATCCTACTATATCTGAAAGTCAAGTAATTTTGAAAGGTGATAGTGGAAAATGGGACTATAATAAAGTGCATACCCTTTCAGTAGTTGAAGCAAATATGGATGGATATAAATACTGGGGCTATTATGGGCTTGCTTATTATGGTGGCGACCCTGCTCTTAGAAAGGCTGGTTTAGTAAGAAGTAATGACCTAATCCATTGGGAAAAATATAATGGTAATCCTATTATTAAAGGAGACTGCCGATGGCCTACTGTAGTCTTATCTAATTCTGTTTTTTACATGTTCTATGCTGAATATAACAAAGAAAACGATAGCCGAATTGTAATGTTATCTAGTAAAGATGGCATTCATTTCAGCCATAAAGTTGTTGTCGTTCCTAGAGAAAAAGGAAAACAAAACCAAAATCCCTTTATCTATTTTAATAAGAACGATGAACATTTTTATCTTGTCTATTATAACGGCATTGAAAGAAGTAAAAATCCCAATGATAATGTGTGGAATATTAAAATTAGAAAGAGCAAAAATATTAATAAGCTTTATAGTGCAAGATCTGTTACTCTTTTATCTTCAAAACACACCGCTGCTGCACCTTCTATTGCCTTCTTTAATGGTAAATATTATTTATTAATTGAAGCTATAGGTAAAGAAAATCAATGGATTACATTGGGCTATGAAAGTAAAAATATTGATGGGAATTACCAAGAAGTAAGTAATAATCCAGTACTGTCCAATGATGATGCATGTGCATTTCAATATGTTTTTAATGATGAGCTTTACATCTTTTACTCCCATTGTATTGACTTACCTAAATGGAATTGGGAATTACGTATGGTGAAAGTAATAAAATGAATAAATTTTTAACTGAAATTTTGGAACAACCAAAATCTCTTGAAGCAACATTAAATTATTATACCGATCAAGAAGGTGTAAAAGTATTAAATCTTATAAACACTTACTTTAACAAAAATGATTTTCAAGAGATAATTTTTACTGGTATGGGTAGTTCATACTTTTCTTCTCTGGCTGCTTCATATCTATTTAATAGTCTTGGTATCCGAGCATATGCAATTAATACAAGTGAGTTGCTTTATTATAATTTTTCATTAATTACTAATAAAACTTTACTTGTGTGTGTCTCTCAATCAGGTGAAAGCATCGAAATTGTAAATTTATTAAAAAAACTTCATAATAATTTTTCTTTTGTGGGAGTCAGTAATGAAGAAAATAGCTCATTATCTAAAAGTACAGATATGATACTTCTTACTAAAGCCGGTAAAGAAGAAATGACTTCGACAAAAACTTATACTTCAAGCTTACTTGCATTATTTATTCTTGGCTGGACACTTTCAAAAAAGCTAAAAAGAGAAAAAATCCAATCAATAAAAAATTTAATTTTATCTACTTCTGAATTGCTTGCAAATTATAATAATCTAATTTCAAATGAATTTGACTTTTTAGGTGATATTGAATTTTTAGAATTTATTGCGCGTGGTCCTTTATTCTCATCTGCTCTTCAGAGTGAATTAATGTTTAAAGAAGCTTCAAAACTTCCGTCATCTGCAACTTTAGGAGGCGAATTCCGTCATGGACCTATGGAAATGGTTGATTCTAATTTTAATGCAATCCTTTTTACTGCTAATGGTAATACTTTTGAGCAAAGTATTAATATGGCTTCAGATATTGCAAAATTTAATGGAAAAGTTATTGTAATTACAAATAAGAGACCTAGTATCTCAGATATGAATATTCGTTTTATTACAATTAATCAACCAGATGAGTATCTGTTTTCTATCCAAAGTATAATTCCAGTTCAACTTATGGTCAATTATTTTGCTTTATCTAAAGGCTATGAACCGGGCAATTTTATACATGGTAGTAAAGTAACTTTAACCGAATAGGAAATGAATGAATAATGTATATAAAAATAAATACTTATTAATTATTACAATATTAATGTACGTAGCTTTTGGATTAGTTACTTCTGTTATTGGCGTAATTATAGATAAATTTCAATCAGAGTACAATTTACCTCTTCAAATTGCTGCTTTACTGCCTTTTGCTTTTTACCTTTCCTATGGAATTTTCTCTATCCCTTTTGGTATTGCAATGGATAGAGTGGGCGCCAGAACTGTTCTTCTTCTTGGAATGGCTCTTATGACAATTGGTAGTTTCCTTTTTTATGCAAGCAATAATTACATAATTGTTATACTTATGATTTTTACAATTGGAATCGGTGTTACAGCGATTCAAACAGCAGGAAATCCTTTCATTCGTGAGTTAGATTCACCTTCCCGATATACTGCAAATTTAACTACAATAATTGGAATTGGAGCTTTGGGCTATGCCTTTAGTCCTCTTTTAGTCCCTCTTGTCCAAAGTAATGGCTTTTCTTGGAATTCGGTTTATTTACTCTTCGGAATTATAAATGCTATTCTCTTAGTATTGTTATTCTTTGCTAAATTTCCTAAAGTGCATATTTGGGAAGAAGAAAAAATTCAGCTTTCGCAGGTAGCTATTCTTCTAAAAAATCCACTTATTCTCATTTATAGTCTTGGTATATTTTTATACGTTGGCGCCGAGGTTGGGACTTCTTCTTATATTTTAATTTTCATGGATAAAATTCATGGTGTAGAAAATAGTGATTCTTTTTGGAAAATGGGTACTATTTGGAATTCAGCATTTCCCTCTAAAGCCGCTTTAGTAGTGGCTTTATTCTGGCTGTTTCAAGCATTAGGTCGTCTATTTATCTCCCCAATGATGAAGCATATAGGTGAAAAGAAAATCTTTATTTTTCACAGCTTTGGTACTATTGTTTTCCTAATCATCGCAATTCTTGGGAATACAAATATTTCACTGATTGCTTTTGCTATTGTTGGTTATTTTACGTGTGCCTCTTTCACTTCTATTTTTAGTGCTGCTGTTAATAGCTTTGAAAATAATCATGGTACTATTTCAGGGATATTGGGTACTGCAATTGTTGGTGGTGCTTTTATTGGTTGGCTTGTTGGAGCAGTCGGTAGTTTTTTGAATATGCAATGGGCAATGGTTGTTAATTTAATCGCATTTTCTTATGTCTTTGCCTTATCGGTTTGGGGCAAAGGTAAATTAGATATTAAAGAACCTTAAAAGGAAAAATCGTGAAGCAAAAAGTCTTTATCGGTGTAGATTTTGGTGGTACTAAAATTTTAACTGGCGCAGTTAATGAAGATGGTAAACTGCTTTGTGAACCTATTAAAGTTCCTACAGTAGGCAGTGAAGAGCCTAATAAAATTGTCAAGAAAATTACAAACTCTATCGAAGAAGTTCTTAGAACCATTAATGTAAAAACCTTTGATGTTGTAGGAATTGGAATGGGGGTGACTGGACCTTTAGATATTAAAAGAGGTATTATTCTTGAGTGTCCTCAATTGCCAACTATGCATTATTTCCCGCTGAGGAAAAAGATTGAAGAATACTTTTCTTTGCCTGTTTCTATGAACAATGATGCTAATTGCTTGATTTTTGGAGAAGCTCTTTTTGGAGCCGGGGTCGGGTTGAAAAATATTGTTGGATTTACTCTCGGTACTGGTATCGGCTGTGCAATTATTATGGATAAAAAAATTTTTAACGGCGCAAATGATTCAGCCGGTGAAATTTGGCCTTCTCCTTATAAAAATGGAACTATAGAAGATTTAGTCTGTGGAGCCGGTATTGCAAAAATTTATAAAAATATTAGCGGGAAAGAAAATTCTTCTTTAGAAATTTTCCACTTGGCTGAGGAAGGAAATTTAGATGCCTTAAAAACTTGGGATGAATTTGGTGAACATTTGGCTGTGGCTATCTCATGGGCAATCAATTTAATTGATCCTGAATTAATAATTCTTGGTGGATCAATAGCTAATGCCTTTAAGTTCTTTTCCAATTCAATGGAAAAGAGTCTTAAAAAATGGATTTGCCCAGAGCCAGCTGAAAAAACAAAAGTTGTTTGTGCTAACCTTGGTGCAAATGCCGGTTTTATTGGAGCTGCTGCTTTAGTTTTAATGAATATTAAATGATAATTAAATTATTTTGAAGAGAGAAAAAGATGATAATAAAAAAACTTTTTTTGTTCATTTTTATAATTGCTGTATTTCAAAATTCATTTGGGCAAGAAAATAAAAACCTTAACAATGATGAACTTATATTATCAAAATGGCAACTCAAATCAAGCACCTTAGAAAATACAGGCGGAAAAGAAATATCAAAAGGTAATTTTGTAAAAGATGGATGGTATAATGTTGAAGTACCCACTACTGTGCTAAATGGACTTGTCAAGGACAAAGTTTATCCAGACCCACGTTTAGATATGAATAATTATCTTATTCCAGATATATCTGACAAGTTTAATGAAGAGCACAATCTCTCTAAGTATAGTTATTTACCTAATCATGAAAATCCTTGGAAAAAACCCTATTGGTTCAAAACACAATTTTCTATTCCAACTAACGAAAATGGTAAACAAGTGTGGTTGAATTTTAATGGAATAAATTATAGAGGAGAAGTTTGGCTAAACGGTAAAATGATTGCTGATTCAAGTCAAATGGTTGGTATGTTCCAACGTTTTAAATATAATGTAACAAAAGAAATAAAGTATGATAGTCTAAATTACTTAGCTGTAAAAATATTTCCCGTGGATCACCCTGGTATTCCAGGAACTCAATTTAAGGTTTTCGGAAATAATCGAGGTCCAGCTGAAGATTTATTTAAAGATGAAACTCTTAAAATCTCAGGGGGCTGGGATTGTGCCCTTCCAGTTCGTGATAGAAATATGGGAATATACAGAAAAGTATACCTGAGTTTTACAGGAGATGTCGATATTCTAAATCCATATATAGTATCCAATCTACCTTTACCCGATACCTCAGAAGCTAATTTAAGTGTAAGTGCAACTTTGTTTAATATTAGTAATAAAAAGCAAACTGGAGTATTAAAAGGAAAAATTGATCTTTTGACAGAAGTAGATATGGGAGATTATATTAAAAAATATTCTGGTAGCATGAAGACAATTATTTTTGAAAAAGAAGTTGAAATACCAGCAAATGATACTGTTACCATTTGCTTTAATTACAAAGACTTTAGTCAATTAACAATTAAAAGTCCGCATCTTTGGTGGCCTAATGGGTATGGTGAGCAATATCTACATAACTTACAATTAAGCTTTGAACAAAACGGCGAAATTTCGGTAACTAAGAATACAATGTTTGGCATTAGGGAAATATCAAGTAATTTAAAAGAACTTAACGGCGATTATGGCAGAGTATTTTATATAAATGGTCGAAGAGTGTTTTGCAAAGGTGGCTGGATTCAACCAGATATGTTACTTGATAATGACAAAAAGAATATTTATGATCAAGTACGATTGATTGCAAACGCGAACCTTAACATTGTGTCCAGTGAAGATATGCCCACACCATCAGAAGATTTGCTGAATGCATGCGACAAATATGGTTTGATGTGGTGGAATGTATTTTACCAGTGTTTTAATATTGTACCAGGAACAAATACTGCATATAATCCTTATGACCATTACCTTGCAGTCTGTAGTACAAACGATATTATTCTCAGGTATAGAAATCACCCTTCTTTAATAGCTTGGTGCGGTGCAAATGAAACATTACCAGGACCGGATTTATACCTAGCAATAAAAAGCCAACTCGAGAAGTTGGATACAACAAGAACATTTCTTGCATCTACTGCAATTTGGTGGAATTGGGAAAAACTTACTCCCTATATTAAAGATGATTTCCCTGTTGGAACTACAGACAATGGGCCCCCTGATTATACATGGTATCCTGTGCCATATTATTTCAATATGATAGATACAGCAAAGAACGAAATGTTCCACAACGAACTTGGCATGGATGCAATACCAACTTTAAGCAGCTTAAAAAAATTTATTTTTAATCTGGGGAATGATACTGCTAATCCATTTTTCCCCCTAGACAGTGTTTGGGCTGAACATGGAGCTTGGGATGGTGGTGGCTATGCTTTTAAAGCTTATGACAATGCTATTAGAAATATTTACGGCTTTCAAACTAAAAGCGTCTCAGACTATGCGCGTATTGCACAGTTAGTAAACGCAGACAATTATCGGGCTATGTTTGAAGCCGCTAATTCTCGCATGTGGAATATTACAACCGGTGTGATGATTTGGAAATTAAATGCGAGTTATCCTGATTTTGCGTGGGAAATGTACGATTGGTATTTAAATCCTAATGCAGGCTATTATTATGTTAAAAATGCATGTGAACCTTTGCATATTCAGATGAATGCCAATGATCATGAGGTATCTGTTATCAATACATATCATAATTCTTTTAATGGCTTAAAAGTCAGAGCAAGAGTTTATGATTTTAATATGAACATTAAATGGAAGAGAGAGATTGAGATAAATCTAGGCAGTGATCGTTACCAGGAAGTATTTAGTATACCTCAACTTTCTAAAATTTCTTCTGTTTATTTTGTTAGACTTGAATTACTTGATAAAACTGGAAAAACTCTCTCAAGTAATATTTATTGGGAATCATCAAAGTCTCCAGAAGATTTTTCTTCTTTATCAAAACTTGAGAATACAAAATTAGATTTATCCTATAAAGTTGAAGAAACAAAGAATGAATATTGGGTTCATGTTACAATTAAGAATCCATCAAAAGAGTTGTCAATTATGAACCGGCTTTCAATTATTAAAAAAGATGATAACGATGAAGTTCTGCCAACATTCTGGGATAATAATTTTATTACTCTTTTCCCAGGCGAAGAGAGAACTATAGAAGCAAAATTTGCAAAGAAAGATTTAAATGGTTCAGCTTTTAAAGTTGTTGTCAATAACGATTAATAATATCCTTATGAATAAATAATGAATTAGGTGAACATTCTAATGAAAAAAATAAAGAATTATACTAACAAATTATCTTTTTTAATTTTAGTTATTCTATTTCCTTTTTTTATTCAGGCACAGTCCATACAAAAATTTGCATTATTAGGAGATTTCAAACTTGAAAATGGGCAAGTGATAAAAAATTGTAAAGTTGGTTATTTAACATGTGGCAGACTTAATTCTGACCAAACCAATGCAATCCTAATGTTCACTTACTTTGGTGGTGTTTCGAAAGATTTATTATTTCTTACTGGAAAGGGAATGATAGCTGATAGTTCAAAGTATTTTGTTGTTGTTATTGATGCTTTGGGTGATGGTGTTTCCTCTTCACCTTCAAATAGTGAATCTCAACATAACAAGTCTTTCCCCGTTTTCAATATCAGAGATATGGTAAAATCAGAATATATTTTAGCGTCAAAAGTTCTTGGATTAAAGCATGTATACTGTGTTATGGGATCTTCTATGGGTGGGATGCAGGCTTTTCAATGGATAGTATCTTACCCTGATTTTATGGATAAAGCAGTAATAGAAGTTGGTTCCCCTAAACTTACCTCGAATGATTTATTACTATGGAATTCCGAGCTCCTTGCTATCAATGAAGGGCTAAATTGCAATGCTACGGAAGAATCAATAAAAAATACTGTTGTTGCAATTCATATTTTGAATTTGCAAACACCCGATTACTTAGTTGAACATATTTCTTCGGACAATTTTCCTAAGTTTCTTGAAGATGCCGAGAACCAATATACAAAGATTTTTAATTCTTATAACTGGTCAAGTCAGCTCCGAGCTATGATTGCTCAAAATGTAGCCTATCCTTTCAATAATGATATGAAAAAAGCTGCTGGGGTTGTTAGGGCAAAAGTATTAATCATAGTTTCAAAACAGGACCATATGGTTAACCCGCATCCGGCAATGGATTTTGCAAAATTGATTAATGCCAAGATTATTGAATTAGATAATAATTGCGGGCATTTGGGAGTTGGATGTGAAATGAGAAAAATTAATATAGTTATAATTAAATTTTTAAGAGATTAATAATATTTAAAGGTAAAAAAATGCGTAGAGTGCTTCTAAATTCAAATATTATTGTTTTTTTCTTTGTAATAATGACACAAGCATTACTTGCAGCTAATTCAAGTATTGAAGGATATGTTAAAGATGCGAAGACAGGCGAACCCTTGGTCGGGGCCAATATTTTAATTGTAGGAACAAGCATGGGGGCCGCGACCGATTTAAATGGTAAATATTTTATTCGGAATGTATTATCTGGAACTTATAAAATTAGAGCTTCTTATATTGGTTACAAGGAACAAATAAAAGAAATATATATAAAAGAAAATTTGCAACTTAAATGTGACTTCAGTTTAGAACCAGTTGGTGTCGAAGGTAAAACAGTTGTTGTTACTGCACAAGCAAGTGGTCAAAGCCAAGCTATTAATCAACAGCTTTCATCAAACCAAATTGTAAATGTAGTATCTGCAGCAAAAATTCAAGAACTTCCGGACGCAAATGCTGCAGAATCTGTCGGCCGTCTTCCCGGTGTCTCTGTACTAAGAAGTGGAGGGGAAGGGTATGAGGTGGTTATTCGTGGGCTTCAACCTAAATACAATAGAATTACCATCGATGGTATTCAGATGGCTTCTTCTAATCCAGATGATCGAAGTACTGATTTAAGTATGATATCGTCAAATATGCTGGAAGGGATCCAAGTTGCAAAAACCGTAACTCCAGACATGGATGCTAATGTTATAGGAGGAACAGTAAATTTTGAACTTCGTGAAGCAAAAGTAGATGTTCCAGGAGTTCCACAGTTTGGACTTCTTTTACAGGGATCTTATAACAATTTGTCCAATGCCTACAATAAGCTGAATAATTATAAATATGTCGGTAGTTTTGAAAACAGGTTAAATAATAATAAATTCGGAATTTTTGCGCAAATTGATATAGAAAGGAAAAATCTTTCTTCGAATGAAATGGGAGCTTCGTATGTCAATGCTGGAAATAGTACTACTCAATATTGGACATCTGGATTAAATCTTGATGATATTGCTAGAGATAGGATGAGGTACAATGGTGCATTTGTTCTAGACTATATTCTTCCAGAAGGTAAAATAAAACTTGATAATTTTTTTAGTTCGGGTAATACAAAAGTTATAGACCGAAATGAAGCATTTGGTATCTCAAACAATTCTCATGATTATTCACTTTCAAATACAAAAAGCATTTTGAATACTATTACTAATGGTCTTCATTTTCAACAACAATTACCCATATTCCAATTGGACGCTCGATTATCTCATGCTTATTCTGAAACAAAAGATCCAAATGATTGGTCAATTGATTTTTTGCAATCATCTGCAGGTCTTAATCAATTTAGCAACGTGTCAAATATAAATCCATTGGCTATTCCAAAGGCTGCAAATAACAATTTTGCGAGCACTTTTTTGCAAAATATTAATAATAGTAACAGCTTTTCACGCGAACGTGCATTAACAGTGGCTATAGATTTGAAAACAAACTTAAATCTTTCAGATTTTGTTAGTGCAGAAATTAAATTTGGAGGGAAATATCAATATATGAAAAGATCTTATGCCATTGAAGAATACAATGGTCAGTCTGCGAATGGTGGTAGTGCACTATTTGTTGATAGTTTAATTGAATCTTATTTTTCATTACCTATCGATAAACGCGCTGGTGTTCCAATGACTTATTTTATAGATCAAAATTATGATTACGGCCAGTTTCTTGGTGGCGACTATAAAATGGTTGCTCCATTGAATTTTAGTATGCTCTCCCAGATAATGAATCTTCTTAATAATAATCTTCAAAATATTGCAAACAATAATGGTGCTGTTACTTATGCTCGTAACAATTACTCTTCAACGACTAATAATTATTCTGGTCATGAAAATGGAAGTGCATTTTATGTTATGTCTATTCTAAATGTTGGTTCCGAGCTAACAATTATTCCAGGCGTCCGTTATCAGAATCTTCAAACAGTATATACGGGGGTACGCGGCATCCAAAGTCCTGAATCATTCTATTCCTATAACCATTATGATACTACAGTTACACAGATCCATGATTATTGGCTCCCAGATGTTTCCCTAAGGTACAAACCTCTTTCTTGGTTTGATGTACGTCTTTCTTATTCAAACACGTTATCTTATCCTGACTTTAGTGCTATTATACCAAGAATTGATATGGCAGCAAATTCCATTGGTTGGATAAATTACAGATTAATTCCTTCACGTTCAACTAATTATGATGCTTACTTTTCTTTTTATAATAATACACTCGGGCTTTTCACAATCGGTGGTTTCTTAAAACAAATTGAAAATCTTATTTATCCATGGTCATTTTATGTCTCGGGAGCAAACGTCTTACAATACTTACCATATAGTTTAATTAAAACATTTAATACCCATAGTACATATAACATATATACTTTTGTGAATGATTCTTACAAAATTAATGATTATGGAATGGAGCTAGATTGGCAAACTCACTTTTGGTATTTCCCAGGACCTTTATCTGGTTTAGTACTAGGTATAAATTACACACATATATTTTCCAAAGCACAATATCCTTTTACTTATACAAAAGTAACTAATCGTTCGATACAATATATTGATACCTCTTTTACTGATAGACTATTATATCAGCCAGACGATATTGCTAACTTTTCTTTGGGTTTTGATTATAAAGGTTTTTCTATTCGTGTTTCGTTGTTGTACCAAACGGATATTTTTACTGGTCCTAATTTTTGGCCGCAATTAAGGTCTCATTCCTCTGCATATAGACGCTGGGATCTTGTAGCCAAACAAGAGTTACCTTGGTTTGGAATTCAGGTTTATGGTAATATTAACAATTTAAATAGTGAAAATGATGTAAGTGTCATCCAAGGTGGTGGTGTACCTATTTCTCAGCAGGACTATGGCTTAACTGCTGACTTAGGATTAAGATTTAAATTCTAATCCATTGAAAAAGATAATCATTTAATTTTTTGAAAAGATATGTTTAAAGCGTAAAAATATTATTCATATTAACTTATTTAATAATTGAAAGGAGGTTATATATTGAATTGTTTGGGCAGATAGAGCCCTTAAGAAATTCTATCAAGTGGGTTATTATTTAAAATAAATTTTTAATTTTAGGAGAATTTTATGAAGACAATATTCACTGCTATTTTTATCATGGCAATGGTACTATCCTTAATTGTCCCAAGCAAGACTTGGGCTAGCGGGAATGATACTCTTGTCGTTTATGCAAACGGGCCGAGTTTGGATCAAATTATAAATAGTGATACTACTACAAATGGCTTTCAAGCTCACAATGCATACAAATTGGTCTCCTTAGATACAACTTATCTTTATTTGGGTCCCATTACAGTTAAATCAAACTTGACAGTTATAGGTGTGCCAGGTTCTGATGGAAGATTACCTTGCATACAACCAGGCACTCTCCAGGATGGTTCAATGCCTAGCATTTTATTTGTCTTGAACGGAACAAACACAGTAAACATTTTTAAAAATTTCTATATTTTTGAATTATCAATCAATAATTCTTGGGATTGGGGAAAGGACTTTCTTGTATCGGCAGATTACGTAAAACTTTATCTTGATAATATTATTGTAGATGAAAATAGGGGCGAAATTATTCCATATTCTGGAACACATGACTCTTTCTTTATTACTAATTGTAAATTCAGAAATGGAGTTTATCCATCAAATTGGTTTTCTGCAATAGTTCTTACTGCTGACTGGCCTACTAGTAACCCTGCTGATACTGTTGTTATGAAATACAATACTTTCTTTTGTATTAACTCATGTGCAGTGTCCCCAGGCTCTAGTGGACCTTTACAGTATTTAGATTTTTCTCATAACAGCTTTATTTTTTCATTTACAGAACCTTTAAATATTGGTACGGTAATTTCTGCAAAAATAGACTACAATATTTTTTATGGTACATTTGCTGCTGGTGGGTCTAATAAATTATTTTTATCACAAACCGGTTCAATAATTGATCTTGATACTGTCAATGCTAATGTAGATCTTACAAGAACAATTGAAGTAAAAAATAATATTTATTTCCAACCCAAAGCAATTACAGATTTTTGGAAGGCTTGGAATGATACTACTGTTGCCGATTCAATCTTTATTCCAAGTTGGATGAATGCTCGAACAATAAATATGTTCAATGATAAAACTCATTGGCCAGGTTTTGTCGAATCTGGTAACTTAGTCAACGTTGATCCACAGTATGGTCCATCATTACAAACTGTAACAAATAATACAACTAGTGGTCCTACAGTTGGGTTACTACAATATATTACCGAAGTAAAAAATGGAACAATTTCAACTGATGATTGGGGTTATAAACAAGATTCTGTAGTGGGTAATAATTGGATACCACTTTGGCCACTTCCTGAACAAACTTCGGGTGATTTGGCTTATTCTGCTGGTCTAACAGCTCCTGATGGAAAACCATATGGAGATCCATATTGGTTTACTCTCGCAAAGACTCCAGAAAGTTTTTCGGTAGTCTCCAAAGGGCATTCGTACTTAGCTTCTCCCTCTGCTGGTAGCAGCTATCCAGACCCGAATGGAACAAAACTAACGGATGGCAGTTTTGCACCTGATACGGGATTGTTTACCGGGGCAAATTTAGCTGCAGATCCTGCATGGGTTGGTTTTCTTCCTAAGGATACCCAAAGTGTGGTAATCGATTTAGGCCAAATAATGCCAGTACAACAATTCATGGGTGATTATCTTCTTGATTCCGGATGGGGTATTTATCTCCATCGTGTGGAGGTCTCTGTTTCAACTGATAATATTTCTTTTACTTACTTAGATAGTCTGCGCGATAGTGAACCAAACATCACAACACCTAGCGCTCACAAATTCTATTATACCCTATCTAACACAGTGAATGCAAGATATGTAAAATTTAGTACAATTGCTCCCAATGCTTGGGTATTTGTAGATGAATATCAGGTGCTTAGCCCTGTTGTTACCGGTATTTCGAAACAACTATCGTCAGTTCCGACGCAATTTGAGCTTAGTAACAATTATCCCAATCCGTTTAATCCATCAACTAACATTAAATTTTCATTGGTACAGTCGGGTAATGTTAGCTTAAAAATTTATAATGTTTTAGGTGAATTAGTTAAGACACTTATTAATAACGAATATAAGAATAAGGGAGATTATATTTATCAAGTAACGATGAATAATTTAGCGAGCGGTGTTTATTTTTATACGTTAACTCAAGGTAGTCAACAAATAACTAAGAAAATGATTCTTCTCAAATAGTACTTAGGTTCAAACCATACTTTCTTACTTGGGGTTGTAACTTCCTACAACCCCGACTTATTTTATTCAAGACTATTTGAAGTCATTACTTTTAATTGAGAAGGTTTTTAATGTTAAAGATATTTTATAAGGCAAGAGTTATTCTTACATTAGTTCTTACTTTGTCAATGATATTATTTTTTTCTGTCAGTTTTGCTCAAGCAAATAAAGCTGCACTAGATGGTTCTTTTATTACAGGGGATCTTTGTGGTTTTTGGTCAGATGCAAGATGGCAAAAAGAATTTTCCGCAATGAAAGCCGCTGGTATGCATTATTTGATCATTCAAGCCATCGCCAATAGTTATCCTGGACAAATTACTCAAACACTTTATCCTTCTTCTTTGCCAAATACCGAAATGGCAAAGGGAGGAAATGGTGTTACATATCCTGATATAGTTGATGCATGTCTTAGAAATGCTGAAGCGGCTGGGATCAAGGTGTTTATTGGAATTGATATGAGCGATAATTGGTGGAAAGTATATGGTAACGATTCAGCTTGGCTTTACAGCCAAATGGATTTAGACAATAATATATGCGATGAAGTATGGAGTCTCTATAAGAAAAAATATCCGAATGCATTTTATGGCTGGTATTGGTCTTATGAAGTTGATAATTTGAATTTCAAGACACAAGTTCAGCAGCAAGTATTGACACATGCAATGAACATTCAATTAGATCATTTAACAGCTAAAAATGAAAGACTACCATTTATGTGGTGTCCGTTTATGAACTCAAGTCTCGGAACTCCTCAAGCCTATC
>Ga0078972_1011151_pt1 | contig 16284 bp, 11 predicted proteins | sample YelNatPaOPGAMG01_FD_67568 | JGI IMG/M metagenome (GOLD analysis project Ga0078972, IMG submission 67568) | Hot spring thermophilic microbial communities from Obsidian Pool, Yellowstone National Park, USA - OP-RAMG-01 (SPADES assembly) (version 2) | ecosystem: Environmental > Aquatic > Thermal...
TTCCAAGAGAAGGGTGTGAATCGCCAGAGCCAAATGAATTTCAAAAAGCATTGGCGGAATACAAGATTGAGCACATCAAAGCAAGTGTTAAGCATCCACAATCTAACGGCAAAGTTGAACGGCTTGGACATACTCTATTCCAACTAAAGGATGCCTATGGCGGTTGGGATGCTGCCGTAAATTATTACAATTTCAAACGTCCCCATTGGAGCCTAAATATCGACGATTGTGAAACACCATTCCAAGCCTTTGTGAGAAAAATGCACCCATCGAAGAAAACTAAATTCATCAACCAACACATTCAACTAATCGAAAAATACGCTCCACAATTTCTTACTGTCTCTAAAAAAGATGCAAAAGAGGTGGTTTCAACATGACCTCGATTTTTCGAGAGGAACTAATTTCAGGACAGCACAACAATCGAACCGTTGAGCAAGTTTAAAGTCGACAAATATATTCATCCTTCAGTTAGCAGAGTTAGCAGTGTGAATTCTAAGAAAGTTGCCTATCAAACAGATACTGAGAAAGAATATCTATCACATACAAATGTAGGAACTGCAATAGGTACAAAATGGCAACTGAAAAGATATTCGAAGATATATACTCGTTTGACTACAAAATAAGAAACCAAAATTCTATATTTGAACTATTATCCCTGGCTTGGGTGGCGATACTGACATAGAATCAAGTATAAGGAATTCAAAATAAGAAATTCAAAAAGTTTCTCAGTCATAATAACCCACAGTCAAAATACTAGATACACATACAAAGACAATGTATACATTATACTAACTATGTTAAAATCATAATATCTAAAAACTATACAAATCACAACCCATAAAAGCTTATAGCATATTAAATGCATAAGTATTTTATGAGGGCGATTTGATTGAACAAGAATGCTATCGCACTTCTTACTAAACTATTCGAAAAGGATGATGAAAACATAGACATTATGCTCAAAGCCATCGAAAAACAAAAAGCCAGCATATCCTCTTGGCATTCATTTGAAGGTCTTGAGTGGTCTGATTTTGCTGGTATTTCTCCAGGAACAGTAAGTACAATGTCTGCGGTAGGTATACTTAATATACAGTACAGGTCGAACAAGTATAAGTCTTACCGTTTCGTTAATACTGATGAGGTTGAGCAGTTCATAAATAACTATAAAAAATACAAGTTTGTCAAGTCTACAAGACCTACAGATTATCAAAATTTTAACACTTCCACTCTCTTTGAGGACATAGTCGGATTTGATGATCTAAAGGTCTGGATAAATAGATCACTAACTTCAGCACATAGGGTAAATATACTACTTACAGGTCCTCCAGGATGTGCAAAGACACTGTTCCTGATGGAACTGTCAAAGATGTCTGGCGCAGAGTGGATTACAGGCGGAAGCTCTACAAAAGTGGGCATCGAAGAGTTACTTATAAACAAACAACCGAGGATACTACTCATTGATGAAATTGACAAGATGGACAGTAAAGACTTCTCGATATTACTACCACTTATGGAAGAAGGCAGGTTTACAGTAACAAAACATCACAGAATAGATACTGTACATATAGACTGCAGAGTGTTTGCGTCATGTAATAACAAAAACAAACTGACAAAAGAGCTCCTAAGTAGGTTCATGGAATTCAATATACCTAAATACAGTAAAGAAGAATATGTTAATGTTTGTATTAATATTTTAACCAAAAGGTATAATGTAGACAAAGGACTTGCAATAAAAATCGCAGACACTACATATGACAATATGGGTGGAGATATACGTAGAGCAATCAATGTTGCAAATCTATGTAAAAATGAGACCGAAGTCGATAGTCTCATCGAGACATGGAAAAAATACAACAAGTAGTCCTTGGAGATAAGATGGTCGAAATGTATGAATCTATTAAGTATATGAAGAAACGATAAATAGTCTTTAAATAAGATTAAGGAATAAGAAATAAAGTATACGAGTATAGGCAAAATGATAAAAATCGACTGATGATAAGAGACAACTATATCAGTTATCGCCTGAATTGTGTACTCTAAGACTAATATTGAATAATGCCAGAGAACTATATTTAAACATCAGTCAAGAGATCAGATTGGCTCTATAGCAAGGTATGGTTTTTCTTTGATTTGATAAATCAATTTATGCATGGACAATCTGCCTGATTTGTTTTTTGTAACTTCAAGAAAATTGTATTTTCCTTTTCTGTATATGTATATGATATGTGTAGCAACGGTTTTCATGTATTCAAGAAAGGTAGGCTCAACCAGGCTTGGATTGAGTACAAACATTGCAAGACTTCCTGTTTTTTTGGTCCTTTTTTCGAGAAGTGAGAATATTTTCTTAATGAAGTTCCAATCAAGAAGTTCGCTTAATCCGAGGATATCAACAGCAAGGAAAAACCTGTTAAAATGGATATCTTGGTCGAGTAAATTAGCTGAATTCTCGTTAGTAGGATAAATCTTAATGGCATGTGCAAGGATTTTATTAACGTCTCTTTTTGTCCAATCTGCGATTAGGATTCTTTTTTCATCGATAAGGTTGCTAACTTTTTCTTCGCTTTTTTGCAAGATATGGTCGGCACCCAGGGGGGTCATTTCTGTGAAGGGTATATTAATTAGAGCATCGCCACTTGCAAGGGCATCTTCCATAGAAACAATTGTAAATGGCACGTAAAGAGAACTATCGTATGAGTCAGAATCTATACAGAAAAGGATAACCGAACCTTTTTCCGAGACTCCAAGAATTTCGAAAAATTCTTTTATATCCATAGAGGATTGATTTTTTGTTTTTGCTTTTTTTACATAATGAGTATTATCGGGGAATACAGAAATGCCTGTTGAAGATATATGCATCATTTGAGGGAGTGGGGTTACAGATGCGCCCCTCATCTTTTCAACTGTAAGGTATCTTTCGCAACCTTCACGAGACAGTTTAATTATAGAATCAGATATGAATTCCTCTATTCCATATCTTGAAAATTCACTTTTGTCTGTGATTTCTGTAGTTATTACAGAGGTTACATCTAATTCTTTTAGTAGATTTGCAAGTGAAAAGAAGAAGTTTCTAAAATCGTGTGGAAGGAGCATTAGAGAAAGAGAAGAGATAGGGTCTATAGCAACACGCGTAATACCATAATGAGGAACAATCCTTTTGATTGAGTCTTTAATAAGGCTTGGAGAAACCACTTCTTTTTCGTCGTTACTCTTTAAGCGGAGTGTGGCAATATCAGTTACGAAAATCTTATCCATGTGTTTTTTCATTTCTTTTGCTCTGTTTTGTCCAACATTATTGAATAAGTTATCGATAGTTTCTTCGAATGTTATAAACAATCCTTTCTCCCCAAGCCGAGCTCCATTGAAAATATAATCGAGAGCGAATATGGTTTTTCCTGTCCCTGCTTTTCCAGAGATTAGATTAACGGAACGTTTTGTAAAACCACCGCCTAAAATCTCATCCAGACCATGAATGCATGTTCTTACTCTATCCATCTAATCTCACGTTAAGGATAAATAGTTATCAAATGATAAAATTTTTGCATATTTGATATTTGCAAATAAAATTTCAATATAAATAAATACGAGGAGATGAAGTAACAAAATATTAATTTACTTAAAATTTAACACTATTATGTCAAAAATATGGGGAAAGAGGTTAAATTTTTAAAACTCCTCGCAGCCGAGCATATATGTACATGAGGATGCTCCTTCTGCGATACATGTTTCTTCTGTGCAAAAGTACTTCTTTCCAGTAAGTTTCTGAGTAATACCCGCAAGGTATCCTCTTGTAAAATGACAAATTCGTTTCTTAGATTTAGATGAGGCTTGGGCTTCTGCACTCTCCTTTCCTTCAACATAAACCATGAAATCATCCATATTCTTAAAAAATAACTTGCCGAAACCTATTTCCCACCAAAGAGCCTGAAGCGCATCTGCGAGCGTTTCACCATCTTGAAGTTTGGTCCCTGACTTTTCGACTAGAGCAATCCCTGTCTTTACACCTGCATAGTAAAATATTTGCTCTACATCATCTTCGGTATGTTTTCCTAATAGTTCTTCTCTGAACCCCTGGAAGATTTCAACAGGTAGAGAAACCATCGAAATCTCAACAATTTTTTCATTTGCCATAAACTCACCTACTTATTGCTTTTACTCTTATATTCTTCAAACAAGATTTTTGCCAGACTTCTGAAACTTTCTTCGACATTTGCACCAGTCTTTGCACTTGTAAGGAAACAAGGACAGTTATATTTTGCACCTATATTTTTTAGGTCATCTAATGTGAACTGCGCTTTCTCTGGCATATCACATTTATTTCCAAGCATGATTATCGGAATCTTCCCAGTTACTGAAAATATAGATTCCACCCAATTATCGAAACTCTCCAAGGTTTCTCGTCTTGTAGTATCTGATACAATAAGTGCGGCTTCTGCACCATCATAGTATGCTTTCTTAACGAACTGATACGAATGCTGTCCTGCAATATCCCAAATCATCAATCTTACGGTCGCCTCAGTATCCTCCTCTTCAAACTCAACTTCCTTTTTCATTACTTTCGTACCTATCGTGGATATATATTTATCATCATAAGCGCTGTAGACAAACCTTCTTACTAGACTCGTCTTGCCTACACTAGGGTCGCCTAAAAGACAGATTTTCTTCGAGATAACCATTTTTTTCTTTAGCATCCTTACCCCATGGTGCCATATATTTGTTCGTATATAGTTTTTTTTATCTCTGGAATGAAATGTGCTGTCCTGAAATTAGTTTCTCTCGAAAAATCGAGGTCATCTTGAAACCACCTCTTGTGCATCCTTTTTAGATATAGTTTAGATATGACAAGGAAATGTGGAGCGTATTATTCTATGAGTTATATTGGAATAATTAACGACAGCAACAACCCCTCCACCATAAGCGTTCTTTAGTTGGAATAGAGTATGCGCATAGGTGTCCAAGATGCTCAACTTTGCATTAGAGTTAATGCTTAACAGTTGCTTTGTTGTGCTCAATCTTGTATTGCGCCAGTGCTTTTTGAAACTTCTCCCATCTCCATTTTTCTTATGAACCACCTTACTTTTTTCTAGCTTATTATCCTCGTCGTCTCAGGAGAACTTTTACTTTTATTTGTGAGAAAGTAATTTGTTGATACTACAATAGGAATACAAGACAAACAAAATGCAAATAAAGAAGCAAGAGGATTTCCACATGATAAGAATGAAAGAAAAAAGAGAAATAAAGCGTCTCCTCATGATGGGTAATGAAGCAATTGCACGCGGTGCTCTTGAAGGTGGTATTGAAGTTCTTGCGGCATATCCAGGCACGCCTGCATCTGAGATAGGTGAATACTTATCTTCTTGGGCTAAAGAATACAACTTTTATGCAGAATGGTCTGTGAACGAAAAAGTATCTTTCGATGTTGCTGTAGGCGCGTCTATAGCAGGTGCTCGGGCTCTTGTCCCTCTGAAAAATGCAGGTTTCAATTGGATTATGGATATGTTCATGACTATCCCCTATGGTGGAATAAAAGGCGGGCTTGTAGTAGCATCTGCAGATGACCCTGGTGCGCATTATTCTTCGAATGAGCAGGATACGAGATTTTTAGCAAAGTATGCCGAAGTCCTATGCTTAGAACCCTCTGACCAGCAAGATGCTAAAGATTATACAAAATGGGCGTTCGAAGCGTCCGAAATGTTGGAACTTCCAGTTGTGTTAAGGACGGTAACAAGGATTTCACATGCCAGCGGAGACGTCGAACTTGGCACCATCGAGAATAGAGAACCAAACAACTCTGCAAACTCTCCCAACCCTCCCAATCATCTCAGGCTTGGATTTAACAAACATTACAAAATGCCTTTTCGATGGAATGTGTACGGTCCTCCAGGCGCTGTAGAGAAACATAGATGGCAAAAAGAAAGGCTCGAAGAGGTTAAAAAACTCGCAAACGATTGTAAATTCAACATCCTTAAACTTGCAAAAGATATGAACAATAAGAACAAGAACGAGAATGATACTAAAAAAGATAGTAAAAAAGAGAATAACAAAAATCTTGGAATAATCGCATCTGGCATCGGTTTTGCATACCTTATGGAAGCCTTAAAGACCTTAAACAAAGAAGATGATTGCAACATTCTTAAAATCGCCACGCCATTCCCAATACCTACTGATAAAATTAGAGAGATAATCGAGAATTCTTCTAAGATTGTAGTTATCGAAGAAGGCGAACCTCTGGTTGAATCTCATGTAAGAGAATTTTCACAAATGGAAAAAATAGACATCGATATATTCGGAAAGATGTGTTGTAAAAATTCAAAAAATATATTTCCAAAATTCGGCGAACTTAATACAGAGATTGTTCTCAAAGGGCTCATCAAAATAATGGGTGTCTCTTTTGCGTTCTCATTTGAAGGAAAAAAGAGTGAAAACGAAAGTAATGCAAGTAACGCAAATAACACAGATAGCGCTAGAAGCATGCTTGAAAAAATTGTAATACCAAGAAGTTCTACTCTATGTGCAGGATGTCCACATCTTGGCACTTATTGGGGATTAAGAAAAGCACTCGAAGACGATAAAAAGAAGACAGGTAAAAGTTGGATAATCAACGGCGATATAGGATGCTATGAACAAGGTGGGTATGGTCTATTCTCTCAAAAAATAGACATTACAAACGAAAACGAAAAGTTCTATCCTATAAAATCTGTCTATGAAATCCTCGATACAAACTATATTATGGGCGGAGGCATCGGCTTGGCTCAAGGTCAGGCAAGAGCAGGCTTGAATGCAAATATTGTAGCAGTTGCTGGAGATTCTACCTTTTTCCATGCCTGCCTACCTGCACTTGTTAACGCAGTGCAGAACAAAACAAAAATCCTATTCGTAGTAATGGACAATAGATGGACCTGCATGACAGGTCATCAGCCCTCACCCACAACGGGTTTAAATGCGCTTGGTGAGAAAGCATCCGTTCTATCGATAGAAGAAATCTGCCAAGCCTTGAAGGTCCCAAAGATATACGTTTGCGACGCATACGATGTTGCAAAGTTAAAAGAGAATATTACAAATGCACTCGAATTTGCAGATGGTCCTTCTGTGGTAATATCAATACGCGAATGCATGCTACAAGTGTTAAGACGCGAGAAAAGAAAATGTTCTACGAAGGTAAATGAAAAGTGCACAGGGTGTAGGATGTGCATATCATTAGGGTGTCCTGCTATCATATTCGACCAGAAGACTAAGAAAGCATCGATCGATAAGGCACAATGTGTAGATTGTGGAATATGTAAACAAATCTGTGAAAAGAATGCAATTACAGATGACGCAGATGGTAAAGAGGGTAAAGACGATAAAAATAACACAAATCTTGCGAATAGTGAAAAGAATCTACAAAAGGAAATAGAAAAGGCGATAGAAACGGAGAGAAGAGTAGGTTGAGAGGTATAAGGTGGTATAATGAATATGAACACTTTTGAAGTCGTTGTTGCAGGTGTTGGTGGACAGGGTTCAATTCTTGTATCTCATGTACTTGCAGACGCTGCGATAAGAGATGGAAAAAGGGCAAGGGTAGGCGAAACTTTTGGCGCGGCTCAAAGAGGGGGTGCAGTCTCAAGTCATGTAAGAATAGGCGATGTTTATGCACCTACATGCATGAGTAAGAGCGCACATGCAATCCTTGCACTTGAACCCCTCGAGTGCGCTCGCGCATCTGCAAAATATCTTGCCGATAGTGGAACCGTTGTTTTATCTTCTGAAAGTATCATGCCCGTGGATGTGAATATCGGCTTGGCTAAATACCCCTCTCTATCATCTATAGTCGAGCACATATCCAAAATTGGAAAGGTCTTGGTCGTCGATGCACGTTCTTTAGCAGAAAAAGCAGGTTCAACAAAATGTGCAAATGTAGTGATGCTAGGCGCTTTATATGGCACAGGCATACTACCAATATCTAAAAAATCGCTGCTCGAATCAATCTCAGAACGAGTTCCTAAAAAAACAGTGGAGATTAACTTAAACGCATTTGCGCTCGGCGAAGAATATGCAAAGACGCACTGGAACTGTTAGGAACTTAAAATAATTGAGGGAGTTAAAACAATGCCTTTAATGACCTAAAACAATTGAGGTTCTAATATTGTCTTTGAGATTGTCTTTGAGGTGAGAGTTTGAACGAAGAAAAATTAGCACATAGAAAGGACGAAAAAACAAGAGAAAAGATTGAGAAATATAGCCTAAAATGCGTATCATGCGGAAAGGAATACGACCAGAAAGTAAAGTTATACAAATGTAAATGCGGCGGAAAACTTGATGTACGCATGAACATTGATAAGATAGAAATTAACCTTGCAGAACTTGAAAAGAGAAACAAAATGCGAAACCTTCATCTGAAATATTTTGAATTTCTACCACTTCTCGATTCTTCTGACATTATCACAATTGGAGAAGGGTTTACTCCACTTGTAAAAGCACGCAGATTAGGCGAATTCCTTGGTGTTCCGAATTTGTATCTTAAGAACGAGACAGTTTCCGCAACAGGTTCTTTCAAAGACAGACCTATTGGTGTCGGTGCTAACAAAGCAAAAGAATTCGGTGTAAATACGGTCGCATCAGCATCTTCAGGGAACGCTGCAAATTCTCTTGCTGCATACTCAGCAAAACTCGGATTGAACTGCGTAACTTTTGTGCCTGCGACTGCTCCATCAAGCAAAATATCTCAACTCCTAATGTATGGCGCAAAGGTCGTGCCAATATCAAGACCTGAAAATTATCTAGGCGACCCTACTGTAGTAATGCTCAAAGAAGCCTGCGAAAAATTCGGCTGGTATCCTGTCCCCTCATTCGGCACTCTAAATCCATACCAAATAGAAGGTGCAAAAACAATAGGATACGAGATTGCAGAATCGTTCGCACCAAATGTGCCTGAATATATAATAATCCCTGTAGGAGGCGCGGGATTACTACTTGGAAATTACAAATCGTTTAAGGAATTTCATAAACTTGGTTTAGTCCAAAGAATGCCAAGATTAGTTGCAATCCAGGCGGATGGCTGTGCTCCATTCGTTAAGGCTTGGAAAGAAAAGAGACCAATAGAAACCTGGCAGAACCCATCCACAATCGCAGGAGGTCTTGCAGACCCTTATACATGGGATGGAGATATGGCGCTTGAAGCATTACGCGATACAGAAGGATGCGCAGAATCTATAGACGACAAATCTATCTTTGAAGCAGCAAAATTACTCGCAAGATACGAGGGGATATTTGCAGAACCTACGGGCTCTGCTGCTCTCGCAGGATTCATAAAAATGCTTAAAGAAGAAACAATTCCAAAAAGAGACTGGAAAGAGGTTATCGTTGTTGAAGTTACAGGCGCAGGGTTCAAAGATTTGGGGATTGTTGCAAAAGAGTTTGGAATGCCATCAAGCGTTCCCCCAAGCCTTAACGAGGTTAAGGGATTTCTATCAAAAGAATATAAATTTGAAGTTTAGCAAAGAGTTCACTAAATGGAATACAAAAAACAGAAAAAGTAGTAAGTTATTTCAGAAAGTAGGCATTAAGGGGTATGTCCATGGATGCCATCGAATATATCGAAACAAAAATGCGAACGGTACCTTTTACAGGGAACGAAGGAGTAAAGTTTGCTCAGATGCTTGAGGAAGTAAAAAGTAAAAAAGGAAAAGCATCGATGCTGAATATTCTTGCAGCGATTTTCATTCTTATTGGATTTCTTGGTGCTCCTCTTGCGATTCTTGCATCGGTTACGATGTTGTTTTTCCTCTCATTTCTAGGCGTTGTGGGTGGAATTTTGCTCATTCTTGCACATAGTGCAAAAGAAGATTTTGACGCCTCAAAAATATACTGTTTATCATACCTTGCAGCAGTTGAGGCAAGAGCGATTTCTGGCGCCTATGTATCAACACCGTCGGCACAACCTATAACTCCCCAGCCATTACCACAACAGCCACTTGCAACAACACAACTACCAACACAACCCATCCCAAGCCTAGAGCCCCAAAGGGTACAGCAATACCCAATCGAACCTCAACCTACACAATTGGCTACTACACAACCTCATGTTAGTGATGTGCCTACAACTACACCTTTAGAACATGCAGCCGTAAGCACAATAACAACCCCTGCCATTACCACACCTACCTCGCAAATAGCAACACAAACAGGCAGTGTATCTCAACCAACACAACCTGCAATATCAACCCAAACACAAGTTACACCATCCACACAACCTGTTTCACAAGTTACTACTCAACCAGTTCCTCAAGTATCTTCCCAAGATACTCAGACCGTTACACAACAACCTACCCCACAGCCTGCGCAAGAAAAGAAAGAGGAAGCAGTCGGAATATATACAACTGCACCGCCGAGCACCCCAGGAGTACCTCCCTGGCAATGTGGAATCTGCCGTGGCACCATTAAACAAGGTCTTACTGTTATTCTTTGTAAATGTCAGCAACCCTATCATGATACATGTGGGGAACGTTTCGGCGTGTGTGTAATGTGTGGCGCTAAACTCCCTACAAAGAAAGACAAAGGCCAACAAACGGCACAACCTACGGGTCCACAAACCACTGTATCAACTCAAACACAAACACAACCAACACAATCATCCAAGCCTGGACCGGGCACTGTCCAATCAGAAGGACATACCTTAGCACAACCTGGGCAGCCTACTGTTAAGGCAGGCGAAAAGAAAACATGTGCAATCTGTAATGGTCTAATAAAACAAGGTCTCTCAGTTGTAACTTGCGCCTGTGGTAATATTTTCCATGCTGCATGTGCAAATCGGGCGGCGGAATGTCCAAAATGCTACAGAAAACTATAACAACCGATATAAACCTCAACATGATATCTCGATATAATTTAGAATGTTGAGGGAATAGTATGGATAGTATAGTTTTAAAGGTAGCAGAAGCAATCCAACAAGATGTGGGGCTTGGACGCGCGCGGATTGATACTGCAACCAGGAACGCCCTCGGTGTTGCTGCCGGCGATATTATAGAAATCATAGGAAAAAAAACTACTGCAGCAGTTATTTGGAGAGTAACTTCAGAAGATGAAAATAAAGGTATTATTAGGATAGACGGCTTGGTAAGAAAAAATGCTGGTGTATCTATTGGAGATAAAGTTACAATTAAAAAGGCAGAGACTAAAGAAGCCGAAAAGGTTGTTATAGCCCCATTCGTTTCTGAAAACCAGCATATTCAATTTGGACATGGTATAGAAAATTTGGTAAAGAAGGGGCTGAATAAACGACATCTAACCAAAGGTGATACCATTATCGTACCTGGAATTGCGCTCATGGGTGGCGCACTTCCCTTTGGCGTTATTTCTACGCAACCAAAAGGAATTGTTCAGATTTCTGAAAAGACCGAAATCACAGTAAAAGACGAACCGATAAAAGAAGCGGAAATCGTTTGCACAACTATATCATACGAAGATATTGGTGGATTAAAAGAAGAACTTAGAAAAGTTAGAGAGATGATTGAACTTCCTCTAAAACATCCTGAGTTATTTGATAGGCTTGGAATTGACCCTCCAAAAGGTGTGCTTCTACATGGACCCCCAGGAACAGGAAAGACGCTTATTGCAAAAGCAGTTGCTAACGAATCAGGCGCAAATTTCTTTTCAATCCAAGGACCTGAAATCATGTCTAAGTTCTATGGAGAATCAGAAGCCCAATTGAGAAATAAGTTTGAAGAAGCCCGTAAAGCAGCACCCTCAATCGTGTTTATCGACGAACTTGATTCTATTGCCCCAAAAAGAGAAGAGGTTCACGGCGAAGTTGAACGCAGAGTTGTTGCACAACTATTAACTTTGATGGATGGTCTTGAAGGTAGAGGTAAAACTATAGTAATAGCGGCAACTAACAGAATCGATGCTATCGACCCAGCGCTTAGACGCCCGGGCAGATTCGACCGCGAAATAACTATCGGAGTTCCTGACAGAGAAGGTAGAAAAGAGATACTACAAGTTCACACAAGGGGTATGCCACTAGACGATGATTTTGACATAGAATACCTTGCAGAGATTTCTCATGGTTTTGTAGGTGCGGACCTTGCAGCACTTGCACGCGAATCCGCTATGCGCGCACTCAGAAGATATCTTCCTGAAATTGACCTTGACAAACCCATACCAGCCAATATACTCGAAAAAATGAAAGTAACCATGAACGATTTTAAAGAAGCAATAAAAGAAATAGAACCTTCTGGATTAAGGGATGTCTTCGTCGAAGTTCCGAAAGTAACCTGGAATGATATCGGTGGGCTAGAGGATGTTAAGATAAAATTAAAAGAGGCTGTAGAAATTCCTTTAGTCGACCCGGGAAGGTTTAAACGGCTTGGAATTAAACCTCCAAAAGGTATTCTCCTCTACGGACCACCCGGAACAGGAAAGACCTTGCTTGCTAAAGCGGTTGCTAACGAATCGCAGGCAAATTTTATTTGTATTAGAGGACCTGAAGTTCTTTCAAAATGGGTTGGAGAATCTGAAAAAGCAGTGCGCGAGATTTTCAAGAAAGCAAAAATATCTGCACCTTGCATTGTTTTTCTCGATGAAATCGATTCCATCGCACCAAGAAGAGGGATGTCTGCAGATTCGCATGTTACTGAAAGAGTAGTAAATCAACTTTTAACATCGATTGACGGCTTGGAAACTCTCGAAAATGTAGTTGTTCTAGGCGCTACAAATAGACCTGATATTTTAGACCCTGCACTACTTCGTTCTGGAAGATTCGATAGGTTACTCTTCATACCAGCCCCTGACCTCTCGGCAAAAATCGAAATTCTCAAAGTGCACACTAAAAACATGCCTTTAGCAAAGGATATCGATTTAGAAGCGCTCGCGAAAAGATTAGAGGGTTATGTAGGTTCTGACATCGAGGGCTTGGTGCGCGAAGCCGCTATGAACTCCTTAAGAGAAAACCCGAATGCAACCACAGTTACCTTAAAACATTTTGAACAAGCAATGGAACATATAAAACCATCTGCCGATGAAGAGACTATAAAATACTTCAAGAACATAACAAAAGATTTTGAAGGAGGTATGGGCAAAAAGAAAAAAGAAGAGTTGGGTATTTACAGATAGGTAATTTATCGTAGCATCCTGTAATTGGTTCGTCGTGCTGCAGATTTTTTCTCTTAAAATACTTACGCAAAATAATTTGCGGATACTACAATGTTTTTTATTTTCATTTTTTAATTTATCTTTTAATTTGTTTCAAAATTTGAATCTTCGCTGTTTATGTAGCATTTGGTACTTATTCCTGCTTTTTTAACAAGAATGACCCCCGCATCTTCCATAAGTTTTATGTGATAATGTACGACTTGTTTTGATTCTCCGAGTTGTTTTGCAATCATGGCTTGGGAGATGCCAGGTTGTTCTTTGATTAGGTTATATATACCTAGTTGGAACCAAGTTAAAGAATCTATGTCTTTAGTGGGAATACGCATTCTGTATGGATAGAACCTTTTATAGATTCCATCATTTCTTGATTTTATAAGTTCCTGCTCTTCTAGTTTTCTTAGATGATGAGCAAGGACGCCATTTTTCAGTTTTAATTTTACTTTAATAGAACTGTAATGGTCGCCTGGATTTGCCTCGATATATTTGCATATCTGTCTTCTAATATCGTTGTCTAACAAACGGCGTTTATCGAGTCTCGAATACAAGAAGATAGGTCCAAGGTATTTGAATATTCCATATCTACCTGATTCGGAATAAGCAGAGAATAATGCGGTAGTTGCGAACGAGGCTGCAACCACAATTCCTATGATTGCGTTCAGGGGAATGGACTTCGGCTTGGATGCTATTTTTAATAATACAGAATCAAGGACTTCTTTACTCTTATTATCAATGTTATTATCTTCGATATCTTTGAGCAAGACTAACTCAATTCTTGCTCTGCTATTTTCATAAACTGGCTTTGCGTTTATAGTGTATGATGTTGTCGATGAGTAGTTTAGTTTGAATTGTGTTTTTGGGAAATCTAACCAAGATTTCGTATTGTCGAGATACACTATTCTAAATGCCAAATTCAAAGGTAGGGTTCCGGAATTTCGCACTTCAAGAATGGTCCAGCCACCCGATGATGAGAATGAATAATTACTCGAGCCATTAACATACATTTTTGCACTGACTACATACTGAATTGAAACTTCGGTTAGATGCGTAAATTTGTAGAATGCCCCGTATAAAGAGACATATGTTTCGATTTCGAACACATATTTTCCAGATTGAGTTGCGCGATGTGAAACAGTCCAAAAATCTGAATTTTCCTCTATTCTTGTTGCATTCTGTTGTGAAATAAGATGTTTGCTTGCGCTATCTTCATAATAGAGAATTGTGTGAATGTGTTCAGATTGTGCATTTATAATAAAATCAAGGGATGTGGTATTAAAATTTTGTATTGCTTGGATGCCTATTGAATAATTGTGTATCACAACTACTATAGTAGTATTTACTTTCAAATTAGAAGTGGAATTTCGGCAGATAATTGAAATGTATTCTGTGCATGGAAGGGTTTTTCCCAAAGCATAATCTTGAGGCACTGTAACGATAATTTCACAAATTCTTGAACCTTGAGGGGGTAGAATTATCAAGTTGTTACCCAAGCCCACAGAACCAGTATCACCGAAGACAAATGGGAGCGAAGAGGTGCCAGATAAAGATACCGAAATGCCTTTATTTTCGTTATTTCTAATCTGGAACCTTATTGGTAAGACATTTCCAGGGAATGAATGGACAACTATAGATTCTATAGATAAACTTTGGGGTTGGAGAGTTATTTTGAAAGTTCTCGATATGTTGTATTTTCCAGATGATGCGAATATTACAAGAGTGTATGTTTTGTATTCATCTTGAGGAATAGAAATCTTCAAAGTAACAGAAGAGTAGCCAAGTGGCGGAACGTCTATATTTTCATTAGAGAATGAAAAGTTCCAGGGAGATGAGCAATATAGAGAAATGAACTGATTTTTCGCAGATTTGCTATGAATTAGGATTGTTTTCTCTGTTGTTTCATTACAGGTTGCATAAGAATCCTCAATTTCATCGATATAGTAGGGTGTTTCGTTACTTACAGATATATTCTTAATTTGATAAGATATGCTATAAGTTCGTCTGTCTGTGATGTTAATAAAAATAGAGTATTTCCCCGGTGTGCAATCAGTGAAGAAGATTATAATTTTTTCAGATATGTATGAATTTGGCATGAGTGAAACGTTTTCATTAAAAACAGCCACCATACCTTGAGGAGCATCTATAGTAAAACTTAGATTTAGTGCGGTATCCATAAGGTTTTGGATTTTAAGAGTAATATTAAGAGAATCGATACCAAAATATTCGTCCTCTTCAGAAATTATTTTAAAAGTCTCTTGGAAGGTTTCAACATCAAAGAGCAAGGTTCTGTTATAAATTCCGCCTGCATCGTCAGATATAGTTAGGTTTTGAGTAGATATACCTGGATTGGAAGGTGAGGTAATGTTAAGAATAATATTCCGTGTTTCATGAGGATAAAGCGTGAATGTTTCGGCTTGCATATTTTGGGATGTGATAGTGAAATTGAGCAGAGTTCCAAGCCTGTTATACGCTTGTATAGGTAATTCGAGAGTTATGTTTGGAGAGCATTCGATAATTTGAGGGATTGAAAGAACGATATTAGAATTAGAGAATAAAATAGCAAATGGAATAGTATGTTGTGAATCTGATTGTATAATTAGGTTCAAGTTGACCAAGCCAACATTGTTTGAATTTAATGGCGGTGTGATGCTTAATATAATTTGCTCGTTTCCATTGTTATTTGAAGAATTGATAGCGGAAGTCCAATTTTGTGGTAGTCCATCGAGAAAGAGAGTATAGGTATCTGGGATGTTATCAAGTCTGATTAGGAAGAAAGCGGTTTCGCCTGGATGGATTTCTTGGCAATGTGGATATAGTGATATATTTTCAGAATTTTCTCCATCTATTTTTTCATTGTAAAAACTTAAAGATATTAACATAAATAGAGCAATTAGAAGAGCAATAAACTTGAAGCAAGCATGCTTGCTTGCATATACATCTAACATATAAGCGGACATATAAGGTATATTTAGGAATATTTAATATTTATAATATGTGGTTAGGTTTTTCACCTTGATATAAACTTTTCTCTTTTACTTTTTCTGTGTAATATCCCGAAATTACTTCCTCTCGGAGAAAAGTAAAAGTTCTCCAGAGGCAATGAGGAAACTAAGCAAGAAAAAAGTAAGGTAGAGCATAAGAGAAATGGAGAAGGGAGAAGAATCA
>Ga0078972_1011153_pt1 | contig 16280 bp, 14 predicted proteins | sample YelNatPaOPGAMG01_FD_67568 | JGI IMG/M metagenome (GOLD analysis project Ga0078972, IMG submission 67568) | Hot spring thermophilic microbial communities from Obsidian Pool, Yellowstone National Park, USA - OP-RAMG-01 (SPADES assembly) (version 2) | ecosystem: Environmental > Aquatic > Thermal...
CCCGGCGAGACAGCTGCTCAACATCAACCACACCAGCATCATCAGCCCCACACGACCACGATCAAGCCGCCACGCCGCCAAACATCACACCAGTATCACAGGCAACGGGCTGAATGGTTACTCGCCGCCTGCAGTCACGGCCGAGACGTCACAGGTGGCATTCATCAACATCCAGTCCGAGGGTTGCACCGGCTGTCCGGTGGAAGCTCTCTCCATCTATCGCCACTCGCCAGTATCCCGAATCGCGCCAGCAGCGGCCCAAAACCAAACTTTGGGACGTCCTGGCCGTCACTTGGACAATTGTTGGGGGCAATAACATTTCGCCGCAATCACAGCGAAATCAGATGCACGGTCCAGGTCGAGTCCCGGATTGTGGGTCTCCAAATCGGCCAGGAGCGTCAGGCCCGGTTCGCCATCACTGAGCAGCGTGCACACCGCTTGAGCAGACCTGATGGCTGCATTTGGGTCCGCGTAGCGGATTCCGGCATGCTGCAGGCTGGCGAAAAAGCCTGAATCGCTGCCTACCGATGCAGGGAAAGGATCAGCATTCGCGGGGGCGGCGAATCCGATCGCTGCCGCGGCAGCGAGTAGCGTGAACAACACTTTCATAATATCCGCTCCTCGTCGGCGGAGGCCCGTCTGCGGCGGTCGAGACTTATTTGCCTATTGGACTTCGTCTTGTCTGATATAACCGCAGCGACGATCCTGGGCGCGAGCCTTTTGTCAATTAACTGACACTCTTAGAGGTATGGCCTATTCGCCGTGACCCCGTTGAGGACGAGGTTCCCGCGCGGGGTGCACGTCAGGTGTGGGGCTAGCCGGCAAGGATCGAAAAAGCACCGTGTCGTTGGCGGGAACTGCGGTCCCAGAGTGTTGACGATGCGGCAACGGCCCTTGTGGTCACTCGCTGCGACGGGCGATCAGGTCGATTGCCCTTGTCGATTAGGTCGCGTAACAGGTGTTTCGAGCCAGCGTGGTCGACGACGCCCCGTCTGCCAAAGATCCCGCTCCCTGCACTACCGGAGCAGCACCCGAACCCGACGCCGCCTCCACCGCGCCAACCCCCGGTCGACGGGCAGCGACAGAAGCTATGGCTTTGAGCCGCGACAAAATCCAATCGAGCCCCGGAGATCTTCAGGCTAAGACAATTCAGGTGGGGGCTCAGTGAACGCACGCAAGTGCGAGGGCCGCAGGTGCGCACCGGCCACCCGGGGAAAGGCAATCATAAAATCCCAGACGGCACGCCAGCCTGCCCGTCGCAGGACACGCACCAGGGTGTGCAACCCGGCCGGACGGAAACGGGTCTGCACCGCCGCGACCTCTTGACCCGCCGGCACCCTTTGCAAAGCGGCGTCGACGGCCGACACGTCGTTCCACATCGCGCGGAAGACCACTCCGCCCTGGCTATCGATCACATGCACGGTGTTGGGCATCGCACCGTACTGGCGATGCGCGGTGCCGGCCAGATCGTCGATAAGGATCACACGACCTTCTCCTTCCTGCACGACGACCATCCGCGCTGCCGCAGCCTTTTCCGCGGCATTCTGATGCGCGCGAACGTGCTGACCCGGGTGTGCTTCACGCACATAGAGGACGAGAAACAGCACATCGGGGTAGCGGCGTGCCAGCGCGTTCATCTGTTCGATGTGGGATACAAACATTGGGCAGCTCACGCTGCCGGTCTCCAAAACGATGGGCGTGCCGCGGAAATCCGAAAGGCGCACCCGTGTGCCGTCGAGCCGGGTCGCTGTGAAATCTGGTGCCGCCTCGCCAATTCGGACGCCACCAAAGTGATCCATCGTCCGATGCTCGAAACCGAAGTGCGCGTAGTTGTAACCGGCTGTGGATATGGTCTGTGTCATCGCTTGCTCGCCTTTCGTCCCATGTCGATGCCCACCGTGTAAGGACCGCTCAACGCTGGTGCGCATCGCGTCGCTGAACAAGCGTCAGCAACTGAGCAGTTCTCGGCCCGTTTCGATGTGGCCGCACCCCAAGCCACCCTATCTGGCCACACGCAGGCGCCCGACGAAGTCGGCGATTGCTCTGCCAATGGCATCGGGACTGTCTTCTTGAACGAAATGTATTCCGCTGACCGTGATTTCGCTTTGGTTGGGCCAGGTGCGAATGAACTCACGGATGCGGCCGCGCACGATTGCGCCGGGTTCGGCGTTGATGAACAGCTTGGGGATATCGGTTTCTGATAGCCACTTCGCGTACTCGTTCACGATCGCCACGACGTCTGCCGGTTCGTCGCCGATCGGGAGATTGCGCGGCCACGACAACGTCGGACGCCGATCTTCGCCCGGATTGCGGAACGGTCTGCGGTATTGGTCCATCTCCTCGGCGCTCAATTCGCGCTGGATCGCTCCGGGCAACATAAGCTCGACGAAGATGTTGTCTTCTAACACCATTCGTTCACCCTCCGGCGAGCGCAATCCTTGGAAGGCCCCACCGACGCCCTCGGGGAAGTCGACCTGTGTCATTGCCGCGACAATGGATTCCATATGAACGATGCCCTGCACCCGGGCGCGGTGCCGGCTGGCCCAGTCGAAACCCAGCGCCGATCCCCAGTCGTGCAGCACCAGCACCACGCGATCACCGAGGCCCAGCGCATCCCACAGTGCGAAGAGGTACTCCCGCTGTTCGGCATAGTGGTAGCGATCCGGGCCTGACGGGCTGAGCTTTTCAGAACCACCCATTCCGATCAGATCACAGGCAACAAGTCTGCCCAGCCCCTCCAGGTGCGGCATCACGTTGCGCCACAAGTACGAAGAAGTTGGGTTGCCATGCTGAAACACGATGGCGTCGCCTTCACCCTCATCGATGTAGGCCATCTGAACGCCCTTGACATCATGGAATCTCAGCTGTGCGTAAGGTTCTGTTCCTGCCATGGTGATCCACCCCCGGGTCAATGGGTTTCAGGCTCGCCCAGCGTTTGCGACGCCGAGACGGTGCTCGCGCTAATCAGGACGGGCCGGTCTGTGGCCATGCCGGCCCCAACCACGGCTACTAGCGTCCCTCTAACCGGCGAGTCGATGTGACCAAGTGTTCGACCGCTGACAATTCGGCTCCGCCGTCCGGATCACCGCTCGCCGCGCCAACCAGCTTGTCAATAGTCCTTGACGACGGCTCTCACGCTCGACGATAAGACCTCCAGCCGCGTCGAGCAGCCGGCCGAGGACGTGTGACCTGGTGGTCGCTCATGACTACGACAACGTTCCTCCCAGCGGCGTGGCGAAGCCAGACGTCGCCACACTTCTGCTCTTAACCAGTGTCACAATGGCGACATTCGCGCTAGGCTGCGTCGCCGGCGCCGGTTGGGTGAAGTATGAAAACAGCATTTGTGCTCTCTGGGGGCGCGAGCCTCGGTTCAATCCAAGTTGGGATGCTCCTCAGCCTGGCCGAGGTCGGGGTCGTGCCGGACCTGATCGTCGGCACCTCCGTCGGCGCAATCAACGGCGGCTGGTTGGCCTCAAGGCCCGACGTTGCCGGGATCGGCACGCTGGCCCGGCTCTGGCGGTCGCTGTCGCGGGACGACGTGTTTCCCACCCGCCCGATCGTCGGCCTCCTGGGTTTTCTCGGTTGGCGCTCGAACCTGGTGCCCAACAACGGCCTGCGGCGACTCCTCAGCGACCACTTGGAGTTCGCCCGCCTGGAGGATGCGCCGATCCCCCTCTATGTCGTTGCCACCGAAGTGCTTTCGGGCCAAGATGTCCTGCTGTCGTCGGGCGACGCGGTCGACGCGATCGCAGCTAGCGCCGCTATTCCCGCGATCTTCCCATCGGTGAATATCAACGGGCGGGACCTCGTGGACGGCGGTGTCGTGAACAACGCCCCGCTGTCTCATGCCGTAGCGCTCGGCGCCGACGTGATCTGGGTAATGCCGACGGGCTACTCGTGCGCCCTGCCCACAGCCCCCAAGGGCGCGCTGGCGATGGCGCTGCACGCTCTGACTCTCGCCATCAACCAGCGCCTGGCCGTCGATGTCGCCCGCTTCGAGAACGTGGTCGACCTGCGCGTCGTCCCACCGCTGTGCCCGCTGGGCGTCTCACCAGTGGACTTCTCACACTCAGCCCGGCTCATCGAGCGCTCGCACAACGCCACCCGCGAGTGGCTGGCGTCGCGCCATCGCTTCACCGGTCAGGCGGCCTTGCTTGAACCCCACCAACATTGAGTGCGGCGCCCGCCGAGTGCGGCGCCGCGGGGCCGCTACGCTTCCTCATCCCGCGAGCCAGGTAGCGGGCGTCGCGTCGGCCTCCTAACCGAGACCGAAGGTGTCAGCAGGATGACACTGCTGGGCCCAGCTTACCGGCAGCATGACATCGTGGGTTGTCGATCCAGGAGGCACGATGTCCAACCCCTCTGCGGGCCCGCTCAAACATATTGTGCAGTCGCTGACCGGGGGGCAGCACGCTTCGGAGGCGCAGGTGCGACACGCCGCCTGGGTGGCACGCTGCGTTGGACGCGGCGCGGCGGCACCGCTGCATCCCAACGATCTGTCGGCACTGGCCGGAACCTTGCAGGCCAAGGATTTCACGCCGGGGCAGATGGTCTTCGTCGGCGATCAGGCCGCTGACGGGGTATGGATTGTGCGGCAAGGACAGATCGAGCTGGCGGTCGGCTCCGGACGGCGGCGCGCAGTCGTGGATGTTCTTCGTCCCGGCGATGTGGACGGCGATATCCCACTGCTGTTGGACATGCCGCTGTTGTACACAGCGCGCGCATTGACCGACGCCACCTGCCTGTTCCTGGAGCGGCAGGAATTCGAGCGGCTGCTGGCCACCCGTCCGGCCATCTCGCGGCGGTGGCTGTCGAGTGTCGCGCAGCGAGTGTCCGCGGGGCAGGCCAGGCTGATCGGCATGCTCGGCAGACCCCTGCCGGCCCAGCTCGCGCGGCTCCTTCTCGACGAGGCCGTCGAGAGCCGGGTCGAACTCGCGCAACGCACCATCGCCGCGATGCTCGGTGTGCAGCGTCCGTCGATCAACAAGATCCTCAAAGAATTCGAGCGCGATCGTCTGATCAGCGTCGGATACGCGGTCATCGAGATCACCGATCCGGACGGATTGCGGGCTCACGCCACCTGATCCGCGAGGGCGATCCCTCCGGCCCGGGACGGCGCTGAGCCTTACGCGGCCCCCAACACACGCCGCAGGTCGGGCTTCATCTGCTGCAACTGGGCACCCCAGTACTCCCAGCTGTGCGTCCCGTTGCCCTCGAAGTTGAACACCGCATCGTGGCCGCCCGCGGCGTTGTAGGCGTCCCGAAACTTGACGTTGCTGCTGCGCACGAAATTCTCCAGGAACTCGGCCGCCATGTTGGCGCCACCTAATTCTGAGGGGGTGCCGTTGCCGACGTAGACCCACAGCCGAGTGTTGTTGGCGACCAGTGTGGGGATCTGAACCGTCGGGTCGTTGCGCTGCCACGCCGGGTCACTTGACGGACCCCACATGGCGTCGGCCTTGTAACCGCCGGCATCACCCATCGCCAAATTGATCAGGCTCGGGCCCATCCCCGATGAGGGGTCGAGCAGGGCCGATAACGAACCGGCGTAGATGAACTGTTGCGGGTGACGGACGGACAGGATCATCGCCGAGGAACCAGACATCGAGATGCCGACCGCGGCGCTGCCGATGGGCTTGACGTTCTTGTTGGAGGCCAGATACTGCGGCAGCTCGCTGGTCAGGAACGTCTCCCACTTGTAGGTGGAGCAGCCCGCCTTACCGCAGGCCGGCTGGTACCAGTCCGAGTAGAAGCTGGACTGCCCACCGACCGGCATGACGATCGACAGGCCCGAATTGTCATACCATTCAAAGGCAGGGGTGTTGATGTCCCAGCCGTTGAAGTCGTCCTGGGCGCGCATACCGTCCAGCAGGTACACCGCAGGCGAACTGGGCCCGCCGCTTTGGAACTGGACCTTGATGCTGCGACCCATCGACGCCGATGGCACCTGCAGGTACTCGACCGGCAGACCCGGCGGCGAAAAGGCCCTGGCAGTAGGCGCACCACCAGTAAGCCCGGCCAGGCCGGACGCGACCGCGACCGCGACCGCGACCACCCTCAACCGGCGCACCCAGCTGCGCGCCTTGTTTTGCATATTCGCCACGTCTTCCCCCTCATTTGTGTGTCCGTTCATCGAGTCGGTTCGGCCCCCTGCACGGGCGGCCCGGCTTGGTCGGCAGTCCATGCGTAGGACGCAAGCGCCGCGTCGAGTGGGGTGTGCGCGAGGTGATTGGCGTAGTTGGACAACGTCTTTTGAGCTACACCGGTAAGAACGTCAAAGACGTGGCGCCGTGTGAATCCGGCATCCAAAAACGCCTGCACGTCCTCATCGGCGACCCAACCGCGGCTGTCAACTACTTGGACGGCGAACCTGCGCACCGCCTCGAGCTGCGCGTCGTCGATCGGCGCGCCTTCGCGGATGGCCCTGACCACCGATTCGTTGGCGCTTTCACCGGCGGCCATTGCGGAATGCGCTGCCACGCAATAGGTGCAGCCGTTTTGCCGACTGGCGGTGAGCCACACCGTGTGTTTTGCGGCACTAGACAGCGAACTTCTCTGGAATTGATCTGACACGGCCTGATATGCGGCTAACGCCTGAGGCGATTCTGCAAGCACCCCATAGAGATTGGGGATAAATCCGAGTTGCTTCTTGGCAAGGGCGAGGGCGGCCTTGGATTCTTCGGGCGCGCTGGTCTCGTCGTAAACAGTGAAGTCGATCACTTTGTCTCCTCATCAGCGTTCGGACGAAAACCTGTGGCTTCGACACACAGTTGATGAGGCGGGGCCGCACCAGCAACCGGACTGTCACCTTGCTGACAACTCGTCTCCGACTGGCGCTGGCGCGGGCCAGCTCCGACACTTGCTGCCTCGATCGCACTGCCGATGATGTCGTCCTGGCGGCCACTTGCCCTGCTTACGCGGCCCGCGGGCCGGCTCGCCGTGCATCGACAAACGAAGAAGGAATCGTGTCGGCGATCGCCGCCACATGTCATGTCTTCGGCGCACCGGCAGACCGCCAATTCGGCCAGCACGGATCACGCTTCTTGGGCGTAGTGCGCTTTCGCTTTCCCAGTGCCAGGCGCAGGACCTGTCGCCGGCCCCGCACTGGAGCGACGCTAACTTTGTCAGCAGCGCGACATTCTGATAGGCATCGTCGATCGGACCGCCGACGCTGTACCGGTGACGACCCACGGCAAAAGAGGGCTGCCAGCCATGCCCCGCATCCCCGTGCACCTCCCCGACGATGTGCCCGAGACGCTACGGGAGCTGCCGGCGCGGCTGGGTGCGTTTGATGGGCACCACGGCCTTCACATCCGACCTGCACCCAATCGCTACGAGCAAGGCTGATGCGCCGAGCCATGACGACGGACCAAGCAGCGCAGACGCCGGGTCCGGGGGGTGCCGAGTTGGTGAGCAAATTCATCGTCGACGAAGATTGCCGCCAACTGCTCCAGGAGATCGAAGTATATCGCTCCACTCACGCGATACCCTCCATCCACCGGGTTCAGCCAGGACGATCTCTGCGTTACCAGGTGATCGACGGTGAGCGGATTCACGCATCTTTTCCCGAGATCGTCGAAATCTACCGGCGGACAGGCCAACTCGTGCGGCAGATGTCGGGGCTCGACCTGGCGCCTTTGAGTAATCGCGCCGCCGGCGTCAATGTCAACATCCTGCAACCGGGTGGCGAATACCGCTGGCACTATGACCGCAACGCGGTCACCGCGGTGCTTTACCTGAACCCGGTGGCGGGCGGGGAAACCGAGATGTACCCCAATTACCGCATTCATTTAGGCAAGTGGAAGCACACCCGCGCGCAGGGGCTGCTCGACGGGTTGCTGCAGCACAAGTGGCTGGCGAACCGTTGCGGGCGCAAGATGGCAATTGCGCCGCGCGCCGGGCTGATGCTGGTGATGCGAGGTGACCGCTGCCTGCACAGCGTTCGTTCAGTCGACGGCTGCGAGGACCGGGTGAGCATCATCATGGCATTCGATGCGCCGCAGGCCCGCTGTTCCGTGCAACCGGATCTGGACCCATACTTGTATTCCGAGCACGCGGACCTGGTGTTCGATCCGAATTACCGTCGTTGACCGGTAATGCCGGGGCGGCGCGGTGCGGCCGCGTCGTCGAAAACGCGTCATGCATAGTCTGCGCACCGGGAACCGGCGTTCAACGACATCCCCGCGGCGGACTTGTTCGACATTGGTTACCAGGCCCTGCTTACCGGTGAGAGTGACTCGCGGTCAGTCGCTGCCGGGCTGGGGGGCTAGAGGAACTGACCGCGCCGGCGGTCCCGGCGCCAGGTCGGGTCGCCAGGTGCCGCCGTTCTCCCAGAAGTGCCGGATGTCTTCCAGTTGGCGGCCTTTGGTTTCCGGGGCGTACCGGTAGACGAAGACGAACGCGGCTACGGCCAGGGCGCCGAGCACCGCGAACGTGGCCGCACCGCCAAGCGAGTTGAGCATCGTCAGGAAGACCGCCGTGACGCTCGCGCTGGCCACCAGGTTGGTGGTGAGCATGGTGCTGGATCCGATCGACCGCAGCCGCGGCGGGAAGCACTCCCCCGCGTACACGGATGCCACCGTGCCGAAACCGAAGTTGAATCCGACGGTGAACAACAGCACGCCAAGGAATCCGAAAGCCGTCAGCGTGTCACCGAAGCCCGCACCTGCGACGAAAACGCCGATCAGCACGGCGTTGGCCGCGACCATAATGGCGATGCCGGACAACAAAATAATCCGACGGCCCCGCCGGTCCACCAACACCAGCGCGACGACTGCCGCGGCCAAGGCGGCGACCTGCACCAGTGCCGGTAGCACCAACAACGCGAAATTGCCCTGATAGCCCATCGCCGCGAACAGGCGGGGGCTGTAGAAGGTGATCGCGTTGATCCCGGTGATCTGCACGAAGAAGCCGAACCCGACCACGAAGATGGTGGCCCGCAGATACGGCCGCCGCATCATCGAGGCGAGCGCACGTCCGCTGTCTTCCCCGAACGCGCGGGTGATCGCGGTGAGTTCCTGCTCGGCCTCGGGTTCCGGCTCAAGTAGACACAACGACTGGCGCGCTCTGCCCATCTGGCCCGTGAGCATGTACCAGCGCGCCGTATCGGGCATGCGTAGCAACATCAGCGTGATCAGTACGGCCGGTGCCGCCGCCAGGCCAAGCATCCACCGCCAGCTGTGCGAGCCCGCCAGAAAGTAGGCGACCACATAGCCGACGATGATGCCCGCGACCGTCCCGAGCTGATAGGCGACCAGCAACGAACCGCGCACCCGGGCGGGAGCGCACTCGGCGACATATACGGGCAGCACCACCACCGACACCCCGATGGTCACACCCAGCAGCAGTCGGGCCGCCAGCAGCATCGGCAGCGACACCGATACACCGCTGAGGAGGGCGAACACCGCGTACCCGACCGTCACCAGCAGCATCGACTTCTTGCGTCCGATCGCGTTGGCGAGCACGCCACCCCCGATCGCCCCGGGGATCTGCCCGATTGCCATCGCCGTCGCCACCATCTCCTGCTGGCGAGTGGACAGGTTGAAATCATCAGCGATGTAGCCGAGTGCGCCAGCGACATTGGACAGTGCATAGCCCTCGATGACCCCCAGACTTGCCGCGGTGATGCCCACCATCACCACCCGTAACGCTCGCGCATCGCGCACGCTGTCGATCCCTTCCCGGTCCATCGGTGCCGGTTCAGTCAGCAACGGTGCAGCCAACACACCCAGCGCTGTGTCAGCACGCTGACAAGATCGGCGTGCACTTTCAGGCCCAAAGCGATTCCACCACGGCGCCACTGAAGAGCCTCGGTCGCCTCGCCGCGCGTTCGACGACGCTGCCATGCAAGTGCTTTTCGCACCTGTACCGGAAGAACGCTACCGCCGACCGGGTCCACGCGGGTTCTCTGTGCCGTGTCCAGTGTCAGCTGGCAGACAGTGCCCCAGCGAGTTTGGCCGCCCGCCCGGTCTACTGCTGTCCAGGAGAAGGTCGCAGTCGCGGCCGGGAGGGATCGTTGATATGGCGTTAGGTTCGCAACCGCCCGACACCGGCGGGGCCGAGGCATTGGGTAGCGCATCGGCGGCCGCGAACTACATCACCGACAGCTGTCTGGTTGATGGGACACCGGGTCGGGTTGGCCTGGAGGTCGAGGCGCATTGCTACGATCCCGGCGATCCCCACCGCAGACCGAGCTGGGCTGAAATCCGCGAGGTAGTCGAGTCGCTGCCGGACCTGCCGGGCAGCAGCGTCCTCAGCGTCGAACCCGGTGGTGCGGTCGAACTGTCCGGGCCACCCGCCGACAGCTCTGTGGCCGCCATCGACGCGATGGGCCGCGACCAGGCGGTGGTGCGGTCGGCGTTTTCCGACGCCGGACTGGGATTGGTGTTGCTGGGTGCGGACCCACTGAGACCGGCCACGCGGGTGAACCCCGGCGCTCGCTACTGCGCGATGGAACAGTTCTTCGCCGCCACCGGAACCGGGGTCGCGGGGGCGGCGATGATGACGTCGACGGCCTCGATCCAACTCAACCTGGACGCTGGGCCGCGGGCAAGGTGGTCGGCGCGGGTGCGGTTGGCGCATGCGCTGGGGCCGACGATGATCGCGATTGCCGCCAACTCCCCCCTGCTGGGCGGCAACTTCTCTGGGTGGCTGTCGACGCGCCAGCGGGTGTGGGGTCAGCTGGACTCCGCGCGCTGCGGACCCATCCTGGCCGCCAGCGGCGAGGACCCCGCCACCGAATGGGCGCGCTACGCGCTGAGGGCGCCGGTGATGCTGGTGCACCACCCAGATGCGGTGCCGGTGACGCAGTACGTGCCGTTCGCTGACTGGGCGGACGGGCGGGTCTTGCTCGGTGGCCGTCGCCCGAGCATCGCCGACCTGGAATATCACCTGACCACGCTGTTCCCGCCGGTGCGTCCGCGCGGCTGGCTGGAGATCCGCTACCTAGATGCGGTGCCCGACGCCATCTGGCCGGCCGTGGTATTCACGCTGGTGGCGTTGCTTGATGACCCGGTCGCCGCCGACGTCGCGGCCGAGGCCGTCGAGCCAGTCGCGACCGCCTGGGACACCGCAGCCCGCGTCGGCCTGCGCGACCGGCACCTGTACACGGCGGCCAACAAGTGTGTGGCCGTCGCCGCCGCGCGGGCGCCCGCGCAGCTCGCCGACGCGATGGGCCGGTTGGCCTGCAGCGTCGAGCAGGGCCGCTGCGCGGCTGACGAGTTCTCCGAGCGGGTGATCGAGCACGGCGTCGCGCCCATCGTCGCGCAGCTAGCGCGCGGAGATGGAGGCCGCCACATTGTTGGGGTCAGCGCGGGCCGTGACCCGCGAGGCCCGGCGGAACATTTTGGCCGCCAATGGTTCCCGGCTGCCGGCGATGACGTGCGGGAAGGCGCCCTCACCACCGCGTCGCAACGACGCGGCCCGGCACGTGGGATAACCGCCGACGGCGTCATGGCGACCGCCAAAAAGACGTCGAGAGGACCACGATGACGCTGTCGCTGTCCAACCACCTGGCGCCAGAATCGGTGCACGAGGCCCTGCGAAGCGATGTGTCAATGGGGCTGGGGCAAACGCCAAAATCGTTGCCGCCCAAGTGGTTTTACGATGCAGTGGGCAGCGAGTTGTTCGACCAGATCACCCGGCTGCCCGAGTACTATCCGACGCGCGCCGAGGCCCAGATCCTGCGGGCCCGCTCCGCTGAGGTTGCTTGCGCGAGCGGGGCGGACACCGTGGTGGAATTGGGCAGCGGGACATCGGAGAAAACCCGCACGCTGTTGAACGCGCTGCGCGCGCGTGGATCGCTGCGCCGATACGTACCGTTCGACGTCGACGCCGCTATGCTGTCGGCGGCCGCGACCGCCATCGCACGCGACTACCCCGCCATCGAAATCGACGCGATCTGTGGCGATTTCCAGGAGCACCTCGCCCAGATTCCCGCCATCGCCCGACGGCTGTTCGTGTTTTTAGGGTCAACGATCGGCAACCTGACCCGCGGACCGCGCGCGGACTTCCTGGCGACGTTGGCCGCGGTGTTGCGCCCCGGCGACACCCTGCTGTTGGGCACCGACTTGGTCAAAGAGACCCGGCGGTTGGTGCGCGCCTACGACGACGACGCCGGGGTGACAGCGCGGTTTAACCGCAATGTACTCGCGGTCATCAATCGAGAACTCGACGCCGATTTCGACCTCGACGCCTACCAGCATGTCGCGCGATGGAACGCCGGTGAGCAGCGGATTGAGATGTGGCTGCGGGCCAAGCGACACCAGTGGGTGCGGTTGGGCGCGCTGGACCTGGTTGTCGAGTTCGCCGCGGGCGAGGCGATGCTCACCGAAGTGTCGTGCAAGTTCCGCGCGGACGGGGTTGCCGCCGAGCTGGCCGACGCGGGGCTGCGCCGGATCCGGTGGTGGACCGATGACGCCGGCGACTTCGGCCTCTCGCTCGCCATCAAGTGAACAGTGTCGTTGCCGCCGCACACGGGCAACGAACGCGCCGCCGGTATCGGCGGCGGGTTCGGGCGACACGCGGCAAATTCACAACAGGGCGGAACGAGTTGTTCAGTGCAAGCAGCAATTGACTCAGGCCCCATCCGATTGCTTCCCGGAGCCGGCTCGGAGATCCGAGTCGCCATGCTTGCCGTCCCCAGCCGGGATGCGTCCACAGCCGCGGCCTTTCCGATCGGATGGAGGTAGGGGGCCGGCATGGATTTCGCGATGTTGCCTCCTGAGGTCAACTCCGGCCGGATGTATATCGGTCCGGGATCGGAGTCGATGGTGGCCGCGGCCGAAGCCTGGGAAGGGCTGGCCTCCGAGCTGCATGCGACAGCCAATGCGTATGAGTCAGTGATATCAGGACTGACCGCCGGTCCATGGCTGGGTCCGTCGTCGGCGTCGATGACGGTCGCGGCCGCTTCCTACATCGGTTGGCTCAGCAGTGCCGCCGCGCAGGCAGAGGAAGCCGCTAACCAGGCCAGGGCCGCGGTTGCGGCTTATGAGGAAGCATTTGCATCGACCGTGCCGCCACCGCTGGTCGCAGCCAACCGCGCCCTGCTGGCGCGGCTGTTGGCGGCCAATCTATTCGGAAGGAACACCTCCGCGATCGCGACTACCGAGGCGCAATACGGCGAGATGTGGGCCCAAGACACCTCAGCGATGTATCGATACGCGGGCGTGTCAGCATCCGCGACGACGTTGACACCGTTCGCCGCCCCGCGCCAGGACACCGATCCAACCGCGTCAGCCAGGCAAGCGGCCGCGGCCGGCCAAGCCGCCGGCATGTCGGTCGGCAACGTGCAAAACGCCGTTTCGTCGGTCCAGCAAACGTTGTCCGCAGTACCGAGCGCGTTGCAGGGCCTCGCGGCCGCGGCGCCGGCGGTCCCCGCCACAAGCTCGCTGAGTACGTTGAGCGACCTGGTTTCCATCTTCGTCGATCTGCCGGCCGGCCTTGCGGGCATTTTCGTCGACGTCCCACTGAGTGTCCTTGGCCTGGTAGCCCTCCCCTTCGACATCGGCGGTTATGGAACCGGTGTTCACACCGATGACATCGTCAGTGGTTGGAACGGGGAACAGAGTTGGCCGGGCACAGGGCCGGCGCCCGTCAAGGAATTCCCCGCGCCGACCCTGAATCTGCCCCCAGGCACGGTGTCGGCAGCGAGAGTCTCGGCAGGTCTGGGCCAGGCCACCGCGGTCGGGACTTTGTCGGTGCCCGCGACGTGGACCATCGCCACGCCGATGGTCCGTCCCATCTCGTACACACTGCCCGCCCTGCCTGCCGCCGCCGGCATGGTCGACGAGGGCTCAGCGCCCGTGTCGAGCAACACATTCGGCCAGATGGCATTGGCCGGTCTAGCCGGACGAGCCATCGCCTGCTCCCTTGGCACCGCCAAGGACCGCGGCAAAGCGCCCATCGGCGAACGCGTACCGGCTGCCGCCGGCGAGACCAAACCCGCCCGAGTTGCGGCGGCGGACGGTGAAGCCGGAGCGCCGGAAACCACGCCCCGGCCAGTCGTCACAGGAGTCGCTGCGGAGCTACGTGAATTCGCGAAGCTCCACGAGGAGGGAATTCTGACCGAGGAAGAGTACACCGAGCAAAAGAACCGACTACTCGGTCGCTGAACCGCCGTCTGCCAGAATCGCGATTGCCCTAAGAGGATTGCGCCGCATTGGATTTCGGTATGCTTCCGCCGGAGATCAACTCCGGTCGGATGTATGTCGGTCCCGGCTCGGCACCATTATGGGCCGCGGCGCAGGCCTGGGCGCGGCTGGCCGACGAGCTGTACACGACGGCCAGCGCGTATGCATCGGTGGTGGCGGGGCTGACCGCCGGACCGTGGTCGGGTCCCGCGTCGGCATCGATGACGGCAGCGGCCACGCCCTATGTGCAATGGCTGAGCAGCGCCGCCGCGCGGGCGGAGGAGACTGCTGCACAAGCAATAACCGCCGTCGCCGCGTACGAGGCGGCGTTCACGGCCACGGTGCCGCCACCGGTCATCGCGGCCAACCGCAGCCTGCTGGCGGCGTTGGTGGCGACAAACTTCTTCGGGCAGAACACTCCGGCGATCGCGGCGACCGAGGCGCAGTACGCCGAGATGTGGGCACAGGATGCGACGGCGATGTACACCTACGCCGGTTCCTCGGCCGCCGCGACCGTGCTGACACCACTGACCTCACCGCGGCCGAACACCACCCCAGCCGGCACGGCAGCTCAGGCAGCCGCGGTCAGCCAATCGGCCAGGACGCCCGCCGGCGATGCCCAAGGGATCGTGTCCGGCGCCGCGCAAACGTTTTCCGCAGTACCCCACGCTTTGCAGAGCCTGGTGACCGCGGCGCCGGCGGCCACGTCGGACCCGCTGAAGACGCTGAGCGAACTCATCACAATCTTCGTCAGCGGGCCGTCCAACGTTGCTACCCTCGGCGCACTGACCCCGCTCGCGATCTTGGCCGGGCCGGTTGATGTTCCCATCGCCGCCGCCGGCACACTCATCGGTTTCCACACCGACGACATCGTCAGCGGGTGGAACGGACAACAGGTTTGGCCGTGGACCGGGCCGGCGCCCATCACGGAGTTCCCGGCGACTGTGACGAACCTGCACCCGGGCACGGCTCCGACGGTGTCGGCCGGTCTGGCCCAGTCCAACATCGTCGGAGCATTGTCTGTCCCGCAGGCATGGACCGTCGCCGGACCAGAGGTGCGCCCCGTCGGCCTGGCGTCGACGATCACCGGCGTCGGCGCCGCCGCGTCGGCGCCCATGGAAGTCGGCTCGTGCACCACGCTCAGCAACATGGGACTGGCCGGCATGACCGAGCACACCCTGGCCGGGCCGCCGAGCTGCCGGCGCGAGGATGGCACCAAGGTGACCGACCAGCCGCGGGTCGCCCGCTCCGAGAGCGCGGCACCCGACGGCGACGGCGAACCATCACCCGCCAAGCCCCGAATTGTCGTCACCGGCGTCGCGGCCAAGATCCGCGAGATCACCAAGCTCCGGGACGAGGGACGGCTGACCGCCGAGGAATACACGAAGCTGCGGAAGGGCCTACTCGGGCGCTGAAGCGACAACCGGTTGCGTCACGGCGGCGGCCACGATGCGCACCGAAAACCTCCCGCTTACGCGCCTTCAACCGGGTTATGTGGCAGGCGGATTCGGATCTATCCGAGTCGGTTCATCATTCCTACGAATCCCTGGGACGCGAAACGTATCGGCAAGCTGACACTTTCGCCGTAGTCCGGCGCATTGACTCTGGCTCGCCTCAGCACATTCAGCAGAAAAGGCACCCGAGGAGGCGATCTTCTGTCGGTCAGCAAGTCGGTGCACCGGAGGCGATCGTTGATTTAGGGAAGCATGCGCGACCAGAACTGTGACGGCAGGCTTGGCTTAGCGCGATGCGCCGAAGGCGGTCAGCAGTTGACCTAGTGTCCCGCACCGTTAATTCGTTTCATTAGTCGGCCGAGTGCTTCGAGGATCTGTTCGGCGGTCTTGGTCCATACGAACGGTTTTGGGTTCTCGTTCCACGTGTCGACCCAGGCGCGGATGTCGCGTTCGAGCGCTTGGACGCTGCGGTGGTCGCCGCGTTCGATCAGTTGGCGGGTGAGTTCGGCGAACCAGCGTTCGACTTGGTTGATCCAGCTGGAATAGGTGGGGGTGTAGTGGATGTGGAAGCGGGGGTGGTTGTCGAGCCAGCTCGCCACGGTGGGCGTCTTGTGGGTGCCGTAGTTGTCGCAGACCAGGTGGATGTCGAGGCCGGCGGGGACCTCGGCGTCGATCTTGGCGAGGAACTTGCGGAACT
>Ga0078972_1011154_pt1 | contig 16278 bp, 8 predicted proteins | sample YelNatPaOPGAMG01_FD_67568 | JGI IMG/M metagenome (GOLD analysis project Ga0078972, IMG submission 67568) | Hot spring thermophilic microbial communities from Obsidian Pool, Yellowstone National Park, USA - OP-RAMG-01 (SPADES assembly) (version 2) | ecosystem: Environmental > Aquatic > Thermal...
ATGCTGAAGTAAGCAAAGATACACATACATTTACTGACACAAAGGTTGTGAACAACATCACATACTTCTATTGCGTGGCTGCAGTGAATGGTGCTGGCGAGGGAAATAACACGAGCGTGCTCGCCGCTACGCTCTCGAATCTGAGTGTTGCGATAAAGGTAACGCCTGGCACATTAGGTAGCGGAGAAAATGCAAGTGTTGAGGTGAAGGTAACGAGATATGCAGATGGTGTGGCTGTGGAGAACGCAAGTGTAATGCTTTCCAGCGAGAACATCAGCGGGTATTTCTCAAACATGACTGGCTACACGGATGCAAATGGCACATTTGTTGCCAGATTTTATGCTGGCAATGTTGAGAGAAACGCAAGTGGCAGGATTTTTGCAATGGTGCATGCCTACGGTTATTCCGATGTCATTGCTGGCACGGAATTGAATGTGCAGGCACAAGTTGGGGAAAAGAAGGTGTTGAGCGTTGGCATCGAACTGAATTCCACAGCAGTTGTTGCTGGCGACTGTGTGTCGTTGGATGTGTGGGTGAAAGATGCCAAAACTGGCGAATTTGTAAATGCGACGATTGATGTAAATGTCACTAACAAAGAGATTGTAGAAGTGGAGAACATAACACCAGAAGGCACTGGAAGATGGCAGATAACGATGAAGATACCCGCAAATGCGAGCGGTGCAACGGTCGTGCTGGATATCACTGCACATGCAGCTGGTTATGAAAATGCGAGTGCACACTTTGCGTTCTGTGTTGGAGAGCGGGGCAGTGCAAGTGCGGATTACCTGCCCTGGGAGATTGCTCTGGCAGTGCTTGTGTTTGTGATTGCAGTGCTTGGAGCAAAGTTGTTGATGGGAAGGAAGCGGCATGTGAGACATGTGAAGAAGTTTTAGAATAAGATGATAGATTTAATACACCCTATTGATTTTCTTTCATCATGTCCATTTACGAGAAATTCGTTAGTGCGACCGTTCCGTTATATCGTTCATTCGGGATGCCGTGGTGGGAAACACCGCGGAAGCATAAGTCCTACAGAATCCAATTTCCGTATTATGACGAAATACCATCTACGATTACAGGTCTCGGACGCTTACAATGGCAGCATTTTGTATTTGAAATCAACAACATAGACGGAGAGACAGAGTACCGAATATACACGCCAGACCAGGGGAGTTTAGATAAGGCATTACAGCGTTATTTACCAGGCACGCATATAGTTGGGCAGTGCGAGAGTGCAATGCTGGGCTTACACAGGAAGTATATTGCATGCGGGCGTGTAGAATTATTACGCTACCACTACTATCCGTTACGGATACCGGAGGACCGCATGAGCAGTTTAGAGACCGCAATGGTATTTTTCGAAGATGTACAAGATGTCTGGAGTGTAATACAATTCGTATTCGAGCCGAAGGGCGCATGGTACGGCGTATGGAGCCACTACGATAAGGTGTACATGCACTTAAGAGGCGAGTATACGGGCTTAACCACATACTACAAGACCACACCAACAGAGATGCAGAAAGAGGTGTTAAAGAGCATTGAGCAGAAGATGCGAGAAATCCCGTATCTGACAGAGATACGGATATACACGAATAGCGACGACCCGAAGCGGTGCTATGATGTGTTAAAGGCGTGGCAGAACTACTTCGATTTATTCGGCTACCAGAGTTACGGAAACAGATTTCAGGTCGTGCCGATAAAGAAGAAGGGACACAAGGAGTTCTATTTAGCAGGAGCGGAATACGAGCATCCGTATGTGGATTTTCGACATCGAGAACGCTGTTATGTTTCGGGCAGTGAACTGGTGGCGTTATTACCAATTCCATACGGGAAGCGGTATCGGAGCATACGCTACGAAGACTTGAGTGGTGAATTTTACACAGTAAATTACAAGTCAGGCGACATACAAATTGGCGAACATGAGAGCCGCCCAGTCTACATGCCTGCAGAATGGTATCATATGAGCATACTGGGAAAGACGCGGACAGGGAAGAGCACCGCAATGCTCACGATGGCACTGCAATTAGCAGAAGACCTGGAGAATATCGTAGTGCTGATCGACCCACACGGAGACCTGGTAGAGGATTTCAAGCGTTGTGCAAGCGAGCAGGTGCGAGAACGCATAATTGAGATTGACCCAGCGCGGAACTTGGTGGAGAACGAGAAAGTGCGTTTCGGCATGAACCTGCTGAGCATCCCAAACAGGCACGAATTAAGTGCAGAGGAACTCGGACACGCAACACAATTGATAACCTCGAATTTGCTCAGCACGATTCGTAGCGTGTTCGGTGAGGAGTACATGGGTCCGAGAATTGACTATTTCATCAGCACGCTGGCGAAAGGGTTAATGGAGAACTCGGATGCGAATCTTGTGGATTTATACTACATACTCACAGACGAAGATGCAAGCGGAGAATTCGCAAAGAGCGTGAAAGACGAGACGGTGCGTAATTTCGTACTGAACGAATTACCGCAGATACGCTACGAGGACTTGATTTCAACAATCAACAAAGTAGGTAAAATCGTGCAGAACCCGCTTTTACGCATTGCACTCTGCCAGCGTAGTAACGCAGTACAACTCTCCGAGATACTCAGGAAAGGCCGTGTAATTTTATTGCGTAATAGCATTAGCGAACTCGGTGTAGAGACGAGCAAATTTATCGGCATGACATTTCTGGTGCAATTATGGCTTGCGATACTGGCACGCAAAGGCGCACTCGGGAATGTCTATGTATTCGTAGATGAGGCACAGAATATTGCGGAGACGAGCAGTTTGCCAGAAATGCTAAGCGAATCTGCAAAATACAACTTACATCTCGTACTCGCAAACCAGTACATTAGCCAATTACCACAACAAACTGCAGCGAGTGTTTTTGGCAATATAGATACCTGGCTGTTCTTCCAGGTTGGCACAGAAGACGCAAAACGCTGTTACGAGATTGCACACAGTTGCAATCACGCAATAAAACTGGATGACTTCATGCAATTAGAGCGTCATCACGGAATATTGGTAATCCAGAGCGAGCAGGCAGTAGCGAGCATGTACACGATAAAACCTGAGCGGAAGGCGAAGAATCTGGAGGAAGTGGATAAACAGATAGCAGTACAAATGAAAGAATACGAACGGGACGAGGTGTCGATGCTCACGCCGTATCGGGTCTTGGCAACGGATGCATTACGCAAGTTCTTGAGTGCAGTACTTACACACCCTGCCAGCATAGAGCAACTTGCAGCGGAATTGAAGTTAAGCCCAGAGGATGTGTACAAGCTTGCACGGTATTCAGCGAGAATGCGTTACACATGTTACGATAAACGGACGAAACTGAATTACATGACGCAATACGGCCGAGAATACCTGAAGACGCTGATGGGACAGCGTGGGCAGGAGAGCGATACGCACAAGGAGTTGATAAGCAAATTCGTAGCGTGGGCAAACAGCCAGGGCTATAAGGCGGATGTATGCGTGCAGAAACCGTTTGAACGGCAAGCGGACGGAATACTGGAACAGAACAATACAGTATACAACATCGAGGTGGAAGTGAGTTTCAAGCACGCAAACCAGATAAAGATGAATTACGAGCGTAGTAAAGGGCGGTGCATATTCGTAGTGCAACACGAATTAGAGGCGTTGCGATTGACGGAGATACTGGGCGATAACGCATGCGGAAAGAACTACTGGATTTACTATCCACAGGGCGAGGGTTTTGTTGCGTACAAAGAGATGGATGTATTGAAAGGCACAGGACTTGCTGCACGTGTAGCGGAAGTGCCATCAGGTGCTACTAATGCGGAACCACAGGCACCAGTAAAACCGCTCATAATACCCGTATACAAAACACAAAAGGGAAAGGAACGCATGGATGTAGGTAAGGTAGTAGAGCAGGCGGGACAGCAAGTAGGACCTACAGAGGGAGTGGCAATGCGTAAGGAAAGCACGGAAGGCGGTAAGGCACCTGCTGTGCAGCAAGTGGCACTTGCGCATCCACAACCTGAAGCGTGCAAGAGCAAAGTCGATATCAGTAGTCCAGAGAGTATATTCAAAGGTGTGATAGTCCGAAAGACAAGCAATACTACAAAACTCCAGAAATGGCTGGCGGAACTCCATGGAGGAACTGAGAACAACAAAGGTACGGAAGAGCATGTTAGTGCCAAACCCACGCCAAATGTAGTAGTGAGTAGTGCGGGAACTGAAAAAGGCAAAAAGAGAGCAGAGCAAGAGCAGGCGAACAGCCAGGGCTTGAATGAACGGCAACTGAGAGCGGTAGAATATGTAAAATCGCACGGGCGTATTACGAATGCTGAGTATCGAGATCTCTTCGGTATCAGTAACTACACCGCATGGCGAGAACTGAAAGAACTCACTGATAAGCAGATTTTGACTCAGATGGGCGCAGGTCGAGATGTTTATTATGTGCTGTCAAAGAAGGCGGAGTAGTGTGTTGTGCACTATCGCTTGGTCTGGGTGGGACTGGAAACAAACATGGTAAGATTAGGTATGGGGCATTAGTATTTCATGTTACACGCACCCCTCTCTCTTCAATCAAAATACTTAGATGCTATACTTTTTTCTGTTTTATCTATTCTTTTTCGTGGGAGTTCTATTGTGAGTTCATGACATACATACTCTTCGTCATTTCCATTGCTAGCCTTTTTTGTCTTATTTTTTGGAGTGAAACAGTGATCTAGCAATTCGCCATAGGCTTCATCATAGTATAAATCCTCTAGCAAATCCAATACAAACTCTGCCAAACTCCAGTAATCGCCAGAGTACGAAATTTGCACATCGCATCTCGTATCGTTATTGTCGTCATCTGTGATGAAATGAAGTATTGCATATTTCCCTTTTGTCTCTTTCTTTTCTACTATTTTCGCACGTATTTTTTTCCCATCATCTGTTCGAAAAGAAATTTCGTCGGAATCCGATCTCTTTCTTTTCGGCGTTCTTGTTTCTCTTCCCTCTGCAGATTTGAGTTTTCTTCCAGACCCGTTTCCTCTGCCTTTATTCATATTTATCACTCGTGATTCACATAAAGCGAGACTGTATTTATTAATTTCTTATGTGTAATAGTGTATGGTTTTTTTGGTTAGAGAATCTATATCGCAAGAACATCCCATTGCTACACGAAAATTCTCATGGAAAAAACCAAACACGCTAAACCATATATATACCTGAGCGTATTATAGTGGCGGATGTGATACGATGGAGAGTAGAACTACGAAATGTATTGACATCCGAACAGTGAGAGGTACTGCAAGACATGCTGGCTTTACAAACGGTCTAACGAACGGAAACACAAATGGATTGCCGAAAACACCGAATGGCAGAACGCTGAGAAAATCGCCAAGAAGCAAGAAGAAGCACGGAAAAATTCTTGCGGAGCGCAGGGGGTTATGGAGGGGGCGAAGCCCCATCCTGGCTATTGCGGTGCTTTGCTTCCTCGTTCTCGGTGTTTTCGCTGTGCTTACATACCAGAGTCAGCAGAAAAACATAATCGCAATAGATGGTAACTTCGATGACTGGCAGAGCGTTGCAAAGCAGAGCAAGGAGCGTATGAACGATGTACCAGAGAATATCGATATTGCAGAGTACGCAAGCACAGAATCTGGCAGGAATGTTGCGTTCTATGCGAAAGTGTATGGCAACATGCTGTATGGCGATGGGAGATACATCGTAGAAGTGCCGAATGAGAATCCAGTGTATATTGCGGAAATCCGTGAAAACGCAATTCCGAATGTGAATGGCAAGGATGTGGCATATGTGTTTATCGACACAGACAACAACGCAAACACGGGTTTCAAGCCATCTGATAAATTCGCAGTTGGTGCGGACAAAGCAATTGAAATTCTTGGCAAGAACGGAAAAATCGAAGCGAGCAGAGTGCTTGAGTTCGCAGGCACTGTGCCTTACGAGTGGAACTGGATTGTGAAGCAGAGCGTGGATTCCGCAACAAACGGGAAGCAAATGGAAACGATGGCAAGCAAGTCCGTGCTTGGTGTTGGCGAAAAGTACGCAGTGTACTTCTACATGGTTGACTGGCAGGGCAAGGAGTGCAAGGTAGAGAATGCACTGAAGTGCGAGAATGCAAAGGTGAGTGGATTTGTAGTAGATATAGTAGAACCAAATAGCGAAATAAAGATATCAAAAAGAACAGCGCATCCAAAAATTCATATCAACGGAAACGATGACTTTGCAAGCCAGGCGGCAAACGAAAGTTGGTCAGGGAATGGCACGCAAGATAACCCATACGTCATTGAAGGGTATGCGATTAATGGAGACTACGATTCATATTGCATCTGGATAGAAAACACGACCGTATGGTTCGTAATACGAAACTGTACGCTCTGGAATACGCTATCCTCTAGTGCACCCTTCGGCAGTGGCATCTGTATAAAAAATGTTCAAAACGGGACGATAGATAATAATACCTGCTATAACAACTATATCGGAATCTATGTGACTGACAACTCGAACAATACTGTGATTACAAACAACAATTGCACAAAAAATGTGTATTATGGGATAAAGGTATATGCAATCAATAGTGTAGTAGTGATGAACAACACGGTCGTAAACTGTGGTACAGATGGAATATGCTTATGTGGGTGCACAAACAGTATTATTTCAAATAATAACTGTTCTCACAATCCAAGTGGAATACAGCTAGCATCTGCAAATAACAATTACATTACAAATAACCACTGTACTGAAAATAATGAAGGCATTGCTTTGTCTGCTTCAGCTAATAACACTATAACGAACAACTATTTTTCTAACAATATGGACGGCATCTACCTATATTCGGGCTCATCGTATAACGATATTAGAGAGAACAATTGCTCTGGGAACTCTGTAAGTGGCATATATCTCTCATCATCAAATAACAATACGATAACTAATAACACATGTAATAGCAACTCATATTATGGAATATGTCTTTCAACTTCGTCTTACAACACAATCATGAACAATGACTATTACGATAATCGTTACGGCATATTCTTATGGGATGGATCTGTAAGTGGCAAATGTACGGACAACATAGTCATAAACAACGAATTATGGAACAATGGAATTGTTATTCAGGCGACACGTCTTGATGACTGGAATACTCATACAATAGAGAACAATACGGTAAATGGAAAACCCGTGTATTATTATAAGAACCAGACGGGAAGCACAGTACCTTCAGATGCTGGGGAGATTATCCTTGCCAATTGCAATAATATGATTATATCCGGTCTGAACCTAACTAATGCCTCTATCGGTGTTCTTCTCGGTTTCTCCTCCTACAATACTGTTACAAATAACAATTGCAGTAACAATGCCATCTTTGGAGTATATTTGAGTTTCTCTGACTACAATAACATAACCTACAACGACTGTGCCAATACAAATTGCAGTATTCACTTGAATTATTCAAACAACAATGAGATCAGAAATAATATTTGTACTAATAACACTCGGACTGGCATATATGTGTGGGGCGGAAGCAGTAATAATATCGCAAATAACAATTGTTCAGGCAACGCAGAGGATGGTATGTATTTTTTCCAATCAGATCATAACACAATAACCAACAATAACTGTTCGAGTAACATGAGATACGGAATACGGGGATGGTCTACAATACAAAATACGATTAGGAACAATACATGCTGTAATAACTCTTGGACAGGAATGATCTGGTCCTACTCTAGCGATTGTGAGATGACTAATAATACATGTTCTGGCAATTTAGAAGGGGGCATAATTTCTTACTCATCATATAGCAACATTATGAACAACATTTGCTCAAATAATGGAAAATATGGTATTTATTCTTCAGGTTATTTGGTTAATATTTTAAACAATACATGCATTGATAATTGTATTGGGATATATTCAGATAACTCCGACACTGCGACGATTAAGGATAACACATTACTGGGAAACGGAATCGTAATCTCAGGTAATTTTCTGACCGGAAACTATATATTGACGATGGAGAACAACACGGTAAACGGAAAGCCAGTATATTACTACAAAAATCAGAATGGAGGCACTGTACCTAGCGATGCGGGTCAGGTGATTCTTGCAAATTGCACAAATATGAGCATCACAGGACTTACCATATCTAACGCGTCTATACCAATTCAAGTTGGCTACTCGGCATACATCACAATAACAAACAACACATTTTCTCGAAATTCACAGTGTGGCATATCCTTGTACGCCTCAACAAACAACACAATCACAAGAAACCGCTTTTTGTTTAACTCCGGATACGGAATATCAATTACCAGTAGCAGCACTGGTAATACAATCCTGCGTAACAATTTCTGGCAGAACAATGGTGCAAGCAAAGGTTCAACGGATTATAGAAGTCAAGCCCGTGATGATGTAGGCAGTAACTACTGGTACGACAACACGACACAAGAAGGCAACTACTGGAGCAACTGGGATGGTAAGAACTGGGGCACACCAGATGCGTATCTCATTGATGGCCGTGCAGGTGCCTACGACATGTATCCATTCTCGACACCAGTGGATGCAACAGTACCCGCTCCACCACAAAATCTTGTAGCAGTTGCTGGCAACAGCAAAGTAACACTAACATGGGAGCCACCTGCAAACGACGGCGGGAGTCCTATTACGGGTTACAAAATTTACTGGGGAATTGCTAGTGGGAATTACTCCAATATAAAGAATGTGGGAAATGTGCTTACATACACCGTGACTGGTCTAACAAACGGGCAGACATACTACTTTGCAGTTTCTGCACTCAATGCAGTAGGTGAAAGTGCAAAAAGCAATGAGGTGAATGCTATACCACATTTAGATCTGACACCACATGGACCAATTCACATAAATGGAAATGCTGACTTTGCAAATCAGGCACATCAAGAGGGTTGGGCAGGTGACGGTACGCAGGGAAATCCGTATATCATCGCACTCTACGAGATTGATGGCAATGGCGGGGCATACTGCATCTGGATAGAGAACACGGATGTGTGGTTTATTGTACGGGAGTGCAAGGTATGGAATGCAACAGACAATACCACAGAACCATTTGGCACAGGAATAACTCTAACAAATGTTCAAAACGGTAAGATTGAGGAAAATCAGTGTTTTGGCAATTATCAGGGCATAGGTCTACTTGACTCATCACAATATAACACAATAACAAACAACAACTGCTCCGAGAATTTTTATGATGGTATATGGCTTGATTCATCAGATAACAACACAATTGCATGGAATACATGTTACTCGAACGGTTATGGCATTGAATTGGACTATTCAAACTACACCTGGGTTATGAACAATACTTGTCTCAGCAACTCATACTATGGCATTTGTTTGTACTACGCGTGTAATAATACACTCACGAACAACAACTGTTCTGGCAATTATTGGTATGGGTTATTTGTGTATTATCGGTCACAATACAACAATATAACCTACAATAACTTTTACCTTAACACTTACTACGCAATATTTCTCTATGCGTTATCCAAAAACAATACCATCCACCACAACAATTTCTGGCAGAACAACGGTGCAGGTAAGGGCGTCACCGGTAACTGCCAGGCATGCGACGATGTTGGCGGCAACTACTGGTACAACAATACCGCACAGGAAGGCAACTACTGGAGCAACTGGGACGGTCAGGGCTGGGGCACACCGAATGCGTATCCCATTGATGGCGGTGCAGGTGCCTATGACATGTACCCACTGGGCAATCCCACACCAGAACTCACACCGATTGCAGTAATTGTGTCTGCTCTTGGCTTGCTGGGCATTGTAGCGCTACGCAAACGCAAATAACTGCACCCATCTCAGGATTCTTCGACACACGAAAAACCTTCAGAGAAAAACTGCCAGCAGTTATTGCACGGAAACACAACAAAAAATAAAGATTGAAAGGTTTAGGTACTACACTAATTAGGCACTACATCGTCCAGCGAGGTCATCGTAACCCCGAGCGTCTCGAGTATCTGGACTGCGTATTCCTGGATTAGTTCACCCATTTCCAGCAGTTTTTTGGGATTCCCGTGGTAGAGCACAACATAGTTGAAGCTCGCATTGCGTAACTTAATCCCGAAAGTCGTGGCAACAATATACGCAACGCTTTCCGCAATTACTTCGTTATCGTTGTAAGTGCGTTGTAACGTATCCTGGTGCTGGTACAGGAGATAATGCGTGTATTCGTGGAGAAGCGTTGTGAATTTCTCGGTGTCATTCAGGGCTTGCGAAATCGCAATCTCGTTTTTCGCTACTCGATACATGCCCTGGACACCACCGCTCAGCGTCTCGAATCGCACCGGACACGGAATGACTGGTAGGAGTTTTTGGAGTAACACGCTCGCATTCTGATTTTCCGGCACATGCATATCAATCTCCGGCACTGCCAACGGCTTCCCTTCCGTCTGCGAAATATCGAACACATACACGATTCTATAGCCAACTAGCGCCTCTTCTTTCTCCGGCTCTGGCAATGCATCCGCATCATGCTCCGAGGCCTCGCTATTCCTACCCACACGGTATTCCGCTTTCGGAACTCTGATAATAACTGGTGCGAATATTGCGATACCACGCTCGCCACGTTTGACAAACCTGCCGTGTTTCTGCCAGGTACGAAATCCTCCAACAAGCGATGCTGTTGGTCTCTGTCTATAGATGAGCAGAATGTTCCTGAATGAGTACTTTCGCAACGAGAACTTCGTGAGAAATCCGAGAAAATCCTTCCAGGTATCGCTATTCGCAACCGCTTCAACGCCCTCAAGTAGGCGCTGGTAGGTCTGCCACACGTTTGCGTTCTTCTTTCCACCCTCGTTCGTTTGCGTGTTAGCGGGTGCACTAACACTTACATGCGTATCTGAACTTAGCATGTTTTTCACCTCAGGAAGGATGGTGAAAAACATGGAGGAAACGGATGTGCTGATGGTAGGATGCGAAAATAAATTCAAGTTGTGGTGGGATTGCGGCGGTAGGATGGAAAAATGCTTCGAAACTGTAAAATATTGAGATTGGTTCTAGGAAATGTATGAGATTGTTAGTGGAGTTAGAACCGCTTGCATCAGTGAAGTACGATGTGGTAAATAAGCATGCTGTTCAGGGAATGATATACAATATGTTAAGGGGTACACAATTTGATGTGCTTCATTTGTCACAGAGGTTCAAATATTTCACCTTCTCAGATATTTTTCCTGTTTCTGATTTTATACCTGGAACATCAAAAAATTTGATAATATCATCACCGAATCGCCAGCTCATCGAAACGCTTTATAGTGCATTACTGGAGTGTAAGACAATTAAGATAAAAGAAGCACCGTTTATCATAAAACATGTAAAGATGTTCAGCTTAAAATATGCAAACAGATTCATTTGCGGAAGCCCGATTGTGCTTTATAAAGATAATCGATCAAATGAGTATTTTTCGTTTGAAAAACACCAGGACCTGAAGTTCTTTCTAGACCGATTGAAGGCAAATGCAATAAAAAAGTACTCTGCGTATACTGGCAGTCCGTTTGAACTGGATGAACAGATTTTTGATAAAATTGTATTTAAAAAAGAAGTTGCTGTGAAAGATTTTAAATCTGGAAAAGAATTCATAATTATTGGCAGTGTCTGGAAGCTTCTTGAAAAATTTTATATACCTCGCCACCTTATTCCTTTCTATGAGTTCATCATGGACTGCGGGCTGGGTGAGAAAAACAGTCTGGGTTTCGGACTCATCAATCCGGTGAGGTGAATGTTAGAAGAATATTACAGAAATGGGATACTGTTTCTTGCCGAATTGGCACATAGAACCCAGGGAGATATCACCACAACATTTGATAGTTTTATCAAAAATTACCAAGTCGAAAACATTATTGAAATGATCAATGATGAGTTTATCAGACAAAATTTTAGAGGTCCAGTTATTGAATTAGTAGGTTCAGCCGTGATGAGTGAAAATTCCTCAGAAGCAGATGTATTAAAAGGATTAGGAAAATATTTTGAAGTGTCAGGTGCATCAATTAAAAGTGGTAAGCTTTTAGAGTCCTCTTTTTTCAAGCAAAAAGAAGGTAAATGCACATTTTGTGGTAAGAATGGAAAGGTGTTTTCAAATATGGCATATGTGTTCCCATTTGAGAGAGAAATCGCATCCATATCGCCCAAAACAGCAAGAATGCAGTTTTGTCAGAAATGTGGTTTTATCCTATATTGTGGAATGGCATATGTGTATCAAAAGAATAATCTCCTGTTTTTCTTTGATTCTTATGAGCTTAACAACATAAAAAAGATGAGTATGCCTCTAAGAAGTTTAGAGTTGTGCGATCCAAATAATTACAATATAATAAAAAAAATTGGAATTCAAACACATTATCCATCTGAAACAATGTTTGTTATAATTTTTGAATTTGTTAAATATCTATTTAGGAAAAAAATGATTTCTGATTACGCTGAAGCAATAAAAAATGTTCGATTAATAATGATGGCAGGTTCTGGTCAAATATATGAACAAAAAAACATTGAGGGCGATGTACTTGAAAAAATCACATGTTTTTTCATTGAATTAATTAAGAAAAGCAGACAACATTGGGAAGATTTAGATGAGATGAAAAAAAGAAAAATAAAAGAAAGTTCGGAAGACCTGATATTTTCGGGTTTCTTTGGAAATCTTGTAGTTGATAAAGGGACTCCAGAGGAAAATTATCGTTTACGAGAGGGATTCATTTCTAAGTGGATTGAGAAGAAAGTTGACTTCGTTGTACTTAACGAAATCATTATGGAGCGTCTCAGAGAAAAGAAAAAAGTGGTTGTTCCGTATCACTACTACACTGTCATTACTACATTTATGGATGTTATGGAGGTAAATAACATGGAAAAAAGCATGTTTGAGAGAATAAATGGGCTTGGATACGCACTAGGAAAACAAATGAAAGGAACGAATCTCGAAAACTTTATTTGGGATGTGTTCCGTGCTCGAGGGGCAGAACAATTCTATCAGAGTATTGTAGAACTTCAAGCAAAGCTAAAAACGAGTATTGATCTCAGACCAATAAACGAGTATGAAAAGAACTGGCGAGAAGCAAAAGCAATTCTGCTAAATGGAATGTTGAACGCAATATATGGAGGTGATTAAATGCCAAATAATAAAATCAAAGGGTTGGAGGTAGTATGTCTAACGAAAGTAGAAGCAGCGAATCTAAACTCGAATGGGACTGAAGGTGTCATCAGTGTCTTGAAAAAAGTGCGGGACCCAGTGGATATGAAAGAGTATGTGCGGATATCTGGCCAGTCAGTAAAATACCAGTTGAGGCAGATTTTGAGAGATATGGGAAAAACTCTTTCACCAGTGATCTCACGACAAGAATCGGGTGAGAAAGTTATAGTTTCACAAGGAGATCCATATCAGTACATTGATGATGATTTATTTGGGTACATGATTGCAAAAAAAGGAAAAACTCTCAGAAGGACTGCCCCAGTAAGAACAAACGGTATGATTTCGATCTTTCCATACCAAGAAGATCGTGATTTTGGTGTGAGATATGACCCAAGTGAGTCTGACGAAGCGAAACACAATATCTACGAAACAGAGATTGCTACAAACATTATGAGAAGCAACTTCTTTATTGAAGTGGATCGTGTTGGCGTATTTGAGTCGGTGGAAGTAGAAAATAAAGGAATGTTAGGACCAAAGGATAGAATAGCGCGAATAAGTGACTTATTATCTGCGATTCAGACATATCATGGAGGAGCACATCTCTCAAGATGTTTTACAAAGGCATACCCAGAGATTATGGTATTAGTATTTCTCAATAAGAAAATACCTGTTGTCGGAGATAACTTAAGAGTTAAGGCAGAGTACAGTAAAAGTGGAAAATACATCCTGGATGTTCCACTTCTCGCAGAGGTTCTGAACACATTTAGTGACTATATTGAGAAAGTGTATATCGCACTACTTAAAGAAAAGTTTGAGAATTTATCAGAAATCGAAAAGATGAGAACTGAACAGAATAAACTAAATGGCAAAATCGAGGTGATATCCCTCAGTGAGTTGGGTGCAAAGATAGATACTGTACTAACTGAAAAAAATATCGAATGAGTGGAATATGCGCGGTTTAAGAGTGGAGCTCACTGGGATTTTTTCGTTTTTTCGAGTACCATATAATTCGTTACTAATGGATACATACTATTTTCCACCGAAAACCACCGCGATTGGTATGCTAGGGGCAGCTGTAGGATGGAACGAAGAAGAGTTTCTTAAGAAATTAGATAAACTCAAATATGGGATAATAATAGAATCTCCAGGAGAACTTATTAAAGAGACTGCAAGAATATTAAAGGGAGAAAATGAGAAAATTTATCCAATAAGTAAGAACATGCTATATAAGCCTAGATTTTCGCTATTTGTAGCGTCAGAGGAAGACATGCTAATTGACAAAATATTTGAGGCGATAAAGGACCCAAAATATGTTCTATCACTGGGAGATTCGGAGAATCTGTTTTATCCTATGAATACAGAATTTGTAAAAAGAGTAGATATAGAACCAGTATCTTCGGATAAATTCAGGTGTATACTCCCCACCGAAGTATACAAAAATCATAAAGGATACTCAATAATAAATAGTGAAATTTTACCTCCAAAAGAAATAAGAATCCCAGTGAACTTTACTGGATCTGGAAAAAGTAGAAGATTTGTTTCAAAGAGTGTAGTATTTTATTCTGGGATTGAGGTGAATATGAAAGAAAACATCTCTGAAAATGTGTGGGAATTTGATGGATCCCCAATATATCTTTTCTAAATGGAGTGTTTGTGGGTCGCTTCTCTCTGCACTGAAAAGTGTTTATGGAAAAAAGGACAAAAAACTATATGACCATCTTATAGAAGTGGGAAAAAACGCGGAGGAATTTGTAAATAGAATGTTTATTCAACCAGAATTATTAAAAAAAATTGGGATTGGGGAAGAACAAATAAAACAATTTATAATTCTACATGCGTATCTCCATGATTTAGGAAAACTCGAGAAAAAATTTCAGATTGACAAGAAAAACGACCCTGAAAAACCCTCTTCATCACCACATGCTTTGTACTCATTACCATTATCAAAACATATTATTGACAAAATTGTAAGGGATAGCAATCTCAATGAAAATATTATAAAAATTTTTGAGGCACTTGCACTATTATCAATTGCTACACATCATTCTGACTATCATCTAGATTTGTACACTAAATTTAGATGCACAAGAGAAAAAATTGAATATGAGGGAATTGGCGAAATTGACGAGAGTGCATATCCAGTACTCGAACATTCTTACGATTTTATTTCCAATTTACCAAAAAATAATTACTGGCGATATTTGTATACCCTATTTAACGGAACGCTAAGATATGCGGACTGGACTGCTAGTGGAGGTACGAATGTTTCCAAAACACTTTTAGAAGGTCCATGCAATTTACAAGATTACATAGAACGATATTTCAAAGAAAAAAGGTTTCAACTGAGAGATTATCAGGAGTATATCAAAAACAGAAAATTTATGTGTGGCTATTTAAGATTGCCTACTGGTGATGGGAAAACGGAAACTGCATTATTGGCTTCAATCAAAAATGTGAATAAGGTGATATATACCTTGCCTACAGTAACCACGGTGGAATCAATGAGACACAGATTTGAAGATTATTTTGGTAAAGATAATATTTCTTTTTCTCATCATTTACTATTTTTAACTTTGTATGCGGAAGGTACGATTGAGATAGATAAAAAAAAGGCAATCTATGAGTACAACCTTAAACCATTTGTGGTGACTACAATTGATAGAGTACTCCTTGCCCTCATGAATTTTAGACACTATCCATTGTTGGAAATTTCATTAAATAACGCATACCTTATAATAGATGAAATTCATAGTTACTCACCATTTACATTATCACTTATCCTTCATGCAATAGAGTATCTTCATAAATTTCATAATACGAGGATTTTAGTTATGTCTGCTACGCTACCAGATTTAATTGTAAATGAATTATGTAAAAGAATAAATGCCGAGGAAATCTTGCCAGGAAAATATACAGAAAAAAGATACAAGGAAAAAAAACGCGTGAAAATTGATTTCCGTCCCAACGAGTATCTGATAAAAAAGATTGGAAACGAGTATTGTTCCGAGTGTATAGATGAAATCATTTCATATTATCAAGAAAATAAAAAAATTTTAGTGGTATTAAACACCGTAGATCGCGCAAAAGCTCTCTATAAACAACTAAAGGATGCGCTATCTGAACAAGATAGTTCAAAAGATGGCTA
>Ga0078972_1011156_pt1 | contig 16274 bp, 13 predicted proteins | sample YelNatPaOPGAMG01_FD_67568 | JGI IMG/M metagenome (GOLD analysis project Ga0078972, IMG submission 67568) | Hot spring thermophilic microbial communities from Obsidian Pool, Yellowstone National Park, USA - OP-RAMG-01 (SPADES assembly) (version 2) | ecosystem: Environmental > Aquatic > Thermal...
ATAAAACAGGGACTTATGGAGGATTTATTAACTGGCAAAGTTAGAGTTAACCATCTTGTTGAGGAGGAAGAAAAATGAACAGAGATATAAAAGTAATCTTACAAGAACATAAAAATTATTTAGTAGAAAAGTTTGGAGTAATTGAAATTGCTATATTTGGCTCCTATGCAAGAGGTGAACAAATGAAAGATAGTGATGTAGACCTCATAGTTGATTTTAAAGAAGGTTACAAAACTTTTGATAATTACATGAATTTGAAATTCTACCTTGAAGAACTTTTTGGTAAAAAGGTTGACCTTGTGATTAAATCGGCTATAAATCCCCGCATAAAACCTTTCATAATTGAGGAAGCTATATATGTCTAAAAAACGTATACTAAAAGTAATTCTTGAAGACATAATTGAAGAGATTGAACGCATCAAAAAGTTTACACAAGGGATTGAAAAATACAACAATTTTGTTGAAAATGAATTGGTTTTTTATGCAGTTTTAAAAGCTCTTGAAAATATTGGTGAATCTGTTAAACAGATTCCGGATGATAAAAGAGAGCTTTATCCGATAGAATGGAAGAAAATTGCTGGTTTAAGGGATATTCTTATTCATGAGTATTTTGGAATAGATGCTGAAATAATCTGGGAGGTTATCAAAAAGAAGCTGCCGGAACTTGAAAAGGCAGTAAAATTTCTTCTTGAAAAGGAGAGTTAAACATGTCTTTCAAACTTGATGAACAACATTATGTTGAAAATACATTCCTTGCACACCTCAAAAAATTAGGATGGAAAATCTACAGACAAAACAAAGATAACCCCGAAGATGTAAAAGAAATCATAGAATTCAACAACTTAATGGAACCCATCTACGGCAATAGCGTAAAATTCAGAGAAAGTTTTAGAGAAGTAATTCTTGAAAAAGAATTAAGAGAATCAATAAAGAGAATAAACCCTTGGATTGAAGATGACCAAATAAACGAAGTCATAAGAAGAATCACAACACCACAAGCAAATTCATTGCTTGAAGCAAATAGAGAAATTCACGAATTGTTACTAGAAAACACATCAGTCCAAGAAAACAGAAAAACAGGCGAAAAAAGCCCAACAGTAAAATTCATAGACTTCAGAAACCCAGAAAATAACTCTTTCATTGCAATATCACAATTCAAAGTCAATATCCCAGGCACAGAAAAACATATCATTCCCGATATCGTCCTTTTCGTCAACGGCTTACCTCTAATCGTTGTTGAATGTAAATCCCCAGCAACCTCTGACCCCATAAACGAAGCCATCACCCAACTCATGAGATATTCAAACAGAAGAGAAACAAAAGAAGGAAACGAAAAATTATTCTGGTACAACCTCTTCATGATAGCAACCTCAAACCAAGTAGCAAAATACGGAACAATAACATCTGATTATGAACATTTCTACGAATGGAAAGACCCATACCCCTATAGCCTTTCAGACATAAGCCAAGACAAAACAATAACAAGCCAAGATCTCCTAGTCCAAGGAATGCTATCAAAAAATAACTTGTTGGATATCCTTCACATTTTTACACTCTTCGTTGAAGACTCAAAAGGTGGAATCAAAAAAGTAGCACCAAGATACCAGCAGTTTAGAGCAGTCAAAAAGATAGTGAAAAGAGTAAAGGAAGGAAAAACACCAGAAGAAAAAGGCGGTATCGTTTGGCATACTCAAGGCTCAGGTAAATCTCTCACAATGATGCAAACAGTAAGAGCATTTTACCACGACCCAGAACTAAGCAACTTCAAAATAGTATTCGTCACAGACAGAGAACACCTTGAAAAACAACTAAAAGAAACCTCAAAAAGCGTTGGCTATACAATTAATCACGCTTACAACATAGAAAAACTCAAAGAACTTCTTAAAACCAACACACCAGACTTGATAATGGCTATGATTCACAAATTCAGAGAAACAGACCTTAAAAAAGAATTTCCAGTATTAAACACTTCAGAAAACATTCTTATAATGATAGATGAAGCACACAGAACACAATACAAATTACTCGGTGCAAACCTAAGAAAAGCACTTCCAAACTCAATAAAAATTGCCTTTACCGGAACTCCAATAGAAAAAACAGAATTGACCTTTGGCGAGTATATTGATAAATACGGGATAAGACAATCAGTTAACGATGGTGTAACCGTTGAAATCGTTTACGAAGGCAGAACCCATTCAGCTGAATTATCAAACGAAGAAGCAGCCAACGCAAAATTTGAAGAAGTCTTCCATTCAGTTGACCCTGAGCAAAAACATAAGATAATGGGAAGGTATACATGGCAGGCTTACCTTGAAGCAGAAGAGGTAATAAAAGACAAAGCTAAAGACATGGTAGAACATTATGTAACACATGTTTTTCTAAATAAATTTAAGGCACAAGTAGTTGCAGTTTCTCGACTCGGAGCGATAAGATACAAAAAGGCACTTGAAGAAGCACTAAAAGAAAAAATAGAAAACCTTGAAAAGAATAATCCTGATAAAGTAGATATTGATACACTTAAAAAATTAAAAGTTGCTGTTGTAATTTCTTCATCACAAAATGATGACCCTTCAATATACAAAAAAGAATACACCGATAAGCAAGAACAAGACAAAAACATAAAAAGCTTTAAAATGCCTTTTGATAAAGTTGATGAAAGCGGAATATCTGGAGATGTCGGCTTTATCGTAGTTAATGAAATGCTTATAACAGGATTTGATGCACCTATTGAACAAGTAATGTATCTTGATAATGTAATAAGAGACCATAACCTACTCCAGGCAATCGCAAGAGTAAACAGAGTTTATAAAAATAAAAGCTGTGGTTTCGTTGTTGATTATGTCGGTGTCCTAAATAACCTAAAAGAATCCCTAGCCATATACGCAGATGAGGACATAGAAGAAATAAGCCAGGTAGTTGTAAACATATCAAAAAGCAAAGATGAACTAAAATATATCCATAGCCAAATAGAAGAGTTCTTTAGGAAATACGGCATCAGCAATTGGAGAGAAAACATTGAAGAGTGTATTGACTTATTAGTAGATGAAAAAATAAGAAATGAGTTTATAACTCTCGTTCGTAGATTCAACAGAGCAATAGACAAGGTACTACCAGAGCCTGAGGCTCTGAAATATTTAAAAGATTTAGAAATAATAAGTTTCATAAAAGAGAGTGCAAGAAATAGGTACAGAGATGACAAACTCAGCATAAGAGACGCAAGCGATAAAATAAGGGAGATTGTAGAGGAATACCTAATATCAAAAGGTGTTAACCCCAAAATTCCACCACTTCCACTATTATCAGATGAATTTATTTCAAAAGTAAAGAACGAAAAATCCCCAAAAGCCATAGCAGAAGAATTAGAATATGCAATAAAAGAGCATATTGAGAAACACTTTGAGGAAGACCCAGAATTTTATGAAAGGTTTTCAGATGAATTAGATAGAGTGCTTGATGAATATAAAGAAAAATGGGAACTACTTGCACAAGAACTTGAGAAGATTAGGAATGCTATTAGAAGCGGAAGAGAAGCTGAAAAGACCTTTGGTTTTGACCCGAAAACTGAAATGCCTTTCTTTGGCTTACTCAAACAAATGATATTTGGAAAGGAGATTTCTATTGAACAGCTTAGCGAAGATAACATAAATCTGCTTGTAGGCTTAACACAGGATGTTGTAGAAATTATCAAAAATGAAATTAAATTAGTTGATTTTTGGGAAAACTATACAAAGCAAAAGAGGCTAAAATCCCATATAATTTCACAAATCTTAATACCAAAATCAAAAGAGAAATACTTATTTTTTGAAAAGAGGAATGAAATAGCTCAAAGGTTGTTAGAACTTGCCTATCCCATTTTCGGAGGCAAAAATTATGGGAGTTGAAATTGACAAGATAATCAGAACAAAAAGAAAAACAATTGCTTTACAAATAACTGATGATGGGACATTAATTGTTAAAGCACCGTTTGGAGTTAGTGAGCAGACCATAAAGAATGTTGTTATTAAACATAAAGATTGGATAGAAAGAAAGAAGAAAGACATTCTTTCAAGAGACCCAAAATTCGCTGGAAAAGAGTTTGTAAACGGTGAAGGTTTTTTGTATCTCGGGAAATACTATAAACTGAATATCGTTAACAAACAAGACGCACCATTGTTATTCAATAATAATTATTTTTACCTTTTAAGGGATTACCTGCCAGTTGCGAGAGATTTGTTTATTAATTGGTACAAAGAAAAAGCCTATGAAAAAATTTCCGAAAGGGTTGAATGGTATGCAAAAAAAAGAGGATTTGTGTATAACAAGATAAACATTACAAGCGCAAATCAAAGGTGGGGATCATGCTCTTCTAAAGGAAATTTAAATTTCTCATGGCGGTTAATCATGGCACCTCTGTCGGTTATAGATTATGTCGTTGTCCATGAACTTGTCCATCTTGAAGAGAGGAATCATGCCAAATCATTCTGGAGCAAAGTAAAAATGTTAATGCCTGAATATGAAAAACACAGAGACTGGCTAAAAAGAAACGGCTACCTTTTAAGGTTATAACTATAACCTTAAAGGTTTCTATGATTGTGTTAAAAAAAATCTTGTGCTAATAGCACTTGTGTTCAAAACACTTTGTGTTTAAAGCACAAATTACTTTTAGTAGTCCCGCCCACCCACCCTTACTTTACGAAGAGAGGCATAGTCTCTCTTCACTCTCAAGAATATGTAAATGTGCTATATAACACTTTTTATATAGGGATAAGGGAGGCGTAGTCTCCATTATAACTTTAGGGTGGGGTACTTAATAGATTTCTTTGTTCAAATATTCTAGGAGGCGAAGAGGGGTTTCACCCCTCTTCATAAAATAGGATGGGTGGGGGCTTCACAGCACATCTTATTAAGTAATTAAAGCACACTATTAATCAAAAAACAAGGTGTTGGAAAGCTTCGCCTTCCAAGTTCTTATGACCTTTTTACTTACAATAAGTGCCATATACTAAAGAGTGTAGAGAGGTTTCACCTCTCTACAACAAATAGGGAGGGTGGGCGGGGAATTGCTAAACAGCAATGATGCCAATTCTTAATTAAAAGAAGAAGCATGTGAATTTCTCAATAGAATTGTTTTCTATTGAAAAGATGAGTAACAAAGTAACATAATTCTTATGTGAGTGAGGATCTTGACAAAATAAAAGAAAAAATAGGATTATACAAACTAGACAATGACACAAGAGAAAAACTTTTTAAAGAATTCCAAAAAAGCGGTGGTAAGGTATTAGACGAAAGAGAATTAATGAGACAAAGACTCAAACAAAAGCTATCCACCCCCCAACCTCCTATTCAACAAAGAAAAACCCCTGAACCAGAAAAAAAATTTTCTACCCCTAAAAAAGAACCAAAAACCCAACTACCCCGCAGTCACAGCGAATCTAACATTAGTTACAAGCCCAAAAACGAAATTAATATATCCCCTATCGATAGAATAAAAGTGTATATGAACGCTTATTTCTCAAACATTATAAAACTCTTTTCTGGCTCGCTAAAAACTAAATTTATTGAAGAAACTTCAAAAACTCTAAAGGATGCCTTTTTGGATTTAAGACTAATTTCATTCCTCCTAACCTCAAAGGATAAAACTATAACAAATATCGTTAAAAAGAACCTTAATCCTCTACACTCTTTCGCTTTTGAAATCATTTATAGATTATCTGAACTCTATAAAGACGATGTCTTTAGTAGATTAGAAAGATTCTATAAAATAGAACTTCAAACAAGAGAGGGAATAAAACCTAACGAAATAAAAAACGAATTAATCTACATATTTAAAAAACTTATTATGTTGTACCCATTTAGAAATGAATTGAAAGTCATCGTCTATACTGCCATTAGGTCCATTTCTCCATATCTACAGAAAGACGAACCTCAGAAAATACACACTCTATTCTCAAAATCTTGGAGCTTCATATTTGAATATTACTTTGACAAAATTTACAAAGTTATCTCTTTGATTATTGGTAAAGAATTACCATTAACTTCTGAATACTTACTCAAGTTTTTGGGAGTTAGCGAAGAAGATTATATAGGCTTTCTCACAGAAAAAAAAGGTATTTCACAAATTGAAGAAGAAATAAAAAAAGAAAATAGAGAGACATCAGCAACAGAAAAAGAAAAGAAAGAAGATATTCTAGACGAAAGCATGAACTTAATAAATTCAATAAAGATAAGAGAAATCCAAAAAAGTATAAAAAACAAAGATTTTGAAGTTGATGAAAACGATAAAGTATTCATACTTGAGGCAATAATGGAATTCTTTGAGAGACATATATTCCCTGTCTTATTCTCTAGAGCTAAATATGTTGTCACCTTTGATGGCGCTAAAAAACTAGATATAAAAAACTCTTTCGAAGATAGCTATGTAAACCTAACTTCTATCAAAGATAAAATAAACGAATACTACAAGATAGTTTCAGATTGTAAAACCATTGAAGCAGACCCAATGGTACCATTTGAACGAAAATCTAACTTACTTAATAGCAGAAATTTGGAAAAATCAAAACTATCCTACGAGATAAGAAAAGGAGTCACTGAAATATTAGGCAGAATGAAAAATCTCTTGGAAATAGTTTTGTCTGACTACAAAACCGAAAAGAAAATTCTAAGCAACCCCGATGAGGTAATAGAATTTAAAAAAGTACCACTTAAGGATATAGAGGAAGAAAAAAATATTTTTGAAGGCGAAAAAACAATAGATGCCTTGATAAAAATCCATAAGTTTCTCAATGGGGTAATATTCTTGTTCACAGACGGCGACCTCGGTGGCTCAAATACAAAACTTGAGAAAACTATATATCTCAAAAACATCTAACCCTGATTTCCCAAATCGTAAGGGTGTTACAAAATTTGATTTTTCAATCCACCCTGTAATGTGCACCTATACTTTGCTTATTTGTCCAAGCAGATAAAGCAACTATGTAACCCGTTTGAATTGCGTTTCTAAGCTCTATGATGTCTCTTGATATTCTTGCCTCTTTGTAAAAATCTTCTATCTCTAATTGAAGGTTTTTTATATCAATCAATGACCTTTTTAGCCTTTTCCTGGTCCTTATTGGCCCAACATAATTCCACATTGTCGCTCTCAAGGTATCCCAATCTTGCTTCATTAGGACAGGATCAACTTCCTCAGATCCTGTATCTACCCAAGGTTCTATATCAGGAAACTCATTAAACATGTCCTTCTCAATATTTTTTGATATAAACTCTGATAGATAATGCCCAAAAACAACCCCCTCCAATAAAGATGTACTGGCTAATCTATTTGCTCCATGTAGCCCATTACACGCTACTTCACCTACAGCAAATAATCTTTTTATATTCGTTTTTGCATAAACATCAGTTTTGACTCCCCCACACTGGAAATGAAATGCCGGAACTATCGGAATCAAGTCAGTACTCATGTCTATCCCTATACTCTCCAATGTCTGATATATTGTTGGGAACCTTGACTTTAGTTTATCACGAGACCCTATCTTAGAAGCATCAAGAAACACACATTCTTGACCTGTTGCCGTAAGCTCTGATATTATTCCTCTAGTAACTATATCCCTTGGTGCCAACTCACCCCTTGAATCAATTTTAAACAGAAATCTCTCACCTTTGTTATTGATTATTGTAGCTCCTTCACCTCTCAACGACTCTGAAAGCAAAAAATTCTTCTTTAGCGGATGATATAGCGTAGTAGGATGAAATTGAGTGTACTCCATGTTTATCAACTCCGCACCTGCACGATACGCCATGGCATACCCATCCCCCGTGGCAATTTCTGGATTTGTGTTGTACAAATACACTTTACCCATACCACCTGTTGCCAAAATTGTCGCCTTCGCCATTATGTTTTTTACTACCCCGCTTCTCTCATCATAAACATACGCACCCAAACATGTTCTATCTTTATACATTCTTAAAGGATCCTTTGAGTGGTATTGCCATGTTATTAAGTCAATCGCTATGTGATTTTCTAGTACTGTTATGTTGTTAAATCTTTTAAGAGAATCTATAAGTTTTGATATTATTGCCTTGCCTGTCTTGTCACCTGAGAATATTATTCTTCTTACAGAATGCGCCCCCTCCTCTGTGAATTCAAGATTGCCTTTTTCATCCCTAACAAACTCAACACCAATTTTGTCTATCAAAAATTCTTTTAATATTTTGTGACCTTCATAAGATATAACCTTCACAGCTTCAGGATTGTTAACACCACCACCAGCTTCTATTATATCCCTATACAACAACTCGGGAGAATCTGAATCACTCTTATAAACTATCCCACCTTGAGCATAATGAGTATTCCCATCATCATCTGATGTCCCTTTGAGTAAAACTACCACATTTAGCCCTTTTTCAGCAAGTTTGTATGCCACCGTCGCTCCTGCTATCCCAAGACCAATTATTAGAATATCCGTTTTTATCAATGCTTTGCCCATTTTTCGTAGTATTTTATTCCAAAGGAACTAGTAAAGTAAAATATTTAAATTCAATCCTAAAAAGTGTATGCTTGCATACGAAAATAACCTTATGAAGTGTCACCACTTAACCAAAATTATAACGGTATTAATACTTTTATTAGTATCTTTATCATCAAACGGAGAGAAAATAAAAGTCAGGGACGCCGCTAAGATCGTTGGGCTTGACGATGTACAACTTTCTGGCTACGGTGTCGTTATAGGACTAAAGGGAACAGGAGATAATATAAAAAACGAAGTTACAAAAACAAGCATAATGAACTACCTAAATAACTTAGGTATTAGCGTAAACTCAACTAACTTGGTCTCAAAAAATATAGCCTCTGTAATAGTATCCGGTAAGATATCCCCATTCTCAAAATCTGGCATGTCATTTGACATAAATGTTTCTTCAATATTCGATGCTAGATCACTTGAAGGAGGATTTTTACTAAAAACACTACTCAAGGATATTGACGGAAACACAATAGGAATAGCACAAGGAAGTGTGATAACACCAAAATCAGGAATAAAAACATCAGGAAATATTCCAGGCGGTGGTACAGTTGTATCCAATATTTCCAAAAACTTCATACAAGATGGTAAAATTCGCCTACACTTTGATGATGATTCACCACAAGCAATATCAAGTTTCATCAGCGCACTAAAAGAACAATTTGAAGAAACAAATATAGTAGTAGAAGTTGAAGATCTATCGACAGTAAGCGTAGAAATACCCTCGAAATTCGAGGGAAACGAAATAGAATTCATATCAAAACTAATGGACACTGACATTGAGTATACCCCTACACCTACAATAATGATAGACCCCAAAAATAATACTTTAGTTATTTCAGGAGATATTAACATATCTCCAGTAAGCATTTCATATAAAGGAATGAAAATAGAGTTTTCGGAAATAGGCGGAATTATGGAATATGGCGAAATATACTCTATCCCAAGTAACAACCTATCTGATTTTGTTCAATTCTTATTCAAAAACGGTTTCAAAGCAGAGGATATAATAAATGTGCTGTCACTAATGAAAGAAGCCGGAGCTATAAAGGTAAGAATAAAAACAAGATAAACTAGACAACCAAAAGATCAGTAGGTAAAGTAGTAAGAACTTCTGACGAATTCTTATTAACTAGAACCATGTTTTCTATCCTTATGCCAAATTCGTTTTTAAAGTAAACCCCCGGCTCAACCGTAACTATCATCCCCTCTTTTAGAACATCGTTACTTGAAGCATTCAATGTAGGCAATTCGTGGACCTCTAACCCTACACCATGACCAGTACCATGTATGAAGTACTTATCCAGACTATATTTGGCAAGGTACCCCCTAACTTTACTATCAACATCAGAAGCTTTAACTCCTTCTTTTATCACTGCTATACCTTCATTCATGGCATCAAGAACTACTTTATATGTTTCAACGAACCTATTATCAGGTTTACCTACAAATATGGTCCTCGTAGTATCAGTACAGTACCCATCTAACTTTATTCCAAAGTCCATAACTATAGGTTCGTTGTTACCAATAACCCTACTCGAAGCAGTAGCATGAGGCATTGAAGACATAGGACCAGATGCCACTATCGTTGGAAATGATACACCTTCTGCTCCTTTTTTCCTAGAGTAGTACTCAAATTCAGCGGCCACCTCTATTTCTGTCATCCCCGGCTTAACTATCCTTAATGTATATAAAAAAGATTCATCAGAAAGGAGTAAATTCCTTTTTATTATTTCTATTTCTTCTCTATCCTTAACAGCCCTAACAGCGAGAGGACAGGTTTCAGGAAAATATATCTTTATGCCCCCAACGGCAAAATGATCCTCCCTCAAAGAAATTAGTTTCTTATTCACACCAAATATTTTTCTATCCTTAGCTGCCTCTATTACTGAAACAAAAGAACCAACTGTTGTGTCTTGAGAAGAGATACATATCTCTTCAGATTCATTCTCAAGAAGTACATCAACAAGCAACGAGTTAGTTTTATCTTTTTTAGTAATGTGTATGTTAAATACACTACCGTCAACCTCTTTATAGACTTGTTCTTCAAACATATCATATGTAATTATATGAAGACTTTTATACCCCAAAACGAGTATTCCATCACCAGTAAAACCTGAGAAGTACAAAATATTCTCTGGTTTAGATGTTATAAAAGTCTTTCCACCAACTTTTATTAAAAGGTTATCAATTCTCTTTCTTAATTTTTCTGCATTCATAAAATCACCTTCATTAGAAAATTTTATATCAAAATTGAACAAATTTCAAGTTATCTTGTGATTTTGTTGAAAAACAGGCTATTGCCTGCGTCAGGCTTGGCCTGCGTCAGGCTTGGCCTGCGTCAGGCTTGGCCTGCGTCAGGTTATACCTGTTTTTATTTCTTTCATAAAAAACTAATTTTAGCAATTTCCCTCCCACCCACCCTATTTGTTGAAGAGAGACACCGTCTCGGGGAGACATCGTCTCGGGGAGACACCGTCTCGGAGAGACATCATCTCAGAGAGATTTCGTCTCTCTTCACTCTTTAGTATATGGTGCTTATTGTTAAGTAGAAATGTGCTTTGAGCACACAGTGCTTCGAGCACAAGGTGCTTTGAGCACAAAGTGCTTTAAACACAAGGTACTATATAGCACAAGATTTGTTCAACAAATTAGTTATCTTGTAAGTATAAATTTATTGATAAAATAGTTTTATTCATAAATAATTAGGTTGTTGAGGTGAGAAAATGGTTTCTGCCGTTGTAGGTACTCAATGGGGGGATGAAGGTAAGGCTAAAGTTATAGATTTACTCGCGTGTAACTACGATTATGTTGTGAGGTACCAAGGTGGTGCAAATGCTGGTCACACAGTCGTTATAGGTGACAAAAAATTCATATTCCACTTGCTGCCATCTGGGCTCATGAATCCTAATGCTTTGGTTGTAATTGGAAATGGTGTAGTTGTTGATTTACATCAACTTGAAGAAGAAATAGAAAGTTTGGAATCTTTGGGATTTCCCACAAGAAGTAGAGTAATAATAAGCGACAAGGCGCATATTGTTATGGAATACCACAAAATAATAGATCAGTTAAGAGAATCTTCAACACCAAAGAAAATAGGGACCACGGCAAGAGGTATAGGCCCTTGCTATGAGGATAAAATAGCAAGAAAAGGAATAAAAATCAGCGATTTGGTGAACTTATCATCAAAACAACTAGCAGAAAAGATTGAATTAATTTCACAAGAAAAGGTTTTCTTGATAAAAAACCTATATCGGTATGATTACGATTTCCATCCTATTGAAATTGCTAAAGTTTGCAAGGAAAAGTTAGAGAAAATGAATATAAAAGTTGCAAACACAGAAATTCTTTTAAACAATGAAATCAAAGCGGGTAAAAATGTATTATTTGAGGGAGCTCAAGGCGTGCTGCTTGATATAGACTTTGGTACTTACCCTTATGTCACATCTTCAAATGCTTCTACTAATGGTATAGGTAATGGCGCAGGTGTATCAAAACTAGATAATGTCATTGGAATAGTAAAATCTTATACAACGAGGGTTGGAGAGGGACCATTTCCCACTGAACAGAACAACGAAATAGGCGAAGAAATTAGAAAAAGAGGTAGTGAATTCGGTGCTACGACAGGAAGACCAAGAAGATGTGGTTGGCTTGATATGCCTCTCCTTCGCTACTCAACAATAGTTGCCAGTGTAAGCGAGATATTTTTAACAAAATTGGATGTGTTGTCTACTTTTGAAGAGATAAAAGTGTGCACAGAGTATCATGTAAAAGATGAAAAAATGACTATTCCACAATACATGGACCCCCAAACTCTATATTCAATAAAGCCAGTGTATAAGAGTTTTAAAGGATGGATTAAAGATATATCAGAAGCAAGAAACATCAAAGATTTGCCTTATGAGGCAAGGGAATACATAAACTTTATAGAATCAACACTAAATATACCAATAAGGTACATTTCTGTAGGTCCCTCAAGAGAGCAAACAATAATTGTATGAAGTTGCTGGGGTTGGATGTAGGGAAAAGCAGAATAGGAGTTGCATTTTGTGATACGAGCGTTGGTATAGTTTTCCCTAGAGATGTGATAAATGTTAAATCTGAAAAGAAAGCAATTGAAGAGATATCAAACATTGTAAAGTCAGAAAAAATAGATAAAATCATAGTTGGTTTGCCACTGAACTTCAATTCAACTAGAAGTCAAATACAAGAGTATGTTGAGAATTTTACTAGATTCTTAAAAGAAAGTTTGAGTGTTGATATTGAGTTCTTTGACGAAAGATTTACTACCAAAATGGCGATGTCCATGTCAAATAAAGGGAAGAATATTGATTCAATAGCCGCAAAAATAATACTTGAAGATTATATAAAGTTACATTCTAGTGACCTTTATCCCTAAAAACCTAGATTTCAAAACATACTTACAAAGAGGAACCTTAACAACTCTACCAGTGCTTTTGACTCTAGTGTAATCATTAACTTTGATACCACTGGCATGTATTAGAAAAACCTCACCCCTCTCAATTTTAACTATACCCAAGTGACCAACTATTTCATTTTCTTTTCTATCTTTAACCCCCTTTACAAAGTAAACAATGTCACCATCTTTTAGTTTTTTTGCGACTTTGTTGATTTCTTCTTTAGGGATAAAGTCAAAGTCAGAAACTCTGGGACTAGATGTGTGCGCTATCCTTTCAGAAAGTGAATGAGTTATATCTTTACCAAGCTTACCAGTTGGTATAACATCCTCCATGTATTCATATCTATCATCATAATTTAGTACCAAACCATTTGACATTATTCCTCTAGTTTTAAACCTTTTATCTAGTGCTATCTCTATAGAATTGGATTCGCTATTGGCGAGAGCAAGCTCAACACTCCTAAAAACCAAATAAACACAATCAACCTTTTCATCGTATACTATAACCTTCTTCCTAACATAGGCCCCTAGAGGATCAGGATCGTAATCCGTACCTAAGAAACCTTCGGCAAAATGCACAATCCTTTCATTTACACTACCCTGGCTAAAGCACGAGAAAGGAAAAGATATTGATATGAGCAACACAAAAATCATTTCAAAAAAACTTTTTTTCATAACAATCTTTTATTTCGGATTATATTCCAATCTTTTACAAAATCCGGCAATTTGCCATTCTTCTCGGTCCATTTCCTAATCCATTCAATGGTGTTTGGGTTGGAAAGATTACCGTCAAGGGGCTTTATCCCATCAAGGGTATATTCCCCTGATGAGTTTATGAAATCTAAAAATTTCTCTCTATGGTATCTAGAAATTATTGATGCCACTTTACACTCCAAATAATTATCATCTGCCTTGTGCTCTATAACAACCTTCGAATCATACCTATTCTTTAGTTCCTCTTTATCCTTTATGCCAAAATCATCAATCACAATCCTAGTTAAGCTTTTATCTTCTAAAGAGCCTATAAACGAATCTAAAATATTCCTAACTCTTTCAAGCATAACTACATTTGTTTTTTTAGGTTTTATATCTTTTGGTTTGACCTCCTCAATCCTGTACGAAACACCCAAAGAAGTTATTCTTTCAAATACCTCTTGGTATTTGGAAAAATTTTTCTTTTTCCCCTTCGTATCAAAACCTAAAATAAGCTTTTCTAACTCCTTCAAATCAACTTTTGTACTATCAATCAAAACCCCACATATTATTATGTTTCCTATTATTTCACCTTTACCTGTTTCATCAATACCTATAAGATACTTGAATTCGCCTACATTTGAACCTATTTCAGAATATTCAAGAATGAAATTAACAATATCATCATTTCTGTAGCCAGAAATAACTACTTTACCAGACTTATAAAAAATAACATTTGTTCCTTTATTAAAATACCTAGCAAACTCGTATTCATTTATTAAACTTAATTTTCTAATGCCTAAAAATCTCTCTTCAAGAGAATTTGCGACTTCAAGCAGTTTTGATTTTGGAACTTTTATTGATATTGTTGAGTTATTGTAGTTATTCATAAATGATTCTTTAAACGGGCTTATTAATATACTTTACATATTTATCAAATATCATTTGTGATATTTTTCTTAAATCCTTCATAGTTTCTTCAAAGATTGATACATTTACAGAATCCGATGCCTCATCTAACATTTTATCAGTTGTTTCATCAAATATCTGATCAAACAACATACCTTTGTAATATTCATAGAGTTTGTTGTCAAATTTTTTATCAATTTTCTTGATTTCTTTAAATACATACATATATGTGTTACCTTCTGCATCTTGTTTGTTTAGTATACTATTTAATTTTAAATCAAAAACATCTTCTATCGTATCCTCGTATATCCCAAGTCTCTCAAGTATCTCATATAGTTCATACATTTCATCACTCTCAAATTCTTCGTCTGTGATGTAGTAATCTACTAAATCTATATCTTTATACCAATAAAGTTTTAAATTGCTGTATTTCTTCCTTAATTCCTCTATATCCTTGACTAAAATATCATTTTTTAGGTATGTTATAACCTCTCTGTCAGTTTTCTCAGGTATGTAAGCATAAATAAACGAGAGTAAAGGGAATTTAGGTGCAACCTGATTGTAGATTTTCTCAAGGTTTTCATAATCTAGGATTTTTTGACCATTTACCATCTCACTTAATTTGTCATCTACCCCTATGATGTAGAAAATTGCCTTTGTTAAAAATTCTTTATCAATTTCTATACCGAATTCATCTAGCTCTAGTGAATCAGCAAAGGATTTTAATTCGTCAACTATGCGATCCATTTCTTTAACTTCTGGTGTGTTTTCTTTACTAGGTTTTATATTTAAATAGTTTGCTAATGTGAAAGTATTAACTAAATTCTCAAAAATCCTATCAAAGAATAAAGACCTTACTTTAGCCAATGCGACATTGTCAGAAGAAGATGTATCATACCCAATAATCTCGTTTTTCTTAAACATCTCTGATGAGGTTAAAAGAAGAAGTAAATAGTTAAGAAACAAATTTGCACTTACTTGATCTTCAGAAATTTTCATAACCAATCTAGTATCAGACATACAAAAAATGGTAATGTATTTTTAATAACATTTTCAATTAAAATCGCATGAAACATGTCTGAAATAATAAGTATTAAATACTGAAGAGTGTAGAGAGACTATAATATCTACTTACAGGGTTAAGGGATGCGAAGCATCCCCGATGCCAAGCATCTCTGATGCCAAGCATCTCACCTTTAAGTATTCTTAAGAGTAAAGAAAAAATTTTCCATTTATAAGGTGTTGGAAGGCTATACCTTCCTTCAGCAATTAGGAAAGTGTAGAGAGGTGAAGCCTCTTGGAGGCAAAGCCTCTCTACAACAAACAGGGTTGGTGCTTAATAGTACTCTCTTAATTAAGAGATTAAAACATTTCTTATTAATATATTCCGGAGAGTGAAGAGAGGTTTCACCTCTCTTCATTAATTGGATGGGAGGTGTGAATTGCTTAAGTGCTTAATAGCACATCGTGCTTAATAGCACTTGTGTTATGTAACACTTCTTATAGGTAATAAGAGCACACTATTAATTAAAAAACAAGGTGTTGGAAGGTGAAACATTCTAAATGCTTATAGCACCTCGTGCTGAATAGCACTTTTTTGTTTAAGTACTCTAGAAAGTGTAGAGAGGCTTCGCCTCTCTACGATTAATTAGGGTGGGTGGGGTGCTTCGTAGCACCTTGTGCTTTATAGCACCTTCTTAATTAAATGCTTTTACACTTTTTATTCAAATTGCTCTAGGGAGTGAAGAGGGGGTGTA
>Ga0078972_1008752_pt1 | contig 16272 bp, 16 predicted proteins | sample YelNatPaOPGAMG01_FD_67568 | JGI IMG/M metagenome (GOLD analysis project Ga0078972, IMG submission 67568) | Hot spring thermophilic microbial communities from Obsidian Pool, Yellowstone National Park, USA - OP-RAMG-01 (SPADES assembly) (version 2) | ecosystem: Environmental > Aquatic > Thermal...
TCCTCCGGCGGAATGACAGCTGAAAATCTATCTGTTTACGAGAAAATGCTGAAAGAAAGTTTTGTCTACAAGCAGATAGAGAAGTTCAGGGGAACTGAGAGGATTTTCTCCGATCCAAGAATATTCACAGAGTTCCCTGATGCTGTAACTGGGATTGTGAAGAGGATGTTTCATATAGAGTATGAGTCAGAAAAGCTTCTTGATAACGTTAAAAAAGTCAAGGGAGGATTTTTCAGATTTATTTTAGATGCATTAAAGGTGGTGAGATCGTTATGAGGATAGAGGAACTTCTTCAGAGCAATGTCTATGATGTGGATGAGAAGCCCCATATAAAGGTGGATCAGGAGAAATGCTCAAAATGCAACTCTAGACCATGCCTTCTGCTCTGTCCAGCTAGATGTTACACGCTGATGGATGAGAAGGTGATGTTCAGCCATGAAGGATGCCTTGAATGCGGAACATGCAGGCTAATATGCCCAGAAGGGGCAATAGAGTGGAACTATCCAGTGAGCGGAAAGGGGATTCATTACAGGTTCGGGTGACCATATGAAGATCGTGGTCTGCATCAAGTGGGTCCCGAACACAACATCTGTCAACATAGACCCGAAGACGGGGACGCTCATCAGGGAGGGGATACCATCTGTCATAAATCCGCATGACCTAAATGCATTGGAGATGGCCCTAGAGTTCAAGGACAGATATGGAGGGGAGGTTGTGGTGTTATCCATGGCTCCGCCTCATGCAAAGCTCGGCCTTGAGCATGCAATCGGTATGGGTGCTGATAGAGCAGTTCTAATCTCCGATAAAGCCTTTGCAGGGGCAGATACGCTGGCCACATCCTATACTCTATCTAAGGCCATAGAGAGGATAGGGTATGACCTCATATTCACAGGTCAGGAGACCATAGACAGCTCAACAGCTCACATAGGAGCTCAGATAGCTTCTTGGCTTGGAATACCCTATATATACTATGTAGATGAAATAAGTTATGTGAATGGACACCTTAGGGTGAGAAGACATTTAGAAGATGCAATAGAGCTCTATGATGTGAATATACCGGCCCTTATAGCCACTGCCATGAGAGCAAACAAGCCGAGATATGTGAACATATACGGGAAGATAAGAGCCAAAAAAGTGGGCGTGGAGGTTTGGAACAACAGCATTCTAAGGCTTGATGAGGAGTGTATCGGTCTCAAGGGATCTCCTACAACTGTATCAAGGATAGATCTAGTTCCAAAAGTCCCAAGAAAGGGAGAGGTGTTCAAGGGAGATAGCAGAGAAGCAGTAAAGTGGCTTGTTGAGAAGCTATCGCAGGAGGGTCTGATATGAGCTGCAAGGAATGGGAACCCGTGAAAAAGGAGGATTACAAGGGAGTTTGGGTCTATATAGAGACGGATGATGGATCGATAAAGGAGGCAAGCATCCAGATGCTCAGTGTCGGGAGAAATATAGCTGAAAAGCTTGGAACATATCTAGCAGGAGTTATGATAGGGCATAATATAAGGCATCTGGCGAAAGAGCCCATATACTACGGAGCTGATAAGGTAATCCTCTTGGACGACAGCAGGTTTTACCCATTCTACTCCAGAGTTCATGGGCAGGCATTGGTGGAGCTGGCGAGGAAATACAAGCCAGAGGTGATATTCATAGCGGGCACAATGAGGGGTAGGGAGATGGCTCCTTATGTAGCCAACTCCCTGAGAACTGGAATAACTGCTGATTGCACAGCTTTTGATGTGGAAAACGGGGATCTCATACAGATAAGGCCCCCATTTGGAGCTTTAATGCTGGCCAGAATAAGGACCCCGAACAGAAGACCGCAGATAGCTACAGCAAGGCCGAATGTCTTTGAGGCTCCTCCGAGAGATGAGAAAAGAAAAGGTGAAATAATAGAGGAGAAAGTTTTCTTTGAAGTTCCTGATCCGGGAATAAGACTTGTCGAATCAAAAAGAGTGAAGAAAGAGGAGATACCTCTGGAGAAAGCTGAGATAATAGTATCAGGAGGAAGGGGGTTGGGCTCTGCTGATGGCTTTAAGATGCTGGAGGAGCTAGCAAGAGAGCTTGGTGGAGTAATAGCTGGGTCCAGAAAGGCTGTGGATGCAGGATGGATACCACATGAGAAGCAGGTTGGCCAGACTGGTATAAGCGTAAAGCCGAAACTCTACATAGCTGTTGGAATAAGCGGAGCAGCCCAGCATGTATTTGGCATAAGAGAGGCGAAGAGAGTTGTTGCGATAAACATAGATCCGGGGGCACCCATATTTGATAACGCTGACTACGGTGTGGTCGGGAACTACAGGGAGATAATACCACTTCTCATCGAGGAGATAAGAAAGAGGAAAAAGGAGAAAGAAATCAGTCCTTAGTCGGGGAGAACTCCCGCCCGAACAGATCTGATGCCAATATTATCCTCATTATGTGCTGCCCTCCTTCAGCCCCAACAAAGTAGCTCATCACACCTCTTAATGCTCTTTCAAGAGGGGTTTCCTTTGTGTAGCCGAATGCACCCAAGGACCTCATGAACTCCTGTATTGCCAGAACTGATTCCTCAGGAGCTAAAGCTTTTGCCATGGCAGAGTACCTTGCTGCCTCCAACAAGCTCATCTCTCCTGCATCAAACTTATCCATTGCCCATGCTGCTTTGTAAACAAGAAGTCTTATGGCCTCAAGCTTAGCCCAATGATCCACAATTGGGAACTGTATCCCCTCAAATTTTGCTAAAGGCTTCCCAAAAACAACTCTTTTCTTCAGATAGTCCACTACATAATCCAGAAGACCAAGAGCAGGTCCTATGCATCCGGTTGCAACAAAAACTCTTGCTCTATCAAATCCCTCCATAGCTATCTTAAATCCCTTGTTCACCTCCCCTATCCTGTACTCATCGGGAAGCTTCACATCCTTCAGCTTCAGCCATCCGGTGCTTATTCCGCACCTTCCCATGTCCTCATAGAAGCCATACGTTATGCCCGGTGAATTCACAGGCAGGTAGAATAAGGTCATTCCTCTGCTTCTCTCCTCTGGTTTGGTCATTGTCAGGAGAACATATCCGCCATCAACCTCCTTTGCCTCCTTTATCCCGCTTATATAGGCTTTCTCCCCGTTTATTACCCAGTGATCATTCTCCTTCTTGGAAATTGTCCTGAACCCAGCGACATCGCTTCCGCTTTGAGGTTCTGTAGAGGCTATTCCGACAAATCCCTCTCCTTTTGCCGCCCTCGTCAGGACCTCTTTTGCCACCTCTTTATTCCCGTATTTCTCCAGCTTTTTCCCCCAAGCTGCTTCCACCAGATAGAAGACAGCTGTTGCAACGCTTGGATCTGCTCTAGCCAGTTCCTCAACTACTATAGCTGTCATCACATTTGTGGCACCACTACCACCGAATTCCGGCTTCATGTTCATCAAAAGAAGCTTGTTCTCAGCTAAAGCCATTATGACATCCCTTGGAATACTACATTTTCTGTCTATTTCATCAGATCTCGGTGCAAGTACTTCAGAAAGAAGATCCCTCACATTATCTCTCAATATCTGCTCCTCATCCGAGAAGGAAAAGTCCACCATTTTGAACACCTCTCAAAGTCCCGAGAGAAAAAAATAAAAATTTTTGCCCTGTGTGTGCGAATATAGTACCGTGAGGACATTATTTCTAAACAATAAATTCATAAACTATTTGAAACCCTTTTGACTTTTAGATAAAATTTTTAAATTTTCCTTTCGAAATTCGCAGGGTGATTTCAGCTGAATGTAGCAGTTCTTGCAAAGCTCTCTGTGGATACCACAGAGTTATCAGTAGATGAGAGAGGTGCAAGAATAGAAGAGGCTATTACAAAGGTGAGCGACATAGACAACAACGCCATGGAGTTGGCTGTTCAGTTAAAGGAGAGATTTGGCGGAAAGGTTGGTCTTTTCATGGCTCTAACATGGGGTCCTATGCAGATGAGGCTTAAGGACATTCAAAAAGCTGCTAAAAAGCTTTTGGCAATGGGAGGGGATGAAGCCACCTTGATAGTCGATGAAAAGTTGTTTAGCGCTGATTCCTTCCTAGTAGCTAAGGCCTTAGCTGCTGCCATAAAAAAGGGTTCTTTTGATCTGGTTATAGCAGGAGAAGGCAGTATAGATAATTTCTCCGGTCAGATCGGTCCAAGAGTTGCGGAGGAATTATCCTACAAGTTTATTGGATTTGTGAGCAGGGTCTCTTTCAGAGATGGTGACATAATCCTCACTAAATCTATGGAGGGATATGAGGAGGATGTTTTGCTTGATCTACCGGCTGTCATATCCGTAACTCAAGAGATAAACAAGCCAAGGATACCTTCGCTTTCCCAAGTGTTAAGTGCATCAAAGCTCCCCATGAAAACCCTATCTCTCTCCGATCTGGGTATAGTTGATGAGGGAAGAGTAAAGTTGGTTGAGATAAGGCCTAGAAAAATAGAAAGAAAGATGATTAAAGTAGAAGGAAGCCCAAATGAGGCAGCAGAGAAGCTTCTTGACCTCCTCATAAAGGAGGGTGTGCTTTTGAGGTGATTTTATGAGAGCCCTTTTGTTTGCCTCAAGCGATGATCTTGCCTTTGAAGTTATCTCTTTTCTGAAGTATATAGGTGTGGATGAGATGGACTCGATTGCCTTCGGCGACAGATCAAAGGCCGCAGAGTATGGGAGGAGAGGCGTGAAAAAAGTTTTCCTCCTCAGGGATATCGATGAGGATGCGGCTGTGGATGCTATATCAACTGTGTTTAAGGGATATGATTATCTAGCAACAGCTTCAGACAAGTTCGGCAGGACTGTTGCCGCAAGAGTTTCCCAGAGAATGGGTTTTGGAGCCATAATGGATGTCATATCAGCTGAAAACAGGGAGGGAAAAATCTTGTTCTCCAGAGTGACGCTGGGCGGAAAAGCTGTATCCCTTGAGCACTCTGAACTTCCTGTTGCCATAGGGATAAAGCCTAGGAAATTTGAGCAGGCTAAGCCAGGAGAAGGAGAAGCTGAGGTTGAGGAAATTGATGTGAGCAGGAAAATCAAAATACTGGAGAGGAGGGAGAAGAAAATATCAGGAGCTGCTCTGGACAAGGCTAGAATAGTTATAGGCTGTGGAATGGGCTTTAAATCCAAGGATGACTTGAAGCTTGCCTATGACCTTGCTGAGCTTATAGGAGCTGCTGTTGGATCCAGCAGGCCTCTAGCAGCAGATCTAAAGTGGATGCCTGAGGAGAGATGGATAGGAATGTCTGGTGTCTCTATAAAACCTGATCTTTACATAGCTGTTGGCATATCAGGCCAGCAGCAGCACGTAGCAGGCATAACAGACTCAAAGGTCATAGTAGCTGTAAACACAGATCCCAATGCTCCGATATTCAAATCCGCAGATTACTGCATTAATCAAGATTTATATGAGTTCCTTCCCGCCCTTGCTGCAGCAATAAAGAGGAGAAGAGGTGGTTGATTGACAGCAGTTATAGTTGGATTCGCCAGAACTCCAATAGGAAAATTTGGAGGAATATTCAAGGACATATCTGCTCCAGATCTGGCCTCAATAGCCATAAAAGCAGCTCTAAACAGATCAGGAGTGAGTCCAGAAGAAGTGGATGAGGTGATAATGGGAAATGTAATTCAAGCTGGAATAGGGATGAACCCGGCCAGACAAGCCGCTGTCAAGGCTGGGATACCGTGGAGGGTTCCGGGATTCACTATATCAAAGGTGTGTGCCTCCGGTCTCAGAGCTGTCTCTCTAGCAGCATCGATAATCAAGCTGGGTGAAGCTAAGGTGATAGTTGCAGGTGGAATGGAGAGCATGAGCAATGCCCCATATATGCTCAGCTCAAAATGGAGATGGGGTGTGAAATTCTCCTATGCGGGGGAGAAGGTTGTTGATCTAATGGTATACGATGGGCTCACCGATCCCCACACAGGGATGTTCATGGGAGAGGAGGCAGAGCTCACTGCAAAGAAGTTTGGAATAACAAGAGAGGAAGCAGATAGATTTGCCGTAAGTGCCAGACAGTCAAGAGGGATGCCTGGAAATTCCCTCCTCGCTTCCATCAGCAGAGCATCCCTAGTCTGCTTATCATCAAAGTTAAAATCCACTAAAAAAGCGAAATTGCCCATTCTGCTCCTTCTCATCTCAGGAACAACTTCCAAAAAACCCTTTCCATCGGATGAGAGAAGAACTTTTCCTCCAGATGATCTGATTATATCAAGGTATGCCAAGTAGCTCTCCTTATTGCTAACAGTCAGGCACCTCAGCGTTCTGCCATCCCTGGGAATTCTCTCCCATTTGGGACATTTAAGCCTGGATATTATCGGAAAATCCTCCGAAGATGCCTCCCTTGCTGAGCTCATCCATATATGGAGGATCTGGAAGCTTATTAATATTTGTCAACTATATGACCTCCGCCTTGCTTTCATCAAGTCCCCTGAAGATCACCTTGAACCCAGCTGCCTCTATCAAGGCTGTGTGATATCTCTCCGGTATCCCTTTTTCAGATAGGAGATCCGATATAGATCTGAGATCCCTCCTTTCACAGCTTTCTATTACGCTTTTTACCTCTTTCAGAATGTTCTCTTTTAGCAGAAGATTTCCCGTGAATATATACCCTGCCGGAACCTTTTTCCTCAACTTCTCTATCAGAACAGATTTCTCAAATCCCAGCCTTGAGGATATCTCATCAAGTGATGATATATCACCAATATCCAATGGAAGAACTTCTGCTTCCTTTCTCATCATTTTCTCCACTTCAGATAGCTTTTTTGCAAGCTCTGCATACTTTATCTTCCCATCAAAATAGAGCACATCCCCCAGCTCCTCAAAAAACCTGCTACAACTTAGGTTCCTGTCCACCAAGAGGAGCATTTTATCCGAAACTTGTTTCATCTTCTGCAATTTCTTCTTTATGTAATCATGTGTCCAGAAGCCTATTATCTCCACCAGTAGCTTCACATCACCCTTTTTTATCAGAAAATCTGGGAAGAAGACAGAACCTCCTGAAACAATTGGATATGGCTCTCTTATCACCTCCCATCCGGATGATGCCGCTATTTCATGGAACTGCCTCTCAAGTGAGCTGTCATACTCCACAGTGGTTATCTCGTGAGCTGGGAATAGATTCCTTAAAGAGTCGGATAGATCCAGAATCAGGGGTTTTCTCATCCTGATATCAGCTACTATCCTCCAGGAGTCCATTGAGATTATTGTAGGGACAAGTTTTGCCAGAGATGTCCCATATCTTGTAGTGAGCTTGAGAACAGAAGCTGGACCATCTATCAAAAATCTTATCCCATTCTTCAGGCTCTCCGCATAATACATGAGGCCCTTTGCCTTTATATCCCTTATCAACAGCTTTATCTTCCCAGATTCTCCTCTCACAAATAGCTCCATCCTTATAGCCCGGAAAAGAGCTGTTTGAAGCAGGGATTGGTTGTACTCCCTCAGCAGATCTATCTGAAATGTCTCATATTCCTCATTTTTCCTCTCACGAGTCTCTATTAGGAGACTGCCGGGATTTTCTGACAGAAAGGAGTCAACTATTATCATTACACTGCAATCAGGGGAGTTCATCAGAGCATCGAATGCAGATGAGCACTCCATGACAGTTATAGAAGGAGGTAGTTTTTCCCTGAGCATTCTAGCTACAACCACCCCAGCACTGTCATTTCCAGCGTACTGATTTCCAATTCCCAGCACAACTATATCAGGCATGTTCCCTTTTTATCTCCGGAAATATCGGCAGATACTTCACAGCAAGCGTGAAAGCTAGGGCCTCAAGGGCTACAAGCATGCCCGTTACTGAGATCTCAGCCCATGTCGGGAAGTATATTGCACCTGAAGGCGGATAGAGCCATGCTGTCAGAAGAACATCAAACCTGTTCATTATGACTCCGAATACAACCAATATTGATGCCAACAGCAGAATCTTTCCTGATTTAACGAATTTCTCTGGCAACAGCAGGAGCAATGGAGCTATGAATCCAATTAGGATCTCCACCAAGAAGAACAAGGACCTTGCATCGCCTATGTAGGACAATGCCCCTCTAGCAGCAAGATCCACAAACCTTATTGCCACGTACACAAGCAGTATGTACCTCATAGCTCTTCCCAACGAGGAGAGGAGATCGAGCTCCAGCCCTCTGTTCAGTACCCTAGAGGATATGTTGGACTCTATTATTATCATCGCAGGGGCTGCAGCAAGTGCTGATATGTAGAATAGTATCGGAAGTATGGGGGAATACCACAGAGGGTGCACTTTATCTGGGGCTATCAGGAAGAGGCCTCCCAAGGAGGATTGGTGTAATGTTGGAACTATTATCCCAACCATAACTAGAGGCACCATCACTTTCTCGCTCTCTATAACAGTGTAGAACCATTTCCACCTGAGCTTCTCGGCCACTATAGGTGAGAACTCTATTAATTGTATTATTATGTACAGGGATATACACCAGTACACCTCGAAGAGCACGGAGTGAGGCTGGAAGAACAACGGGAACATCGGATGCCAGAACCTAGCTGGCTGGTTTATATCTATAATGAGCCCTAGAGCTGTAGTTAAGTATGCCAGCAGGCATGTGAGGAGAGTTGGTCTCAGGAGGGGCTCAAACTTCTTCTTATTTATTATGTAGACTCCAAATGCTAGGGAGAAGGATCCTGCTGCAAGAGCTATCCCTGTCAGCACATCATATGCTATCCAAAGCCCCCAAGGGTAGTAATCGTTCAGAGCAGTGACTTTAAACCCAACCGTCAGCCTTAGAAATGCACCATAAGCCCCGAATGCTATCACCAGAATCAGAGCTGATGTCCATATGAGGAAGGACTTTGATGCAGTCATCTTTTCACCTCCTGCCTCCTCCTGCTATACAGATATAGACCAAGGAGCCCCACAAATAGGGAAGGTATGACTATCGGCATATTTCCTAGGTATGCCTGTGTTAGCTCCGGATAGCTGAACTTCATCACCTTTCTGAAATCAAGCTCATCAAAGGGAACATCTGATATGTAGAGCACACAAGTTCCTCCTGCCTCCTCCTCACCATATATGTAATTAACATAGCCTCCTTTAGATATTCTCCTTTTTGCCTCCTCTATCAGCTCTTTTCTCTTGCCAAATGTGAGAGCACCAACTTTGCAGGCCTCAACACATGCAGGCTTTTTCCCCTCTATGACTCTATCGTAGCACATATTGCACTTTTGTATAAATGGAAATGGTTTGTCATACTGCCACTTCGGCACCCCCCAAGGACATGCGTAAACGCAATACCTGCAGCCAACGCACCTATCAGCTCTGTATATAACTGGACCTTCCGGCGTCTTGTAGAGGGCTCCAACAAAGCAAACCGAGGCACAAGCTGGGTCTATGCAGTGCATGCACTGCTCCTTGATGAACCTTACTATTTCCTTCCCGTCCTTGACAAGTTTTTTCGATCTTATCCTCGTCCAAGTGTAGGCAGAGAGAGTGGAGTAGTTGTCCCAGTAGGATCTCTCATTTCTTTCATATGGAAGATCAGAACTAACAGGTAGGTTATTTTTTATCTTACAGGCAGCTTGGCAATCTCCACATCCTATACATCTAGAGACATCCACCAGAAAGCCGTACATTTCATCCGGATCATTCTTATTACTGCTGCTGTAGCTTCCAAATGTGTTGATAAGAGGAAGAGATACTAGAAATGAGCCAGTGCTTTTTAGAAACTCTCTCCTGCTTAATTTCCACTCCATTTCCAGTCACCCTTAGAACAGGGGCCTGTAGATCTCCCTAGATCCTAGCCTGACATGCACTGCACAAGCTATGCAAGGATCAAAGCTTCTTATTGCCCTCACATAATCAAGGCCCTGCCATTCACTTGGACCAACCTCCTCCGTTACCTTCGAATTAAGCAAGCTCATCTCGAATGGAGCCCTTCCGTATTCATCCTTTGGAGATGCATTTCCTGTAGTTGGAGCATGTATCTGATAGTTCACTATTTTTCCTCCCTCCTGCACAACCCAATGCCTCACGGTTCCTCTAGGTGCCTCTGTGAACCCAACTCCAAAAGTTCTCCTGCTTGGAGCCTTCCATGGCTTGGATGTAGCTACCTTACCGCTTCTTATGAGCTCAGCTGCTTTAACTATGCTCTGCCAACCGTGAGATGCGTGAATTACCATGCTGAATGCCCTCGCTAAGAGCCTCTGCATTGTAGTTGAATAGGCAGGAGCTCTCCACGCAAGGGTCATAGGATACGACACACTCTCTGGGAGATCTGTGGCACCACCGCTCTTTGGAAGATCCACTCTTAGTATGCCATTTCCTGGACCTAAATCGCTTGGCTGATATGCCGTTACAGTAAGTCTTGCTAAAGGTCCTACTTCAAACGGTGTTATGGTTCCATCCTTCCAGACAAGCCTCACATCTGCAACCCATGAGTACTTCTTGGAGAAGTCCCTAGGCTGCGGGCTCGGTATTGTCGTCTTGTTCCAAGGATGGTGCACTGGATTTGCCTTTCCCCAGAGCAGAGGGGTTCCCTCCGGGTCTTTATCTGTGAATAGCGTGCTCCACTCCTCGTAGAACGAGGTCTTCACATCCTCGGATATGCTGACATTTATCTCCTTGTAGCTTGTTGATACTAACTCCCCGTTTATCATTATACCGGGTTTTATCCCTCTCTTCAGGGCGACCTCATCCATTCCCTTGTAGAACTCCTCTGGCTCAGAGCTAAGGCTGGAATAGGCCTCTGGATCATCAAATAGACCACCGCTTACATAGTTAGGCTTATCATAGGTCTTGCCCTGATCCCTATAACCTACAACCTCTTCGTAGAACCAGACCAGATCCTCCCATATGGCATAGACGTATTTAACCCAAGCAGTCAGGAGATTCAGCCTGAAGGTATAGCCTACTATCAGAGAATCAGGATTTGTCAGATCCGTGGCTATACCGCCGGGTATTATCGTGGATGGATGCGGATGCTTTCCGTATATCATTATACCAGCTTCTTTTGCAAACCTCTGATATCTGACGGTCAGATTCCATATCTTTCCAGCAACAGGCACAAATCCATCCATTATATCTGAGATTCTTGTAAATCCATGTATATCTCTTCTCGGGCTGAGAGTCTCCTGAGCCTCTTGATAGACCATTGGCGTTAGCTTCTTCACATATAGGCTGCTGTAGTCAGGAGCTCCAAGTATGTTGAGTATTATGGAGTGATCATATAGGTGATCTGTCATCAGGAAGCCCATGTTCCTCAGAAGAACGCCTAAGGGCTGAGGAACTGCTCCATAAGCCATGTCAACAGCATGCATAGATGCGTTGGAATGGCTCGCACCGCACACTCCACAGATCCTAGATGTTATTGCTATAGCATCCTCAGGAGGCTTGGTCCTAAGGAACACCTCGAATCCTCTGAACATTGTTGCGAAAACATGGGCATCTTTAGGAGTTCTAGTTGCCTCATCAACATCAACTACAGCTCCAAGATGGCCTTCTATCCTAGTTATGGGCTCTATTACGATCTTTCTCATGCTCATGACATCACCTCCTCTCCTTCTCCTTTAGGGCATATGCCAGTCCAGCGCCAGCCAGCATAGCAGTCCCTATGCCCACAGCCGCCTCAGTGCTTCTTCCAATATCCAGTTTTGGAATCGGTGGGCCTAGCTGAAGCTCCCTTAGTTGCTCAAAGAACGGTTCATATGCATCGGAGAAGCCGGGCATTGTGCAGGCTATGCAGGGAGCTCCAGTCTTAGTTGGACCACCAATACCGAGGATCCAGCCCTCCTTGTTCCAAGGACAGTTTGAAACAGGACCCTTGCATCCCACTCTGAAGAGGCACTCCCAGCTGGGATCACCGACGTACTCCCTGAACTCCCCAACTGCATAAGAGGCAGCTCTGGGACACTGCTCATGCGTCGTTCTACCGTATATCCAGACTGGCCTGTAGTATCTGTCAAGAGGAGGAGGTGGTAAAACACCTCTAGCCCATAGTATTAAAACCCCAAGTGCTCTTATCTGGGCTTGCCCATTTGCAGGACATCCTGGAACAGCTATAGCTGGTTTTATATCTGCTCTCACCTCTCCTGGTTCTAACTTTGCACCTTCTAAGAACCTTTTGTATGGAGCTGTTATGTCAGATGGAAGAATATCTATAAGCCCTTTGTAACCTCTTATAGGATCACCAAAGAAACCAGTTGCCCCTGTTGGACTTGAACTTGTTCCAACTCTTCTAAATGACTCTATAAAATCGCTGTATTCTGCTGGAACTTCCTTTACAGAATCAGCAGGTATTCCGCCATAGCTAGCACAGGTTCCAGTTGATACAACGGCAACAGCTCTGGAAATGAGGCCCCTTAACCAGTCAAGAAATGTCTTTGGTCCTTTTTCTGTCTCTCCTGAATAACCAAACATACCAGAATATCTTGGACCGCCTGCTTCCTCATCTATCGGAAAAGCTCCTTCCAAAACGAGGACATATGGATCATATTTTCCAGAGATAGCATCTTCCAGAATTTGTAGGGCTGCAGATGACCATTCTGGCATTATAGCATCCATATACCTCAGGTTAACTTCTCCTGTTATCTCAGCAGTTCCTGTTATCACATCAATTACAGATGGCCTGACTGCATCAAGCAGTGCTATTGAGTCTCCAGTACAACTCTGGCCCTCGAACCATATAACATTTATGGCATCCGGACTCTCGCTGTTTCTGAGAATCTCTATATCCCCGCTTCCAGAGCCCTTAACATCAATTATGTCACCGAAGGAGAAGGCATTTGTTCTCATTGTCAGGCTTATCATGGAGAAAATAGATCCCAGGCCCATTATTTTGATAAAATCCCTCCTGGAGACCTTCTGACCTCCCATTATGATCACTTGATTTCATTAAGAACTAAAGCTTATAAACTTTACCTTAAATGCAACTTTAGAAAAAATTTCTTCCAGAAAAGAAGGAGAGTATAGAAAAGTTCCTATTCGCTAAAAAATTTATTTGTAATAAAGAAGTTGTATTGATAAATAAAAAGACTTGAGGCTGAAACTCAGGGATATTCTTAAGAAAATTTTTGGTAGAAAAAAGATGGAAAAATTTCTTTAGAGCAGGAGAATAAACATCTAAGTGAGTTTTTGTTATAATACTTTTTGTCAATCGTTTTTTATCTTCTTATAAGATAAAACGTTATATATGAAGCAGGAATTTTCTGGCATATGGAGATTGAGGAGGCAATAACCGTAAGCAAGAAGGGAAAAAGGGAGCTGAGATCCCTAGTAGCAAGGGGAAAATTCGCAATAATAGAATATTTGGATCCTGAGACCAGAAAGAGAACCGAGGACAAGGTGAAACTTGTCCTTGCTAGGGACGACGGGAAGGTGGAGGAGTACTTTCTAATACCGACTTCAACCCCCTCCAGATTTATAGCTATAGTTCCAAAGGAGAAGAAAGGACAGGAGATAAAGGCATTCAATCCAAAAACTGGGAAAGTGGAGGACATAATAGTGTAGCTCTGCCCCAGCGTGAGAGTCTCTGAATTTTAGAAAGATTTCTTGGCTCAATGAATTTATTTCTTCAGCTCATCTAACAGATAATTCCCTTCTTTGTAGTTTGAGAATACTGAAAGTTCGCTCGTTTTCCCAAGAAAGAGATTCAGCATAAACTGTATCATGCTTTCTGAGATTTTCTCCTGTAAAGCCTGTAAACGGCATATGCCGCCAATGCAACCAGAGCCAGAGGGAGTCCTCCAGCTATAGCTATTGCTATTAGTGCAATTGCACCCCAGAATGCCCTAGATGCCACATTTATCACCCATTTCCAGTGATCCTCAGGCTGGGGCTTAGCTGGAATAGTGAGGGATATCTGCACAGTTGCATACTGAACCATTCTTTCTATGTTTGTCTTTTGAGCTTGAAGCATCTCTATCTGATACCTGACCTGGCTTAATCTGTCCTCTATCTGTATTATCTCACCCACATCTTTTGCCATATCGTATAGCTTCAGAAGCCTTGACTCCTCTGCTTGGAGATTTCTTATCCTAGTGTCAAGATCTACAAGCTGATCTGTCACGTCATTTGCTGTCATGGATTTCTGAAGAACCCTTCCTATTGATGAGAGTTGATCAAGAAAGCTCTGCAGATACTCCTGAGGCACCTTAACTGTGATCTGAGCTGAGCTATTTCCCACATACATGTATGAAACATAGCCTGATAGCTGCTGAGCTATCTGAGAGATCCTAGCTGCTGCATAGTTTGTGTTGTTTACCTCAATTTCAACAGAGGCTGTGTATGATATCTGCCTTGTGCCTAAATATGCTGTCTGGCCCGAGGATACAGGTGTGCCCTTTTCAGCAACTAACTGAGGTGCTGGGGATGGCTGGGGAGATGGCGGTGCTCTTACGGCTTCAGAAGCCGTATACGTCTTAAGGCCGATCTCAGCAGGATATCCTGAGAAATAACCACTCTGCAGGTATGGATAAAGAAGATATCCTGCTACAAACAGGAGCAAAACCAAAAGGAATATGCTAAGTGCTCTCATAGCAAACTCTACTTTTCGCCTATATAATCATGTCTGTTTAGTTCAAAAAAGTTGAGAGAAAAATCAGAGGGAGAGAACTACTCTATATCCCTCTAGATCAAGAAGCCCATGGCCTGAGTAGTTGAACAATATCACCTCCTCCTCTCCCTTCTCTCTATCCTCCACAGCCCTCCTTATAACAGCAGCTATTGCATGAGATGTCTCAGGAGCTGGTATCAATCCTTCGGTTTCAGCAAACAGCTTTGCAGCAGAGAAGGATTCCTTCTGGTCTATTGCGACAGGCTTTACAATACCCTCCTTCACCAAAACTGAGAGGGAAGGAGCTAAGCCGTGATACCTGAGACCTCCTGCGTATATCGGAGGAGGAACAAAGTTGTAGCCTAGGGTGAACATCTTTAGCAGCGGGGTCATGGCAGCTGCATCCGCATGATCGTACCTGTACTCACCTTTTGTCATTGATGGAACTTCTGTGGGCTCTACTGCTATCACATCCATCTTCTCACACTCCTTTCTCAGCATTCTCCCTATAAATGGATATGTCAGACCTGCGAAGTTGCTTCCTCCTCCAACACAGCCAACAAGCACGTCAGGCTTTTCCCCTATTGAGCTCAGCTGCTCCATTGCCTCCTGTCCTATTATGCTCTGATGTATTAGGACATGATTTAACACGCTTCCCAGCGAGTACTTGGTGTTTTCATCGCTCAATGCTGCTTCTAGAGCTTCGCTTATCGCTACACCGAGGGATCCTGGATGATCCGGGTTCTCCTTCAGAAGCCTTCTTCCGAACTCTGTCAGCTCGCTCGGAGAAGGCACCACATCCGCTCCATACATCTTCATCACGTACTTTCTGTATGGCTTCTGGTTATATGAGACCCTTACCATGAATATCAGCGCTTTTATGCCCATCATAGCGGTGGAATATGCAAGAGCTGATCCCCATTGTCCAGCTCCTGTCTCTGTTGTCAACCTCTTCACCCCCTCCTTCATCGCATAGTAGGCCTGAGCTATTGCTGTGTTCGTCTTATGGCTTCCTGTTGGGGAAAGATCCTCCCTCTTGTAGTATATCCTAGCAGGAGTCTTAAGAGCTTTTTCAAGCCTTCTTGCTCTGTAGAGCGGAGTTGGCCTTCCTATTCTTTCATATGCTTCCATTAAGTCCTCCGGTATGTCTATATATCTCTCCTTGGAGAACTCCTGTCTCACACACTCCCTCGGGAATATCCTGTAAAGGTGCTCCTCCCTCACCTCCTCCCCGTTTGGAAGCTTGTAGGGAGGGAAGTAAGGGAGATCTGGGACTATATTATACCATTTTTTAGGTATATTTCCTTCTCTTACATATATCATTCTCTCACCTCCTCAAGGGGGAGATCAACTCTCTCCTGCTCGAATGGAAGAAGGTGCCTTGATGTCTTTGGTGGCATCAATCTCCCGCTCAGAGCTGCTCTCAGCACATCCATTTTTGTCACTGGATCCTTCCAGCCAACTACCTCTATTTCAGCACTGGTATATTTTACGAGAAATGCAGGTATTCTTGTGAGTCCAACTATTTTTGCAGCTGTGAACCTGTGGTGTCCATCCAGTATCGTGCCAGTTTCCCTGTCGACAACTATGGGCCTCTTGAAGACAGCTGATTCCTCGATGTTCCTTCTTATCTCCATTGCCCTGTAGCTTCTCACATGCTCATGAGGCAGAAGGCATGATAGAGGGACGAGGAAGACCTCCATACCATCTATTTTGGCAAAAGGCCTCAGACTAGACAGAAACAGTTTTCTAGAGGAGCCAAACTAGGTCACCCAT
>Ga0078972_1011157_pt1 | contig 16270 bp, 13 predicted proteins | sample YelNatPaOPGAMG01_FD_67568 | JGI IMG/M metagenome (GOLD analysis project Ga0078972, IMG submission 67568) | Hot spring thermophilic microbial communities from Obsidian Pool, Yellowstone National Park, USA - OP-RAMG-01 (SPADES assembly) (version 2) | ecosystem: Environmental > Aquatic > Thermal...
AGAGCGCTCCCGCCTTTGAAAAAGCGCGATTGAGTGCTAATAACAAATCCATCTTTTGAAAGTTTTTCCAGAGTGCTCCCCCCTTTGAAAAAGGTGGGCCGGGGAGGATTTACCCCACTATGTATAACTGTCCACTGGTCTGGTTTCCCCACACCAAAATTTATTGACTCTTTTTTTTCACCTTCAGTTAAAGCAACAAGTTTGTCAGTAATTTTTGCAGTAAGACGTTCAAGTAATAAAAATAAAAGTGTTTTGAGTTTTCCATAATAACCATAAAAAATATGTCCATGAGGAGTATGAATAATTTTTGTAGCTTGTAACTTGTAACTTGTGATTTGTGATAACCAAGCAGCCCAGCGACCAAGAAATCCTGCTTTTGAAGAATGCGTATGCACAATCTCTGGTTTTTCATTTTTTATAATTTTATAAATTTTCCAAAAAGCAACCACATCTTTTAATGGCGAGATTTCTCTTACTAGTTCATCAACCTTATAATTTTTAACTGGTAACTGGCAATCAATATTCTGAGTTAATCCATAAATTAGAATTGTCTCATATTTATTTTTATCTAATTCTTCACATGTCATAAGAACATTTTCTGCTGAACCACCTTTATCTAATCTTGTAATGATATGAATTACTTTAATCTTTTTTTGCATAAGCCACAATTGATGTTGAAATACATATTTTTGAAAAAGATAAAAAATATATCATTTTTGAAAAAACATAAAAAATAGATTTAACTAAACTCACAAATTTTTTACCAAGCCATCCGCCTGATTTATAAGGGTCACCTTTTGTGAATTCCGATACCGAAATATTTATATCCTTAAAACCAACTTCTTGCAATAATCTTTTTAGTGTCTTTGGCGTAAAAGAATACAAATGTATTACAGATGGGTAAAGACCAAAAAAAGAAAAATATTTTCTAAACCTTTCCAGATTGCAATGCCACAGACCATTGTTCACTCGAATAAAAAGAAGCCCATCTTTTTTAAGAATTCTTCTTACCTCTTTTAGTTCTTCTTTTGGATTTCTAAATAAATCTATCACTCCAAGTAATGTAATTACATCAAATCCTTCATCATTAATTTCTTTCAGATTTTTTTGTTCAACCAATACTCCAAATTTTTCTCTTGCATATTTTATTGAATAAGGATTAATTTCTATACCATATACATCCCAGCCAGAATCTTTTGCAATTTTAAGAAAATAACCACTACCACAGCCAACATCAAGAAGTTTACCCTTTTTTTTCTTAATCTTTTCAATCTTTTTTATAAATTCAGAAAACAACTGCTTTTTTGAAAATATAGAGTTCTCACTAATTTCCACAGAAGGAACTTCAAAGTATTTCTTAAATTCTTGTTCTGACAATCTTGGATTTTTATATACCAAACCACATTCTTTACACTGCACAACATTGCTTTTCCCTGCTTTGAAAAGCAACCTTGTATCTACTGATCCACAAATATTACAATTAATATATTCTATTCTTTCACCCATTTCTGTTCAATTTAATAAGTTCTTCTACTGCTTTTATAACTTCTTCAGGTAAAATTTTTGTCATACATATTTTTTCTTTCCTTTTACACTCCCAGTGATAGCAAGGATTGCAGTCAACTTTTTTATACAAAAGTTTAATTTTATCATCATCTCCTGTTGGTCTATCTCTAAATGGATTACCTGGTCCTATAAGACCTACAACCGGTGTTCCAACTAATCCTGCTATATGCATAGCTGCGGAATTCGTAGAAACAACAATATTACATCTTTTAATCAATAATATTAACTCACTGATGTTTGTCTTGCCACAAAGTATGTGTGGTTTACCATTTGTCATTTTAGAAAAAATTTCTTCGGCTAAAGGCCTCTCCTCTTCTACCCCAAAAATAAGTATCTTTGAGGAGTAGTTTTTAATTAAATAATCAGCAACAAAAGCAAATTTTTCTGGAAACCATTGCCTTGTTTTTCTGTCACCACCTGGGTTGATACCAACAACAAAATCATTATTCTTTATTCCGATTTTATCAAGCAGGTTAAGAACATTTTGTTTTTCCTGTTCAGAATGCCAGAATTCAACATCTTTATTTTCTACTTTCATATCAAGTAACTCAGCAATTTTGCCAAAATAATAGCTTTGGTTATGTTCCCAAGAAGTTCTATCAGGAACTTTTCTATCATAAAAAAATCCTTTACCATCAGTATCTCTTCCTATGTTAACTTTTCCTCCTATAAGTTTCAAAAAAAATACCATTTTTAATACACCAAAGTATGTAAACACTTCATAAAGATTTATTACTACATCAAATCTATAACTCCTGAGTTTTTTTGCAATTTCAAATATTTCAAACACTTTAGAAAATTCAACTCTTCCCTTAGTAGACGACACACCAAAAACACCATCAACATAAGGACACATCTTAGCATATTGATAAACTTTTGAAGAAACAACAAGGTATATCTTAGAATTTTTATATCTTCCTCTAACTGCTTTAATTACGAAAACTGATTCAAGAAAATCGCCGATACCTGCTATGTTTATTAACAAAATTTTTCCTGCTTCACTTTTTGAAGTACTTCGCACTGACTCTTTAAGTCTTGGTAATTCAATATTATAAATATTTCTCCATCCCTCAAGCACTAACAAACTCCAGAGCTGGTCTGCATAATTCTTCTTATATGTTATATGGTTATTCCACATTTTTCTAATAAATTCATAGTTCAAATAATCACTATATTCTCTTTTTCTTATGAAATCTTCAACCTGAAGATTAAATATATCTCTAAGCCATCGCGCAAGTGGCACCATAAAACCCATTTTTTTCTGACCAACAATCTCTTTCGGTAAATATTTTTTAAGGAGTTTCTTTAACAAATACTTTAAAGAAAATCCTTTCATCCTTAAATACGCTGGTATACTTGCAATGAATTCAACAACTCTGTGGTCACAAAATGGCACTCTTAGTTCAATTGAATTTGCCATACTCATTCTATCAGCCATACATAGCAAGTCATCCACAAGATATGTGTTTATATCAGCATACATTATTCTATCTAATAATGACTCTTTTTGAGTCAATTCAAAAAAGTACCTATGCGGAATTATTCCTATATTTAATTCGGATCTAAATTCCTCAGTATAATATTGTAGTTTATCTGTAGATTGTAAATATGATACAAAAGATATATATCTATCTATTGTTGAAAAATTCAGGCCATACAGAAATCTTTTGAAACGGCCAATTGTATTCTCTGCAGTATAACTTTCTGGCAACCAATTGATAATTCTTTCTGATATATAAAATTTTGGCAGAAAACTTGCTACTTTCATGCCTTGATATCTGGGATATCCACAAAAAAGTTCATCACCACCAATTCCTGTTAATGCAACAGTAAGTTTTTCTGAACTTAACTTTGATATAAGATAAGTAACTATTGATGAAGAATCAGCAAATGGCTGATCAAAATATTTAACTAAATTTGGTAACAATGAAAGCACTAAATCTGGATTCACAATATATTCAAAACAGTTAAGACCCAATTTCTTTGAAACCAAACTTGCCTTGTTTAATTCATTATATTCTTTATCAGAAGACAAATAACCTATTGTAAAAGCATTAAGTTGACTCTGAATAATTCTTGAAGCATAAACAGAAATTGTTGAAGAATCAATTCCACCAGACAAAAAAATGCCTATTGGCACATCACTTATTAAGTGCTGTTTAATAACTTCTTCAAGTAAACCATCTAAATTTTGAATATAAAAATCTTCTGAATAACTTGTCTTATCAAAAATTAAATCCCAATATTTATAGATTTTTAGATCTTTGTTCTTATAAATTAAATAACTGGCAGGTGGCAGTTGAAAAATTTCTTTAAAGATTGTTAAAGGTGATGGTATGTATAAAAAGGTCAAATACTGGTCAAGTGCATTCAGATTTATATCTTTTGAAACTTTTTTACATTCCAAAATTGATTTAATTTCTGAAGAAAAAATTAAACTTCCATTAATCTGAGAATAAAAAAGCGGTTTTATTCCCAATCTATCACGGGCTAAAAAAAGTTGCTTCTCTTTGCTATCCCATATAGCAAAGGCAAACATTCCACAAAGATATTGAACACAATTTTCTTTATATTCTTCGTATAGATGAACTATCACTTCTGTATCAGTATTTGTATAAAACCTGTGACCTTTTGATTCAAGTTGCTTCCGCAATTCAAGATAATTGTAAATTTCTCCGTTAAATATAACAACTATTGATTTGTCTTCGTTATATATTGGCTGGTCTCCAGTTTTTAAATCTATAATTGCAAGACGACGCACACCTAAATTTACTTCATCAGATGTATAATATCCTTCACCGTCAGGACCGCGATGTTTAATAACATCTGTCATCCGGTGTAATAATTCATCATCTTTAAATCCAGTAAATCCGCAAATTCCACACATAATAAATTTATAAGCTGAAAATATTTAATAAATTTTTAATCATATTTTCGGGGGTAAAAATCTTTACTCTGTTTAAACCTTTTTGTCGCAATTCATACTGCAGGTACTTATTCTCAATTAACATTTGAATTGTAGAACCTATTTCATTAACATTGTATGGATTAAAATACAAACAAGCATCTCCAAGAACCTCTGGCATAGAAGAAACATTTGAACTTACTACAGGACATCCGCATGCCATTGCTTCTGCAGGTGGTAAACCAAAACCTTCATATAAAGATGGGAAGACAAAAATAGTAGCACCACTATACAACGCTGGCAGGTCATCTTCAGAAACAAAAGGTATTGCTAAAATTTTATCATCTTTAATTAAAAATTTTTTACCCACTCCTGCAAGAACTAAAAAATATTCTTCCTTTATTTTTTCAGGTAAATTATTATATGCGGTTATAAGTCGACTAAGATTTTTATGCGGGTTTGAATTACCTACATAAAGAATATATTTTTTGTTGATGTTATATTTCTTCTTAAATTCACAAATTTCTTTCTCACTTCTTGGGGAAAATCTTTCTGAAATAGAATCATACACAACTACAATTTTTTCTTCTTTAATTTTTAACAAATTTATCAAATCATTTTTTGTATAATTTGAACAAGTAACAATATTCTTAACTTTTTTTGATGCTATTTTAATAAAGTTTTTAATAAAAAATTTATTTTTTAATCTTTTTTTGTATGGCTCAACTATTAAGTAGGTAATATCGTGTACTGACATTATCATAGGAATTTTACACATCAATGGAACTTTATAATACGGAGAAAAAAACAGGTCAATTTTATGTTCTTTTATTAAGTTATTAAGAACTATCTGGTCCCATAAAAAAGTTATATTTTCTTCTATCATATAAGTTTTAACATTTCTTGGTATCTTACTAAAATCAGTATATTGGTTACCGAAAAGAAAAAACTCAAATTCAGAATAATTTTCTGAATATCTTAATAAATCCAATACCACACGACCAAGTCCTGTTAAATAATGTCTTATTTCTCTACCATCAATTCCTATTCTCATTGTTTTCTTGCAACAATTTCAATTGCTGTCCCGTAATTAACACCTGTTAAATTAAAAATAAGCAATGCAAAAATATTTAAAAGTTTAATTCTAAAATCAGTCATTCCTAAATCAACTGTTTCATTTATTATTTCAAACCCTACTCTATTCAACAAAATTTTTATATTTGACTGATTAAAATGATAAAGATGTAATTCCCTCATATCAGGTTCAAAAATTTCTACATCTTTTCTTTTGATTATTTTGTAAATAAACCTGTAAATATAATTTCTAAAATTTGGCACCGCTATAACCAATAAACCGTTCTTCTTAATAATTCTTGAAACTTCTTGAAGTGTCTTTCTTGGGTTAGTAAGATGTTCAAGAACATGCCAGATAGTAATTACATCAAAAAAACCAGAAGGGTAAGAAATGTCTTCTAAATTGCCAATTGATATATCAATTTTATATGTTTTTGAAATATATTCAGACGCGAAAGGCGAAATTTCAGTCCCATAGACGGACCACCCATCTTTTTTTGCAAAAGACAGAAATTCACCACACCCGCAACCAATATCCAGCAAAGTTCCTTTTTGCTTTATATATGATTTTACTTTTTCCCATCGCTTTTTGAAAATTTTCTCACGACGATTTTTTATATCAGAAATTGTCCATGGTTGAAAATAATTATTATTATAATGACTGCTCAAATCTGTGCGCTGTGGTTGTGGTTCAACAAATACAAGCCCGCAATTCAAACATTCAAGAATTTTATAAGGCATCTGGCCCTCTTGAATAATTTTGAAATTTCTTCCTGAACAAACATTACATTCTACTGATAAATTTTTCATAAATTTTCTCTATATTTTTAGCATATTGCTCAGCAGAAAAAATTTTTTCTACTGTTTCCCTTGCCCTTTTTCCCATTTCTATTGCTTTTTCTTTGTTCTGCGCTAACCACAAACAGGCGTCAGCAAGTGCCTGACCTGATTTTGGTTCAACAAGAAACCCTGTAATTCCATTGTCAATTATCTCAACAAGTCCACCTGATTTTGTTGCTACAACTGGTTTTTCACAAGCCATTGCTTCAATTGCTGTTCTGCCAAATGGTTCTTCTTCAGAAGTAGGAATTACTAAAACATCAAAAACTGATATAAATTCTTCAATGTTTTCTCTAAAACCAGTTAAAAAAAATCTGTCCTCAAGGTCAAGTTTTTTAATTTTTAATTCAAGATTTTCTCTTTCAACTCCGTCACCTACAAGAAAAAATTTACTCTCCGGTATTTTTTCTACAATTATTTTTGCCATATCAACAAAATATTCAAGTCCTTTCCATTTATCAAACCTTGCAATACATCCGAAAATATTTCCTTCATCTGAAATATTGAATTCTTTTTTTATTTTTTCAGTGTTAATACCTGGCTTAAACCTTTCTGTATCTACACCATTGTAAATTTTTACAATTTTATTCTGATTTTTGAATCCAAGAAATTTCTTTTTAACTGCTTCAGAAGTGACTATTACTCTGTCGGAAAAATCAAATATCAATTTTTCTCTCCAGCCAGCAAAATCTACTACTCTGTTATGCCAGATAAAAGGAATTTCAAATATTTTTGCCATTGTTGCAGATATAAATGTGTATTTTCTAACAGGAGCATTGCAATGAACAATTGAAGGTCTGTATTTCTTAATTTCAAAAAAAAGCCCAAAATTTTTTACAACTTTATATTTGATATTATTTTGCTTTAAAATCTCTGCAAATTTTTTTTCTTCTGGTATGAAAACAAGTGGTTCAAATTTTTCTTTGTTTAGATATCTAAGAAGTAACAGTAAACTAAATTGCCCCCCACCGGGCGGGTCAAGTGGTGTATCAATGTAAAGAATTTTATACTTTTTTTGCATAGGAATCTATATGACTATGCATAAACTATACTACCTCTGATTATAAATTTTTATATTGCTCTAATGTCTCTTCAGCACATTTTTTCCATGAAAACTTTTTTGACCTTTCTAAACTCTTCTGAATCAAATTGTTTTTCAGGGTTTTATCAGAAATTACTTTGTAGATTGATTCTGATATCTGTTCCAGATTGTAAGGTTCAACTAAAATCCCTGCATCACCAACCACTTCTGGCAATGAAGATGTATTTGCAACAATAACCGGTAAACCACAGGACATTGCTTCTAAAGGTGGCAGTCCAAAACCTTCATATAAGGACAAAAAAACAAATAATTCTGTACCGTTGTAAACATAAACCAAATCATCTTCAGGAACATAGTCAGTAAAAATAACATCTTCTTCAACTTTTAAATCACAGGCCAATTTGTATAAGACCTCATATTCTTCACTTTTTCTTCCTGCAATTACAAGTTTGTGATTCACTTTATACTTATCTTTCAAAACTTTAAAAGACCTTATAAGTGTTTCTAAGTTTTTGTTTTTCCCAAGAGATGTTGCCACACACAACAAATATGGTTTAGAAATATTGTATTTTTTTAAGATTTCTTCTATTTTCTCTTTATCATCTATCGGATGAAAATTCTGGCTTATACCATAATAAATAACCTTAATCTTTTCAGGGGGGATATTAAATATTTCAACTAAATCTTTTTTTGTGCTTTCAGAAATTGCAATAATTTTATCCGAGCGACTGACTGCTGGTCTTACTATTGAGAGGAAATGCTCAACTATCCACCGTGGTAAAATTTCTTTTATTTTTAATCTTGTTAAATCATGTATTGTTGTAATAAGTTTTGCTTTTTTAGTCAATGGCACACGATATCCGGGGGAGTGAAAAACATCTGCTTTACCTGAAAAAAACTCTATCGGAGGGAATTTTAGACCAATTTTATTCCATAAAATTTCAAAACCATACTGTGGAATGATTAATGTTCTATCCCTGAAATTCTCTTTAATAAAGGCACACTTTTTCTCTGAGAAAATTCTTCTTCTTTCTTTTGAGGATGTATAAAAAAACAAAGTATATTCATTTTTTTTGTCAATTTCAGACAGAGCATTTATCAAGTTTTTAGTATACTTTGATATGCCAGCTTCTGCCTTCATCAATAAGCAAGTGCAATCAATTGTTATTTTCATAGTTATTTTCTTGCAACAACAAGAACAACTGCATTATTTCTATTTTTCTCATTCCATTCTTCATTTTTTGCATCTTCTTTATTACACTCAATCCATGCATTACCTTTTTTAACATAATATTTAATTTTCTCTATCTTAAATTGTTCAAGTAATGAATTTAAACTCTGTTCATCATATATTCTTAAATCTTTACCAATAGATTTTTTACCATAGGGTAAAGTTACTATGAATTTTCCAGAAGGTTTTAATATTCTAAAAATTTCTTTTATAGCAAGTTTTTCTTTATTTTCATCTGGTGAATCACCATAAGCACCAATTCCTATATGTTCTATTGTAGAAACAGCAACCACACAGTCAAAAAAATTGTCTTGAAAATCAGTTTTACAGATATCCCCTTTTATAAAAGTAAAAGGCAGGTCATTAAGACCATAATCGTTTATATCTATACCCCAGACATTATGCCCCTGCTCTGCCATAAGGATACTTAAAACACTTCTTGAACATCCTACATCCAAAATTTTCTCTTTTTCAGGCCCTATATTTAACAGAACAAAAGGTACTTCAACTGTTCTTTCATTGACATAGGCATTCCAGTTATATATTATATTTTTTATTTTTTCAGGAAATTTTTGAAAAAATCTGTCCAATACAGGAAAAAGTTTAAATAAAAATCCAATAAATTTATACTTAGGTGTATAATATTCTTCTAATAATGGATGAATATGTAATCTCATAGTCCTCTCCTTATATAGAATAAACTTTCTTAAAAAATGATATGACTATATTGTATTCTTCTTTGGAGAACCCTCTTAACAAAATTAAGAAAATAAAATAAGATAACGCTCCTATAAATGTCAGTAAAAAAATATTGAAAGTATTTTTCAAAAGAAAGACAATTATTCCCATCAATAAACCAGAAATGGCAGGTTTAATTAAATATCCAAATATCCTAGTATAATTTTCGTCCTTAACTATAACAAGATAATAAGACACAGCCAAAAACAAAAGAGTTAAAGCCCTTGATAAACCTGCTCCATTGTGACTCAAATAATAGATAAAAATAATGCTGGATAAAATATTAAAAATTATACCAATTATATTTATCTTTAATAAAACAGATTGTCTGTCAGTTGCTCTTAAAAATGTGCCAAAAAATGTGCCTATGCCAACTAAAAAAACTGCCCATAAGATTATAACGAAACTTTTTACTGCAGGTAAATAATTCTTACCGTAAAAAAAGTTTATAATTTTTTCAGAAAGAATACTACCGCCAATTGATAAAGGAAGAATCAAAATAAAAAAAATCTCAAATGTCTTATTAAAATATTTTGCAAGGTCCTCTTTTGATTCTTTAAACAATCTACTGAAAACAGGATAAACTGCATTACTGAAGTTTGCTGTTAAAAACAACAATCCTGAAAAAAATGAAACTGCTACTCCATAATATCCAGTTGGGATATCACCTTTCAAAAATTTTAAGATGACCACATCTGTTTGCAGTATTATATTTCCTGAGATAGTTCCTAAAGCAAAAATATAACTTTCTCTTAAGAAATTTAGATTTATTTTTGGGAAAAAAACTTTATCAAAAGAAATAAATTTTCTCAATATTATATAACCTGTGGTAAACCAGAGAAAAATTGATAGAAGATAAGCGACCAGAGTGCTGTTCAATGTTAGAACATTAAAATTAGATAACAGAACAATAAAAATAAAGACAATAAATGTAAAACAAAAATCAAGAATTGCATTTATATCAAGTCGTTCAAACCCAGCAAAAAAAGAGTTAAAAAAAGTTCCAAATGACTTTATACATACAAATAAAAAACCTATAAAAAGAGCAGATTTTAATTCCTTTGAATAAGGGAACAAAAACAATAAACCAGTAAATACTAAAAATAAAATCAAAGACAATATAAGTTTTAGATATCCTATTTCAATTAAGTATTTCGCAGAGATTTCTCTATTGCGGGCTATATCTCTTGAAACTAAACTATGTAGACCAAAATCATTTAAAACAAGAAAAAAACCAGTAAATGAAAAAACAAACATTAACTGACCAAAATATAATTCACCAAGTTTTCTGGCAAAAATTATGGATATAAAAAAACCTAAAAACTTTGCGAGTATAGATGAAAAATTAAGAGCCAATATGTTTTTGAAAGTCCTTTTGTAGGTTATATATTGCATATTTAAGAAATTTCTTCCTTATATATATCAGGCAGAACAACAACAAGTGCAGTCAGAAACCAGAATGGTTCCATTATACGAATAATAATAAAGGTATTTACCGCAACACCTTGAAATAAAAGTGCAATAAGTGCACAGAAAAGACCAAGAGATAATCCTTTTGCTATCCAGTTTTTTTCTGAAAATGCCCTGAAATTTTTAAGTGAATTTTTGCCAACTGACCATATTAGCCACAAAAATGCTAAAAAACCAATTAAACCAAGTTCGCCAATCACAAGAGGATATTGTGTATCAACAAGCCCGACTCCTGTTATTCCAAATCCAAAAAATGGCTGTTTTGGTAGCCAGTTAAACAATGCCTTTTTCCAGTTCTCTATTCTGAGTAAAGCAGATGTTTCTTTTATCTTCAAACCAAGAACTGATGCTTCCTGTTGCGACCTGCCAGTAAATGTCTCTTGAATTCTGTTCAGGACATCCTGAGTTGGTTTAGGAAAAACAATAGGAGCAAAAACAAGTCCTGTAAATATTAAACCCAAAAGAACAAGTTTTCTTTTCTCAGTCAAAAGAATTATACTTAGAAGCATAGGAACAAATGCAAAAAAAGATGCACGGGATAAAGTATAGGCAAAAGGGACAAGTGCAAAAACAATCAAAAAAATAAAAGTTAACGCATATTTTGGAGAAGGGGCATAACAGAAAAATCCAAACAAGACAGACATTACAATAAGAAGATATCCGCCTAATGACCCTGACTCACCAGTGCGTCTTACCGGATCATAATCAAAAGGTGCCCATATTCTTTCTGCTTTGCCAATCAAGGTATATCCATATATACAGACAATTAAAAATGTAATTAAACATGCAATCAGCAAATGTTTGATTTGTCTTTCTTCTTTGACTATGTTTGTAGTCATCAAAAATAAAAAGAAATATTCAATATATTTTAAGACATAAAAGAATGATTTTACCGGTTTTACATATCCAAGGGCAATTGCTCTTGCAGTAAAAAGAACACATATCAAAGTATAAGTAAAAATTGGCAAATTAAGTGGCGTTGTTGTTAAAAAACCAAGTTCTTTTTTTATTGCCATCTGTGCAAGCCATACAACAAAAAGTGTTATAAGTATTAAGTCATCAAATCTTACTACAACATCTCTACCCGGAAGTTCTGCTATTTTTATTTCAGGTGAAAGCAACATTGAAAAAACAAGAATAATTAAACCATGTTCAATATTTCTAAACGAAATAAATATAAAAATAAGGAATCCAAGAAAAACTACTGGCAATTTAACCCTTTCCATAGTGATAAGTTTACCTGTTAAAAAAGATATAAAAATTATCAAAACAAAAATTACTATTCGGTTTGCAGTATTCATCTGGTCTACTGGTAAGAATTATTTTGGCCTTTCTTTTTCTTCTTTTGCATAATATTTGTAGGCATAATAATAGCCATACCTTGGTTCCATTTCAGTTGCCCTGATATCATTAAGGACAACTCCAAGAACTTTTGCTTTAGCATTTGTAAGTTGCTCTTTTGCTCTTTTTACAGCACCTCTTGCAATTCTTCCAACTCTATAGACAAGAACAACAGAGTCAACAAATTTTGAAACAATTAAACAATCAGCGAAAAGTAGAACAGGTGGGGTATCAACCACTATAAGTTCAAACTGAGAAGAAAGTTCTTTAAAAACAGAACCAACAAAAGGTGAGTTAAGTAAATCAACAGGATTTATGGGTATTGTTCCGCAGGGAATTAATCTAAAATTTTCAAGACCAGGTGTATGCAGAAGTTTTTCAAGAGTAAGTTCACCGAGAAGAAAATCAGTTGTTCCACGGATGACTTCATTATAATTCTTTGTGCCCATAATACAGTCACTGAAACCAGGTATTCTTCTTATTCCAAAAATTTTGTGGACCGAAGGACGCCTGAGGTCAAGTTCTATATACAGTGTCTTTATTCCTGTCTGAGCAGCAGCAAGTGCAAAATTGATTGCTGTAAGTGTTTTGCCTTCACCAACACCAGTTGAAGTAAAAAGTATTTTACTCCCAGAAGATATTGTTTCTTCTTTTGCAAATTTTATGTTTGTCCTTAAGGTGTGATATGACTCTACAAAAGGTGACTTTATTGAATGATATACAATAAGTTTTGACCTTAAATCTTCTACATCTACTGTTTTTCTAAATAATTTCATACCAATTTTAAGAGTTCTAAATGCCTCTTCTTTTTCACTTTCAATATGAGGAATTATTCCAACAACAGGCGACTGAAGATATGTTTCTACATCCTCTATTGTGCCAATTGAGGTATCAAGGTGTTCTGTAACAAGGGCAAAAACAAAACCAAGAAAAAAACCAATTATTGCACCAATTGAAAAATTTGTCATTCTGTTTGGTCTTATTGGCACTGTAGGCGGAATTGCATGAGTAACAATATGTGCACTTACAACTCTGTCTGCTTCTGAAATCTGTGCTTCTTTATATCTTTTTGCAAGAAGTGTATAAAGTTCTTCATTAAGTTTTAGTTCTCTTGTGAGTCGGGCGTGTTCAAGTTCTTCTTTTGGAAGTGCTTTCATCTGTTCTTCAATAATTTTTATTTGTCTGTCTACTTCTATAACATCAGGATGTTGTTCAGTATATGTTTTTAAAAGGTCAGTTCTTTTTGTCTGTAAGTCAACAAGTTTTAATGCTAAATGACTGCCAATGCCTGTTGTTCCTGTCCTTTCAACAAATTTTTTGAGTTTTTCCTCTGAATCTTTAAGTTTTTGTTGTGCATCTATCATTTGTTTTTCAATAAATTCTCTAAGTTCTCTGGCACGGCGAGTCCTGTCTTCTATTCCTTTCTCTATATAAACTTCTGCTGTTGCATTTGCGAGTTTTGCTGTTTCATCAGCGTCAGAAGAAGTACAAATTATTCTTATCAGATTTGTGTCTCCAATTCTTTCTGCATCGACCTTTGACTGAATTGCACCTATTATTGACTCTTTCTGTTCTTCTGACGTATCTTCAGAAATGAGCCCAAGTTTTCTTGCTGTTTTCTCAGCAACTATTGCACTTTTGATGATTTTTACTTCTGTATTTAGAGCGGTTAGTATATCCCAGCCAAGTGCTTCTGTTGCAACCCCGGGAATCATTAAACTTGGCTCTACTTTAACTACTGCCTCTGCCTGATATACCCTTTTTTGCATATTTGTAAAAATCCAGGTAAAAACCATAACAGTAGAAAAAGTAAAGAAGATTACAAATTTTCTTCTACGGACAATTCGCCAGTAATCATATAAACTTAGTTCATATTGGGCCATAATACAATTAAAAATGTAAAATGTAAAATTAAAAATCTAAGCTAAACACCTTTTGATGTCTTAACTATTCGGCCAAGAATATTTTTAATCTGATGACACTCTTCAATTAACCCTTCAATACTATTAGCATCATTAACTAATTTAGCATCTCTTATGAGTTTCAACCAAAGATGAGTTTCTTTTGCCTCTTTCAGTGATGTGTTAATCTTGTATATAAAATAATCCTTACTAAAAGCCCCTTGTGCTTCTTCTATATTACTCGCAATAGAAGTTCCTGACCTTAACAACTGTTTACCTAATTCAAATGTAATTATATTCTTCGGTAATTTTTGCACAAATTTAACGATATTAAGTGCAAACTTATAAGTTCTTTCATCAATATCAATTTTTAACTTTGAATTTTGCATTTTTAATTTTATCTATATAGGATATCAATTTTTAATTCTTTAATTTTTAATTATATTTATTTCGGCGTATAAGAAATTATTACAAAAACTAAACTTATTAAACTTAACCAGGGTAAAACAGTATTAACAAACCACTGGCTTGAGGCAAGTGCCTTTTTTGGCACAAAAACAATATCACCCGGCTCAAGTTTTTTGTCAAGTTGTGTATTGCCTGACATTACTTTTTTAAGATTAACCTCAAATATTTTTCTTGAAGTGCCTGTTTCTCTAAAAATTTTTACTGAACTTAATTTAGCAAGGTCACCAGGGCCACCTGCCACAGAAACTGCATCAAGCACAAACATATTTTCTTTCCAGTCATAATTTCCCGGGATGCGGACTTCGCCAATAACAGAAATTTTTCTTGGCTGTCTTGGAACTTCAACTATATCTCCTGGTTCAAGAATAAAATCTTTTGAAAGGTCACCTGATTTTAGTATTTCATCTAAATCAACATTTATTGTTTTTCTATCCTGGGGTTCACCCCTGTGAACTTTTATGTTTTTTGTGCCTGAAAATTGTGTAAATCCGCCAGCAATTGTTATCAAATCAAACAATCTAAGTTTATCTCTATATTCATAAGCACCAGGTCTTAATACTTCACCCATAACAAAAACCTGTCTTCTGCTGAAATATTTTACTCTCACCGAAACTGATGGTTTGGTAACATATAAAGCAAGACCCTGTTCAATAACCTTACTCAGTTCTTTTGCAGTTAGACCTTTTGCTTTAACACTTCCTATAAGAGGAAAATCTATTGTGCCATCCTGCAAAACAATTGTTTCTCTTGAAAGTTCTTCTGCTGGCTGAACAAGGATATTCAAAACATCACCCTGTTCAATTATATAATTTTCTTTTTCTTTTTCTAATCCTAACTCAGCGGGTTTTGTTTCCTGAATTTTTTTATCTGATTTGATTTCAGTTGAAGTTTCTTTCTGAAAATCTGGCTTTACTTTTTTTATTTCTTTTATAAGGTCAGATTTATCTATTGGTGTGTTTCTGTATTTTTCATAAATTTTTAAGAGTATGTAATATTTATCATTATCTGTAAGATTCTTCTGAGTTGAAATTTTTTTATAATACGAAAGGTCGGACTTTAATGTTTCTTCTGAAAGTTTTTTTTGCTCTTCTATACAAAAAATTCTACTTAAAGAACAAATGAATAATAAAAAAAATGTGACTAGAAAAATGAACTTAGTTTTATTCTTTGACAAGGTCTGAAAGTACATTATACATAGCATCCAGTTTTGTTGAAATTCTTGAAAGATTGTGTTTCAATAATTGTAAATTTTCCTGACCTGATGGTGCTTTTGTTTCTGAAACTTCAATAAGTTTATCTAATTTTGATTTTATTTCTTTGATGTCTTCCGAGAGGACATTCAGGTGTGCTTCAATTAAGGAAAGTCCTGTGTCATTTTTTACCTGCACTGGTTTGTCTATATCTATATCCTCTTCCCGGTCAGGTTTTAGTGCTTTACCACTTGAAATTGTTCTTATTACAAGAACCAATAAAAAAATACTTCCGACAATTAAAACAAAAGATAAAAGAGCAACATAATCACTTAGTATAAATTTCACCATATTTCTATTTTAATATAAAAATCTAAGTTTGTCAATACAAAACTATATTTGTGTATAATGATCGAGAACACCAGCGCAGATGGATTAAAAATGTAGTAAAATTATACCTGGCTAAGGCAAACATAGAAAACCAGTTTGTTTTGAACAAATTTG
>Ga0078972_1011158_pt1 | contig 16270 bp, 13 predicted proteins | sample YelNatPaOPGAMG01_FD_67568 | JGI IMG/M metagenome (GOLD analysis project Ga0078972, IMG submission 67568) | Hot spring thermophilic microbial communities from Obsidian Pool, Yellowstone National Park, USA - OP-RAMG-01 (SPADES assembly) (version 2) | ecosystem: Environmental > Aquatic > Thermal...
GGCGGACACGGTGTATGTGGTGGGGGGCCAGGGCAGCGTCGCGCCAGTGGAGTACCTGGCCGCTGCGGATCAGTGGGCGGCGTTCGAAGCGCCGAAGGAAAGCCCCGGCTGGGACCTGGCCCTGGCGGCAGTGGGGAATTTTATTTATGTCATCGGGGGGAGAGAGGGGCAGGAAGTGCTGGGGGAGGTGGAAGGGTACCAGGCGATGTATACGATAGCGATACCGGTCATCCGCTAATTTCCATTCAAATAACTATTAATATCAAGGAACTATCTAGGAAATGGGAAGATCTCTATAAATTAATTTGCCAAGGTCGTCTATTATCCCACCTTTGGGAGTGATGATTAAATCCCCACCATCTGGCTTTGATAAAAGATAAGCTGATGTAAAATTATCTAAAATAAGTGAATATTGAGCGACAGGCACATTTACAAACACAAATCTTCCAGCGTCATCAGTTTGAGTACGAATTGAAGATTGGCGATCATAACCTGCCACCATTGGTGTACCTTTATCGTTTTGGATAACTTTAGCCAAATATAAAACGACACCTTTAACAGGCACTGGGGTGCCTGTTTTATTAATTAATAAATAGCCGGTAATAGTCGTATTATTGAAAGAGGAAGGGGTTGGTATTGGAACGAAGGCATCTTCAGAACTTTGATTTGTTTGGAGGGCTTTCGATGTTTCGGCCTTTTCAGTAGATTTAGATATTGAACAACCAAGCAACAATGTCAAGATTACAATGATTAAATAGAATTTTCTTATTATCATATTTTGGTTTCCCAGAGATAGTTTGTTGCGTAATTCACAAATAACGGGCCGCCCTTAGGCGACCCGTTATTCATGTCCTATCGCTTATCAGTAGTTAATACCACTGTAGGTGTAAAGAGCATCGTTGGTCGTGGGAGCACCAGTCACAAGCTCATTAACAATCCCTGCTATTTTTGCATCTCCACCTGTCGCATTGCAAAACGCCGCACCAACATAACCTGCAGTAAACTTGTTAATCGCATCATCTGTGAAACCTTTCCCAGGATCAATTGTCTGAGAAATAGTTCGGGTTGATCCAGAGAATGAGCAATTCACAGTGGTTGGTTGGGTGCCGACATTTGTAATCGACATGCCAGTGAAAATACCATAATTTCGATCCATAATCAGTGGGAAGCTTAATTTGCTAGTACCAGTCGCAGGATTGAAAGCAGCATAAGCTGATCCAGAGGCGGTTCCACGTGTAATCGTATTCACAATAGCAGTCAATGGTTGGTCGGTGGAGTTATTGATAACTGAAGCAGAACCAACAAAAGCTCCATTGACTGTATCAGTCACGCCCGTCCCTGATTTTGTACCACACGCAATGGGCAGCTGTGGGAAACCAAATATCACAGTTGCACCAGCAGGGATCGTTTTTGTTTCTGTGCAAACGTTACCAGGAAAGCCCGGATTCGGTGTATAGGAAATTGTTACGTCTGTTGAAATAGAACCCGAGTTCTGCACATTAATACTTGTACCGGAATTATAGTAGTTCGATGAAATTAAAGGGGCCAAAAATGTTGTTGAAGTTGTAGAAAATCCTGGATAAGCCAACGTAGTTGGTTTTCCACTAACAATTTGCATAACTACCACAACGATATTATTTGCACTGGTAACAGTTCCACCACCCACATAACCACTTGGGAGGCAGGAATTAATGGACTGGTCGAAAGTATGTGAGGCGCCTGCAGGAATTGAGGCTGTTTCGGTACAACTGCCCCCTGTATAGTTGACAGTCACGTCTGCAAGTGAATTACCTATATTTTGGACATTAAACCAGGTTGATATTCCATAATTGTTTTTCATTAATAATGGCAACTTTATAGTAGTTGCTCCCTGGTTAAATCCAGCATAGGCATCGCCACCTTTTTGATCCGATGTCAACACATTTGTAATCGATGCCAGTTGTTGATCCGACGAAACAACAACAGAACCTTTAAACCCAGTGCTTACCGCATTCAATGGGAAATAGGTTTTATTTGTATGAGGAACTATCGTGTCATTTACAGTGGCCACTATTGTGCCAGCTTCATCATAAAATGCGATCGTAACGTTTGCAACATTCGTTTCATCAAGATTTTGTAGTTGAAAGCCAGAGGTATAGGTCATTCCTCCTTGGGCAAAAGCCGCCGAAGGTTGTGAAAAAAAGGAAATTAGAAAAATAATAGTGATAGCAATAGTAATAGCTCGTTTCATGACAACCTCCTTAGAAAATTGATGAACTCGTACGACCAATCAAATAATATCAACATTACACTTACATTTCCATAATCCTTTGGGGTTAATATGTATTATTTATTTCTAACAACTGCTCGATTTTTTTCTCTTTGATTATTTACTATGGTGATTAGCCATATGGAACCCACAAGCAATAAGATTGATACAATCGACCAAATTCTGATGAGAATGACAAATAATAGCGCAGAAGGAGCTTGTATATTGGGTGTGAGTGCTATAACCATGGTACCATCTCGAACTATAGGTGTACCAGGCAACCAAAAAAACAAATTACTAACAGCGTTTGCTATACCCCATGCAGCCAAAACTTGTATTAGCGCGGAGATGGGGACATAAATGAAGCTACGGAGAAAAACATATATTGCCAATCCACCAGTGACAATTACAAAACATTCTACAAATAACCATACAATCAAGTCCTTAAATCTATATATTCGTATAAATGGTTCCATATCACTTTTCTTTTTAGATAATACCCAATGAGCAATTTTAGCAAATACCCTCGGTTGGATAAGAATTAATGCAAGAAATACAATTAATAAACCGATAATTGGTTCCTCGAATAAGTTGATTTCAGGCGACAAAACATTTGCAATAGCATATACAATTAGTCCAGATATACCAATAATTAATATTTCAACCACATTGGCCATCACCACGCGCAGTTCATTATATCCGAGCTTTTTGTATAATGTGGCTCTGCCAACCATTGACCAGATACCACCTGGAATTACTGTTCCGAGCATACTAGTACAATATATACGAATATCATCCCATAAACCCGAGCTAATCTGATGATAAGATAGTAACTTTCGCCAGATAGGAATCGCGCCAAATAAGCCAAGAATTTCTATACCAAACGAACCAACCAATAAAATCAAAGAGAAATGAATTTGTCTCCAGCTAATTTTCGTGCCCGTTTTTAGCAGAATGACCAGAATTATGGTGATTGCAATTGGAAATATTAAGATACTTACCCATCGGCTAAAGAGACCTTTACTAATTTGGGTAGAAATTGCATGCCAATATTTGTTCAAATGGCCCCGTTCTTCCCAGTACATACTTTTTTTTGACCCATAATTGCAAATAGCTGCAATTGACCAAGCCCCCAAAGGAACTCCATAGTAGCTCTTGTAATAATTCTGGGGGGGGTGTTTGGCGCTTCAATTTTCGTTGGAAAAATCCGTTCTAATAATTTGAAAATTATGTTATTTTTATATGGGGCTAGTTTATAGGAGAATCTCAATGCTTTACCAAATTGAGACCATTCAATAGGAGGCCAAGTACCCCTATATTCGATACATGATTGGTTAAACCATTTCAGTATTCCTCCAACACTGTAACGTGTCTCACAAGGTAGACCGAATTGATCATACAATAATCCCTCATAAGGTACTTGCTCTTCTTCAGCCAATTTCCGCATGCTCCGACCAAAAAGCTTTCCTCCTAATTGAGCTCTTCTATTAATATCATTCGGCTCTATTAGATTTATAATGGCGCGCCTGATTCCATGCAATGCTCTTCCATAACGGTGATAGAGGACGAGGATGATATATCCGCCCGGTTTTAATATTCTTATTAATTCTGAATAAGCGCGTTTTGGATCCGTTACAGCCACCAATACGCCACTACAAAATACGATGTCAACACTTGAACTGGGCATAGGTATGTCTAATAAAGAGGCAATACTGAAAAGCGGGGAAAAACCCTCCTCTGAGCCGTTAGTTTTTCGAGCAATATTAATTGAATTGTGAGATATATCAATAGCTATAACTTTATTTGAGGGTTTAAGATTTCTATGCCAGAACCAGGTGTTTTCGCCTGTTCCACACCCAGCATCTAGAAACACTTTATGGTCAAATTCCATAAAAGGTAAATGTAAAAATTCTTTATAAATATAGGAAAACCTATCATCACTACGTCTTTCAAGAGTGTTGATACGGTTTGGAAATGGATGCGCATTATACATGCCGCGAACGTTTTGGGCAAGGACAGAACTTTCATTCTTTATTTTACGCGCCATAATTATTTTTTCCAAACCAGATAATCGCCAATTACTAGAACATCAATTCCGTTATCTAAGAATGTGTCAATTGCTTCAATTGGCGCATTGACGATTGGCTGGGAATCAACATTGAAACTTGTGTTCAACACCGCAGGAATCCCTGATATTTCTTCAAATCTTTTAATTAATTGCCAAAATCGTGGATTATACTTTTTACTCACAGTTTGTGGCCTGCAGGTCCCGTCTACGTGTATTGCGCTGATAATCTTCTGTTGCATCTCTGGTAGAGTATCAAACGCCATAATCATAAATGGAGAAGGCCTGGGATTATTAACAAAATGGCCAATTTCCTCTTCCAAAATAGAAGGGGCAAATGGTCGCCAGGGCTCGCGATGTTTGACTTGATTATTTACTTTATCTTTCATTTCCATAATAGAGGGATTAGCCAAAATACTTCGATTTCCTAATGCCCTAGGACCAACTTCTGACCTGCCCTGGAACCAACCGACAACCTTACCTTCGGCCAGCATTTTTGCAGTTGCAGTGAAAATATCTTCTGAGAGTTCATAGGTCAGCTCTTGAAAGGGTTGAAGAGCGCTCTCTATTTCTTCGTTGCTATATTCTGGCCCCCAGTATGCATGGTCCATCCGCCAATTTGGACGCTGTCCGGTTTTTTCTGTATAAACAGTTAATGCTGCACCAAGAGCAGTTCCGGCATCGTGGGCGGCTGGTTGTATAAATATTTCATCCACATATGGTAATTCCGCTAATTTACCATTCATAGAGCAATTTAATGCTGTACCTCCAGCCAGGCATAATCTCCTTATACCACTTTTTTGGTATAACCATTCGGCCATCTTGATGACAGCTTGTTCCAACGTATATTGCAGGGTTGCTGCTAAATCTTTGTGATATTGAGTTATTGGATCCCCTTTTTGCCTTGGAGGGATCGCATCTATAAATGCTTTGCGCTTATCCGGATCAATCGTAGGGATATCAGTATCCCAATTAATAAAAGGCAGCCCTGAAGGATTAGGAGTCCCATAAGCCGCAAGACCCATCACTTTTCCTTCACCACTATGCCGTCTGAACCCCAACTTCTCGGTGATCAATTCATACATCAAACCCCAACTGCCGCGATTTGACACATATTTTTGGATTTCGATTTCTTTATCTCTTCCTATTGCCAATATTCCCGATTCGCTTCCCCCGCTACCATCTAGTGAGATAATGTTCGCTTCGATGAAACCGGAAGCGAAAAAGGAACTGGCTGCGTGAGCCCTGTGATGATTAACAAAATACACCCGGTTTTTATCATATCCATTTAAAGGGAGCATCTTTTCATACGCTGCTCCTTCACGAAGCCAACTTACAGCTTGATTTAATCCTGATATAAAATCATCCCGGTTCAAGTTATTGAGCGCTGCACGTGCGATGCTATCAAAGCCAATACCTACATAATCAACCTGACTCAACGAAACCCCCGCTTGTTTTAGGCAATATTCCATGGCTAACTTGGCTGCCATGCGAGGCGCATGTTTGATTCGGTTTAATCGCTCCTCTTCGACCCATGCTACTAGTTTACCATCTACTAGTATGCAAGCAGCATTATTCCAAGAAATAGGATGAGTTAATCCTAGAATAATCATCCAAGCCTCTGCAGTAATATGAAATCTTTGATAAAGAAACGAATTATAATCTTAGGCGCTATTATTTTAAGTAAAGCGAGTTTATCATCCAGTTAATTGGATGTCAATAGATCGCGTTCGGTAACATTATCATTTGACTTGACAGGTAGATATTGTTTGATACCATTACCATCCAAATTGAGAAAAAGTCTCATAATAATCACAATATCATTATATTTATATCATAATTTTTTAATTATCAAAATGATTGTGCCTCCAATCCCCAGCAAATCTAATAGAGTGAAAATGGGTTGAAATAGAAACCGAACCCCTGGAAAATAAAGGATTGAGAGGATCCCCTTTCTGAGTCTCCCATTTGATATCTTTTGAAACAACCAAGGATTTAAACTCGCCAAGAATGTATAATATCCACCCAAACCACATTTCTTTGTTATAATTTTAAAACCTGCATCAAATAAAATCCTTTCCAAGACTCTAGTTGGAAAAGCAAATAGATGTCGAGGGGTATCAAAGCCAACCCAGAATTTACCAAAAATTCTACGATCTAAACTTTCCCAATTTGGCAGTGTAATATAGATTAATCCATTATCTTTTAAAATATTTCTAATTTCTTTTATAGTGTCTACAGGATTGAATGTATGTTCCCAGGTATCCCATAAAGTAATTGCATCAAAGAATTCAGAAGGATAGCCTGCTTCACTTAACTCCCCAATGAAAACATCTATACCAAAATAATCATGAGCAAATTGAGCGACAGAAGGATTAATATCGATTCCTTTTACAATCCAACCCTCCTTTTGAATGGCGTTTAGAAATATTCCTGTAGAACAACCTATATCTAAAATATTTCCTTTTATGTTCTGCATGGTAGACTTTATAGTTTGAACCCTCTTTTTGATATTTCTCTCACGTGCCCAGCGCATTAAGGGGTTCTTTTCTTCCTGAATCGGCTTGCGATAAGGTAAATATTCATTTGGATAATAGTTGTTAATCTCTTCTGGGGAAGGGCGGGTACGTAAATAAACAAGGCCGCATTCTCGGCACCGAACTAAAGGGAATTCGCCTGGTATGAAATAAGTATAATCCTTAGCCATCCAGAGCAATTCTGCATTATCGATCATGCAAATTGGACACTTTATTGTTTCCATAGATCATACCGATCATTAATATTGTCCAGGTAACTCTAATCCAAACATTCAATATAAAAATCTTCCAGGCTTGCAGTTATTTCATTCCAATTAAATCTATTTTCTGCCACCCATCTGGCTTTTGCACTTAACTCACGTATGCGATCGGAATCAATTAATAGTTCAACAGTAGATAAAGCAAAATCAGAGGGTGTAACCCTTGTAACCAACCCTACCCCTTCATTATTTACAATTTCAGCCAAATCCCCTACCTCCGTCATTATTACCGGCTTTCCGGCAGACAAGTAATCCATAAATTTTAGCGGCATCCGCCCTCTATTCGCACCCGTGTTACTTAAAGGAAGCCAACATATATCACATGCTCCGAGATAACTATTTAAAGCTTCTTCCGCAACTGATCCGGTTTGATATACCAATCCAGGATAAAGCACCATTTTGCGTATATCGATCGGGCAATAACCTATAATTAGTAACTTCGAATTAGGCACAATACGTACTAATTCATTGAATGCTTGGCTTAATAATTGAGCATCCCGTGGAAATATTGTTCCAAGGTATCCAATGATATAGTCAGTTTCACTGAAACCTAAAGAATGCCTAATCTCTGATTTATTTACCACATGAAAATTGACTATGTCAGCGCCATTTGGAAGTATTCTAATCCGTCTTTCAGGCAAACCAAGCGTTATAGCTTTTTCGAAAAGAGTTTTACATATTACTGTTGTTCCCGCAGCCTTATGGCGAAAATGGTTTTCAAAAAAAGTCTCAATCGGACGTAATATAAGCCGAACAAAGGGATTTGTTCTTTCCTCGACTGAGCCACCTTTACCAAACCAGTCAGACCAATCCGTGATAAATGTAGCACCATGATTCAAGGCATATAGAGAGGGAAAAATTACAGTAGGGCGAGATTCAAATGCATGCACAATATCAAATTGTTTATTATCAATCCAATAAATTCGTGCAAAAGTATTCCATATGTCCCAACCAGATCTCAATGATCCGGGCAGCATGTCCGGGGTTTCAACAATGGTTAACCCGTTAAATTCATATGTGCGGAATTTTGTCCTAAGGTCTTTGGATGTGACTAGGAGAGTGACAAAATGCCCACGAGCAGCCAGGTGTCTACCAAATTGAAAAGCACGTCGGTAAGTTCCTCTCCCAATGACATTAAATACGATTAATAGTATTTTCATAATAAATTCGTCCCCCTTATCCAGCCATTAAATAGACCTTTCCAATATGCAATAATTGAATTGATTTTATTATGAATGAGCAAACGTAATGTCCATAGAATAGCACTTGTAAATCGATAGATTAAAATGAGTGGCATTTGCCATAATCTCATGTGCTTCTTAAAATAAACCGCACTACTATAAGCCATAAAGTATCTTTCTTGAGGACTGTTGCTGCCCCCACTGCTTTGAGAAACTCTGTGGTATAATCGCGCTTGCGGTACAATTAACAAGTGGAAACCTTTCTTTATTACTCGTAAACAAAAATCCATATCCTCATAATAGAGAAAAAATCGCTCATCAAATATACCCACTTGATCGAATACTTCACGTTTAATCAACATCGCACAACCGCTCAAAAAGTCTCTTTCTTCGGGTAAAAGAGGTAATTGCTTTTTTCTACCATGATCATCTCTGGCTTCTAATAAAATTGGATCAATGTGACCACCCTGTGACCAAAGCTCGTTAGGGGAAGCGGCCAAGAATATTGCTGGACCAACAATCCCTACTCCTTCTCGAAAATTTGTGATCAATGATAGGAGTAAATTTTTATCTGCTAGCGTATCATTGTTGACAATGAAGATGTATTCTGCACCTTGATCAATCGCCCAGCGTATTCCCGCATTGTAACCACCTGCGAAGCCAAGATTTTTTGCCAATTTTATAAAATGAGCCGTTGGAAAACTCAAAGCAATTGCTGGATTCGGATCATCAATTGAACCATTATCCACTACAACAATATGAACTATTACGCCCACTTGATTGGACAACCAACCGAGGCAGGCAATTGTGTCTTCCTTCCGGTTCCAATTAACCACAACCGCATATATTTCTGGAAGTGTCTTCTCCATAATAAATCAATGATAAGTAAAGTTTATGGTAATCATGTCGGTAATTTAATTCTATAGTCCTTTCCGTTTAATTTATTTATATGAGTAATTAACTGCTTAATCCTATATAATAATAATAACCAGGTATCATTTAGACCCGGGTTATTAATTTTTGGAGAATTAACCAACACCTTCTCTACTGCTTTCGTCAGCGCAATAGAATCCTCAGCAGCCACTTGTTCAATTCCATCAGGCATATCCTGGGCAATTATTTCCGTCGCCACCACTGGCAACCCAAACCCCATCGCCACCTTGATGGCCCCGCTCTGCGTCCCATCCACGTAAGGGGCCACCAGCATATCCGCAGCGGAAAAGTATTTCCCCACCTCCTCGTTTGGAATGTAGCGATTATCCACGTGCACCCATTCCTCGAGGCCCAGATCGCGGATCTGCCGCTCATATTGGCGTACATCCTCCCAAAATTCTCCGGCTACAAGGAGATGCACATCCCTTCCGCGCTCATGCAGCTTTGCGATGGCTTCAATCAAATAGCGCAACCCTTTGTACGGCCGGACGATGCCGAAGAAAAGCGCCACTGGCGCATCCAATGGCAGCCCTAAAGCTCGACGGGCCTGATCCTTCGGCATCGCACCCTGATTGAACAAATCGTAAACCGGGTGCGGGCAGACGCGGATGTCACCATTGGGTAAGAACTGGCGCAGCCTGGTTTCTTCTCGCGCAGATTGGACGATAAATCCCTTTCCTCTGGATAAAGCCAGCCGCGCCAGAAAACGATCGACAAACCTCGTCTCGTGCGGCATGACGTTGTGAATCACGTAAATCACGGGAATGCCGCGATGACCCAGGCTGCCAGCCAGGTGGGCAAACGCAGGCGCCCAAAAGGTCACCCACCATTGAATGACCACCCCATCCGGTTTGAAACGAGCCATCTCGTGGCCGGTTTTAACCCAGGTGGCCGGATTGAGGGGATCGAGGATAAAACGCGCTTCAACCGGGTAGGTAACGGCACTCTGATCCCGATCGCTCTTCCCCGGATATAGAAACGCCGGATATTGTCGCTGGAAAGAGAATACGCCCACCTCTACACCATTCTGCGAGAACTTTTGAGCCATCTGGGTGGTGTGATGAGCGATGCCTCCGCGATAGGGGTAAACCGGACCTACGATTGCCAACCTCATATGACCATAATAATGATTAGAAACGATGGCCGGATGACATAGCGGGGATGGTCTGTTCATTTCCTGACGTAGCACGTCAATCTGCCTGAGATGTTCTCAAAACCTTCCCACTCAATAACAATTTATACCACAGCTAAGAAACATTTCTTACTCTCCCTTCCTCCTCACCCTCATCACCAGAGATCTTATCAGATTATTCGAGTGGACTCCGGGGCCACTATAAACTTTGCCGACCTGTTGGGTAACTACACAAATTTTCATTTCTGCCGTCCTATGAATATCTCAATATATCTGTTGTTATTAAATAACATCGTTGACCAAGTAAGAAGAAAATATTAATATTTCACTGCTTTTGGCACAGTCCTATAATTGTCACCCCATTCTTCTGGTACAAAATGGTGCTTCCTGAGGCCTGGACAATTTTATCCGCTTTTAATCCCTCCTCAAAAGGATCCCCCTTTTTACCGATGTAGACATAATGTACACCCAACTGGCAGAGTTCATTGGCTGCCTGAGGATTTTGATCAAGTTGTGTGACCTGTTCAGAAGATGTAGTTATCCATCTTACAAAATCAGTAGGCCCTAATGAGGCTAACATCGTTCCAGTTGTGGTCTTTCTACCGGTAAAATAGGGGATCCAATAACCGCCATCCGTTCCATAAGGAGCGATACCCGAAGGAAAAGAAGTATTTATTGCAAAAACAGCATTTTGGGGTGTATTAGCTTTGATCCATTCCATCGCGGTTATATCGTCGCTCGTAACGAATTGTCGGTAGTTTTCCACCCCCGCTACTCGATAGTGGCTGCTTATGAAACCGAGCAGTAACAGGATTATTAGGAAAAAGTTTTGCAATGAAGGCGCGCCTAATATTTTAAAATGACGAAAACATTCCTCGACGGCGTAGCCGAACAATAATGAGATCGGCAAATAATACATAATATAGATACCGAAGAAATTGCTGAAACTAAGCCAATATAATCCTACATGATATGCATTCCCAATCACCCATAATACTCCCATCCATAATAACATTTCTATTGAGTGGATATTTCGATAGATCAATCCAATGAGTGCGCTGATTGTACCTACTATAACCATCCAGGGTTTTACTCCTAAATCAAGAACTGTCTGATAAGTATAATCAAAGTAAGCATTCCTCTTCAAATATCCCGCACCAGTGCTTGTTTGTTGAATTATCTGAGGGCCGAATGTACGTTGGAGATACACACCCAATGCCGGGATTAGAACCGGCAAGACGAGTAGCAAAGATATTGAGCCAATTGCACCAATCCCTTCCATTAGTTTCAACGTCGTTTTTTCTTTCCATGCGCTATAGAATTCAAAAACAATCGAAATTCCAAGTAATAGAATGTAAAAACCGCCTACACGAAAGTGTAAGAGGAATACTCCAGCGTTCAACCAAGCACTGATTGCAATAAAGGCCCATCGTATAAGCGATTTGGTCTCCTTGTTTCTTCTCCAGGTCCGAATAGTCTCTAAATTAACTAGCCATGCGATCAAGATGACCGCCTGGCTGGAGACTTGAGTAAAGCGCCCCCAATTAAAATACCAGGCAGGCTGAAAGGATAATAATCCGACAAAGACTGTTGCGGCCAGTGCCCCCTTGCGACCAGCCAGACGATCAACAACTAGAAATACCCCTAAGCCACATAACCCGTTCAGAATTTGGGCTGTCCATAATAATGCTGTGTAAGATGGCACATTTGTAAGATTCTGAACTGTGGCAGTAATCGCGTATAAGCCTAAATGGTACATATCTAAGCTGGCCGGCTCAAATGGCTCGAGAGTGTAGGGCAGCCTGCCATCTTGAGCCGTTAGCAATGTCAGAAGGGTGTGATGCAAAGAATCGGTCCAGGCCGGATATGGATATAGATGTGCCATCCAGAGTCTAGTAAATAGTGTAGCGATTATGACTGCAGCAGTAATAACCTCTAATATCTCGAAATGGAATAACTGTTTCCAGTCTTTCCGTAAAAATATTACCATCACTAAAAATAGGACGACAAGAATAGCAATTAGCTTGTTTGGTCCCAAATGTAAGTTTGGTACTAATCTAGCAAAATAATATAAAATTGGATAAAATACAATTCCTACGCCGATCGCGATACACCATCTTTGGAATGGCTCAAAAAACTTCCATATTTTAGTTATTCCCAAGATTGACCAGCCCGGGATCGCGAATAAAATTAAGATGACCAAGGTCAATTTCAGTTCCATCCAGATGCTTCCCATCTAATTTGTTGAGAATATCTTTCGAGAACCATTAGCAAGACATATTGGCTTCTGCCTTGAAATAATCACGTTGATTCAAATATTCTTTTTTCTTTCCAGGCGCAGGCCCGAGTATATCATGACTCTCCCTTCCTCCTCACCCTCATCACCACAATCTTGGTCGGGTGGTTGAACGGCGCAGGGTCGGCGGGCGGCCCGGTTACGCGCGTCTCTGCGAAACCGGTGAAATCCGCCGGTACAGGGATCAGCTCCTCGATCTCCATGTATCCGCCCGCGCACAGTGCTTGCAGTTCGCGCAGATACTCCTCCCCGCTGACATACAGCGCATTGTTGACCGCTACCAGCCAGCCGCCGTCCTCCACCAGCGGCCGCACCTTATTGATCAACCGGATTGGGCTGTGCTCCAGGTCAATGACGCCGCGCGGAGAGGCGGCGAAAAAGGGCGGGTCGAGGAAGACGCAATCGAAGCGTTGCCCGGCGCGGCGCATGCGCCCGGTCGCAGTGAAAAAATCTTCGACCAGGAAGTCACCCCGTTTGATCGGCAGGCCGTTGAGGGCGTACGAGGCGCGCGCCAGGTCCAGGGCGGTGCGCGACCGGTCCAGGTGGACGACCTGGCGGGCGCCGCCGGCCGCTGCGGCTACTCCCAGGCTGCCAGTGTAGGCGAAGGTGTTGAGCGCGGTCTTGCCCCCCAGGTGAGAGAAAGCCCAGGCGCGCAGGCCGCGCGTGTCCAGGAACAGGCCGGCGTCGCGCCAGCGGGTCAGGTCGAGCGCGTACCACACCGCACCCTCGCGTACCTTACGATCAGGCGGCGTATCCAGGAGCAGCGTCCCGCGGCGGGCAGCCGCATCCTCGGCCGCGCGCGACTTCAGCACCGCCGCCGCGATCCACGGCAGCCGTTGCATGTAGAATTCCACGATCGAACGGGCTGCCGCCTGGCCAATGGGCGGACTGGCGTAATCGTGGATCAGCAGGGTGCGCGCATACAGGTCGATGGCCAACTCAGGCGCGCCCTCGTAGAAGCCGTTGAACAGCCGCAGGGCACCTTCATGAGAGGGATCGAGCAGGCTGGCGCGGGTGTGCAAAGCGATTTCCAAACGGCTGAAGAGACTCTCGCGCGACGTCGCCACCGCCAATTCCACCGGGGTCGCATTCTAAGGCGCATAAAGACCATCACGCCCCATGTACGCTGACCCAGATCAAGCTGCGGCCAGTTTGCCGCGGATGAAGCGCACCGCCTTAGCCGCTTCTTCGTCCAGATCAACGCCAACGCTGAGATCACGCCACACCCGGATATCCCGCGCCACCGGTCCGCCGGGACGCAGAAACGGCTCCATCACGATCCAGCCCTGGTAATCGATCCTCTTCAACGCCGAAACCAGCTCATCCCACGGGATGTGCCCATAGCCTGGCGGCCGCCGGTTGTTTTCCCCGATGTGCAGGTGACCGAGGTGCTCGCCGGCCGTCTCGATGGCCGCGCTGAACGTGTCTTCCTCGATGTTCATGTGGTAGGTGTCCAGGTGGATTTTGACGTTCGGGCTGCCCACCGCTTTGACGTATTCGACCGCCTCCGCCGCCGTATTAAACAGGTACTGCTCGAAGCGGTTGACCACCTCCAGGTTGTAGACCACGTTATTGTCCTCGGCCACCCTGGATGCTTCTTTCACGCTGGCGATGCTGCGCTCCAGGTAGGGCGCGCGATCATCGGCATCCTCCGGCATCAGCGTCGGCCAGCAGCCGTACAAGATGCCCGAGAGTCTGCCGCCGCCCATCTCGCCCACTGCACGGGTCATCTTCTCCAGAAAGCGCAGGCCTTCCTTGCGCACTGAGGCATCCGGCGAGGCCACGTCGTACTTCGCCGGCAGTCCGTAGCAGTAGGACAGGCTGATACCGCGCGCATCCGCATGGTCTTTGAGCGCCTTGCGCTCCGCCGGACTCATCTCGGCCAGGATGCCTCCGTTGACCTCCAGCACGTCGAAGCCCAGGTTGGCCGCCTTATCCACCAGCGGTTTGAAGTCTACGTTCCAATCTTGAGTCCAGTAGGCGTAGAAGATGCCGATTTTATTCATGCGTGCTTATCTCCTTTTCCATCAGTACTTGAGGATGTTTAGGCAGGCTAATCCGCCATGAGACGAGGATATCTCCATGCGTCCGACCGCCGGCGGCATCGTGCGGTCAAGACGCCATGCCTTACCCTGGCGATAGCGGATTGCGTCAGCATGATGTGTTGCAGGTTCTCAGTATTTGAAAAACGTCCGTTGATCCATCGGCGGCTATGAATTTGATTTTACTCGAGAATCGGATTGTATGGTTTGGAAAAGCTGCTCGTTGTTCAAACCCGTCCTTATCAGCGGTTATAATTTAGTCCTTCCAGGATCGACGCTTTGCTGATACAGACTGGAATCGATCCTCCTGTTTGACCCATTTTCGATGCCGCTATGATTCTCTGCGTCTGCCCAAACCCCGATGTAGAGCACAATTGGAGCGTGCCCGGATTTCACGCCGAGGGCGTTTTCCGCGTGCAGGAAGAACTCCTCCTGCCCAGCGGCAAAGGCGTGAACGTGGCACGCGCCATCCATACCCTTGGCGGCCAGGCGTTGTGCTTCGGCTTCCTGGCCGGCCACACCGGTCGGCTGGTCGCTGCGCTGGCGGCCGCCCACGGCTTGGATTGTCGCTGGACCTGGGTCGCAGGCGAGACGCGCATAGCCGTGGCCGTGCTCGATCCACAGGTTGCCGAACGGGATGCCACATTGATCAGCGAGTCCGGCCCGCAGATCACGCCAGGGGATTGGGAGCGCCTGTCCGCCGATCTCCTCTCCGCCGCTCAGCCGGGCGACCTGGTATGCTTCAGCGGCAGCTTCCCACCCGCCACCCCCTACGAACGCGTCGAAGAGACCATGCGCACACTGCATAACTTGGGCTGTTCGGTTTGGGTGGACAGCAGCGGTGCCGGACTGCAGGCCGCTCTGCAGGCAGGCGCCGCGGGCGTGAAGGTCAATCGCGAAGAGATCGAGACCATCCTGGGCAGCCACGTTTGCGACGTTGCCTCGGCCCGCCGCGCCGGTGAGGCGGTGCGCGCCATGGGCGTGGGAACTGCCCTGGTCACCCTGGGTGAGGCCGGCGCCGTGCTGGTCGCCGATCAGGGCGCCTGGGTAGCCATCCCACCGGCTGTGCCGCGCGTCAGCACGGTGGGCAGCGGCGACGCCTTTCTGGCCGGCCTGCTCTACGGCCTGGACGAGGGCCTGTCGTTGCCCGAGGCGTTGCGCTGCGCCACGGCTGCCGGCGCCGCCAACGTACGCATGCCGGGCGGCGGACGCTTCCGTCTGGAAGATTACCGCGCCGCCTTATCCGGCGTCAGGGTCGAGGAGCTGACCGGATAAGCTACTGATCATACTTCGAGGGCGGCCGTCTGCTGGCCGCGGCTTCGGCATGGTCGGCATGCGGTCTTCCTGGTGGTGCGCGCCGTCGCCGCGGCGACGGTCACTCCCCAGCGCAGTGCATCGAACCGCTTTCCACCCCAAAGGTCTGGTTGAGTACCTCGTGGTTCATCTTCATCGCCACCGGTTTCCTTCCAACGAATTACGGCAGCAGCTTCTGCGCGAGGATGCACCAGGCGTTCCAGTCGATCCGCTCCAGCGCATCGATGGCGGCGAACAGGTCTTTGCCTGCCACCAGGATGCC
>Ga0078972_1011159_pt1 | contig 16268 bp, 22 predicted proteins | sample YelNatPaOPGAMG01_FD_67568 | JGI IMG/M metagenome (GOLD analysis project Ga0078972, IMG submission 67568) | Hot spring thermophilic microbial communities from Obsidian Pool, Yellowstone National Park, USA - OP-RAMG-01 (SPADES assembly) (version 2) | ecosystem: Environmental > Aquatic > Thermal...
CCTTCTATCACCACGCGCATAGTCTTCAACTGTCCTTTCGCAAGCTTATCCACAAAACGGTACTCGATGCGTTCGGTGTCATGGCTAAGTATGGGGTACAGCATGCGGAACGCTTCATACTCCGGCGCTTCAAGGAAAACAAGCGTTTTACCCGCGAGTTTGATCAGCGTGTATGTTTTCTTCATTTCCTCAACGTACTCTTTCAACTGCTTCTTGTAGAGGCGCTTCGCTTCCTCGTGTTCTTCAACATTTGCGTAGTCGGTTCTCCGCGGCTTCTCAGGCGGCTCCAGCGTGTCAGCCGGCTTGCCGTCCTCGGTTAGCAGTATGCCGCAGTCGTGGATGAGTGCTTTCGGCGACAAGCCGCCGAGCAGCATAAGTGACTCGGCGGGGAAATACTTAAGCGTCTGCACAGTGTTGTAGCTTTTGCCTATGCCGCTTTCGCCCTTCTGGAAGAGGTTTATCGGCTCATGCAGAAACGCGCTTAAACCTGTGAAGAACACGCTGAGCTTCACCGCCCTGTCATGCTTTATACGCTGGTCTAATTCTGCTAAAACATAGGCAAGTAACTGCGGGTCAGTTGCAAACCGGTGTGTTTCCTCGTTTAACCCGCAGACTTCAAGCAGCCACTCTTTCCGTGTAGCCGCGGCGGTGTTGTCGGTGCTCAATCTGTTCCTTCCTCCTCGCTGCAGTCCTTACTTGAGTGTTATTTCGAAGCGGCTTTCCTTACCAGCGCTAATGTACTGCCCACCCTGGTCACGCACAATTCTAGCGACTTTCGCAAAGTCTTCGCTGCCGAGAAACTTCCGTGGAGTAACAACCGCCTTGCCATCACGCATGTCAAACGATAAGTAACTGGCTAATTCACCGAACATCTGCTTTAACTGTTCAAGCTGAACGTCTTGTTGAGCAGGCTTCTGCTGCGCTTGTTCTGCTACACCTACGAGTTTAGCGATCTGCTGCTTCATTTTCGCCACAGCCGCTTCAAACTCGGTGAGCATGTCGGCGAAGTCTCCAAGAAAAACTGCAAATTCTTCATCTTTCACGTTTTCACCTCCTCTACCTCCTGGTTTAGTTGAGTCCGCGGGGTTCGTGTTTTAGCTTTCTCGTCTATGTTCTTTAGTTGCGTTGCCAAACTGTTTAGGCGCCGCTTGAACTCCTGGATTTCAGAGTTGAAGCTGACGTCTAGGGGCGCCGCCTCCACCGGCGCGTATTCTTTTAAGTTGACAAATTCGCAGTGGCGGCTGCCACACCTGCAACTTAAGCGTTTGCTGCCGCTGTCCCATATAAGGTGTTCACCGCACACAGCACACGCAAAACTTGAACGGTACCGCGTCATTGCCAAAACCTCTAAATAAAAAGTCCTGTTCTAGTTGTGCCGCTGCCGCTCGTGTATTTTTCTCGAAGGGGCAAACCTGCTTTGAGGATTTCTTTTAGAATTTCGTCCTTCGGTGCGCCACTGCACTTGTTGAGCTTTTCTAAGATGGCGTCCTGTTGCTGTTTTGTTAGTTCTTTCCAGTCGACCATGTACACTTTTTCGGTGCCACTTACGCCCTTGAGTCTGGCGGGTATCTCGATGATGCTTTTGACTGGGACAACTCCGTCGGGGAAGATGTCTCCCCAATGCTTTTTGCCTTCGCTGTTTAGATCAGCCCAAACATCATGGCGCGTCATCAATATCCTTCCTTTGCCACTGTGAGCTGGTCGGCTATACGTTCAAGCTGCCGCAAAATCTCAAGCTGTAACCCAAGCTCAAGCCGTTTTATAAAAAAAGTTTGTTCCTCGCCTGGCAACGCGTTGTCTACCGCGCTGATTTGTTTAGCGAGATATTCTATCGTTTTTTGTCTTGGCTGTTCCTTCATTTTTTCTCCGCCTCCTCTGTTTTTGCTCGGCTAAGGCCGGCGGTTAAAATTGTGTATCTAGTGGCGAAGTCAACTGCGCCACTGTATGTTAACCCTTTTAGTTCTGGGTATGCTTTTTTTAGGTCCTCGACAAGTTGTTTGTCGAGGAAAAGGTGTATTTTTTTTGATTCCGGGTTTGTTTTTCTCATAAATATCACTGAAAAACATTACTTGTTATTCGTGTATTTTAACCTTTTTATCTACATTTTTAAAAAAACTACTCTAAATTTTTAGACTAAAACTTAAATATTACAACACACTCTATTAGGTTACAGTGGTAAAGTTGAGCAAAAATGAGAACATAACCATAAAAATAAGCGCTCCACTCATAACGGAGCTGCGCAAACTAGACCCAAAACTGAAACTTGTCCCGGCAACATACATTGTTGACATGTTGCTTCGGGATAAAAAAGAACAGTTAGAAAAGGAGAGTAAAACATAATGGAAGATTTAAAAAACACAGAAGAAATAAAACTTATTTTTACCGCTAATAAAATTAGAGTTTCAAAAAATGTTAACCTTGGACTTTTTGGGGAAATTGAAACTTTTAAAGATTTAGACTATGAAGCATTCCCGCAAAACGTCGGTTTATATGTAACTAAGATTGTTCCAAAAATAAAAGTTTCCAATGAACAAAAAATCGTTGAAACAATAGAATTATACATCAAAGGCTTTAACACAAACATAGATTCCTCAACTGCCACAACAAAAGCAACATATAGAATTAATTTTTCAAAATTATCTTTTGTAGGAAACTTTGTTAGCCCACTCGTTAAAAAAAACTATCAAGTTTACATGAGCGAGAACACATATTACATCAAACGAGAAGGGCATACTTACAGCATGCTGATTGAAGACTTCGATAAATGTTACAAGTGGCTAATTCAACAGCCTTTACCAGTTAGCTACATGAAACTTCAAGAAAGCGCTGTAAAAGAAGGCTTAGTAAAGTCAAAAGCTGCTTTCTGGGTTTTTTTTGTTATCGCTTTAGCTAAAGGCAGTATAGAAATCACTAGAAATAATAAAATGTCAATAGTAAAATTAAAACAAAAAGGGAGTCAAAAAGAAGGGAATTTACAGGTGAAGACTATGCATCTTACTTGAATATGTTGACAAATACTGTTGTTTTGCTTAAAAAAAGAAAAAGGGATTTTATGGGATTATTGTACAGCTTGTGCCATCTTCTCGGCTACTTCTGCGACGTCTCTGTATTCTTCAGTTTTATCTTGGAGTGTGCCGGCAACTTTTTGCAGAAATGGGATTAGCCTCCCGCTTTTTACCAGCGCTTTTAGAACTTCACGAGGCGCATGTTCAAACGTCGTTATTAAACGGGAGTTACTATATGTGCCTTCTTCATCAACGTATCCTAAATAGTGGTCTATTACGGCAAGGTAATACCTTATTTCCGGCGCTGTTTCATTTTCTGCTTCCTTCAAGAAGGGCTGATCATCAACGACATCTACGCTGACTTGGATTTTTGGTTTAAATTTATCGCAGGCGTCTTTGACTCCTGGTTTCTCATGATATTCCGCCCATTTGTTGCATCTTTGACAAAACTCCGGACTGCCGAAAACATTTGCTATTTTGACAAGACTTTTACGTAATTTATCGCTATATTTACTTAATGTTTGTTCTCGCTCTTGAACGTAGCCGAGAATTTTGTTTAAATCTTGGACTTCCGCCATCTAAATTCCTCCATTCTTCGCTTCCGCACATTTTTTTACGGATTTGTCAACCTGCTTCCGCAGGCATGTTTAACTATTTACTTACCGGCTATTTAAATATTTATAATATACTACAAACATGCTCAGTTATTATTTCCAACACTTTTTGAACGCATCCGTCGGCAACTCGGTTTTCTGAAACTTCAAGAAAGTTGAAAAAACGCTGAAGGAGAGTGAAGCGCAATGAATAGTGCAATAAAAACAAAAAATTTTAAATACACACTCTCCACATATACAATTTAGAGGATAAAGTTGGTTGGCCCACTAAAGAGCCGGCGAGGCAAATACGTGTACCACCGTGGACACGGCCGCTACTCTGTGTATAAAGCGTCCCGTGACAGAAAACGAAAAAGTACACGTCGTTTGCATAAATGGAGCCCTGCGAAACGTAGAAAGTACAAGCATACCAGCGATTAATTGTTTTTTTAAAAGTCTCTGTTCTATGCTTACTGTATTATGTAGAGGCAAAAATTTTTTTCTGTGTAGACACTAAAACTTTTTGGAGATGACTCTGAAGCTGAAAAAAGCGTGAAACAAAAAAATAAGCTTTTAGGAAGTCAAATTGGCGTTTCTTGTTGATATTTGGACGTAATTTTCGGTTATTCAAACCTGCTCTTCTTCTTCTTCCACTCCACAGGCTTAATTTGCTTATGCCGCTGCTTCCATTTTTCACTAACCGTTTTTTGCCGCGCAACTTGGCTGTACGCGTAGGAACCAGCAATCACGATGACAATAACAGCTAAGCCGATGTTGACAAGAGGCACAGCTTCAGGAGGCACAACAACAGGTGGAAGACGCTGCGGAGAAGGCAGCGAAGGAAAAGAACCTTCACCTGAAGTTGATCCTTCACTTGAAGTTGAACCTTCACCTGGAGTTGGCGAAACGCCATGCCAATAAAGTGTGATTACCACAGAACTTGAATGTTGAGTTTTAACTTTAACTTCCATGTTAGCCTCGTTTAAATACACAGCCGGCGGATTTGCCAGTTGCCAATCTGTTTGGCTCCGCAAATATTTTTCGTTGCTAATTGTTTCAGCGCCAACCGCCACCGCCGCTGGGTAACTGTTTGGGTAATAAACAGTTAAGCTACTCACGGTTCCTGACGGAGCAGACAGGACGATTTCAGCTTTATCCTGCTTGTTGACGTAGTTTACTGTGCAGTTAGCGTTCTGCACGGATAAACCGAAGCTTGAAAGAGGCGAATCGTCTCCTGCGATTAGGAAATTGGTAAACTTCACTGACGTGGCGTTCCCAGTGTCAAATTGAAACGAGTTTAGGTACGCCCAGTCATTGAAGTTTATGATTGTGTTGTAGGCTGGAAGGCGAAACGCTACCTGCGGACTCCACTTCCAATTGTATGACGCCGCGCCAAGGCTAAGTTGCGTGGTGAAAAGAAAAAAGGTAAGAAACAAAGCTGTTAACGCTGCTTTCCCAGGCCGGCACACTCACCTTGCCTCCTTACGGCTTGTACTCAGCGTACCAATCGAACGTGTATGTTCCGCTTGTGCTAACTGTTATTGTGAAGGTTGTGCTGTTTCTAGCCGTGACTGCGTACGCGCCGTATCCTATGCTTCTCGGGGTCACCGTGACTATTGTCGGGGTTCCAGCTAAGCCATGTGTTACATCTACGCTTGTGCCGGCTGTTATCGTTGCGGAACCGCGTTTTTCAGTGGTAAAACCAATATTCTCTGAAACTATGTTTCCGCTGGAAATAGACATGTTTCCAATTAAATTCCCAGCGACGTTGTTTCCAACAAAAATGTTGGAGGAAGACCCGCCGACCGCGGTTATACCATAAGTCTGAGTTTTGGTAGCTTGGTCATCGTAACAAACATTTCCAGAAACAACAGTGTTTGTTGCGACATCAACTCGTATTCCGTCTCCACGTGTGCTGTCAAGTTGCCCATTGTTTACGCATACGTTGCCAATACATTCAGAGTAATCAACGTACTCAAGAACGATACCATACCGCCCCGACTTGTATACTATGTTGTCGTTGACTCTAATTTTTTTGTTATGTAAACTAGAGGTGCCTTTGATGTAAATGCCTATTTCTCCACCCGTCATTTTTCCGCATTCGCCCACCAAGTTTTTTTGGACGACAATAAAATACGAGTTCTCATGAATATATATCGCATGCCCATCCATTTGTGATATTATGTTCCCAAAAATTACTATATTATAACTGTTTGCTGTTATAGAAATTCCATTAAAACTTGCCTCATGCCCCGTCCACCCTGAAAAAGTGCTTCTGTAAATTCTGTTGTCCCGAATTGTAATGTTGTACCCGCCAAAGTCCATTGCGTTGTCGGTTGGGCTTGTAATCATGTTGTCATGTATGTTAAAATCACTACAGCTTCTCCCCGCAAAAACATTGTTCGCGCCATCGCCTACGCATCCGCTTATTTCAACGTTTTTGCAGCTTAAAAAGTCAAAGGCGATTCGCCAAGCTGCAGTATTATTGTCGCTAGTTATGTAGCAATCCACTATTTTTATGTCGGTTGCTCCATACCCGTATATAGCTCTGTTTGTTCCTTGAACTTCAGGGTCGTGCCCTGACTTGAACAAAAGGTTTTGGAAAATTATGTGATCCGCAGTGGTGTAAAATACTATTATATCTGCCGAAGAGTAAATTACAGTCGATCTTCCTTCACCAAAAAGTGTTATATCAGTTTTATTAACGTTTATTTGACTATTAATTGTGTATGTTCCCGCTTTTATGAATATTTTTCCTCCATTTGTTAAAGCGTTTATCGCCGACTGTATCACCGTGCTAGCGTCAGCTCCGCTGTAACCAATCGCCCCGGTTGCTCCGTTGCGTGCATAAACCGTTGACCCGTCAGTAAAAATAATGTAGCTAGCAACTTCTTGAAAACTAGAAGGCTCAATAGTTGTGGTTCCCGTCTGCGCTGAAACAACGCCACCGAAATAGCCGGCGCCAAAGACGCAGATCGCAATAATGCTTAAAACCACAACTTGCTTTAAACGTTTATTTTTTCTGGTAAAACCGAGCATTCACCTTGTTCTCCTTCCACGGTTAACAATTATAATAGTAACTAATCCTAAAATAATAAGCATTACGCCTATAACATTCAGTCCAAGCGTTGCTGCTTTAGGAGTTGGCGCCGAGGTTGACGCGGGGGAAGACTCTCCCGGCGGCGTTGACGTTGACGCCGCTTCATAATACACTGTCACTTTAACGTACCAGTATAAGTCGTCTTCTTTTACGACTTCCCACACCCTGTCATACGTGTACCTTAACGTAAACGTCTTCTCACCGTTCTCCAGCGGCTCAACCGCCCTGCTCTCCAAATTTTCAAGCATCACCGGCAGCCCCGTGACAGTGCAAAACGAGGGGTCTGCGCTGTAGGTTTCGTGACCAAAAAAAGTTGTGTTGTTCCACTTCGTTTTCTCTTTCGCAATCCTATAGTAGCTTACAACCGAAGACATTTCCAGAGGCAGAACCCCAGAAGCCAATAGAACCCCTGCAATGATGAAAACAGACGCGGCGACCGTTGAAGCCTTCAACTTTTACGTATCCCCCTTGTGGCTAAGCTTGAAACCACCCAAGCCACGACGAGCACAATAAAGTAGCCCAGGAAAGTCTCAGTGAAGCCGACGTTGACGCCTCGGCTTTGCAGCCAACTGTTCCAGAACTGCTGACCGAAAAGCTGCCAGAAAGCCAGGGCTAACGCGGTGAAAGCAACTTTAACTATTGTCTTTAACGTTTACTATACTCCTCCATGTTAACTGCTGCTTAACGAGAAGGTTACGCCTAAACTTGTAAACGAGTAGTCAGACTGATACTTGAACTGCCAGGTTATGGAACCGCTTGCAGCGGTCTGCGAAGCTTGGCTGCCGTCGGCGAAGGTTATCGTGACTTTTACGTTTGAGAAGTAGTTGACGAGAGCGTATGTGTCAGTTGTTTTCCAGCTTGGACACAGAGACTGTAAACCTGAACCTGTTATGGTTGAACTTGCAATCACTGATGGAGAACCAGACGAAAGCGTTGGCAACGGGGTCACTGGGCTTAACGCTATTGTTCCGCTGTCATACACGGTTGAGCCTGTGGTTAAATCTTTAATTTGAACGCCGAGGCTTCCAGACACAGTGTAGCTTTGCACTGTGCCCGTGAATGTTGGAATAATGTTGAGGTTTGTGTTTATGGTGGAAACGGTTTTTCCACTACTCGGGTCAACAATCGATTGCCCCGCAACCTGCATTCTCGAATCGAAAGTTTTACTTGAACCGTCACTGTACGTCACAGTAACTGTCGCGTACGAGGAAGCCGCCGTGGCTGCTGAAGGAACCTGCGGTTTCCACACTGGAACACCATAATACATAATAGCGAAGAATAATACAAATGCTACCACAACAGCCAGAAACGTCTGAACATTTTTATCCATCCGTTTTCACCCCCACATGTTTCAGTTGCAAAGACTGAACCCTTAATGGCACACACGCCAATTTCAACTTTACCCAGCTCATTCTTTCAGGTGCCTCCTGAAAAAGAACACCGCCGCAAACAACGCTGCCGCCGCGACAGCGGCGAAAACAAGCGGCGCCTCCACGTCGCCCTGCTCCGTGTACAACCTGTAAATCACGCTTGGGTCAGGCGCAAAAATGTAGAACAACGTCATACACAGCAAGCCTATAACAAGGAAAGTTTCACGTTTCCTCCAGCCCTTCAACAGTAGCCAAAACGCAAATACAAGCAGCACCGGAAACAACGTGACAAACAAGGTAAAAGCTATATCACTCATCCACATCACACCTCAACTTTACAAGTTTAAGACTATGCCCCTCCGGGCAGATTAGAAGCCACCTAGCTAAAATGGCGCGGCCGTTCTTGCAGACTGGGCAAACGACATACGTCATTCCTTTCGCCTCCTAAAAATGGAGCCTAAAGCTGAAAGAAACTCTGGAGCAAAAATCGCCAAGACCACTATCACTATTAATATTACAAATAAGGCGAAGACTCCTGTCCACAATAGCGTCCACGGACTTGTGAAGAAACCTCCAACAGCGCCGAGGAACTTGTCCCAAACGCTTTGTTCACCCATAATCACGCTTGAACTGTTCTCAAAAACATAGTTTTGCTTCTCCGCTTCCTGCCGCGTCCACGCGTAGAGCCATTCGCCGTAAACCGCGTACAACACGCGGATACGAAGGTAGCTTGTTGGGTAAAACTCTTTATGCCAGTAGCCGAATGGGAAAAACGGGCTGTACCCTTCCATCCTCATGGCACCGTAGTTCATAAGCGTCACCGGAAAATAAACGGTTTCTGCAAACCTCGGATCCGGCAAACCTGGAATCTGCGCCGCCAACATCCGCCCCAACGTCTCGTTGTTCCTAATTATATCCTCTGCGAAGGTACGCGTGTAAATGTAGCCGGGCTGAGTGTAAAGCGTCACTTCGCTGCCGCCGTAGCTAGGCATAACCTGCAAATGCCCCTGCAACTCGCTTTCCTCCTGGCTACTTAACGTTGCTGGATCATACCACTTGTTCGTGGCGCTATCGTAGCTTTTCACCTGCCACGGCTGCCAAGCGCCAACCCAAGCCCAAATTGGGAACGCACCGCGGAAATTATAGCTTGAAATCGACGCGCCCGAAGGCATCGACGCGTTTAAAAGCGCATACTGATCTGAGCTGAAAGCGTTAATCCATTCAACCGTGTCTAACACAAACCACAAATCGAAACTCTGAAAGTCACACCCATCATTATCCTGCCCTGGGCGCACGCTAAGCTCCACTATGAAGTCAACCGGAACAACGTACGCCTCGTAATGTTTCCACGAGAGTGAATTTCCACTCTGAGCAGGCTGCGTGTTGTAACTGTACCAGTCTATTTCCGTTGGGTTTCTTCCCACAGGGTCGCCTTTTATGTTCACTTCCTGCATGGACGGTTTACTAATACGCACTTGCAGGTTTACGGCTTTAAGCACTGTTCCACTTGCGCGGTCAACAACAGCCGCTTGTATAACGGGCGTTTTAGGGTCTGGTCGAACCCACTGGTAGCCTATGCGTCTATCAAGATTCACGCCTACACCGCTGGTTCCGCTGTAGTCCGTGTAAGCTATCCAACTGTTCGGCGCAGCCTGACCGATGACGCTTGGAACCCCAACATTATTTGTTAAAAACCTTTTAGCTGTTACACCACCAGCGCTGCTAAAGCTTACTCCGCCGTTAGCCACTGCAGAATACAAGCTGCAGTCAACGCCTTCAGGTCCTGGAACAATGTTCAACTTGAACATCCCACTGTTATAAAAGTATAGAAGCATCAAAGCTATAGCTAAAACAGCTATTAGCTTCTTGTTTTTTTCAATAAAACCTTCAATATCCACCATGTTTTTTACCTCAGTAAAACTGCAATTACATTATTAAATATATGCGCAAGCATGCTTGGCGAAATTCTCCCGCTGCGGTAGTCAGCCCAAGCCAACGATAAGCCTCCAACCAGCACATACACTAGGCTTGAAGCGATTGTTCCATACACAGCGAAGTGGTAAACCATAAAGATGGCTGCGCTGGAAAATATGGCGACTGTTGGGTTTACAAGAGTAAACAGAAAGTTCAGGATTGCCCCGCGGAAAAACTGTTCTTCGCTTATAGCTATAAGCGCGCCGTACAACATTGCGTCTACACCTGTCAACTCCATTTTTGGTAAACGTGTAACTGCAGGAGCCATGAAGCTAGCTAAAGCTATTCCTGCCAAAGCGACCAGCGTGTAGAACCCTATGTTACCAGCCGACTCCGCCAAGTGGTTTACAACTTCCACGCGGCGTTGAAGGTAAAACTGCAAAACCAAACCGGTGATAAGTAGAACCGCTGGGAAAAGCACCGTTACAGTTGTCTCAAAAGTCGCCAAGTAAATAATTAGCATAACAGCTAAGATTGTGAGAACCTGCGAAAGTCCGTCGTGATTTACTGTTGGCACCTCTATTTTTTCTCCTACACTCTTTTACAATAAACTAAGAAAAAGGGGAAGAAAAAGTCTTCGTAAGTGAAGGCTACGCTGTTTGCAGCGTTAACGGGGTGACTGACACCATGACATCCATGTTCATCGCCGCGTACTGGCTGAAGCTTACTGCTAAGCCGCCTACACCGGAACCTGCAAGCGTATGCGAACCGTCGTTAGCGTTCACAGACAAGCTGATTTGAACGGCAACCTGGAAGTAGTAGTCGCCGCTTCCGCTGGTTTGCGCTATAGCCTGCTCGATCTGCGCGTTTGTTAAAGACGTTGACAGAACGGTTTTGGTTTCGCCATTACCCCAGCTTCCGCCTGACGGAGTGAATGTTCCTGTGCTGCTGGTGATTGGAGTTGACTGCCCACTTCTATATATTTCCATGCGCTGCGCAATCTGCGCGGTGTAACCCGTCACTATGCGTCCGCCTGTGTCAAGCCTAACTTTCAAGTTGACGTCTACGCTGGATATTTCTTTTTTGCCAACGTAAAGCGACAGCGGCATAACGCTTAGTTTTCCCGTGTAAATGTTTGTTGTTTCAAACGTCTGCGTTGTTCCATCTTTAAACTTCACAGCAAAAGATATCGTCGCCGCCCCGGCTGCGCCTTTCGCTGAGTTTTCGAACATGCCGCTAGACCAAGCGTAGGCGGCGATGAGCAACAGAAGTAGCACTATGCCTGCGAGTTGTATCGTCTTCATCAGCGTTGCCCCCTTTGTTAGTTGGCGGCTTTATGCAGCCACTTTTTCCAGACGTAGTAGATTATAGCAATTGGCAATATGTAAATTGCCAATGTTCCAACGATCCCAAAGGTCGCCAAGCCTAATGCGGTTGCTATCCAATCGCTCACCATGAAGCCTACGTATATTAGTATAGCGAACAGCACAAATTCTTTTAGGTTAAGCTCCAATATCGCGAGCCTCCTAAGCTGCGAGGGTGAGGCTGAACGTTGCAAGCGTCGCTGCGTCTGGTCCGCCTATGCCGTTTGCTGCGAAGTAGCTCTGGTCAAAGTAGTCCTGCAGTGCAAACGCGAAATCCTGCGTTGAGCCAGCGGTTAAGCTGCCTTTGCCGAATGTTACTGTGACGCTTGTAACGCCTGGTTTAACGTATGTGTTGCCGACAAGTTGCCTTGTTAAGCCGTCGTCGCTGACTGGTGAAATGTAGTATGTGTTTGTTCCACGCGCCACGCTTGACCCTGCACCCTGCACTGTCACGCTGCTTCCGTTTGTGCTGGAGAGTAATACAGCGTTTAAGTTGACGCGGTTAACAGGGTCGCTGCTGCTTACGTAGCCGCTGTTGTCTTCAGTGTTGTAAACCGTCAACGTTACGCTGGATGTTGAAGCGTCCAGGCTTGTAAAGTTCAATGTGCCGCCTGAGCTGTAGCTGTTTCCGAATTGGTCTGTCACCTTGATAGTGTACGTGCCGAGGCCCACGGTTTGCAGCGAAACAAAATTTGACGTTAAGCTTTCTGCGTCTGCCGGCGTCATCTGTGGAACAGTCACCGAGAACCATCTGGTTACGTAGCCAGATTTGGAAACTTTTACGTTGATTACGCTGCCGCTTTGGTATGGCAACGCTGAAGTGGCGGTGCCGTCTGCGCCTGTGGTAAGTGACTCTTTCAGAACATTGTCGGTGCCATAAATGTAGACGTTTGCTGAAGCTATGGCTGAACCTGCAAGCGGATCGTTAAGCGCGAACTTCAAGGGCTTCGTGACTGAAACAAGTCCATTGCTTGATGTAGGTTGCTGTCCTTGTGGCTGTATTTGCATGTTGAAGTTTAGGTAGCCGAAGTACCACATGAGTAAAATGATTGCTGCTATTGCTGCAATATGCCAACCTTTTACTTTAATAGCCGTCTCTTTAACCTCCTATAGTTTACTTGTAGTAGTTTTGTTGTGTGTTAAATAGTTTATTTATATTTTTCCTGAAAAATATATATTTTTGGAAAATTATTTATATTTGTTTAAACAACTAATTAGTCATGTATAGGCTGAAAGAGTTGACTAAAAAAGAGTACTCCCTTCTAATCAGCCGGGAAGGGGGAAGCATAGTTTTCGAAGCCAGCAACAGCGTTTACCTGCTTGTGCCTAAAGTAATACGTGAAAAACTGGAACGCAACTTCAACATTGACTTGCGACGTAAACGTGGAGAAATGATGGTTAAATGCGACTTGATGCTGGAGCCAGAGGGAACAGTTAACCTTGTTTATAGCTTCTGGAGGAAAGATAAAGGAGGTGCGGCGGATTCAAGTTCCAGTTGAACTTTTTATACTGCTACTTGTAGCCTTCGCCGTTTTCGCGTTTACGATGCTGTGGCTTACACGCCGAAGACGCGTACACCAGGAAAAACCAGACTCTTCTTTCACCTCATCTGTTCCAGTCACCATCATACAAGATGAAGAGCCTAAGAGAACAAAACAAACAAAACATGAAACGTTAGACATGTTATTAACTGAAGCTGTGAAGCAAAACATCCAGCGGTTAGATATTACGCCACAGATAACGCTTACCAATAAAGGCGAGTACAAGATTCTCGGCAAAACGTGGAGCGGCGAAGTGAGCATAACTATTAAGCCGAAAGAGCAAAAAACTGAAGAGAAAACCGTGGAGAAAATTGAAAAAGAAAAGGAGGAACCGCTGTTTTAATGGAGACTGAAGAGTACTTCGAGAACGGATTAGTAATAGGCTTAATGATTCTAGGCATGGTTGTGCTACAGTTATGCGCCACCTACATTCCGCCTCCATTAGGCAGCTACGTCGGCATGACCCTTTACATCATTCTAAGCGTAGGCGGAATCTTCTTTGTGAATGTGGCAGCACAGTTAGCCGCGTCAGCATACTTATACATGAAAATCATTATTCGCCCTGACGTTAAAGAACTCAATGTTTTCGTGGAAAAAGACATGAGCTTCGACAGACCGCTTGGAAACGGCTATTACGAGGCGCATTTTAAAATCGTGAATCCGGTGAAATACAAGGACTACGGCAAAATAAAAGAACTAATCATACTTCACAAGGGAAAACTTAGCGACCACGTTTACACACGCCCAGGAACGGCGGTTTGGCGAGGTATCTTCGTTAAGCACAACGCGGTTGAAGTGTTAGAAGTCACTCAAGCGCAGACCGCGACAACCACAATCGATCATGGCGCGCCTATTCCAATTTTTCAGTTGCTCATGGGAAGCAAAGACATAGCGTTACCGGCGGCGGCTGCTCCAGCAGGCGCGGGCGAAGCTGAGCTTGCAGTGTTAAAAACGAAGTTAAGCGAGATGGAGATGGAGAACGCTAAGCTCCGCAGAGACGCTATTGAACACCAGCAGCGTGCGCTTGCGCTGGAAGAGATAACCACGCAGAAAACTGCTGAAACCGCTGGGCTACTTGAAGCGAAAGTTGGCATAAAAGAACACGCGTATGAAACTTTCCTCGGTTTGCTTAACGCTTTCGGGCGGTTCGACAAAGCTGTGGAGGCGCTTGGCGGGCGCAGGTGGCGTTTCACCTTCACGAAATGGGTTGCGTTGACGATTATAGCTGTAGTGTTGATCGTTTACTTGTGGGCTAACCCTGAGGCTGCCGCGGCGATACAGTTGTGGTTTATGAACCCGTGGAACTTCATGCTTGTCGTAATTGCTTTAGCCACCATTTTAGCCATCATATTATATAGTGTTAAGAGGAAGAAAGGAGGTTGAAAAGTATTGCTATGAATGATTTGTTACAGATAATCATTCTCGGGATGAGCACAGGTTTCGGCAGCGCAATTGGGACAGAGCTTGGAAAAGCACTCGTCAAAAAGGTGATAAAACAAAATGTGGGATGAATTGAAGAATTTTCTCGGCTTAAAAAAAACTGACACTGCCAGGCAGGATGCGCTTGCGAAAATGGGTATTTTCATCGTTAAAGACGAGCGTGTGGAGCAGCGCGTCAGGGAACTGGCTGACTTTTACGTTTACCGCGACGCCGTTGTCGCTTTGAAGGAGAAAGCGGAAGCAGGGTTTATAACGCCTGAAGAGTGCCTTTCAAACCTCATAGTTAACGTTAACATGCTTAACAAGCAGATTGACCGCATCGCTACGCCGTACTGGCGCGCTTTAAGCGACCACAATGCCGGTGTGGTGATGCGTGCTTGGAGCGAAATTGTCGGCTACTTTTTTGACGTGAGTTACACGCTGCAAAACTGGTTTAGGCGCCTGCAAATAGCGGAGAACCAGGCGCGAAACGGCAACGGAGAAACGCAGCTTTCCATGCTTCTGCCAATTCGCCCGCGGCTGCCAAAGAACGTGTTGATAAGCGCTTTTCTCACGATGGTGATACGCGAGTACTTGCCACGCGCTGAAACACTTGTACGCGTTAGCTGGACGGATATGGATGTGACGCCAAGCTGGGCTGGCGCGATACAGCCGATTGTTCAGCCGCAAATGGGCTATGGAATTCCGCCTATGAGGCAGTATGACGCGGGAAGCCCAAGCGAGCAGGCGGAGCAGCCGTACGGCAATGTTCCAGCCGTAATGAGGCATAGGAAGGAAGAGGAGAGTGAATAACTATGTCTGAACAGCAGAAGCGTAAGCTCAGTTTGCTCTGGGCTCGTATTGCTCAGAACATCGACCAAAACTACTTGGAGCTTTACCTCATCACAAGCCAAGCTGCCGGGTTGGAGCCAAGCGAGGGGCGCCCAATGGGCGCTGGCAAAAGCACGCTCGGCTTGTCTGTTGTGTACAGAGCATTCGCCTACAAAAATGGCACATTATACATCGACTGGAAGAACCAGCAGATAGTTGACGAAACATCGGAAGACGAGAAGCTTAAACTGATGCGGATGGTTGTGGAACAGTACACTTTCTGGAGTCTACCCGACTTGTTAACTGCGTTGAAAACGGGAAAGAAGAGGCTTCCAGCCATATTATGGGACGACGTGCAATTGGACTGTCCAAGCTGGCAGCATATTCCGCCGCGTAAACGAGAAATGATTGAAGAACTATCCGTGGCTAGACCGTTAGTAGCCAATATAGTGATGACCACGCCGAGCATGAGTGACATAGCTAAGCCGCTACGGCGGCAGGTAAACTGGGAAATAATTATTCCGTCAAGAGGCACGTATGAGGTTCATTTTATCGGTAAACGCCGAGACTTTTACCAGCCGACTGAGGATCAGAGTCGATTGTGGTATGACGCTACAGGAACATTTGAGTTGTTGCCTGAAGAAATTATGCAGCTTTACAACAAGCGCCGCGAAGATGTTGCTAGACAAGTTAGGCGTGTTGAGAAAACGCAGCAGCCTACGCTTGAAGAGAAAGTCGTAGACTACTACAACCAGGGCTTGCCTGTTGGAACGATTGCAAGTTACTGTACAACAAACAAGAAAGTAGTCATGGACCTACTGAAAAAGAAAGGAATGTTATAGTTGGAGTTGCCGAGTAGGGTACGTATCGAAATTAAGCTACCGATAAAAGTTTAGTACGCTTACCTTGCTGTTGAGTTAGCCTTTTGTTTATACAAAATCGTATTTGTTTAAACATGTTTATATTTTTGCCAAAAAATATAAAGTCCCCGCGAGTTATATAAATTTAATTAATATTGTATAAACAGAACCAGCATTCTCTAGACGGGGAAAACGCTGAAATCTGGCTTTTTGTCGAGTTCTACGAAACTCGAAAACTTTTAATATTAAACAATACAAAACAACAACAGTG
>Ga0078972_1011160_pt1 | contig 16267 bp, 15 predicted proteins | sample YelNatPaOPGAMG01_FD_67568 | JGI IMG/M metagenome (GOLD analysis project Ga0078972, IMG submission 67568) | Hot spring thermophilic microbial communities from Obsidian Pool, Yellowstone National Park, USA - OP-RAMG-01 (SPADES assembly) (version 2) | ecosystem: Environmental > Aquatic > Thermal...
GCAGAGGGCCAGCAGGTGCTGGATGTACATATCCTTCCGGCCGCCAAAGGCGCCGCCCACGGCCGGCACAACCTCGCGGACCTGGTCCTCGGGAAGGTTCAGAATGTGCGCAATCTGGTGCAGGTCGTCGTGGGGCCACTGGGCGGCGGCGATGACCGCTACCCTACCCTCCTCGTCGATGTAGCCAATCCCTGCCTCAGGCTGCATGTAGGCATGCTCGACAAAGGGCGTGGAGATCTCGCCCTCGACGATCACGTCGGCCTGCGCCAGGCCCTCCTGCAGGTTGCCTTTGCGGATGGGGATGTGACAGAGGATGTTGCCGGGCTTGTCTTCGTGGATCAGCGGCGCTCCCTCTCGCACCGCCTCCCGGGTGTCGGAGACCACGGGCAGGGGCTCATAGTCCACGCGGACCAGGTCGCGCGCCCTTCGCGCAGTGTGCAGGTCACGAGCGATGACGATGGCGATGCGGTCGCCAACCCAGCGCACCCTGTCGCCCTCGGCAACCAGAACCGGCTGATCGGGGGTGTTGATGCCGTAGCTGTTGACCGGCACGTCCTTGTAGGTGATCACGCGCTCGACGCCGGGCACCGCGCTGGCTTCGGAGGTGTCGATGCGGCGCACGATGGCATGGGGATAGGCCGACCAGACCACAGCCCCATAGAGTTGGCCGGGCATGTTCAGGTCCTGTGGGTAGCGGGTGACCCCACGGACGCGGGCCTCGATGTCGGTGCGGGGGCGACTGGTGCCTACGACGGCGTTCATCCGCGCTCCTCCTTGGAAAGACGCTTGGCGGCCAGGGCGATGGCGTCTACGATCTGGTAATAGCCGGTGCAGCGGCAGAGGTTGCCCGACACCCCCTGCATGATCTCTTCTCGCGTGGGATGGGGATTCTCGGCAAGGAGCGCCTTGGTGGCCATGATGAAGCCGGGCGTGCAGTACCCGCACTGCGAGGCAAAGGCATCGGCGAAGGATTGCTGGATGACGTCCATCTCGCGCTGGTCGCCGAGCCCCTCGATCGTCTGCACGTGGCGGCCTGCGGCCTTCATCGCCGGAGTGATGCACGAGGTGACGGCGACTCCGTCGAGGAGCACGGTGCAAGCTCCGCATTCGCCCTCGCCGCAGGCGATTTTGGTGCCGGTCAGGCCCAACTGCTCGCGCAGGACGTCGGCGAGGCTGGCATCGGGCTCGACCTCCAGAGTGATGGGGGAACCGTTGACGTGCATCGACAGGGTTTGCATCTCATCTCCTCCCTTGGCAGCCATCGAGGGCCTGGGCCAGGGCGCGGCGCACCAGGACGGCGACCATGGCGCGCCGGTACTCGGTGGATCCGCGTAGAACGCTCTCGCGCGGCTGGGCCTTTGCGGCGGCCAACTGGCCGGCCTGCGCGAAGACGTCGTCGCTGGGGGCCTTGCCGACCAGGAATTCCTCGGCGTCGCTGGCACGGAAGGGGGTAGGGGCCACGGGGCCCACGGCGATGCGGGCGGCCCGGATCTCCGCCTCCTCGAGGCCGAGCGAGGCAGCCGCGACCAGGATGGGCAGTGTGAGTGCCTTGCGCCTGGCCAGCCGCTGGTAGCCCGAGCCCCAGCCCGTGCTGAGGGGGCGGAAGCGCACTGCCGTGACCATCTCGCGGCGCGGGTCGACGGCCGATTTGCCGACCCCGCGGTAGAGGCGGCCGATCGGCTCCCAGCGGGTGCCATCGGCCGTCGCGACCTGGAGCTCGGCGTCGAGGGCGAACAGGGCCGTCGCACCGTCGGCCGCGGGCTGGGCGTTGACCACATTGCCGACGAGGGTGCCCGCGTTGCGGGTCTGCGGGCCGCCGACGCGGCTGCAGGCCATGGCCAGCACGGCTGCCTTCTCGCGAATCAGGGGCGAAGCCGCGATTTGGGCGTGGGTGGCCAGCGCGCCGATACGGATGTACCCGTCCTCTTCAACAATGGAGCCGAGGCCGGGTATGCGGGTGATATCGACCACCACGGTAGCCGCGCACTGCCCCCGCTGGTTCTGGAGGAAGAGGTCGGTGCCGCCTGCGATGATCTGCGCCCTGCCCTCGTGACGGGCCAAGAGCTCCAGGGCCGTTTCCACGGTATCAGCAAAGATGTACTCTTCCCACACTGGTTGAGAGTCCTTTCTCCCAGAGGGTATGCCCTGCACAGCTCGCGCAAGGGAAGGTGCGGAGGATAGCGCCTGAGGAGCCGCTGGCGAGTCGGGCAGGGCACACTGGGGCCACTCTTCTGCACGCTGCGATTGGCTCAAGGGCTGTTACTATAGTTTGTTCGCTGCCGCCTGTCAAAAGACGGCTGGGAGGGCCCGGGCACCTGCTGCCGAGCCTCCCAGCCCTGGCGGCCGGCCGCTCTCAGGCAGCAGCTCTCGTGGCGTCGAGTCGCTCGTTGAACAGCGCCAACAGGCGTCGCAACCGCTCCGGCTCGAGTTTGCCATGCATGCTCGGCGTCTCGAAAAAGCGCGCCGGCGCCTTTAGGGCCCGATAGTCGAAGCCAAAGGACTCCTTGAGGGCCACCTTGTCGCGGTAGATGCGCTGCCCGAGGGCTACCCAGTCTTCCTCATGCCAGGGAATGCCGATGGCGTTGAGGGCTGCGAGCACGGTGGGCCGGTCGTAGACTTTGCGGGCAAACAAGCAGATCGCGAGGGAGGTCAGGGCATCGCGCTCCTGCTCTTCGGCGATCAACCCGTCGACGATCTCTTCATCCGACAGCTCACGTGGCTTCTGGTCGATGCTATAGCCGGCGTTGTCGACGTGCGAATGGCGGGCGCCCACGAGCTGGCCGAGCACGTTGGCATAGCCGGTATGATAGCCAGCGACCGGGTTGCCGCCCAGGGTCAGGGCAAAGTCGCTGCCCCCATAGCGCTCCGCGGCGCCCGCGGCGCCAAGCGCGAGGGTGCGTGCCAGCTCGCTCTTGCCGACCACGATGGCATCGATGGCATTCTCGTAGCCTTCGACGTCACCGAAGGCGAGGCTCTTGCCCAGCTCTCTGGTGTCGATCAGCCCACGCCCGGCTGCTTCCGTCGCCCATGCCAGCGTCACGCCGGTGCCGATGGCGTCAAGCCCCTTCTGCGCGACGCGGTTGATGAGGCGCAGGATGCCGTGGCGCGTGCCGATGCCCAGCAGGGTGCCGAGGCTGTAGAGGACTTCGTGGTCGTACGACATGCCGGCCCAGCTGTACTCGTGCTCGGGGCCGAACTGCTGTCGCAGCAGGCCGATGTGAATGCAGCCGATCGGGCAACCGGCGCAGGCCACCTTGCGCAGCAGGTCGTGGTCCGCAAAGGCCTCACCGCTGATCTCGTGCGCCATCTCGAATCGCCCCGACTGCAGGTTGCGCGTCGGCAACGCGCCCAACTCTTGCAGGGCCAGGATGTTGACCGGGGTTCCCAGGTCATGGTACTTTTGCATGACCTCGGTCTCGATCATGCGCTTGTAGATGGCGGTGTAGACCCTGTTGTAGGCTTTGCGGTCAGGGATCGGAAAGTCGCAATCCCCGGAGATATAGATGCCCTTCAACAGCTTGGAGCCAAAGACCGCGCCCAGGCCCAGGCGGCCGAAGTGGCGGTAGGTCTCGCAGTTGACCAGGGCGTAGCGCACCAGGTTCTCGCCCGCCGGTCCGATGCGCATGATGCTGCGGTGGCCGCGGCCGGGTTCCAGGTCGCGCAGCACACGGCCTGCCTCTTCGGCATCCATGCCCCACAGGGTGTCGGCGCGCTTGAGCTCGACGTGGTGCGAGTCGATGTAGAGGTACACCGGTCTCGGCGCGCGGCCGCGGATCACCAGTGCGTCGTAGCCGGCATAGCGCATGGCCAGGGCGATGCGCCCACCGGCGTGGCTTTCGCCCAGCTCGTTGTTCAGGGGCGATTTGAACATGGCCACGGCCTTGGTGACGGCAGGGTAGATGGTCGAGAGCGGGCCGATGGCCAGGATGATGGGCTGCTGGGGCGCCAGGGCGTCGTCGCCGGGGCGCACGTGCTCGCGCAATAGTGCGGTCGCCAGGCCAGAGCCTCCCAGGTAGGCGAAGAGGTCCTCGCGGCGGCTCACCTGCACCCGGCCTGTGGTGAGGTCCACATCGAGGATCTTGACATAGGTCTCATTCAGCATCCGGCACCTCCTCCATGGCCAGGGAATCGTGGGGGCAGTACTGGACACAGATCCCGCACTGCTTGCAGACGATCGGCGTCTGGCTGGCTTCAGACCATTGGATGACCTGCACGGGGCAGGCGTGCATACAGGCCTGGCAGCCGATGCACTTTTCCGGGTCGAAGCGAACCCCGCCACCTGGGCGCGGGGTCAGCGCGCCTGTTGGGCAGGCCTCTGCGCAGGCCGGCTGCTTGCAAGCACGGCAGATGTCGGCCACCAGGTTACCCTGCATACCACCCTTGGTGCGGATCTGCAGCGCCGCGTGCCGCGGCGAGAAGCTGCCGTAGTTGATCCGCGCGCACGCCAACATGCAGGAGTAGCATCCGATACACCGGTCCATCGCCGGAGCGGTCAATCTCTTGGGCATCTCGCCTCCATTCAAGGACTCCGACGGAAGGCCACCATGGCATAAGTGCAATCACGGTTGAAGTATAAGCCATGGTGAGAGATTGTCAAGCAGCCGTGCAGCGAGGCGGTGCCTGCTGAGAGTCGGCGTTATGTATGGCCGGAACCCTTCGCAGGCCAGCATTCGCCAGGTTGGAAAGCCCGCAGAACCTGCCGTTGAGGCACTTGGATACACCTGGGGCTTTTGACCTATGCGCGCAAGCGCATAGAATGCTCCAGGCGCGAAGAGAGGTGTTCGCCCGGTGCAACGGGCAGCCGTTTGCGCGAGATGCGGAGGATGGAGGGGGTAGCCCGGTGTCGCGGCTTGTCTTGGGAATTGATACAGGTGGGACGTTTACCGATGCGGTGGTGCTGGCGGTGGAGGGCGGCCGGGTGCTGGCGCACGCCAAAGCCCTGACGACCCGGCGAGACCTGGCGGCGGGCATCGCTCAGGCTATCGGCGGCCTCGAAGGCGTGGAGAGGTCGGAGATTGCGCTGACCTGCCTCTCGACGACGCTGGCGACGAATGCCATTGTGGAGGGGCACGGCGGCAGAGTGTGCCTCTTGCTACTGGGCTACGACCGCGAGCTGATCCAGCGTTTCGGCTTTGCGCGCGACCTGGTGGTGGATGATGTGGTCTTTGTCGATGGGGGTCACGACATCTATGGGCGCGAGAAGGCCCCGCTCGACGAGGAGGCGCTGCACAAGGCCGTCGCCGAACGGGAGGGGCACGTCGACGCCTTCGCCGTGTCGGACTATCTAGGGGTACGGAACCCGGCGCATGAGCTGCGGGCCCGAGAGCTGCTGCGCCGGTGGACGGCCCTGCCGGTGACTTGTGGCCACGAGCTGAGCGAGGACCTGAACTCGATTCGCAGGGCGACCACGGTGGCCCTCAATGCGCGGCTGATTCCACTGCTAAGGGACCTGGTTCTGGCCGTGCAGAGGGCGCTGAGCCAGCAGGGCATCCGCGGGCCGCTCATGCTGGTCAAGGGCGATGGCTCGCTCATGAGTGCGGAAGTGGCCCTCGAGCATCCGGTGGAGACGGTCCTCTCGGGGCCGGCGGCCAGCGTGCAGGGCGCCCGGCATCTCAGCGGGCGCGATGACCTCATCGTGGCAGATATGGGCGGCACGACCACCGACCTGGCGATTCTGCGCCAAGGGCGGCCACGGACGGCACGCCAGGGCGCCTGGGTGGGTGGCTGGCGCACCCTGGTGCAGGCGGTCGACACGCGCTCGCTGGGCCTGGGAGGCGACAGCCACGTAACGCTGGAACAGAGCGGCGAGCTGCAGATTGGCCCCGAGAGGGTGGTGCCGCTCTCGCTGGCCGCTCACGAGGCACCCGCTCTCCTCGCGCGGCTCGAACAGCTGCGGAGCGGGCAGCGCCTGCGGCCCGGCTACCCCCTGTTCTTCCGCCTGGTAGGCCGCCCGGCACCCACCGACCCAACCCCCACCGAGTCCGAATTGCTGGCCCTCCTGTCGGACGGGCCTCGCTCTCTGGAGGAGATTGGGCGCTCCACCGGTTGGGGGCGGGTGTATCTGTCGTTCCCCAACCGCCTGGAGTCAGGTGGCTTTATCCAGCGGATTGGCTTCACGCCCACTGACGCTCTGCATGTGCTCGGCGTCTACGCTCCGTGGAGCGGCGAAGCGGCCCGGTTGGGCGCGGAGCTCCTGGCCGGGCGGCTTGGGACGACCGCCGAGGCATTTGCCGCGCGCGTGCGCGAGACGGTGGCCGAGCGTTTGGCGGCCGAGATCATCGCCTACATCGCTGCGGATGAAACAGGCGACGAACGGCTGCTGGAGGGTGCAGGCACGCGGTTCTTCTTGGAGCGGATGCTCCACCCGGAGCACCGCTCGATTGTCGACCTGCGTTGCCGGCTCACGCTGCCGCTCGCTGCCCTGGGCGCTCCGGTCGGGGCCTACTTCCCCCAGGTGGCAGACAGGCTGGGCGCAGAACTCTTGATCTCGGATTGCGCGAGCGTGGGCAATGCCATCGGCGCGGCCCTGGGCACCGTGGTCAAAACCGTCGAGGTGCTCGTGAACGCCGAGTACGACGTGGGAGGCATCGAGGGCTACGTGGTGCACACCCCGGAGGCGCGGCGGAGCTTCACGGACCTGGCGGAGGCTCTGGCCTATGCCGAAGAGTCGGGGCGCCGGCTGGCTGTGGAGGCGGCGAGGCGGGCCGGCGCAGAAGAAGCCGTGGTGGAGGCCGAGCGTGTCGACGAGCAGGGCACGGTGGCGGTGGGGCGAGGCGCTGCGCTGTACCTGGGCAGCCGCCTGCGCTTCACTGCGGCCGGGCGGCCCAGGTTGGCAGGCGAGGGGGCCGTCGCTGCCGGCTCATGAAGGACCGGGGCGCCCATTGCGCCGGCCCCACCCCCTGCGGCGAGGGATGGGCCGGGGTGTGGGCGCTGCAGGTGTGGCCCAGGCCCCGGGTTCGCGAGCCGGCTGCGCAAGTGGGGCTTTCCTGGCCGCCGCAGATGCCGGCGCGGTGGGCGGGGTGAGAGGGCCTGGCACCATGGCGCTCGCTCAGCTTGTGGCGGGGCCGGCGGGCGGGTGGCTATGGCCCGGCATGAGGGTGACGCCGCGGGGCGCAAGGCCTGAGGGCGGCCGCTCAATCCTCTTCGGCCTGGGCCGAGGCCCCTGGCTTGAGCACCGCCACGTAGGGCAGGTTGCGGTGGAACTCGTCGACGTCGAGACCAAAGCCAAAGACAAAGCTGTCGGGGATGTCAAAGCCGACATAGTCGACGGGGATATCCACCTGGCGGCGGCTGGCCTTGTTGAGCAGCGTGCAGATGCGCAGGCTCTTGGGGCCTCGCTCGCGCAGGATGCGGGTAATGTAATCGAGGGTCTGGCCGGTGTCGATGATGTCTTCGACGATGAGGACGTTGCGCCCCTCGATGCTTCCGGCCAGGTCCATGAGGATGCGCACCACGCCGCTGGAGATCCTGGCCCCTGCGCCATAGCTGGAGACGGCCATAAAGTCGATCTGGTGGGGAATAGAGATGGCCCGCATCAGGTCGGCCAAGAAGACCACGCTGCCCTTGAGGATGGCCACGAGCAGCAGGTCTTGCCCGGCATAGTCGGCCGAGATAGCCTGGCCAAGCTCCTGGATGCGGCGGCGGATCTGCTCTTCTGAGAGCAGGACCTCCTGGGTGAGGCGCGCTGCCTCTTGCGCTTGCATGGGTGTTCTCCTCCGGTTGGGTTCAAAGGACCCTGCAGACCAGCCCCTTCAGGTAGGCGGCCTCAGGGAACGACAACAGGGTGGGGTGGTCCTCGGCCTGGGTGAGCGTTTCGACGATCTGCACATCGCGGTGGGCGTCGAGGGCGGCGCCGAAGAGCACCTTCTGGAACAGTTCCTGCCCCACAGCTCCCGAGCAGGAGAAGGTGGCCAGGATGCCCCCGGGGCGCAGGAGGCCCATGGCCAGGCGGTTGATGTCTTTGTAGCCCCGGCAGGCCCGTTCGACCTGCGACTGGGCAAAGGCGAACTTGGGGGGGTCGAGCACGATCAGGTCGAAGCGCCGGCCGCGGTCGCGATACTCGCGCAGGAGCTGGAAGACATCTCGCTCGAGGTAGTGGTCGGCCGGGGCCGGCAGGCCGTTGATCTCCATGTTGTCGCGCGCCAGGCGCAGGGCATCGCCCGATTCGTCGACCTGCCAGACCTGGGTGGCGCCCTCCGCGGCGGCATACACACCAAAGCCGCCGGTGTACGAGAAGCAGTTCAGCACCTCGCGCCCCCGGCAGTAGCTGGCCACGCGCTGGCGGTTCAGGCGCTGGTCGAGGTAGAAGCCGGTCTTCTGCCCGCCCACGATATCCACGCGGAAGCGGTGCCCGCCCTCGACGATCTCGACGCAGGTTGGTGGGGGCGGGCCCCAGAGAGGGCCGGTGCGCTGGGGCAGGCCTTCCTTCTCGCGCACATCCACGTCGCTGCGCTCGTAGATGCCCTCAGGGGCGAGTTCGCGCCTCAGCCAGGCCAGAAGGGGATCCCTCCAGCGCTCGCTGCCCAGGGTCAGGAACTGCACTACCAGCCAGCCTGCATAGCGGTCGACGACCAGGCCGGGGAGGCCGTCGGACTCGGCGTAGACCAGCCGGCTGGCGCCCTCTGCCGGCCACCCCAGCCGCGACCGGCGCCAGGCCACAGCCTGCTCCAGATGGCGGAAGAGCCAGGCCTCGTCGGGCGCTTCGCCTTCCTCCCAACTGAGGAGGCGCACGGTGATCTGCGAGGCGCGGTTGAGGTAGCCGTAGGCCACAAAGGCGCCCGATTCGTCGACTACGCGCACCACATCGCCGTCGGCGGCATCCTCGGGCAGGCGGGCGATGGCGCCGCGGAAGAGCCAGGGGTGCCTCTGCAGCGCCGACTTGGCGCGGCCGGGCTTGAGGGTCACCGTGGGCATCATGGCCGGCCCTCCGGATCGTGGCCCGGCCGCAGCAGGCGCAGGCAGAGGTAGCGCCGTGTGCCGGAGGTGGGTGCCGCGAGCTCACTGGCCCGCTGGCCGACAATCCAGAGGATGCCCTTCTCCGAGACCAGGAGGGGAATCTGCTCGCGCACCGACCGCGGCAGGTGGGCGTCGATCATGTACTCCTTCAGGCTCTTGTGGCGGCCGCCCATGCCGCGGGGCTGGAGGCGGTCGCCCGGCTGCCGCGTGCGCAGGCGCAGCTCGCGGCCGGCCAGGTCGGCGTCGAAGCAGACCTCCTGTGCCTGGCCGGTGGCAAGCGGCCGGTCGCTGAGCCTGGCTTCGATGGCCCAGCCTGCGCCGAGCGGCGTGTAGCCGGGGACGGCAAGAGGCAGCTCCCGCTGGGCCAGGATGGGCACCTCCGGTTCGCGCCAGGGGCGGTCGGCGGGGCGCACCAGCAGTCGGTCGTGCTCGACCTCCAACACCAGCCCGGCTGGCAGGGTCACCAGGCCTCCGGCCGGCGCGCTGAGCGCCGCGCGCCGTGCCCGCTCCAGGTGTTGCCAGCCGATGTCTCGCAGCGACCGGCGCAGCGAGCCCACTGCCCGGCGGAGGATGCCGCGCTGGGGGCTGGGCGCCAGAGCGCGGAAAGCCTGGCGCCGGAGGATGACCGCCTCGGGGGCCTCGAGCAACACGACCTGGGGCCAAAGGGCTTCGACGGCGGCCTGCAAGTAGTCATAATCGTCCGACAGCACGTCGGCGGTGCGGTGGAGGAGCCGGCGGATGCGCGGGTTGTAGGTCTCGAGGATGGGCACCAGCTCGTGGCGGATGCGGTTGCGGTAGAGGGTGGTCTCCAGGTTGGTGCGGTCGAAGCGGGGCGTGAAGCCGTGCTGGTGGCCGTAGGCCTCGATGTCGCGGCGTGGCACATCGAGGAGGGGCCGGATGAGGACAGGCGCCGGGCAACCGGCCAGCGCCGCCTCGGGCCAGGGAGAGCGTCGGCGCATGCCTCGCAGGCCGGCCAGGCCGGCGCCGCGCAGGCAATGCATGAGCACCGTCTCCACCTGGTCATCGGCATTGTGCCCCACGGCGACGACCCCGGCCCCCACCTGGCAGGCGACCTGCGCCAGGAAGCGGTAGCGCGCCAGGCGCGCTGCCTCTTCGAGCGAGCGGCGCTCGGCTGCCGCGAGCGCCCGCACGTCGGCCACGCCCACCGTGCAGGGCAGGCCCCAGCTCTCGGCCAGGTCGGCGACGAACCGGGCGTCGGCATCGGCCTCGGGGCGCAGGCGGTGGTTGAGGTGCGCCACGTGCAAGGCAACGCCGTACTCGCCGCGCAGAGCGGAGAGCACGTGTAGAAGACACAGCGAATCGGGGCCACCCGAGACGGCCACGACCACCGTTGCCCCCGCGGGCAACAGGCCATAGTCGTCGATGGTAGCCCGCACCCGAGCGAGCACATCCATGCGGCGATGATATGCGAAGGGAAGGGAACTGTCAAGGGAAGAGAAATCGCGTGCGGTGTGTTGACGGCAGCCGGGGTTTCTAGTACGATAGGGCCGATAGATGGCCTGCAGAGGGAGGCGGGAGGCGCCAGTATGAACGGTGGGGGCAGCCAGGAGCTGGAGCGCGACAGGGATGCCATCCGGCCTTTGCTCTCGCTGACGGACCCGGGCGACGCGTTGACGGCGTACTATGCCCTGTACCATTCGCCAGCGCTGACCCGGCTCTACCTCCACCGCAGCGCCTCGGGAACGGCGGATGGCTTTCTGGCCACCTGCACCACCGGTGCCGACCTTTTCCGCCCGTTGGTGGTGGCGCGGGCACCGGGCGAGGAGGTGCTGCGCGCCCTGCTCGAGCAAGGGCTCATGCGGGGCCGCCCTTACCACTTTTCCCTGCCTCTGGGCTACGCGCCCACGGTGGACCAGGTGGTCGGGGTGTCGGAGGTGCAGGTGGGCGCGGTGCTCATGCTCGACCCGGGCGCGTTCCAGCCGGTGATCAACGTACTCGTGACGCGAGCCGAGGGGGCGAGCGGGGGGCTGCGCTTCGAGATCCGGTCCCAAGGCCGGGTTGTGGCGGCGGCGGGCACGAACTGGCGCTCGCCCCACTTTGCAGAGATCTATGTGTACGCCGAGCCACAGGGCCGCGGGCGTGGCTGGGGCAGGTCGGTGGCTGCTGCGTGCACCGAGGCCCTCTTGGCGCAGGGGGTGCGGCCCCTGTACGTGGTGGCGGAGGGCGATGAGGTGTCGATGCGCCTGGCCGCCGGCCTGGGCTACCGCGACACGGGCCACCGCGAGTGGATCGCGGTAGGAGCGTTGCAGGGATGACTCTCGAGGGCGAATCGCCCCACAGCCTGGGCCGTCGCGGCGAGGCGCTGGCGGCTGCGCACCTGGAGGCGGCGGGCTATCGCATCCTGGCCCGCAACTACCGCTGCCCCTCGGGTGAGGTCGACCTCGTGGCCGATGATGGCGGCTGCCTGGTGTTTGTGGAGGTGCGCACGCGGCGGGGGAACCTGTGGGGCACGCCCGAACAGTCGGTCACACGCGCCAAGCAGGCCAGGCTGGTGCGGGTGGCCGAGCAGTATCTCGCCGATCACGAGGCTGGCGACGCCGACTGGCGCATCGACGTGGTGGCGCTCGACGTGGATGCCAGGGGCCGTGTGCGCCGCATCGAGATCGTGCGCGACGCGGTGAGCCTGTGAAAGCGTATCCGCTCATTCTGGTGGTGGGCCCAACGGCGGTGGGCAAGACGGGGCTCGCGGTGGAGTTGGCCCCCTGCCTCGATGCGGAGATTGTCTCGGCCGATTCGCGGCAGGTCTATCGCTACATGGATATCGGCACGGCCAAGCCCACCGCCGAGCAACGCGCCCGAGTGCCCCATCACCTGCTGGATGTGGTGGACCCCAGCCAGACGCTGACCCTGGCCGAATACCAGGAGATGGCCTATGGCGCCCTGCGCGATATTGCGGGCCGGGGCCGGGTGCCGATGTTGGTGGGCGGCACGGGCCTGTACGTGCGGGCCGTGGCGGAGGGCTGGACGATTCCGCGGGTGGCGCCCAACCCGACCCTGCGCCAGGTGTTGCTGGCGCGGGCCGAGCGCGAGGGACCACGCGCGCTCTACGATGAGCTCAGGGCTGCGGATCCCGTGGCCGCCGAGCGCATCGACCCTCGCAACGTCCGCCGGGTGGTGCGCGCCCTGGAGGTCTACTATGAGTCGGGCCGGCCCTTTTCGGCCCAACGGCAGCGCCAGGCGCCACCCTACCAGGCGCTGTGGATCGGGCTGACCATGCCGCGCGCTGCCCTGTACGAGCGGGCCGACCGGCGCATCGAGCAGATGGTGGCTGCGGGCTGGGCCAATGAGGTCCGCGACCTCCTGGCGAGAGGCTACAGCGTGGACCTGCCCGCCTTCTCGGCGCTCGGCTATCGTGAGATGGCGGCCTTTGTGCAGGGCCAGATGGCGTTGGAAGACGCCCTGGCCTTGATCCGGCGCAACACGCGCAACTTTATCCGCCACCAGTATGCCTGGTTCAGGCCGCAGGACCCGCAGCTGCACTGGTTCGACGTGAGCGAGCCTTGCCTCGGGGCCATCCAGGAGCTGGCCCTCTCGTTCGTGGGGAGCCGGGAGTGAGGCTGGGGATTCCGTGGGGAGCAGGGAACGACTCGCCGCTACGGCGGGCCTGGCAGGGCGCCCTGGCCGGTGGGCGCAGGTTGCTGCGGAACCGGCAGGTGAGCCCTATGAGCCGGGGCCAATCGGTGCGCACCGGCGTCTACCTCTTGCTGGTGACGCTGTTCGTGGGCGGGCTACAGGTGGCGCCCGCGCCGGCGGTGCAGGTGGGGCCGCCGCGTACGGTGGTGACGGTCAACCCCAAGATGGGCGTGCATACGCGGCTGACCGATGAGGTGGAAGAGTGGAAGATCCAGCGCACGCTGGAGATGGTGCGCGAGATGGGGGCGCCGTGGGATGTGGAGTACTTTCCCTGGGGTTACTATGAGCCCAAGAAGGGCCAGTACGACTGGGGCCATGCCGACACGGTGGTGAACCATGCGGTGGCACAGGGGCTGACGGTGATTGGCCGCATCGACTATGTGCCCGAGTGGGCGCGGCCCCCACGAACGACCTTTCGCTACCTCGATGAGGCGCACTTTGCCGACCTGGGCGATTTTGTGTATGCCTTTGTCAGCCACTTCCGCGGCCGCGTGCCCTACATCGTGATCTGGAATGAGCCGAACCTGAGCATGGAGTGGGGCCAGCGCCCCGTGGATCCGGCTGCCTACGTGCGGCTGCTGCGCATCTGCTACCAGCGGGCCAAGGAGGCGGATCCCTCGGTGCACGTGGTGGCAGCAGGCCTGGCGCCGACCACGGAGCCGCCAGGCAGCGAGTGGGGCATGGACGACCTGGTGTACCTGCAGCGGATGTACGATGCGGGCGCCAAGGGCACCTTCGATGCCATGGCCATCCATGCCTATGGCTGGACCTTTCCGCCCGACGACCCGCCGTCGCCCGACACAGTGAACTTTGCGCGGGCCGAGCTGATCCATCAGGTGATGGTCAAGAACGGCGATGGCGACAAGCCCTGCCTGATCACCGAGGGCGGGTGGAATGATCACCCGCGTTGGACGCGGGCCGTCAAGCCGGCCCAGCGCATCGTCTACACCATCCGCGCCTACCAGAAGGCGCTCGAGGAATGGGATTGGTGCAAGGCAGTCGCGTTGTGGGCCTTCCGGTTCCCCTGGCCGCAGGGGACGTACCAGGACTATTTCAGCTTCGTGGCCGTCGATTTTACCCCCCGGCCCATCTACCTCGAGGTGCAACGTTACGCCCGCGGTGAGGTCACGGCCCAGGAGGAGGCGGCGCCGTGAGGGTGTCTTCGAGGCGGTGGTGGCCGTTGGCTGCAGGCGCGTTGGTGCTGTCGGCTGCTGCGCTCCTGTGGGTGAGGGCGCACGGGGTGCCAGGCGCCTCTCGCGACGAGACGTGGACGCGCATTCAGCGCGAAGGGGTGCTGCGCGTGGCTATGGATGCCAGCTACCCGCCCTTCGACATCGAGGAGAACGGTACCTTCCGTGGCTACGATGTGGACCTGGCCCAGGAGATCGGGCGGCGGTTGGGGCTGAAGGTCACCTTTGTGAACGTGGGCTTTGACTCGCTCTACGACGCGTTGCAGGCAGGCCGCTGCGATGTGATCATCTCGGCGCTGCCCTATGACCGCCAGCGCACCACTGTGGCCGCATTCACCGGGGGCTATTTCAATGCCGGGCAGGTCATGGTCACGCGACAAGACGACACGCGAGTGCAGCGCGAGGCCGATTTGGCCGGGCGCCGCGTGGCGGTGGAGATGGGCTCTCAGGCGCATGCCGAGGCGCTGCGCCTGCGCGACCGGGTGGGGGTGGCGCTCCAGATTGCAACCGCGCGCAGCAGCGACGAGGCGCTCGAGATGGTGCGCGCCGGCAGGGCCGACGCCGCAATCGTCGATGGGATCGCGGCACGGATGGCCCTGCGGGCGCAGGCGGGGCTGGCCATCCGCGGGGAGCCACTGACCGACGAGTCGTTCGTCATCGCCGTGCGGCAAGGCAGCCCGGGGCTCTTTGCGGCGGTCAAAGGGACTCTCGATGCCCTGCGTGGCGAGGGCTGGCTCGAGAAACTGGCGGAACAGTGGCTGTAGGGGCGGGCCTCCCCGCCCCTACAGCTTGTAGCCGATCTGCCGGAGGAAGCCCTTGCGCCAGGTCTGGCCCGAGGAGTCTTCTACGCCCAGGGGTGGCTGGCCGTCGACTATGCCGAGGATGGCGCGGCCCTGCTCGGTCTCGGCCAGGACCACTTCGACTGGGTTGGCGGTGGCGCAGAAGATGCGGCACACCTCGGGCACCATTTTCACTGTGTTGAGGACGTTGATGGGGTAGGCCCCGGGCGCCAGGAAGATGAAGAAGCAGTGCCCGGCGCCGACGGCCAGAGCGTTGCGGCGGGCCAGCTCGATCATGGCTTCGTCGGTGCCGCTCCAGCGCACCAGGCGAGCGCCAGACGACTCGCAGAAGGCCACGCCGAACTTGACCGCCGGCACGGTCTGGACGAGGGCCTCGTGCAGGTCCTCCACCGTCTTGATGAAGTGGCTCTGGCCGAGGATCAAGTTGACGTCGTCGGGCTTGTCGATGCGGACGGTCTTGAGCTCCATGCTGGCAGCCTCCTGTCGTGTGACTTGTCGGCGGTTGGGCCCCCCCGGCGCCGGTTGGGGGGCCGTTGCCGGCCGGCAGTGGATGGCGTATGTTACCAGCGGTCTGGCTGTAATGCAAGTGCAAGGGGGGAGGCCATGCTGCGCTTCGATATCCTGACCCTTTTCCCCGGGCTGTTCAGTGGTGTTTTCGAGGAGAGCATTGTGCGGCGCGCGCTCGACGCGGGGCTGATCGAGATCGGCCTGCACAACATCCGCGACTATGCGCCGGGCAAGCACCATGTGACCGACGACGCCCCGTATGCGGGTGGCGGTGGCATGGTCATGAAACCCGAGCCGATCTGGCTGTCGGTGGAAGCGCTGCTTGGCCACCCGGTGATGGGCCCGGCCGACGTGGACGCGCCGGTGATCCTGCTCACCCCGCAGGGGCGGCGCTTCGACCAGCGCATGGCGGTGGAGTTGGCCCAGAAGGAGCGCCTGATCCTCATCTGCGGGCGCTACGAGGGCTTCGATGAGCGGGTGCGCGCCTACCTGGCCAACGATGAGATCTCTATCGGCGACTATGTGCTGTCGGGCGGCGAGATTCCTGCCATGGTGGTGGTCGAGGCGGTGACGCGGCTCTTGCCGGGTGCGCTTGGCGACCCCATGGGCGCTTTGAAGGACTCGTACACGAGCGGGCTCTTGGAGTATCCCCACTACACGCGGCCGCCCGTCTGGCGGGGGTACGGGGTGCCCGAGGTGCTGCTCTCGGGGAACCACGCCCAGGTGGAGCGCTGGCGGCGGGAGCAGGCGCTGCTGCGCACCTGGCAGCGGCGGCCCGACCTCTTGGCTGGCGCCGAGTTGAGCGACGCCGACCGGGCGTTTCTGCGCCAGATGGGTGCCAAGCTGTAGCGGGATGCGGGCATAGCTCAACACGGGGTTGCCCCAGGAGTGAACTGTACTCGTTCCGCGGGCCGGGTTGACAGGTGGCGGCTGCTGCGGATACTCTATGTATAGGCGCGTCGCGTCGGGGTACATCCCGGAAGAGTGCCTAACAAAACTGCAGGCGCAGGTGGCTTTAGGTGGAGCGCCCATCCCCCCTGCCCCCTTGTATCTTGGGGGCAAAGCCTTACAATGTGAGCCAGGCGTACGGGACGCGGCAGATCGGTCCCCCTTGGGTGTATCGAGCCCGTCGGGAAGCGAGGTCGCCGCGTCCGCCGACTT
>Ga0078972_1011162_pt1 | contig 16263 bp, 8 predicted proteins | sample YelNatPaOPGAMG01_FD_67568 | JGI IMG/M metagenome (GOLD analysis project Ga0078972, IMG submission 67568) | Hot spring thermophilic microbial communities from Obsidian Pool, Yellowstone National Park, USA - OP-RAMG-01 (SPADES assembly) (version 2) | ecosystem: Environmental > Aquatic > Thermal...
GGGGGGGAGGCGGGGGTGAGGGCAATTCCTAGCGCCCGGTTGTAGGCTAGTGGTGAAGGCAACGCCCAGTTCGCTTCCCCTCCCCCCCCGGCCCCCTCTCCCACGGCGCAAGCTTGGGGAGAGGGGGAGCCTCCGGCGTCCCAGTAGCTTACACAACCGACCACAGCCTCACACGCCCCTCCCAGCTCCCCTCTCCACGCAAGTGGGAGAGGGGTGGCGGAGCCGGGGTGAGGGCAGCTACGAGCCTTGCCTAAGCGCCTCTCCAATCGTACAAGGGCCTGGAGCGAGGTCGTGCGGCCGGCAGGACAGCCATCCCAACCGGTGGAAAGGTGGCTTGACCTCCGAGAACACGACGCTTGGGGAAAGGAGTTCTCCGTGGCTCTCGACCTGGATCAGCTCTTGCTTGGGGTTCGCGCGGGGGAGTGGGACCTGGCATTGGGAGACGACGCTTCGCGGCAGCTGCGGGAGGCCGGCCCGGAGGAGCTGACCGCCGCATGGCCCGGCGCGTCTGGCCCCATGGTGCAGTTCACAGGCGCGCTCAGCGGCCCGCTGTTTCGACTTAGGTGCGTTGCCGAGTGGAAGGGCGTGATGGAGGCGGTGAGTCTGGACGCAGGTGCAACCGTGGTTGAGGTGGCATCCGGCGCATCCGACCCAGTTCCGGCTGCGGCAGCGATGCATTTGGGCTCGGAGGGCGAGTACGTCTCGGCCAACCTGAACGCCCGGTTGACGGAGGGTCTGCGCCGCGCCACAGCCCGCCTCCCGCTGCCGTGCCGCGTCGTGGAGGATGACGCAGCCAACTTGGACAGATACCTGCAGCCTGAGTCGGTTGACCTTTTCGCGTTCCACCACGCCATCAACGATGTGGTACAGACGATCGCCTTCGGCATTGAGGGCAGGGATACCGCGGCGGTCGATTGGTTCCATGTGTTGCCGGACATGGTTCGGATGGTTGCCGAGTACTGGTCGGACGGGAGGATGGAGTCGCGCGTCCGGCCCGAGTACCTACGGCTGGTGGCGGTGTGCGCGGGGCTGCTGAAGCCGGGCGGGGTGATGGCGTTCACCCACCATATGTACCAAGGGGATATCGACCTGGGCTACCCGATGGATCTGTACTCCGCCTACGTGCCGATCGCTCGCCGCTGGATGCATGGCAGCAACCTTCCGCTTGAGGAGATCTCCCTAGCTGGCTACGACCCGGATTGGTGGCTCTTCTTGCGGAAGGCGGACGGCCGAGGCGCTGGCTAGGGATCTGGCTCCAAACCACGCTGGCCACCCGAGCCAGGCTCGCACGCGCGGCGGTCGCCTGGGGCCACGGCTTGGCGCCGCTTCGCCAGCAGGGATGCACACGCGCCAGCATGAACAGAGTGGTATCAGACTGGGGATGCGCCTGGCCGATCTCCGCAGATGACAGAGCGCCACCTGCATAGTTGGCGCAGGCCATCGTTCCTCCGACGGAGCGCAACAGTGGCCCGCGCACACGCTACCTTAGCCCTCTGCCGCAGCGCCCGGCCGATGGGCAGCATACAGAGGAGCGCCAATCTGTGAATCCCGCCATCCTTCTTCTTGCCGTTCTGACTGCAGCGCCTTCGTTCAGGGGGCCCGTGAATGTGCACGTGGAGGCCGACGAGCAGCAGGCGCTCATGCGCAACGGCAAACAGACCATCGTGCTGCGAGGCAGCGTGCTTGTGACCGCCGATGGCACCACGTTGACCGCGCCCGAGGCCGTGTACGAGGTTGAGGACCGTCGGATTGCCCTGTCTGGCGGTGCCAACGTTCGCTCCGATATGCCCGTTCCGCGCCGCCGACGGCTGAGAGGCCTCCCCGAAAGCGTGCGCGTGGCGATAGCTGGCACCGAAGCCACCTACGACTTCCGAAACGCCACTGGCTTCGTGAAGAACGCCAAGGCGCAGGTGCAAACGCTAATCTTCACCGGCAGCAGCATCGAGGCGGAGCGCGGCAAGTATGTGGTGAACGATGCCGTGCTGACCGGGTGCGACCGTGAACCCCCAGACTACGCGTTGCGCGCCAAGCGAATAGAGGTGGTGCCCGGCGATAAGGCGGTTGCCCACGACGCCAGGTTCACCATCGGCCACACCACGCTGCTGCACGTTTCGCGTTTCAGCGTGAGCCTCAAGCAGAGGCAGGCCAGGGCCCATCTGCCCATTCCACGCCCCGGACGTAGCCAGTTGTCTGGGTACTACATCGGGTGGCCCATCCCAGTTCCCCTGCCGGGCGACGCCGAGCTCACCGTCGAGCCGCAGATGACAAGCCGTGCCGGCCCGCGCGCCTTCCTGACCGCCAGAAGGGACACCCTTTTCACTCCTTTCGCCAGGCTGTTCTGGAAGGAAGAGGTGGTAGGTCGCCGCCCCAAGCGGGTGCTCGTGAGCAGAGAACCCGAGGCAGGCTTCTTGCTAGAGCAAGGAGGACTGGGAGGTGCACTGTCCGCGCTGACGGGAGAGGTATCGTACGGCCGCTTCCGCGAGCATACAACGGGGGTGAGCGCGTCCAGGCTGAACTTGCAGATGGCCCTTGGAGAGCCAGCTCAGGCGGTGTTCCGCAAGTGGACAACCGCCGTGGTGCCGGGCCTTCGGTTGGCCCACTACAGCACAGGCGGCACCTATCGCGATCTGAGCCTAGACCTATCTGCCGCCAGACAGATAGGGCCGAAGGATTCACTCCGCGTTGGTTTCGTCAAGCACTTCCTGTGGGGACGTACGCCTTTCGTGTTTGACCAGGCCTATCTGCCGGTTGAGCTGAACGAGACCCTTTTGCTGTACCGCGGCCGATACTCGTTTGAGCTATCGACGCGCTACGACGTGGAGAATCGCCAGCTGTTTGACGTGCGGGTGGGCGTGGGCAAGGTGATTCACTGCATCGAACCCCGCATCGTGTGGCACGGAAGGCTCAGCGAGATATCGTTGGAGCTGCACCTGGTGGGCCTTACACAGGCGGTCCAGGCGAGCCCGGACGTTGCTGGCTACCAGCAGTGACGTCGCGCGGCTGCTGGAGGAGATTACGTATGCGGCTTCCGTGGAACGCGGCGGCGTTGCTTGCCATGGCAGTTCCGTTGGCCATGGGCCAGCCTGCACTCGCTCAGAGCTACTCGCTAGCTGTTCAGAGCGCGCAGGCATCCCCTGGCCAAACCGTGGACGTGAGGATCGTGGCGAACAACATCCCCGCCATCAGTGGTGTATCTTTTTCGCTCCTTTTCGACCAGTCTAGCCCCTCCGGCCAGCCCTTGCCCCAGGCCTCTCAGCCGACGGCGGGAGACTTGCTGGGTGCCAACTCGTTCGTGGAGGCGAACACCGACCAGCCGGGCCGGATCAGCGTCGCCACCGCCGTGATGAAACCCGTGCAGGGCACCGGGGTCCTGGTCCTCATCCCGATCACCGTGCCCGCGAACGCCACGCCTGGCGCGGTATACCCCCTATCTCTGCAGAGCGTGGATATGACCGACGCCAACCTGCGGCCGCTGTCGCCAGCCCTGCAGAACGGATCGCTCACCGTTGCTCAGGCCGGAGGGCCCAACGCCGCCACGGTCACGGTCACGCCATCGTCGGCCCAAGTGGTGTTCGGCGGCAAGACTACCTTTCAGGCAACAGTGAGGGACGCTACGGGAGCTGTCATTCAGGGGGCGCCCGTGGTGTGGAGCGTTGCTGCAGGTGCTAACGGCGGTGGCGCCACCATCACCCAGACTGGGGAGCTCACGGGCACCGCCCCTGGCGATGTGGTTGTCACCGCCACCTCAGGGCAGGCCGTGGGCACGGCGTCCGTTAGGGTGCTCTCCGCCGCGCCAACCGTAACCGTATCGGTTGGGTCCGTTGCCGGCGCGGCAGGCACCCGTGTGGTGGTGCCCATCAGCATCGGTCCGGCCAGCAGCGTTGCGGGGGTTGACCTAACGCTTAGCTACGCCACGGTGCAACCGCCGGGCAGTCCGGCGCTGATTCCTCAAGATGCGGAGCGCGGCCCCATAGCGACCCAAGTGGTCCTCACCACCACCAAGACCACACCTGGCGTTGTGCGGTTTCTCATGGCCAGCGCATCGGGCTTTGGCGGGCCGGGCGTTATGCTACAGGTGCCGTTCGACGTACCCGCTGGCGTTCAGGGCGGCACCACCTATGCGCTCAAAGTGACCTCCGTCGCCATGAACGATGCGTCCGGCAACCCCATATCCGTGTCGGCCCAAGACGGTGCAGTGTCCGTGCAGGGATCAACGGTGGGGCCGGTGGCAAACGTGACGGTATCCCCGGGCAGCGCCACTGTTCCCATGGGCGCCACGGTGCAGTTCAGCGCCACGGCGCGCGACGCATCCGGTAGCATCATCTCCTCGCCGCAGATCACTTGGTCTACCACCGCAGGCACGGGCGCGGGCGTGGTGGATGCCACAGGGCTGTTCACGCCCACCGCTGTCGGCACGGCGGCGGTCAGTGCCACCATTGGCGGCATTACGGGCACAGCGCAGGTCAACATCACCGCCCCCACGCCGGCCAACAACGTCCGCGTTGATACGGTGACGGCTATCCCAGGCGCCATGGTGGCGGTGCCGATATACGTCTCTCAGTCCACGTTCAACGGCGCCAACATCCTCATAGACTACTCGTCCGTGAGCCCGGCCGGGGCGCCACCGCTCACTCTTCCCACCGATAGCCCGATTTCGACTGCGGAGACGCTCACCTTCCGAGCGTTTGTGGGCGCCAACACGCGCACATCCGGCCAGATTCGGATCGGAGTGATAAGCGCAGACCCGATCGTTGGGCCGGGGACGTTGGTCAAGCTGATGCTGAACGTGCCGACCAACGCGCCCGATGGAGCGGTATATGGACTGCGCGTGGTTAGCGCGGAGTTGGACGATCTGACCGGCGTGGCGCTGCCCTCCAGCGGCACAGACGGCGCGGTTCGGGTGGTGGTGGACCGCACGCCGCCAAGCGTGGCCATCACGTCGCCCACGCCGGGCTCGGTGCTTAGGAACCCCATCACCATTGCCGGTACCGCGATAGACGACCGCGGGCCGGTGGCGCGGGTTGAGCTGTACGCAGACGGCGGCACCACCCCCATCGCGGCTGGCGCCCAGAGCCCATTCTCCTTCGCTCTCAGCGCCACCGCCCTGCTGGATGGCCAGCACACGCTGGTGGCCAAGGCGATCGACGCATCCGGCAACGTTGGGCAGAGCAGCCCGCTCGTCATCACCGTCGACAATACCCCTCCGTCGGTCCAGATCGTCGGCGTGGCGCCCGGCCAATACGTGGGTGGCACGCTTTCCATATCGGCGAACGTGACGGACCTGAGCGGGGGCGTCTCTGCGGAGCTGAGGTTGGACGGCGGCGCCAGCCCGGTGGCAACGGCTTTCGGCCCGCCGTTCGCCATGGGGTTGGACACCACCAGGTACAAAGATGGCCAACACACCATCGAGGTGGCCGTTACGGACAAGGCAGGCAACGTCGGAAGGTCCAGCTTGGCGTTCCAGATCGACAACACGCCGCCCGTGGTAACGCTCAGCGGGCCGCCGGCGGGTACTCCGGTGCGGGCTACGGTGCCGGTGTCTGCCCTGGTTTCGGATGCTGGCGGCGTTGCCTCCGCCGAGGCGACACTGGACGGAACCTCCGTCGGGAAGCTCGCGGTGCCGCCATACACCTTCTCGGTAGATACCACCAAGGTGGCAGACGGCCAGCACACGGTTGTTGTTGCCGTAACAGACCTGGCGGGCAACGTGGGCAGTGCCCAAATGCCATTGATAGTGGACAACACTCCGCCAACGGTGACCCTTTCTGGGCCACAGCCGGGACAGTACGTCAGAGGCTCCTTCACCCTGGCGGTGGCAGTTGGCCAGAGCGACGTCGTCAGCAGGGTTGAGCTCAGGGCGGATGGGGCCCAAACTCCGGTGGCCTCCCTTACAAGCCCGCCGTTCAGCTTCACGATGGACACAAGCCGGTACGCCGACGGCCAGCACACCTTTGAGGTGTCCGCAACCGACCTGGCGGGGAACGTGGGCAAGGCGTCCTTGACCGTGATGGTGGACAACACGGCGCCCACGGCGGTCATCGCCTCGCCTTCGCCGCTGCAAGAGGTTAGCGGAAAGCTATCGGTAACGGGCACCGCATCCAGCGGCACCCAGGCGTCGTTCGATGGCTACACGCTAGAGTACGGCCAGGGAGATAGCCCAACCGCGTATCAGCCAATTGGAGCGAGGGTAACCACCCCCGTCACCTCTGGCACTCTTGGTCAGCTGGATCTGTCTGGCCTGGCGCCGGGCGTCTACACCCTGCGCCTGACCGTAACAGACAAGGCGGGCAACTCCACAGTCACCACCGTGTCGTTCAGGGTGGCGGCTACGCCGTCTGTGGTGCGCGGCGACCTCAACGGCGATGGCAAGGTGGCAGTGACCGATGCCGCCATAGCCCTGAGGATATCGGTTGGCCTGCGAACAGCCACCCAAAGCGAACTGGCCGCAGGAGATCTCAACGGAGACGGAGCGGTTTCCGTGGCGGAGGCAACCAGGATCCTCCGATACGCAGTAGGACTGATCGCCAGCCTGTAAGCCCGTGCGCTCCGATCGGCGCGCTGCTGCTGCCACGTGCCCTGTGGGCCTGGGTAGCATGTGACAGCTCACAGCGGGGATAATGCGGTCCGGGACGACGTCGTTCCCGGACCCATTATCCCCGGCCCTCACTTGCGTCAGGCTCAAGATAGCGTTCGCTGGTGGTTGCCAGGTAGTTGCATTGGCTTCCCGCCCCCTCCCACCGCGCAGGCCTGGGGAGAGGCGAAGCCTCCTGCACCTCACTGGCTTACACTACTTAGCCACGCCTCGCACGCTCCTCCCGGCACCCCTCTCCCCGTGAGTGGGGCAGGGGTGGCGAAGCCGGGGTGAGGGGAACCACAAACCCACCGGAGTGCTCTTTGGGCCGGCGCGGACCGCAGTTCCTCGGCCGGGAGCCCCTTGCTCTATGCTCGCGAGCGTAGGGATGGCCAGGCGGGGTTGTCGATCGCACTTGCTGGCGTCGCCCCGGTCCAACCGAGAGGAACCGCCGTGGGAAGCGGCGTATTCCCTGCTTGGAACGCCGCAATAAGACGACGCGCGAGCGAGACGGAGGAGAACGATGGCTGACTGGGAGTCCGGGGATGTTACAGTAAAGGGCGTTCGACTGCACTACACGCGCACGGGAGGTGCCAAGCCGCCCCTGGTTCTGGCGCACGGCTTCAGTGACGATGGCTTGTGCTGGACGCCGGTGGCGCAGCGGCTTCAGGACGACTACGACGTGGTGATGCCGGATGCGCGTTGCCACGGCCTCTCCGACGCGCCGGACGAGCCGGTTTCAGTCGCCCACCAGGTGGACGACTTGGCCGGCCTCATCCAGGCACTGGGGCTTTCCAGGCCGTTCATCTTGGGCCATTCGATGGGCGCCGCAACCACACTTGCACTCGCAGCCATGCACCCGGACCTGCCGCGCGCCATCCTGCTTGAGGACCCGCCCGCTTGGTGGGATCCGCAAGCCATCCCCGGCCATCGGTCCAACGATTGGCGCGTCCGCATGCAGGAGTGGATAGCCGACCTCCACCGCAAGCCCAGGCAGCAGATAATCGAGGAGCAGCGCAGACTAGCGCCTAGCTGGTCCGACGCGGAGCTGGGTCCTTGGGCCGACTCGAAGCTGCGCCTTCACCCAAACGCGCTGAATCGGTCGGATGAGAGCGTGGATTGGGCCTCGCTTGTCCGGCGCATCAACTGCCCCACGCTGCTCATCACGGCGGACCCAGACCGCGGGGCTCTGGTTACGCAGCAGCAGGCCGAGGCGCTTCGGCAGGTGATGCCGTCCCTCACGGTTGCGCACATCCCCGGCGCGGGGCACAGCGTTCGTCGAGAGCAGTTCGAGCGGTATGTGGAGGTCGTCACGTCGTTCCTCGCCTCTCACGCGGCGTAGAGCTGGAATCGGGACGGTCGGGCGCGCAAGGAGGTCTCCATGCTGATAGCGGTTGCGGTCGCCCTGTCGGCCGTGGCGCCGTCGAACGCTGGGCAGAGCCAGATGGCGGCGCTGCTGGGCAGCCCAGACGCCACGTACCTCATCGTGCACGCGGACGATATGGGCATGTGCCACTCCGAGAACCAAGCCACCTTCAATGCGATGGAGCGCGGTCTAGTCACCTGTGGCAGCGTGATGATGCCCTGCCCTTGGGTGATGGAGGTGGTGCAGTTCGCCAAGTCGCACCCGGACGTGGATTTGGGGGTGCACCTAACCCTCAACAGCGAGTGGAGTGCGTTTCGATGGCGGCCCCTTTCGCCCCCCGACAAGGTGCCGGGCCTCATCGACCCGGAGGGCTACATGTGGCGGTCGGTGGAGGACGTGGTGAAGCACGCCACGCCGGCGGAGGTGGAGGCCGAGTGCCGCGCTCAGATTCAGCGCGCCATCGACCTTGGTCTGAGGCCCACTCACATCGACACACATATGGGCGCGGTGGTGGCTACGCCGGAGTTCGCCCAAGTGTACCTCAAGCTGGGTCGGGAGTTTCGCCTGCCTGTTATGCTGCCCAAGGTGATGCTTGAGGACGGGAAAGATACCACGCCCTCCGTTGCGCGGCCGCTGTTGAAGCAGATGGAGGCGTCTGGTGTTCCGCTGCTCGATGCGCTAGCCGGCACGAACGTCTCCGCCTCCTCGGATGGGCGCCGTGCCGCATACGCCAAGGTCATAGAGGGCCTGCCACGAGGCGCAAGCCAGATCATCGTGCACCTTGGGCTGGATGACGACGAGCTGAAGGCGATCACGTCGTTCGCGAGGACCCGGTATTGGGACTACTTGGCGTTCACTCACCCTGAGACCAGGCGGATCATCCAAGATCGCGGCATCAGGCTGATCGGCTGGCGTCCGATCATGCAGGCGCTGCGCTCTAAGGCTGGCGAAGGGTAGTCGTGGGGTAGGGGGTGGGCTTCTCGCGAGGGACGAGAGGCAATGGAGCGGGAGACGGGGTTCGAACCCGCGACATCCAGCTTGGAAGGCTAGCGCTCTACCAACTGAGCTACTCCCGCTCCTGAAGGGCGGCACGGAATCCGCATGCCTTGCCGGATTGGATTATAGCACCGGTTCCGCAGCTGCGCAATACCCATGGAGCGCGAGCTTTCGGATGGCGACGACGCGTTCCGATCTGGCGGTGTTCTCCAGCCTCCTGGTCCCGAGCCTTCGTGCGGGGTGGGGCTTGAATCTGCGTGCGGTTGCTCCAGCCTTCGCACCTACACACTTTTCCGCTGCGCAAGCTTGGGGATGGGAACTGCGTGTTCCGTCTACGGAGCGGGCCTCTCACCGGGGGATTGCCCCAGTCCTCGCGAACATGGCGGCCGGTGGCGCCAGGGCAGACGCCCATGCTGGCGAGTAGCGGCTCGGCACCCAACGCGCGCCAATGCCCGCGCTTCCATGTGCCGACGTGCGGTTGGCGTGCGGCGGCTTGCGGAGGGATGCTCGCGGCGGCTCTGTGGGGAGGTATGGTAGCGGAGGTCGGACTCGAACCGACGACGCCGCGGGTATGAGCCGCGTGCTCTGACCAACTGAGCTACTCCGCCACCGGTGGTCGGCTGTTTGCGGGGGAGCCCCCCCGCATCAGGCCGTCACAATTGTACTCCTAAGGCACGTTCCCGTCAAGCCCGGTCGGGGGCGAGCGAAACACACTCTCTCGTGGCGAGCGTGCTTTGTCGGCCCGCCGCGCCGAAGTACGCCGCTTGGTGGCTTGGTGAGAGCCCTGGCGGGCTGTGAAGGGTTGGCGGAGGGTGCCAAGGGGCCCGTGACGGCTTCTTGGAGCAAGCCTCGAGCGGCGAACGTTCCCGTCCGCGGCGGGCTACTTGGAGACGCCCTGTGGTCGGCCGGTGCACGCGCATCTTGACGCCGCCGATGCGGGGTGGTACTATTGGGCGTAGCCTCAGCACGCAGCCAGTGGTCCCGCCACTGTCTCCGCGCCTAACTTCCCCGGGTGCGGTGCGTGCGGGACTTACCGGCAGGAGCGCCATCCCCGCGGCGCTCCGCGCGTGTTTTCGCGGAGGGGTGCCCGAGCGGTTTAAGGGAGCGGTCTTGAAAACCGTCGGACGATGAGTCCCGTGGGTTCGAATCCCACCCCCTCCGCCAGCTCGGACGAGGCGCGGCGCATCAACCATCGCGCTGTCTCACACGCTTGTGCTGCTCGCGGCAAGCTGGTCACCCACGCTCCGCTGGACGGGCCGCGGTACCTTATCTCCACCGCCAACAGCCCATGCATCCACCGGCCTTGCTGTTGCACCCCCAAGAGGGAACTCAGCGGTGTAGACGGCCGCCCCGGTGTTTGGGCCTTCTGCGCCAGCGCGGATGCGAACGGTTGCCGAAGCAGATCGAGCTGCCCCATCCGCTCCGTCCTCCGCACGGCCGCCAATGCGCAGGGTCCTAAGGGCCAGGAACAGACCGGGCGTGCCATCGTTCGCGTGCTTGGGGCGTCTGCTCTCGTCTCGCAGGGCGCGGGAGACAGGGTGGTGCCAGGGCGTTGCGCAGCCCCTCTAGCCGACCGCCGCCCGCAGGACGCTGTGCACGCAGGATGGCCCGTCGTCCGCGGGGAACTGGTCCACGGCGGGGGCCCCAACCAGCCCGCCCCAGAGGCCTTGGCCATCGCAATGGACGTTCTGCTCATCAATACCAACCGCATGCACCCGCCCGTCGCCCCCATTGCGCTCGACTATCTGGCCGAGGCCCTCGCCGCCGCCGGCCATTCTCCCCACGTGCTGGACCTATGCATGCAGGCAGACCCAATCCGGGCACTGGCGGGATGTTTCGCGGGGCGCACCTTTGACTTGGTGGGCCTCTCGTTCAGGAACACCGACGACTGCTACATGTCCGGCGGCGAAAGCTTCGTCCCTTGGTTGGTCCAGTTGGCCGCCGAGGTTAGGTGCCTCACCGCCGCCCCCGTCGTGGTTGGCGGCGCGGGCTTTTCGGTGATGCCCACGGCGATATTGGATGCGTGCGGTGCCCAGTTCGGCGTGTGGGGCGAGGGCGAGTTGGCGCTGCCAGCGTTGGCGAGCAACCTCGACAGGCCAGACCGCGTGCCCGGCCTTCTGTGGCGAGGCGGGGACCGTTGGCATGCCAACCCACGCGCGTTCGTGGACCCAGCCGCCCTGCCCACCATGACCCGCCGCTGGGTGGATAACCGCCGCTACTTCCGCGAGGGCGGCCAGCTCGGCTTCGAGACTAAGCGCGGCTGCAACCAAGGCTGCGCTTACTGCGCCGATCCAGTGGCCCGCGGCGACGCCATCAGGGTTAGGCCCCCCGCCGGCGTGGTGGCGGAGGTGCGAGCCCTGCTTGCCATGGGCGGCGACCACCTGCACACGTGCGACAGCGAGTTCAACCTGCCACTGCACCACGCCGAGGCGGTCTGCGACGCCCTCATCGCCGCCGGCCTCGGTGATTCGATCCGCTGGTACGCCTACTGCTCCCCCACCCCGTTTCCGCTCAGCCTGGCAGTCAAGATGCGGCGAGCGGGCTGCGTCGGCATCGATTTCGGCGCGGATAGCGGCGATGCGTCGGTGCTGGCACGCTTGGGGCGCCGGCATACCCCGGACGACCTCCTGACGACAGCTCGCACCTGCCGCAAGGCCGGCCTGGTCTTCATGTACGACCTCCTCATCGGCGGCCCGGGCGAATCGGAGGCGTCTGTCCGCGCTACCGTGGAGCTGATGCGCAAAGCGGAGCCGGACCGGGTGGGCGTTTCCGTGGGCGTGCGGCTTTACCCTGGCACACCGCTGGCCGCCCAGGCTGCGGATGGCCGATTGGGCCCACACGCCACGTCCTTGCGCGGCGACGAAAGGGCAGACCCGTCGCTCCTTAAGCCCGTCTACTACCTCTCGCCCGCGCTCGGCGACCGCGCCTTCCCGCTGCTGGCCGATCTGGTGGGCGACGACCCGCGCTTCTTCTTCGCCGATCCCGCCCGCACGGACCGGAACTACAACTACAACGCCAATCGCCTGCTCTGTGATGCCATCGCGCGGGGCTACCGCGGCGCCTATTGGGACATCCTCCGTCGCCTTCAGGACGGCCTTGGCCCCTCCCAATGACCCACAACCGTCCGCCCTATCTCCCCTCGGCCAAGCCCACAGCCCTTCGCACTTCGGGGTCGGAGGGCACCGCGCACCGCAGGTCGCCAACGGGACCGCCGTCCGGCAGGGCAAATCGCGCGCATGCTCCCCATCCCATCACGTTCTGGGTGATCTTCAGCATCAGCAGGTTCCACCCCGCCTTGGCGTGCACCGTCACCCGCTCCTGCCCGGGCTCAACCGCCCGCTGAACGTTGTGTGCCAACACAACCTGCCCGTTCCACCATGCCTTCACGCCGTCGTCGCTGCCGAGCTCCAGGCGGAGGTCGCGCTCAGTGGCACACCACACGGCGGTGCGCAGGTACGCCACGCGCTGTTCGCCGCCGTGCAACGCCAGTAGGTCGATGAGCCAGGGCTGCTGCGGATTGGTGGCCACCGGCATCACGGTCCATCGCACCGCTTTGGCCTTGGCTGGGTCCTCTGGCGGGAACGAAATGTCGAACAGGCGGGTGCAATCCGCGCCGGGCTGCTGGTAGGCGGGAGAGACTTCCCACGCCAGCACGTAGTCCACGGAGTTGGCGATGGTGGCCAGGGCATCCGCGGCGTTTTGGCGGGTCTGCTGGCTCAGCCCGCTAGATGCAATGCGCTGCAACGCGGCCTTGGCGACATCCGGCCAAGCGCCCGCGATGCTCCTGGCGATCGCCACCTCTGCCGCCTCCGCCTCCTCGCGCACGCCCTGGTCTGATGCGAGGCCGGCCGCGCACTCCAGTGCACCCGGCAACCTAAGCCTGGCCAGCCCCGCGAGCACCGCCAGCCTCTCCTCCCGCGAGTCCGCGAGGCTGAGGGCGTCGCGGTACATGGCCAGGCGCTGTTCTGGCGAGCGGGTCTCGTCCGTTCCGACCAGTCGCACGTAGCCGCGCAGGGCAATGGCGCGCTCCCTGGCAGATCGCGCTCCTTTGGCCAACCTCAGAAGATCGGCCGCTGGCTGGCTGGTTGGCCACTCTGCCAGCGCACGAACGGCGCAAAGCCGGATCTCCGCGTTCGGATCGGCGGCGGCCTTCCGGAGCTCCGCCAACGCCTTTGGCCCCCCCACCTGGCCCAGAAGCGTGAGGAGGCTGACTCGGTCCGCCGGCCTGCGGGCAGCCGCCAGGGCTTTCAGCACGGGGGCGGTTCGCTGCTGCTCGGTAGTCCCTCTGCGAGCTGCCTGCGCGGCCGTGACCAGGAGGTCGCCTCGCTCCGCTGGATGGGTGGCTAGCATGGCAGACAGCACGGCCGGCAGCTGGGCTGGTCCAGCCGTCGATTGCAGCACGTGCGCGGCCGCCGCCCGCACCTCGCGACTGCGGCTTCTGAGCGCTGCCACCAGATGCGGCCCAGCAGCTACTGTTCCCCTCTGCCCCAGCGCCTCGATCGCCTCCGCCTGGAGGGCCGGCTCGCCAAGGCGGAGCACGTCCAACAGTCGGCGGTCCACGTCGGCGCCGCGCAGCTGAGCGAGGCTGGCCTTTGCAGCGGCCCTCTCTTCGGCGGTACCGGAGGCCGCCGCCACCAGCAACGGGTACACCGCTGCCCCGCCAGCTACGGGCCCAAGCGCGCGCATCGCGGCCACCCTAACGGCCCCCACTGGAGAGCGACGCAGGCTAAGCAGAGCGGTGGCGGCGGCTGGGTCGCGGCGGTCGGCAAGAGCAGCCACCAGAAGCAGCTGGCCGTTTGGACTGAGCTTCGGCAGGCCGGCACACAGCAGCTTAGTGACGCGAGTACCGGGCAGCTGTCGCGCCAACGAGGCCGCCATCCGCTGCCGGGCAGTGGCATCCTCCGTCAGCGCCTTGAGGATAAGAGGAACCGCAACAGCGCCCTTTGCCCGCACCGTACCGCGTAGTGCGGCGGCCCGCACCACCGGGTCCGCGGCGGAAGCATCCACAAGGGCATACAAGGCAATCGCGGTCTGGCGATCGTTGGCGGCCAACGAATCGTCCGCGCACGCCACCAGCGCCCTTGCCACGACAAGCCGCGTTTGGCCAGTGGTTTGGGCGTAGACCCGCTTCAGCACGAGGGCCGCGGGCTTGCCACCTACCATTCCGATGGCGGCAGCAGCGGCGGAGGCATCCTGTCGGTCGGCGGACGTCAGCAGCGATGCAAGCGGGCCCACCACCCTGGGGTCGCGCCTCTCGCCAAGCGCCTGGATGATGCCGAGGCGTACGCGTCCGGCGGCGCCAGGCAGTTCGCGTAGTAGGGCATCGGTGACGGCCGGACCGGGGATGCACGCCAGCACCATAAGGCCGTAGTGGGCCAGTTGCTCATCGTGCAAGAGCGGGAGCAGTGCGGGCAGCTGCTCGTTGGTTGCCAGCAACACCAGCTCACGACACGCCAGCTGCTTGGCATCGGAGGTGGCGTTGGAGCCCAAGATGTCGGCCAACTCCCTCGCCATGGCCCGCCTACGCGCGGCGTTCGGGCGCGCCTCACTCACGCGCTGGGCTAGCTCGGCGGGCAACCCGTCGTCCGCACCGAGCCGGTACTCGCGGAGGCGCGCAAACAGGGCGTCATCGCCCGTTTGGGCCAGGCACGGTGCTGCAAGCCAGGCCACCATGCATAGGCAGACAACGCAAACGCGGTATGCTCTTGGCTTCATCGTGGTTGGGTGGGTGTCGTTCGCTGCTGCGGGCTACAGGTGCCACGGAGGCCGCATCGCACGCGAGAACAGCCTGTCTGCCTCCGGGTCGTCCACGAACCGCTCACGAGCCGGATCCCACCGGATGGGGCGGCCCAGCTCGTAAGCGATGTTGCCGAGGTGGCACACGGTGATTGTGCGCACGGCGGTGGCGATATCGCTTCCCGGACGGCCACGGGTTCGCACCGCGTTCAAGAAGTCGGTGTGGTGGTTATCGGCCTCGTGGAGGTGTATCTCGTTCGGCCTCAGCTTCGTCTGCGCCAGCTTTTCCGGCCAGGTCTTCAGGTCGTAGCGCCAAACGGCCACCTTGCCCTTGGTGCCCACAAACAGCACCCCGTTGCCGTCTGGCGACTCGCGGGCAGTGCGGTCTGGGTCGCGCGTCATGACGACCCCGTTGGCGTAGCGGTAGGTGAGGACTCGGATCTCCTTGCCGTCTGGAGGAGCCACTTCAACTGGGCCACTGCGGTCCATCCCGAGGCCCCACTGGGCGATGTCGAAGTGGTGTGCGCCCCAGTTGGTCATCTCGCCGCCGGAGAGGTCGCGATAGGCCATCCAGCCGCCCACATAGCCAGCGTTGTACGGGCGCCAGGGGGCAGGTCCAAGCCACATATCGTAATCCAGCCAATCTGGCACCGGCTGCGGGGGAAGGGTACAGACCCGATACTGCGGAGGGCCTCCAACGCCCACCACCACTTCCTTCACGTCGCCGATATAGCCGTTGCGAACCAGCTCACAGGCGAAGCGAAAGGAGCGGCTCGAGCGCTGCTGGGTGCCCATCTGGAAGACCGCTCCTGACCGCCCGACGGCGCTGCGCATGCCGATCGCCTCGTCGATTGTGATGGAGATCGGCTTTTCGCAGTAGACGTCCTTGCCCGCCTCCACGGCAGCGATGGTGATGAGCGGGTGCCAGCGGTCGCCAGTGGCGATGAGGACCGCGTCGACGTCCGGGCGAGCAAGCAGCTCACGGAAGTCGCGGTAGGCGGCGCAGTCGTTGTTGCCGTACCGCTGGTTGACGAGGCCGCGCACGTTGTCAAGGCGCTGGGCGTTCACGTCGCACACGGCCACCACGCGAACGTCGTCTCGGCCGGTTAGGCCGCCAGCTGGGGTCCAGATGCCGCCAATAACGTGCTGGGTGCCCTGGCCACCCACGCCTATGCAGCCCATTACTATGCGGTTGCTTGGGGCGGTGCGCCCGCCGCGGCCCAAGGCGCTGGCCGGCACGACGGCTGGGAAGCCGACAAAGGCGGTTGCGGCGCGGGCGGCTTTGGACACAAACGCCCGGCGCGTGAGGAATGCGGAACGCTGATGTGTGGACGGCATTGGCACCCACCTCGTCTGGGGAGTGCTGGTCTCCCCCTGCGGGATCTTTTCGCAGCTAGTGGGCCCTTGTCCTTCCGAGCCAGGGCAGCCACCGAGCAGCCAAGGGATGGAAGTGGATGTGAGAGGAGGCGGCAAGGAAGAGGGCGAGAGGCCGCAGCGGGAGGCAGGTGGAGAGGGAATACGGATGAAGGCAACCCATAGGCCACTTCCCCTCACCCCCCGGCCCCCTCTCCCACGGCGCAAGCTTGGGGAGAGG
>Ga0078972_1011164_pt1 | contig 16260 bp, 13 predicted proteins | sample YelNatPaOPGAMG01_FD_67568 | JGI IMG/M metagenome (GOLD analysis project Ga0078972, IMG submission 67568) | Hot spring thermophilic microbial communities from Obsidian Pool, Yellowstone National Park, USA - OP-RAMG-01 (SPADES assembly) (version 2) | ecosystem: Environmental > Aquatic > Thermal...
CTGTTCATTATCTCCAATATCACCCGAAACGTCGTGTGGACGCATTTTAAAAGTTGGCATCCCCTGTCTCCTGAGAACCAGTTGTACTTGATATGGCTTGTCAACTGGTCCATCCAGGTCATAATGAATTATTACATCACTATCTCTTACTGTGTAATATACATTACCGATGGTGAACTCGTGATTTGAAGAAGTGCCTTCAGTAGACGACATCGAGGTGGAACACCCCGATCCACCAAGCGATATTACTGTCAAACAAACCAGAGTTAGGTATCCTTTTTTCATTGAGTCCTCTTAATGGTAAATACTGCAAAATTGGATGTCCTCATGGATTGAGGAATTCTGACGAGCCATTTCTGAAGATCGACAAAAGCACTTTCATATGTTGGGATTATTCCTGCAGATTCACGAGTCATATAGGAAGAATAGAAGTCAATCTTCTTTTTCAATGCAACGACGTAAATCATCTCCGTCGCAATGTTCTTGTTTTGCGGTAGCCCAACTCTCATCTGGAACGGTAGTTTTGCCAGCTTCCTTGCAAACCCTTCTATCCCTTCAGATAGAGTGTACGAGTTATCTGAGAAGTAAGCATTGGGCATCAAAAGCAAAACAGAGTCATTTGGCATGATGTCGAAGATATACAGGTAGCAGTTCTGACTTGCTTTTATTGAGAAATGAACCGCATCGTTCCGATCAATATCCCCACGATCATAGTACACATCCTTGTCCAGGTGAATTTCGACCTGAAAGCCAGGATCAGGCTGGCCTTCATCTTTTGCAACCGTTGCTTCAATCTTAACCGAGTAAACAGGGATATTGGATTCTGTGGAGAGGCTCGAATCGAGAATGCTCTCAGCAATAATCCTTCCACAGGTTGTGGTTGTATTGATCTCAGTAAACAGGCTCAAGAAGTCTGCAGATTTTCCACCCTGCATTGCTTCTGACGTCGCTTGAAAAGTGGTAGCGTTGACAGTTATACCAAGAGCCTTTCTTATAGCATTTGCCTCAGCATCCCGACGAGCTCGCAGCCAGCCCTCTTCGGGTGTTACACTTGTGCTCCAGCACTTCCCCGTTGCTTCAACCCTCGACGTGTCGGTTTGTGAATATAGAGGTGCAACACTTAAAATTGTCACAAATAGGAGGAGAAAGCATGAGACTCCACCCGCCCATCTATGTGCCCTTTGCCCTTGCACAGTCCTGCAATCCTTCCTGGGTTTAAGAGGATTTTAAATGCTTCACAGGTAAATGTCAATAGCAGGAATTAAACTTATCTAAATACGATGCCTCGAACAAAAATGTCTATGAAAAAAAAGATTGAAATAGGTGCGAAAGATTTTACGTGTTGCAGTTTCCCAATCGAACAATATTTTTTCGGGCTAAATCAATGAAAAAAGGACAAGGGATGAAGGAGAACAGAAATATTTCTTGCTGATTCTCCAAGTATCTCGAAATTGCTTAATAACAGCGCTTGAAGTTTTATCGTCTTCAGCTGGTTTTTTAAGCTTCAAGCCTTCAAAAAATTTTTCTATTGCTTCCACAGGTTGGATGATATCTTTTAAAAACAGCCGATAATTCTTTTTCATACAGCCACAACCTCTTTCAGTATCCGTTCCTTCAACTCAGGTCTTATTGCCCTTTCAGATACTATGTCCACTTTCATATCAAGTTTCTGTTCAAGGAAATCTGCAAGTCCCACAAAGTCAAAAAGTGTTGCACCTTTCCTGAATCTGACGAGTACGTCAACATCACTTTCTTCCTTTTGCTCACCCCGAACACAGGAACCAAATATGCCCACAATCTCGGCTTTATATTCTCTTCCTATTGCCTCTCGGTTATCCCTCAATGTCTTTTTTATCTCATCAAGGGTTTTCATTCCTCAGCTTCCACTATCGAAATTTTAGAAACACGGGAGTGCCCCAGTTCAATAAATTACTTCCTCATAATCTTTCTTCGGATATTCGTTCCATTCTTTACCCTGAAACCTTCGTCCATTTTCTTTTTTATTTCTCTTAATTTTATCAATACCCCAGGTTCCCCACTGTTTGAAAAAGAACGCGACATCTTGTTCTTTACACTGATTAAAGATTTCTTCTACCCATTCTTTTTGAATTGGTCGTGCCTGCCTTCCCGATTCACCACCAACTATTGCCCAATGTATTCCAGATAAGTTTAATTCACCAACTGAACCAATCAGCGGTTCAAATGAAACGAACCTAATCGCAGCTTTTATATTTTGCAAAGAATCTATTCTCTTTTTGAATGTTGAGTTTTCCACACTAACACCAAGCCATACATTCTCAGGAACATTACAACCTGAAAAATAATTTAGCATCACTCCTTCTCTTTTAGTAAGTATCTGATAAATATGCTGTGGAGTTTTTCTAATTACATCAAAAATCATATCTAGATATTGAAAAGGCATCTCTTCGTGAAATAAATCACTCATCGAATTTACAAAAAATTTTGTAGGTTTTTTGATTCGAAGAGGTTCGTCCAAGCGATGCGGTAAAATCTTGAACTTAAATCCATCGCTGTAATCTTCTAAACCCATCGCCTATAACCTTTTTGCAAATGATTCCGCATAACAAAATTTACAACCTGCAGAAACCTTATCGCAGCCAATACTTGGATTCCATACTTTTTCCGTCCATTCGATTTTGGTGGATTTCATCTCTGTTTTCTTTCAATTATATCATTTGCAATCTTATAAGCTATATCTTTATTTGACGCAAATATAAAATGATATATTGGAACTGTCCTGGTTCACAGGTAATTGAACTTTTTTGTTAATTGAATAATGCAAATAATCAATCTGAATTTTAGCCTCGATGCGATCCAGTTTTGCTTGACATAATTTCTCATCACGTACTTTAAACCTTTCATAGATCCTGCCATATAGAGAATCTTCTGGTGTGAGATAGTAGAGGCAGAACATTAGCCAAAAAGCCTAATTTCTGCTAGAACACAACGACAAGCCGAACTTGTTTTCGATATGATACACAATTTTGCCGCAGCTAAACAGCCGTTCGGCAGCCTGGGAGTACGTCTCAAGACCATGAACGGAAAGCGCGCAGTTTGATTAATGATTATTGAGATTACAGTCATGCCATACTTCCGCACGTAAAAAGGAAGGGATTGCGTGGTGATCAGTGGCGATGAATGATGTAGTCAATATCCAATACCGTGAGTTCACCGTCGCCGTCTATGTCCGATGAACCGAGCGTACCGGCGCAGTTGTGGCAGTGCCAGATTGTTTTAAGATATTTCTTCTCGAGGAGCTTTGGAATCAAATCGTAATATTTCTGTTCGTGAGGAAGTCGATTTCTGTAGAACTCATAAAGCCCAAGGTTTCCTTTCGCTGTATTGCATTTACGGCATGCCCAGACTTGATTGTGAATCTGATGGATGTGCTCACAGGTCGCGCATCTCTCATTTATCTGAATAGACCTGGGCACGATATGCTCCCGGGACAGCTCCTCTACGGAGCCGCAATAGATGCACACTTTTTCATTCTGCACGAATTGCCAGTCTTCACGCGTGATGTCGGACCACTTTTTGTTGCCCTCCTTAAGTTCCCTTAACGTCTTCTTGATGAAGCCATAGTGGTTGGCCTTAGCTGCCCTACCATCAGGAACACCCATCGCGCTCTTAGCAATGATTTTAGCGTATTGGTAGTAGATAAGATGTTCAATAACCTGCACTTCACGATCTGGCATGTGTATTCCTCCTAATTAGTCGATGGCCACCAGGCCTAATTCATGGTGAACCCCTTTTAACCGATTGTTACGTCCTATAACATCCATTTGACCTTACCGTCCTCAAATTATGAAGAAGTCATTATTGGGTGCAAGGTCATCCCATAACTTCCTAGAATCATTGTAAGTTTAGCGCGGTTTTGGATCAGAATTCTGAGTAGAGCCAACAGAAATGATAATCCAAGGCCACTCTCTGTCATATGCATGGCAAACCAAAGGTACCAAAATATGAACATGTTAACGGTAATCCCTTTCGCCTTGACGTACCTCAGGGGGCTGATCGGCTCATTGTGATCTATGAAATACTGGATGAGACAGCTGACAAAGGATTCTACATGTACATGACTGAGATGTCCTTTCACCATCAACTCTGTATATCCAACCATAAGACCCAAGGCCAGGCGTACGATTGCCTCAGCGTTTTCATCCTTTTCAATCCGCGTAATATTTATCCTAAATCCTTTCGTAGATTATGAAAAGCAGTTAGCTCGCTATTTCCAACATGCAAGGGTTTCTTCTTGTCCAGATTGACAGTATGCGTCTTATGACATAGCGCCTGAAAGGTAGTATTGCATCTAAGGTTCTTCTTATACGGGATAGGATGATATTTCACAAAATAGATAGGCGCTCCCGGAACAAGATTGATTAGGTCTTGAGCTTTCTTCTGAGGCCCCGACATCGAAGTCTCCATTCCTCGGTATTCGCACCGGTGACAATCATCTCCTCTGCAAATGTTTTGTCCACTCAAAACAATCTCTCCATCAAACTCAAAGAAAGCAAACTATGATCTAGAGTTACAAGACAACCGTAGCATAAGTGCTACCTCATTGAATGTAAATCTATCGTCAGTATTAACCCTGCCAATTGAACCGCCAGGTTGTGGTAATTTACCGCGCTCGTACCCTTATCGGAGAATCCTTCTCTTTCAGCATTCCTAATAATGGATACACGTCTGTTCTCTTGCAAAAATTAGTGAACATCCTTCCTAATTACAACCGCGATACAATTGATTTTGCAATTGAGATTTTGTGCAACCGATGGCTAGCTTTAGTTTCCTATCTTCACGGTGAAGGTTATTATGTCCTCTCGGTAAGCCCTGCCACCGACTACCACTCCAGTTCGATGATCGTTCATGACTTCTCGTGAACAAGACTCTAAAAGTACTATTGTCGTCGCTCGCAATGCTGATCAGTGCCTCTTCGATTTGTATCGAACCTCCGCTCCTATGAACAATGACATGGTACGTTGGCTTAACTCACCGCGCCGGTATAACTTACTGAGCAGTCTGTCGAAATACCCCTATTTTGCTAGATTGACCATCGAAATCGAATTGGGTTCAAAGGAAATTTTTCGTAAACCATAGTATTCTCTGAAGGGCCACCGTATGCATGGTCAATATTTGCAGCCTGGAGGGTGAATAATTTACCTCGTCCGACAGAATTATGCCAAGCGATTCAGCCCTTAGAAGCGATTGAGAGAACTATTGGCAGTCCTAAAAACCATCGTGCACCACAAGTAAGTCTATGAAATGCACTCCAACGGAGCGCAGACATTTCACACAAAAAAATTTACCGCAGTCTTAAATAGCTTACTATAGCAGACGGTAAAGAGTACCCAACTCCTTCAACGCTTTCAAGGAACTCTATCGTCTAATCGAAAAACTGACACAAAAGATATTCCACTTCACACCTTTACATTGAGTAACTAATAAGCATTTAGTCGTATCTGCCCGAAATTGTATAACTAATCCTTCTACTGAGACGAATGGCTCATATATATCTAATTTTTTTGTGCGTACAATAACTTTGGTGCTCTCGGGCAAATGAGGAAATGTTTCCGATTTGCCATCGCCCACCTGTTTAGCGCACTGTATGAGTCAACGCTTAGCTTGGCAAAAAATAATACTTGCGACTTTCGTGATAGAAACCCATCGATATCGAACATTGTGCTCTTGGGTTAAAGCTACGAAGCCTGTTGACGCTGTAATCAAGATAGTGTTCACTGTGAGAAAGACGGAGTTGGCCTTGTGCCAGCGGTTACTAACTTTGTTCATCAACTCCACACATACCTTCTCCTCTTCAAATATAGAACTAACTATCACCTTCCGGCATTTCTGTAGGGCATTTCCTGAAGAGGTTGCGAATTGATATCTCTTCGACAGACATAACATGTCCATTTTCTTGGAAACCTAGCTGCCTTAATTAGCTGGCGCCCCTTTGAGTATAGCATGCTACCCCCACCTCGAGAGCAATGATCCAAGGTAGTGCAACACTGGCCCTCGTTGCAGGTGTTGATGCGCGAATTGGTTTCTGTAGCTTCTCAGGCATCCATAACAACTTGTGTTTTCGGCGCAGCCGCAGTTACCGCTGACTCTTTTTTGCGCAGCCTCAAGGCAAGACCTAAGCACTTCCTCTTCCTCGAGCCGAGCAACAAGACCGGCTCCCCCCGGAACATTGTCATACAAGATGATCGGCGGTAAAGGGTATTGCTCACTTTGGGATACCGTCGCGCTGAGGTCAGTGGGTGGCACTTCTAAAACCTCTGCAGCCCCTTCGACCAGAGCATAGGCAAGAGAATATGCGAACCAAATAGGCTCCATATCCCCATCAGGTCTTGGATGAAACTGGAGTTGCACCACATCGGTTACAAACTCGTGCCCGAGAGAGACTTGTTCAAGTGTCCCATGACAATCCTGACCATAGGGCGTTTTGTGAGTCTTTTCGCGTTTTCTGAATCCTGCACCACATGAGATGCAGATATAGAATCCCTCTCCACGTCGGCCTTCGCAGAGCACAACCATCGAGCCCGGAGATGCCTTCTTCATCGTGATTATCGGAGAATTCGGATGTATAGTGATGGTGCCAGGCTCAGGGCTATGCGAACCCGCAAAATAGGGACGTGTTGTAAATACTCTCGCAGGACGGGATTTTGGTTCCTTCGGCTTATCACGGTCTGTAATAAAACCAAACTGTGGAACAACGTACTTGAATTCCTTCATCTTGTCACAGCATTGCCCTCCTGCTGGTTGCTCGCCCTCGTTCCATACTGAGAAGACGTTATGCACTGTACAACGCCTGTAAGACTTGCGTGGCCACTCCTTCTCGACCACTTTCTTTAGCCCATAAGAGACCCACTCCTTCTTATTCGCAACTAACTTACTCGTCGGAGCAAACTCGGATATCGCAATGCTAAGATCTCTTTGGAGCAGGACTTCAAATGCTTCCTGGTTTTGTTGTGACCTTTGGGTGTCAAGCTCCACCACATCGACTGGAAAGCCATACTTCGGGATCACGGCTTTGCGGGAGAGGAATGAGAGAACGTCCTCCTCAGCAATTGTCTTCGCTCGTGCCTTAGCCCACTTCGCAATGTTGTAGTCCCCTTTGCTCGCCGCCGTCGCCTCAAGGCTCTTCGCAATCCTGTAATCGCTTAAGATCTCGGTCTCGGCGAGGAAGAGTCGGCTTTGCTCCCCACCGATCCCTTCAATCCATCCTCCATTGTTCAACCCAGTTTCACTTAATATATTCACTGGGACAATGGCTCGCAGAGAATTTTCAAGTTCAGCCTGATGCTCCTGAAGAAAGGCTTTGAAGTCGGCAACGCCTGACGGATGCTCCAGGTCTTTGAATAGCTGCTCGACACTCTTGAAGCGTTCGTTGAATCTTTCATCTCGGAAAAAGGCAGACAGCGCGGTTGCAGCAATATGGCGAGTGATAATCTTCTCGTTTCGGAGACTCAGCATCGGCGGTCGAATCTTCCCGCTCAGCATCCGACGAGGGTCAGAAAAATGGTACAGATCGTGGGGCGCACGGCGACTGTACGTAATGGCGAATCCGGGGTACCCGCTTCGTCGCCCGGCCCGCCCTACTCGCTGAGCGTAATTGAACGCTTCCGGAGGAACGTTGCGAAGAAAGATAATGTCGAGGTCACCCAGGTCCACGCCCAATTCGAAGGTGGTCGAGCAACTCAGGACATGGATTTTGCCATCTCTGAACTCCTTTTGAAACTCCCGGGCCTTTTCTTTGTCAAGTTGCGCCGTATGCTCTTCAACGCGCAGGGAACCTGGCAGATCCTCCTCGTAGAGGAGGCGGTAGTGGTTAGGTTCTAAGTCGTTCACTTTTACTGGCCTAAGCGTGCCGGGGCAGCGGTGCCTTGGACAAACCCCGCGAACAGAAATCGCTTGGAGACGGCCACAGGTATCACACTGGAAGATGGCATCATCGTTCGTAATTAAACGCAGTCGCCACCAGTCAGGATTCAGCCTCCGCGCGTCATCGACAGGGATAAGTAAACGATCGTGGGACGATGGGGCATCTTCATCAGACTGCCTAAGCGTGTCCCAGACTACTCTCAAGGCATTCACTGCCTGATCGAGCGCATTTTGTTCTGAAAGGCCATCTATTATCCTCATAAGAAGCTTCGCCAGAAAACGAGCCCGTTTCCCTGTCTTGCCGTCCCAGCTTCGTACGTTTTTCTTCCCCTTAGGATCACCAATTCGGAATTGCATTTGGGGCCCCTGTAGATCAGGTTCGCTAAAGTCCAGCGAGATGCCACTCTCCGCCCGCAACTCTACCGCTCTGTCGGTTCGCATGGTGTCCAGTAAAATAAACATTAAGTCACGTGCCTCTTGTTCGGTTAACGACCAAGGGGCATTTTTGAGGACTTCTGGGATACTTAACCAATCAGGCCATTTGATACACCAACGAACCAAGCCAACCCCCTCAAGAGAGATTCTCAGCTCGTCTGTAAGGAACTCGCGGTACAGATCAAGCCATGCCTTACGACGTAGGTCAAGCCCACCTACGGCCGGCCCGAAGACCTTCCTCTCGCGGAAAAGGGTGCACAGCTCTGTCGCCGTTTCTCGCAACGACAAACCTTCCGGGGTATGGCGATTCAGCCTCTGGACAGCCCTCAGAATCAAGTTGCGCCTCAGAATGTCTCTATACGATTCTTCAAGATACCAGGCAAAGAACGCGGCCTCCTGACGGCCGTCGGCAAAGGCAAGTACCTTCTTTCGCCCCTCTGGAAGGGTCTGGTAAAGGGTCGTGGCTATCACAGCGTGGGGGCCGTCTGCGCCATGTACCACTTCGCGTACGGGGTCGCGACCACCGGCGCTGTACCCACAGGCTCCGCATTTTGCCATTTGGTCTGCCCTGTCTTCATCCAGTGGGGACTCTTCTCTGACCACCCAGATCAAGTTATCATGCCCACACTGCGGTTTACCTTGCCTTATTTCACCACACCTCACACAAAGTTGAAGTACCCGTTTTTTACTGGCTTCTCCACTCTCCCCTTCCTCATCTTCATGTCTGACGTTCTCAATAGGCCGAAAGAAGATGGCTCCAAAATTAACAGCGCTTGGATCACGGATTGCCTCTACTAACTTATTATAATCCCTGTTTTTTCCAACAACAAAATAATGCTGACCGCATTCTCGGCACAGCGCAACTTCGAAGGCTGTGACATCCTTGCCCACTGTCTTACGATCAAGAAAGACCTTTTTCTCGGGCCAGTAGGAGACAAATGCACCTTCAAGCGATCTGAGGAACAGATGGTAACGTGCAGATAAAAGAGGTGCGTCAGACGATGGGTCTTTTGCCTGCAACAGAAGTTCAACTAACTCGGACAGAGCAGACATGCGCTTCTCCTCTGGCAAGTCCTCAAAAACCCGATTGGCAATTTCCTGAACTTGTCTTGGGCTGTCTGTAATTAGGCGGCGGAGGGTCGCCGCGCGGCCGTCACGTTGGAGAAGCCTCCCGACTGTTTTTGGTAGATCTTCACCATCTATAAGCACCACACTAAGTTTACTTGCCAATTTAGCAAGCTCGCTTCTGGTTACCGGGCTATCTCTATGAAGAACTTCTCTAAGAAGTCCGTACTCCTCAGGGAGAAGGTGTATTGGGCCTTCTTCGGGGATTGGTTCAGTTGCCCCTAAAATCACGTTCTCTTCGAGAAACGCCTCGTCAAACAGGTCAGAAGCGAACTGAGCGACTACTGCTTTATCCGATCCTTCTCCAACCAGTGTGGCACTTGTGGCAATGCATCGGAATGGCTCGGAACGGCCGCCTTCTCTGAGCCTCTGCTTGAGACGGCGGAGGAGCATTGCCATCTCCATCCCATGAGAACCTCGGTATTGATGCGCCTCGTCCAGCACCAGAAATGTCCACCAACGAGCGCGCCCATTGTCAAAGAGCGGGCTGTCATCAGGTCTGAGCAGTAGATACTCGAGCATTGAGTAATTGGTCAGGAGGATGTGAGGCGGTGTTTTGCGCATCTCAGACCGAAGGACGAGTTCCCCGTGTACCACATGACCGTCTTCAATTATGGAGTGACCCTTTTGGTCCCGTTCTGCGATGTGATCCCTCGCATGGCGCTTAGAGTCGTTTTCATCCTCTGGCGTCTCTCCAACATATTGCCCAAAAGTGAATCGAAGAGGTGATTGCTCTTCTTTAAGTCGTTTGCATATTTCACCAAGTCGCTCTCGTTGGTCATTTGCCAGAGCATTCATCGGATAGAGGATGAGTGCACGTACACCTGGGCACAGGGTCTTTCCTTTAAATTCTCGATAAAGGTGGAGCAGGATTGGGTAGAGAAAAGCCTCCGTTTTCCCACTCCCTGTTCCAGTGGCCACCACCACGTTGCTCCCTTCAAATACTCTCTGGATTGCCTCTTCCTGATGTTGGTAAAGCCGTTCGGTGTACACCGCCTTTAGGAATCCTTCATCAGGCTGGAATCCCATGAGACTTTGGAACAAACTCCGTGGAGTCAGGCTTCGTTTGAACACTGGTGTTGCTTCAAGAAACGGTCCATTGCTCAGACGTCCCGAATTCAGGGCTTCTTCAAAAGACGCTCGCAGGACCGGGTCCTTGAAGTAAAAGGTGGTTTTCAGGTAGCGTCTGTACCGTTCTTCTACTTGTCTGGAAAGTTCTGTCAAATCCATAACACACCTAATTAATACTTAACGTGATTCGTAGAGTTTATTCCTATGGCTTCTGATCAAGTGATTTATCATGTCGCTTTTAGTAGGATTTTCCAAGACGTCGTTGCAGAGATTGCACTTGTAGATATACGGCAGGTTATGAATCACATTTTCCCGGATTTCGTTCAGCTCATGAATAACCCGAAACCTGATCTGTGGCGGTCCCATTCCACGAGAAGCCTTTGTGCAATGCTGCTCAATGTGATTCCAGATGGCGCTGGTTGGACTCACAATATCATTTGATTCAACATAGTAGTTGCAATAACCACATTGGTAAATCGTATGAGGAAGTGATGGGATACGGCCGCTCAGTTCTTCATAGGTCAGAGGGCGAATAAAGTTACTCAGATGGAATGAACCGACATGGGAAAGCACATCTTCTTCACTAAAGGTCTCGAAATCACAAAGCTTGCAGCGCAAATTGATCTTAAGTTTACAAACAATTCCCTCGTAAGCTGTCGTTCCTTCGGCGAAGATCCATAACTTAAGTGGAGTTATGCCGATGCCTTGGACTTCTTGGAAATCACCAAAGTCGCGAAGCGGGATGGCAATGGTTTTGTCTGTAACCTTTATGAAATAAGACCTAGCTTTCTGTAGTCCGAATCCCACAAGGACTTTATTCACCCATCGCCGTCTTGGGAGCCGCAACCATAGTGCCTTATTTGACGTGGCGGCAAAGTCCTCACGAGCAAGCGTAAGAGCTTGGTCTATCCATTCGGATGGTGCATTGTGCTCTTCCCCTATACCCCACCAAAGCCGTTCCACTAAAATGGTCACTTCCACCTGAGGCCCGCCCACAGGGCCTACACTCCAGCCAGTTTCATCATACTTTGGATTAGGAGGAATGGTCAGGGTCGTTTTCTCACCCTTGCGTTCAATCTGGATGTTGGTATCGAAATCCACCGGCTGTACTTCACAACCGGCCTCGTGGAGAAACTCAACGGACGCAGCCCCATGCCCATACTCAGAGGGAAGGGGAGACGGCTGAACTAACTTGATCTCTTTAAGGGCACTTGCAAATCTAAAATCCAGGCTTTCTATAAGGTCATCATTAGTGTCATAAAATCTGAGAAAGTACCATCCGCCTTTTCTGTCCGCAAACTCGGAGGGTAGATTTCGTTCTTGACCGTCTGAATCATGAGTAAAGCGCGTTCGCCATCTCTTTTTCCCCATTCCCTCCTCGCCGACAACAATCGTTCGAACATTTTTCCACCCCTGCTCGTCCAGAACGCGAATGCGAGGAGGCGCCTTACCAAAAAGGGGCCCTTTGTCTTCACTCGCGTCATTCAGTCGATTCCCAACCAGTTCGAACTGTGGCGCCTTCGACTCGATTACGAATGACCTGCCCGTAGGGTTACGGAAAGCAATCTTTCCATTACCGTCTTTCTTAAGTTCGAAGAAGTGAGCTTGATACCCGGTGAGAAACACGGACTCCGGTGTCACTGGCGGAGGCCCCGACAACGTATCGTCACGCTCCCAGCTATCTGGAACCATCACAAGATACGACCCAGAGGAAAGGGATTTGACACGACATCCCTGGTTCTGGTCTTGGCCGCTCAGTTTGAATAGCAAGTAACCATCCTGGGGAAGCGCGACCGTGGTTTCTTGCACGCCCTCGCCTTCGTTCCACTGTACTACCACTTCGCCAAAAACTCGTTCTATACGCCAACAGCCTTCTCTTGATTCTTCTTTCGTGAGAGGCGAGCCATCCTGGAGGACCGCCAAACTCGGCTTTCCCAGAAGTTCCTCAGGTATCTCTACTGCCGCTACCCACTGCCCTTCTTCTTTCCAGCATACGATTTCGGGTTTTGGGTAGCGGGGCTGCCGCTCCCGCAGTGACCCTCCCCTTGACTCCCGATTGGAGGTACGAGGCCTACCACCTCTCTTGCTAGGTTCTGACCGCTTTCTCTCCTTTTTTAGCTTTAGTCGTACGTTTTCGTCCTTGTGTCCTTCTTCTTCCTCGGGGAGCTCGTACTCTCCCTCCTGCTTATGGCGAGTCTCTTCAAGGACATGCCCACCCTCTTCGTCCGAAGCGCTACGCTCTTCATCAATGTCTTGAACTTCCTCCGATTCAGGCTGAGTCTCATGGGGTTCGGAGAGCTCATCCTTTTCCGCCCCTCCGTGCAGTTCGTCTTTTTGGAGTTGTGCCGCCGCTTCCTCCAGCGATTCTCGATCAATATGCTCACGCTTCTCTCCGCCGTGAGTCTCCTCCTTGCCATTACGAGGTTCCTCCTCTGGTCTCCGTAAGTCTTGCTCAGCCCAGTGATGTTCTTGCTCAGCTCGCTGCGGTTCCCCTCCCTCGGAGCCCCGCAAGATCTGCTGTTCCATGTCGCAAGGTTGCTCTCCTGATGGTTTGCGGCGTGCCTCGTCTGTCGCGCTTTGTGCTTGCCGCCTGCGGCCAAGCACCGCAACACTTGCGATAAGAACGATCACCATTGCGACCGACAAAACAAGAATCAACAATGTATCTAAGGATTCCAACATGAGCCTCGTCACTGTTTCATTAACCTACTCGCTTCCCGCCACAGTAGCGAGCCAACGGGGTTGCCGATAACCTGCCACCCAGAACAGAAACACGCGTCCAAAGCACAAAGCCAAGGATCTCGTCCCGCCCTCGCAGGACCCTTATCTCTCTTTGCAAAGGAACTTTGCAGCCATGTCAATTAACATAGATACTTGGAACGAAAAACTTAAAACGCAACCACCAGGATGAGAGTTTCAAAAAACCTGACCGTAAAAAGGGGTTCGGGTTGGTAGACTGGTTATACGCGTTTTTAAGAACTTACCAAAATATTATTTGATATTGGCTCATCAATTTGCTTCTTCATAAGCATCTTTCCATTGATTCTCGGAAGGGCTAAAATTTTGTCTTAATAAAAACTGATATATTTTACCGCCATCGATGGAAGAATAATTTATTGAGATAACCCTCGTTAACTTCACTTTTTCTTCACTCGGGAGACTCATTAATCTATCAAAATCATCTTTGCCAATATCACAATATCAAAAGTCCATTCGGAGGCTTCATCAAGAAATCTTGTAAAATTTTCCTGAAGATAATTAACTAACTCTTTTGAATCATTCCTAACAATAACTAACAATTTTATAATTTTAGCAGGAGAATTCTTTACGCGGAACGCAATCCTCCATGGAATTGGAATTAAGGTATTTTTTGAATGATCAATTACTCCATAATTTGAAGCCCACACAAATGGGCGGCTACTTTTTTCGTATTGAGCTCTTGTCCAATAAAGCGATACAACTGAGGTCAATAAAGCTATGATTGCAGTAATTATTGGAATCCGTTTTTCGAGCCAGGGAGTATGTCGTATGTTTTCAATGATAACTCTTGTACTGTCCATAGTTTGCCAATTGTTTTGCTTTATAATATTTACTCAACTGGCATAGTTGTAACTAGCCCACCCTATACCAGGGTAACACTCAGGGGATAATAATTCCACTCCATAATAAACTTTTCGTTATTAATCCATTTTAAAAATTTCTTACTTCGTAACGTTCCCTGCATCATGAAATGTTCTCAAGAGGGCCCTTTATTCCTGACGCCGTTCTCAAAATATTACATTTTATCATTAATTGTCCTCACAGACTTGGTTTCAAATAATTGCTGAGGCGGGTCCTGATTGCCAGAAGCACCTTGCCCTAAAATTTCAGTTCCTCTTTACGGCCTCCAGAAGCTTTGGCAGATGCCGACTCATCGTGTCCAGTCCTGCTTTGTGCCACGAAAGAAGTTACATGGAGCTTCTGGAAAAAGCAAGCTTTTGAAACCAGCGCGTTGCCATATCAATACCATATCAAGAAAGGGTTGAGAAGCAACTTTGCCCTTGGGCCAGGGTCGTGGAAAGAGTGTCCTGGTTCAACGGTTATTGAACTTTCTGATTAACTCAATAATCTAAATAATCAAGCTGCGCTTTCAGCCTCAATGCGACTGAGTCTTGCCTGACATAATTTCTCATCACGTACTTTAAACCTTTCATAGATCCTGCCAGTTAGAAAATCTTCTTGTTTGAGATGTCGTAAATCGCCAAATCAATGGCATTTGATTGCCCATGTGTATCCTCTAAGTGCCTCTATTATTTGAATAGTAATGTAGTCGTCTATGCACGACTCCCAGCGATAATCCCATCCTTCGCCTGTCTCCTTTTTGTAAATTTAGCTCAAAAAAAGTCTAATCTCATTAATGGCAGGACATCAAATACATGTCTGGCAACTTGTATATCACTTTCTGCTTTCTGAAGCCACCGTAGAACAATTCTCTTTTTTCTTTCTTCATACTCATTCATAATTTTATTCCCTCAAGAAGTACCTCATTCGAGATTGTATTCACTATGTCCTTTTCTTCATCAAAATCTTTTCTTGATTTAATTATTATATCAAAAGGCGTTAATCTTATTTGTTGGTGGAGTGCCTTTGAGATTTCAATGGAGAGGTTCCTTCTTTCTTTCGACGACAGCTCCTCTTTTGAGACAATCAAAATATCATAGTCGCTTTCCTTACTGGAATCACCTCTTGCCATTGAACCGAAAAGAAATACACTATCAAGTGTAAGTCCTTTGTGGGCAAACACGTTATCAACAATATTTTTTATGCTTGTTTCTATATTCACTTTTCGTCCTCCATCAAATCCGGCCCATTTAGAGATTTATCCAATAGACCTGCCGAGCAGCTATTATTATAAACGAAGCCTGTTATATAGGATAGGAAACAAGTCAATCGATTTCTTATATAGCTCTTGCCCATACAGGACTTTAAATATCTCTTCCATGTAACTTGAATGGCAAACTCTGATAAATCAGGGCCAATCCAACGCCTCCCGATTTTCTCTGAAATTGCTAACTTTTCCCCAGAACGACATAAGGAGTGTGCAACGATGTCACAAGGATTGGAAGAGGCTAGAACAATAGGTTTGTCCTGGTTCAACGCAAATTGGCCTTTTTGGTTAGTTGAATAAGACAAATATTCAAGCTGCATTTTTAGCCTCGATACGATTGAATCTTGATAGATACGATTTGTCATGACTTACTTTAAGCCCTCTAGAGATCCTGCCTTATATAGAATCTTCCGGTGTAAGATGATATAAACCGCAGAATCAATGGCTTTTGATTGTCCATGTGTATCCTCTAATGCCTCTATTAGTTGGACAGGAGCGTAATCGTCCAAGCACGACTCCCAGCGATAATCTCATCGTCTGCTTGTCTCCTTTTTCTAAATTTAACTCAAAAAAGTCTAATTCCATTAATGACAGAACAACTATGTCCGCATTCTCTCAATCGGAAGCTTTGTGAGCTACGGTGCTGTCATGAATCTTATATTTACAACTCCATCTGGGGCCCGTCACTCAGAGGGCCAGCTCGCCACTTTCATGCCTCTGTGTTTCAACAAATGTTTTTTTCGATTTACTCCTTAGATTATTTTATAAATGTCATTTCCTTTTCTGAGACGAACGAACTCCCATCTGCTCCTCGAGCATCCAATTGATAAATATATACTCCGCTAGCATATCGGGACATA
>Ga0078972_1011165_pt1 | contig 16257 bp, 13 predicted proteins | sample YelNatPaOPGAMG01_FD_67568 | JGI IMG/M metagenome (GOLD analysis project Ga0078972, IMG submission 67568) | Hot spring thermophilic microbial communities from Obsidian Pool, Yellowstone National Park, USA - OP-RAMG-01 (SPADES assembly) (version 2) | ecosystem: Environmental > Aquatic > Thermal...
GCCGCTTCCAGGACCCGCGCCACCACCAGCGCATACTCCGGCTCCGCCTTGCGCGGGATGCGGTAGGCCGGCCAGCCCAATTCCTTCCACAACTGCTCCAGCCCCGGCAGTCGGGGGTCAGACGGCTCCAGCCGGCGGTACACGATGAAATCGCCGAACAATTCTGCCATGCTGGCAGATCCGAAGATGTGCAGCATAGTGTCCTCCATGGTGAGCATATCGCAAGCAGAGATTATGCTATAACCCGCCGGCCATGTCCAATCCCAGCTCGGCGTGAATATAGCGCACGGTGTCGTCTACATCCGCCTCCGGCACCACGAACGAGATGTTGTACTCGCTGGCCGACTGGGCGACGGAAATGACCCGCGTGCCGCGCCGGCCCAGCGCGGCGAAGGCACGCGGCACCGTCTGCGCCGGCTGGGCGCTGGTGCGCCCGACCACCGAAATCGTGCCGACCTCCTCGCGCACGCCGATGTGCGAGATGATGCCCCGCTGTAATTCCCCCGAGAGGGCACGCTCCAGCACGCGCACGCAGTGCCGCTGGTCCTGCCGGCGCACCACCAGGTGCAGACTGCGCTCCGAAAGCGGCTGGGTGAAGAGCAGGATATCCACGCCGGCATCCGCCAGGCTCTCCAGCACGCGCGCCCCTACCAGCGGCCCCCATTCCTGGCTGTTGCCGGCGATGCCGATGAGGCTCAGCCCTTTGGTAGAGATGATGGCCGGCATGGCCCGGCGGTTCGGCGAGGGCGAGCTGGTGATCAGCGTGCCAGGGTGCGATGGGTTGAAGCTGTTGAGGATGCGCAGGGGGATGCCGGCCTGATGCACCGGCGCGACCGTCTTGGGATGGAGCACATCCGCGCCGTAATAGGCCAGCTCCTCCGCCTCCTCATAGCTCAGCTCGTCCAGCGTGTGCGCCTCCGGCACGATATTCGGATCCGCCGTCAGGATGCCGTCCACATCGGTCCATATCTGCACCTCTTCCGCCCCCAGACAGGCGCCGAGGATGGCGGCCGAGTAGTCGCTTCCACCCCGCCCCAGCACGGTGGTCACTCCCTCTTTCGTCGCCCCGACGTAGCCGGTCACCACCGGCACGATGCCGCGCTCCAGCAGGGGCGGGATCAAGGCCTGCACGCGCTCCCGGGTGAGTTCCATGATGGGGCGCGCCGCGCCGAAATGGTCATCGGTGATGATGAGCTGTGTGGCGACGATATCGCGCGCCCGAATGCCGCGCGCCGAGAGCGCCGCCGCCAGGATGCGCGCCGAGAGCTGTTCGCCGATGGAAGAGACGGCATCATAGCCGCGCGGGGTGATTTCCCCGAGCACGGCGATGCTCCGGCAGAGCAGTTCAAAATCGTGCAGGCGGTCCTCAATGAGGCCGGCCACCTCCACCCGCTCCACACTGCGCGCCAGAAGCTGGTCCACCGCCTGCAGGTGCCGCTCCAGGAGCGTCGCCTTGGCCTCGCGATAGACCCTGTCCTCACCGCGGCTGGCCGCACGCGCCGCCTCGATCAGCAGATTGGTCACCCCGCTCATGGCAGAGACGACGATGACCGGCTCGCGCGATAAATGCGACTCGATGATATCCATGACGGCGGACATTCGCTCCGCGTCACCTACCGAAGTCCCCCCAAACTTCATCACGATCATGTTCACGCCTCCTCGCGCCGGCCCCTCACAGGATGGAATCCAGCGCCTGCTGTAAATCAGCGATCAGGTCGTCCGCATCCTCGATACCCAGGGCATAGCGCACCAGCTCATCCTTGATGCCCATGCGCTCGCGCTCCTGCTTGTCCAGCGCGAAATGGGACATCAGCGCCGGCTGTTCGATGATGGACTCCACACCGCCCAGGCTGGGCCCGACGTACGGGATCTTCAGCGCATCGATAAAGCGCATGGTGCGCTCCATATCCCCTTCGATCTCGAAGCTGACCACCCCGCCGAAGCCGGCCATCAGCTTTTTGGCGATGGCATGGTCCGGATGCGAAGGGAGACCGGGGTAAAAGACCCGCCGCACCGCCGGGTGGGATTCCAGGAACTCCGCCACCCGCTGGCCGTTCTCGTTGTGGCGCTGTATGCGCAGGGAAAGGGTCTTCATGCCGCGCAGGAGCAAATAGGCGGCGTGCGGGTCAATGGTCGGCCCCAGCATGTTTTGGGCGTCCTTGAGCTTGTGGATGATCTCCGCCGGCCCCGCCACCGAGCCGGCCAGCAGGTCGTTGTGTCCGCCCAGGTACTTGGTGCCGCTGTGGATCACCAGGTCGGCGCCGAATTCCGCCGGCCGGATGTTGAAGGGCGTGGCGAAGGTGCTGTCCACTGCCAGCAGACAGCCGTGCCGGCGGGCGATCTCCACCAGCCGCGGCAGGTCCACTACCCGCAGGTACGGGTTCGTCGGCAGTTCCGTAAAAATGAGGCGCGTGCGCGGCGTGACGGCGGCTTCCAGCGCCTCCAGGTCCTCCACCGGCACGAAGGTGACCTCGATGCCCAGCCGGCGCAGGAACGCCAGGGCGAACTCCCGCGTCTTGCGGTAGCAGTCCTCGGTGATGATGAGGTGGTCGCCGGCGGAGAGCAGGGTCAGGAAGACGGTGGTGATGGCCGCCATGCCCGAGGCCACCAGCATGGCCTCCTCGCACCCATCCAGCTCGGCCAGCTTGCGCTCCACCGTCTCGCGGGTGGGGTTGGTGTAGCGGCCGTATTCCCCGCGCTGGAGGGGCAGTTCGGCCATCTTCCTCTGCATGTGGGCGATGACGGCCTGGCTGTTCTCGAAGGTATAGGTGGATGTCTGGATGATCGGCGTGGTCAGCGAGCCGTAAGGCTTCTGACGGGATTCGCCGGCGTGCACCGCACGGGTGGAAAAACCGCGGGGGGCGGCCGGCCGGGTGTTCTCTTCTGCCATCGCAACCTCCTTAGCAAATAAAAATATCCTCGCCGCCTTATCCGAGAAGCACCGCCGGCCCGAGGAGTCCGTTTCAGGACATAAAAAGCTGCTGCCCCAGGGATTCGTCGGTATGAGAAGGCAGCAGCATCTTCGCCATACCCTCTCATCTTCCAAGGGCACGCATCATGCATGCCCCTGCCGGAATTGGCACCTGGACCGCCGAACCGCCGTGGTTCAACGGTCTGGTTGCCGAGGCTTCACAGGGCCGGTCCCTCCACCTCTCTGGATAAGAGAGCAACCAAAAACCTATGCAATTTTGTCAGGTTTATACCACAGCCGCTGAAATCGCGCAAATCGGGGATTGCGCTCCTTTCCGGCCCCATGCTATAATTGGCCCAGCACTGCAGGCTCGACGGAGGATGACGATGGAGTGCAAACAGGAGCGCAACCTGAAGCGCTGTAACTGCACCTGGGAGCCCTGCCCGCGCAAAGGGCTGTGCTGTGAGTGCCTGGCCTATCACCTGGCGCACCAGGAACTGCCGGCCTGCGCCTTCCCTCCCGAAGTGGAGCGCACCTACGACCGCTCCTTCCAGCGCTTCATCCAGGTATACTCGAAAAGGTGAGAGCGCGCGGCCGGCGGAGGAGAAAACGCGGTGCGGCGGAAAGGCGGTATCCTGGTATTGGTAGCAGGATTGTGCACCATGCTCATAGCCGGCTGTGCGGCCGCGCCGACCCCTGCCCCCGCGACGGCGGAAGCGGAAGAGGTCATCACCCTGCCGGCGCCGCGCCAGAAGGGTCCGCTCTCCCTTGAAGAGGCGTTGGCCCGCCGGCGCTCCGTGCGCGAATACGCACCGCGCTCCCTGACGTGGGAGGAAATCGGCCAGCTCCTCTGGGCGGCGCAGGGCATCACCTCGCCGCAGGGCTTCCGCACCGCCCCTTCTGCCGGCGCCCTCTACCCGCTGGAAGTATACGTCGTCCTGCCCGAGGGCGTGTACCACTATCTGCCCCACCAGCATGCACTGCGGCGCACCGCCGCCGGCGACCGCCGCTCTGCCCTGGGGGACGCGGCCGTGCGTCAGCGCCCCGTGTACGAGGCGCCGGCGGTCTTCGTCATCGCCGGCGTATATGAGCGCACGGCCGCCAAATACGGCCAGCGCGCCCAGCGCTATGTGCACCTGGAGGCCGGCCATGCCGCCCAGAACCTGCTCCTGCAGGCGGCCGCCCTGGGTCTGGGGGCAGTGCCGATCGGCGCCTTTCATGACGATCAGGTGCGCGCCGTGCTGGGGCTGGGCGCGGATGAAACGCCGCTCTACCTGATCCCGGTGGGAGCGCCCCGCTGAACCTGGAGGCACAGTCATGAACGTGGGCATTCATTTTTCGAACCGCTACTGGGAACCGCCGGCGGAGGAGCACTTTGCCATCCTGAAGCTGGCGCGCCCCGAGACCATCAAAACGCTGGTCTTTCCGGCGCCGCGCTTCGACCAGGTGGCGGTGCACCGCCGTCTGCGGCAGGAGCATCCGGATGCCCTCATCGTGGCGCGCCTCTTTGCCGATATGAATGGCGGAGCGTGGAGCCCGGCGGAATTCGTCGAGCACTTCGCCCCCCGCATTGAGGAACTACAGCCCTACGTGACCTGGTTCGAGGTGCACAACGAGCCGAACCTCGACCCGCAGGCCGCCGGCTACAGCGAGGGCTTCGGCTCTTCCGACGCCGATATCGACCGCTTCATCGCCTGGGCCGAGGAAGTGCTGGCCGCTCTGCGCCGGCGCTTCCCCTGGGCGCGGTGGGTCTTTCCCGGCCAGGCCCCGCACCGCTACACCGAATTCTGGAACCGCGCCCTGCCCACCATCCTGAAGTTCGATGCCTGGGGCGTGCACTGTTACTGGCAGGGGGACCAGCACCTGCACCCCTATTACGGCAAGTGCTACACCTACGCCCATTATCTGGCGCCGCAGATGCCCATCATCATCACGGAGTTCGGCGATGCGACCCCCGGCCGCTCGCCGGCGGAGAAAATCCCCATCTACCTGGAATGGCTCCGCGAGCTGGAGAAACATGACTACGTCATGGGCAGCGCGCTCTATATCCTCGGCGGGACGGAGGATTGGAGCGGCGCCGGCGGTCGGCCCAACTTCGAGGTGACGCGCGAGATGGCCGAGGCCATTGGCCGGCTGGGCCGGCGCCCCCGCCAGCCGCAGGTCGCCGACGGCTTCGACTTCCCGGTGGGCAAGCCGGACGGCGTGGGGTATTACGTCGCCGCCGGCCTGGCCGAGGAAAGCTATTATCAGCGCTTCGGCGCCTGGCACACCGGCGAGGACTGGAACGGCGTGGGCGGCGGCGACACCGACGAGGGCGACCCGGTCTACGCCGCGGCGCACGGACGCGTGCTGGAGCTGGGGCGCTATCCCAGTTGGGGCAATATCGTGCTCCTCGAGCACCGCCTGCGGGACGGCCGGCGCATCTGGACCCAGTACGCCCATCTGAAGGACATCCTGGTGAAAAAGGGCGACCTGGTGCGCAGAGGCGACCAGATCGGCACCATCGGCCACATGATTGACAAGGACGGCAATCCCAAGGGGCCGGCGCACCTGCACTTCGAGGTGCGCGCCCACCTGATGCCGCCCGACCAGTGGAACCTGCCGCGGGAGGATGTCCTGCGCTTCTACCTGCACCCCACCGATTTCATCCGCAGTCACCGTCCGAACTACGAGAGCCTGGTCGTGGCGGTGGATGATGTCGGCGCCGGCTTCTCCCGCTCCGACTCCCGCTTCTGGTTCGAGGGGGACGCCGGCTATGACGGCCACTGCTACTGGACGTGGACCGTCTCCGAGGAACAGGGCGAGGACTGCTGGGCCATCTGGAAGCCGGTCATCCCCAAGACCGGCCTGTACGAGGTCTTCGCCTTCATCCCCAGCCGCAACGCCACCACCCGCCGCGCCCGCTACAAAATCGTCCACCGGCGGGGAGAGGCCGTGGTGGAGGTCAATCAATCCGAATACAACGATGAATGGGTCTCGCTGGGGGTTTATGCCTTCTCCACGGTCCAGCCGGCCTATGTCCGGTTGAGCGACGTGACCGGCGAACCGTACACCCGCGAGCGCTCCCGCCGCCGGCAGATCGCCTTCGACGCCGTGATGTGGGTGCTGGTGCGCGCCGGCGAATCCTAAACGGAATCATTTCACAGGAGCTTCAACGATGCCGCGGACACCCTTCGGAACCGACACCCTTCCCCCGCCCCTGATGACCTCCGATCCTGGCTCGTTCGCCGAGGACACTTTTCGCAACCGCCTGCCAGCCTTCCTGGACGAATTATGCCGGCTCAATCCTTTCCCGCCCGAGATTCGCGCCGCCCTCATGAGCCTGAAGCGCGAGATCACGCACGGACTGCCGGTGCGCCGGCTGGCCGAGATGACCCCAGACCGCGCGGCATGGGACGAGGTCTGGTCGCGCTTCATCGGCCGCAACTGGTTCCAGCTCCACTGGTACCCGGCGGAGGCGTACTTTTACCGCCGCGTCCTGGAAGCCACACGCTATTTCCAGCCCGGCCCCTGGCAGGGCCGGGACCCTTTCGCACCGTACAAGGAGCAGGAGCTGGGGCCTCGCAGTCAGAGCTGGGCAAGCTTCGAGCGCGCCCTCGGCCGGCTCCCGACGGAGCACCTGCCGCGCCTGAACGAACTGCTCCTGCTGGACCTGTGGGGCAACCGCGCTGACCTGAGCATCAAGGAAGTGGCGGAATCGGCCCACGCCGGCCTGGCCGATGAAACCAATGAACGCCTCCTGATCGACCACCGCCCGCAGGTACTGGAGCGCTTCACCCGCAACCACCGCGTCCGACGGGTGGACTTCATCCTGGACAACGCCGGCCTGGAACTGCTCTTCGACCTGGCGCTGGCCGACCACCTGCTGACCATCTGGCATCTGGAGCGCATTGTCTTCCACCTGAAGCCCCAGCCGTTCTTTGTGTCGGATGCCATGCCGCAGGACGTCATGCAAGCCCTGGAGGCCATGATGAACCGGCCGAGGTTGGCCCCCCTGGCCAGCCGGCTGATGAACGCCATCTCGCACGACCGCCTACAGTTGGTGACCCATCCTTTCTGGGTCAGCGCGTACAGCTTCGCCTATATGCCGGACGACCTGCGCCGGCAGTTGGCGGAGGCCGACCTGGTCCTCCTGAAAGGGGATGCCAATTACCGCCGGCTCCTGGACGACCGCCGCTGGCCGCCCACCGATTCGCTGGAGGAGCGCACGCGCTATTTCCCCACCCCCTTCGTCACCCTGCGCACCGCCAAAGCCGAGGTCATCGTGGATCTGACGGAGGAGCGCGTGGCGGAGCTGGATGCCAAGGACCCCCGCTGGCGCATCAACGGCCAGTACGGCCTTATCCGCTTCTGCGCCGGCGCCCGGGGGTAGTCAGAGAAAAAATACGCCGGTGACAGTCACCTCGGAGGTGATTGTCACCGGCGTCTCTGGTGCATCCCATCAGAACGTGAAGGGTGTTTCCATCACGGAAAAGGTCCGCTCTTCCTCCCCCTCCGCGCCGTAGAACAGCCGGCCGCGCGCCAGGTACGGCCGGCGCTCCCCTTCCGGCGCCGGCGGGCGAACGTGCACCGTCAGCCGCGTCTCCGGCTCCATCACCCCCATCACCAGCATGCTCCCGACTTCCTGACCATCGGGGTCCAGCACGCTCAGCTCCAGATAGGGGAACGGCGGCTCCAGCCCGTCTGCTTCGACCATGAAGTGCACCCGCCGGCGGTCCGGCGCCGGCTGGACCTCCAGCCGGACGATGGAGGGCATTTCCTCGGTTGCCTGGGACATCGTACCCCCTACATGAACTCCCGCTTGAGGCGCTCCAGCTCCGCCGTATCCCGATGCACGCCCAGCTCGACGAGAGAATGTTCCTGGATGGCCGGCAGATGATCCTCGTAGGTCGGACGCTCCACCTGGTACAGGATGCCGATGGGGATGCGGTCCCCCCACTCCTGCGCCTTCTCCAGCGCCGCGGCAAAGTCCGTCGGGTCATAACCGCCCGGCTGTTCCTCGACCTTGTACACCCGCTCCGAGTACCAGTCGTACGTATTGACGCGGTTGAAGGTCACGCAGGGTTGTAACACGTCGATCAGGGCGTAGCCGCGGTGCATGAGCGCCTTGCCGATGATGTCCGCCAGGTAGCGCGGGTCCTTGGCAAAGCCGCGCGCGACGAAGGTCGCGCCGGCGATGAGGGCCAGCGCCAGCGGCCGCACCGGCTGTTCGATCGCGCCGGCCGGCGGCGGAGAGGTCTTGGTCACCGTGCCCGTCTCGCTGGTCGGCGAATACTGCCCCTTGGTCAGACCGTACACCTGGTTGTTCTGCACCACAGAGGTGATGTTGATGTTGCGGCGCGCCGCATGCAGGAGATGGCTCAACCCCATGCCGTAGGTATTCCCATCTCCTGAAACGGTCATCACATACAGCTTGTGATTGGCCAGTTTGGCGCCGGTGGCGATGGGGATATCGCGGCCGTGCAGGGTGTGCAGGCCGTTGACCCACATGTACTGCGGCAGTTTGCTCCCACAGCCGATGCCGGTCACGATGAGGAGCTGATGCGGCTCGATGTTGTAATTCACCATGGCGAGCTTGACCGCGTTCAGCACGCCGTGATCGCCGCACCCCGGGCACCAGGTCGGGCGATCGCGCCCCTGTAAATCTTTCATGCTAGGCATGGAGCACCTCCCTGACGCCGCGCACGATGTACTCCGGAGAGAAGGGCCGGCCGTCGTATTTGCTGATAAAGTGTTCCAGGCGGATGCCGGTTTCCTGTCGGATCAGCCGCGCCATCTGTCCCAAGGCGTTGTTCTCCACCGCAATGGTCACGCGAGCCTCCCCCAGCGCCTGCGCCACGGCCTCGGCCGGGAACGGCCACACGTCAGTAATGTGCAGGTATTGGGCGGTCGGGCGCTCCGCGTTGAGGATGCGCAGGGCCTCCAGCGCCGGCATCACCGTGGAACCCCATCCCACCAGCATCACCGGCGCTTCCGCCGGCCCGTAACGCTTCGGCGGGCGCATGCTCTGACGCGCGGTCTCCAGCTTCCGCAGTCGCTTGGCATTCAGCGCCACCCGGTCCTCGATCTCCTCGGCAATGCGGCCCTGGTAGTCGTGCTCGTTGCCCTCGCCCACATACACCGCCTTGGGATGGCCGGGCACAGCGCGCGGGGAAACCCCGTCCTCGGTGATCGCATAGCGGTAGTACTCCCCTTCCAGCGCATCCAGCTCCGCCGGCGAGAGCAGTTTGCCGCGCTCCACCTTCACCGCGGAAAGGTCCAGCGCCTCTGGCTCCAGGGTGCGGGAGGAAGTCGCCAGGAAATGATCCCCCAGCACAATGACGGGAGTCTGATAGGTCTCCGCCAGGTTGAAGGAGCGCCAGCCGGCCTCGAACGCCTCTTCATGCGTGCCGGGCGCCAGCACCACCCGCAGGAACTCGCCCTGCGACGCCCACAGGCTGAAAAGCAGGTCCCCCTGCTCCTGGCGGGTCGGCAGGCCGGTGGATGGGCCGGGGCGCTGCGCGTTGTAGATGACCACCGGCGTCTCGGACATGCCGGCAAAGCCCAGCGCCTCCACCATCAGGGAAAAGCCGCCGCCCGAGGTCGGGACCAGCGCACGCGCCCCCACATGGCCGGCGCCCACCGCCATGCAGATGGCCGCGATCTCGTCCTCGGTGTGCTTGACCACCAGGCCGTATTGATTGGCATGGCCGGCCAGCCACTCCAGCACCGGCGAACCCGGCGTCATAGGGTAGCCGGCGGCGAAGCGGCATCCGCCGGCCACCGCGCCAAAGGCGAACGCCTCGTTGCCGTTCAACAGCATCCTGGGCGGCGCGCCCGGGATCGGCTCGATCGTGTGGTCAAAGCCGGCGGCGTAATGCTCCAGGGCATAGCGGTAGGCGGCATCCGCCACCTTCAGGTTGGCGCTGACCATGGCTTCGCCCCGCTTGCCGAAGTTGACGCGGATGATCTCCTCGATGTACGAGAAGGGGAATTGGGTGACGCCGGCGGCCGCGGCGGTGGCGGCGGTATTCATCATCACCGCCGCGCCGCCGATCTCCTCAGCGATTTTGCGGAGCGGCACGGGGAAGCGCTGGATACCCCTGGCCTGCACCGCTTCCCAGATGGCGTCCTCCACCGGCATGGCTTCGTCGTAGAGGATGGCGCCGCCGGCGGGAATCTGGGGATAATGCCGGCGCACCGCCTCCTCGGTCATGGCCAACAGTACGTGCACGGTCTCCCGATGGGAGGTGACGGGCTCCGCGCTCACCCGGATCTGGGCGAAGTTATGCCCGCCGCGGATGCGGGAGCGGTAATCGCGCAGGTCGAAGATGTGGAGGCCGGCGTGCGCAATCGCTTTGGCAAAGCCTGTGGCGCTGGACTCGATGCCCTGGCCGGCCTCGCCGCCCAGCAGAAAGGTCAGGTCATTTTTCGGCATGCGGAACCTCCATCCATAATAGTTCGCGGCGATATAACCTAATTATCGCCGATGCCGCCGGCGCTTCCGTAACATATCTTACCTTCTGCACCCGGTCTATTTCGCCGGCACATGCAGGGCGCGGCCTTGGGCGGCCAGCGCCGCCTCCACAATAGCTTCTCCCAGCGTCGGGTGGGCGTGAATGGTGGTGTCAATCTCCTCCAGCGTGGCCTCCAGGTTGATGGCCAGGGTGCCCTCGAGGATCAGGTCGCTGGCATGCGGCCCGACGATGTGCAGGCCCAGTATCTCGCCGAAGCGTCGGTCGGCCACGATCTTGATGAAGCCGTTGAACTCGCCGGCGGCCACGGCCTTGCCGTTGTTCACCAGGGCGAATTTGCCGATCATCACGTCATGGCCGGCCTGGCGCGCCTGCTCCTCGCTCATTCCCACCGTCGCCGCCTCCGGGATGGTGAAGATGCACGCCGGCACCGCTTTGTAGTTGATAAAGCTCTCTTTGCCGCAGGCGTTCTCGGCCGCCACCACCCCCTGCCGCATCGCCACATGCGCCAGCATCGAACCGCCCACGACATCCCCAATGGCGTAAATCCCCGGCACGTTGGTCTCCATGCGGTTGTTGACCGCGATGCCTTTGGCCGAATAATGGACGCCGGCCACGTCCAGCGCCAGGCCCTCGACGTTCGGCTTCCGCCCCACCGCCAGCAGGACATTGTCCACGGTGACATCAAACGTGCCTTGCGGCCCCTCCACGGTGCAGGTCACCGCGCCGCCCGCCGGCGCGATGCGGGTCACCCGCGAGCCGGTGTGCACGGCGATGCCCTGCTGGCCTAACGTCCAGGCCAGCGCCTCGCCGATGTCATGATCCACGGTGGGCACCAGCCGCGGCAGAAGCTCCACCAGGGTCACCTCCACGCCGCAGATGCCGAAGAGCGCGGCGAACTCCACGCCGATCGCTCCGCCGCCGATGATGAGGAGCCGGCGCGGCAGTTCCTGCAGGGACAGCGCCTCTGTACTGCCGATGACCTGCGGCAGGTCAATGCCCGGGATAGGCAGGCTCATGGGGCTGGAACCGGTAGCGATGATGATGCGGGTGGGCCGCAGTACCTCCACGCCCTGTGGGGTGTTGACATGCAGTTTCCACGGCTCGCTGAAACGCGCTTCGCCCTTGATGATCTCGACGCCGGCCTTTTGCAGGAGCACCTCCACCCCTCCCACCAGTTGGGCCACCACCTGGTCCTTGCGCTCCTGCGCCTTCTTCCAATCCAGCTCCACCGCGCCGGTCTGCACCCCGAACTTCTCCGCCTCGCGCGCCGTATGCAGTACCTCCGCGGTGCGGAGAAGCGCCTTGGTGGGGATACATCCCCAGTTCAAACACACTCCGCCGACGCGCTCCCGCTCGACCAGGGTCACACGGGCGCCAAGCTGACGGGCCCGCAAAGCGGCCACATAGCCGCCCGGCCCGGCTCCGATAACAGCGATGTGCAGGTTGTCCATGGTATCTATCTCCTTGCGCACAGGAATGATGGCACACGTTCAGGCGCGGCCGGCCGCCACCCCCGTCCGCTGGCCGCGCAGATACTGCGAGAGTGAGACCGCCTGCCCGCCGCGGTACACCTTCACGATTTCCGCCAGGATGGAGAGAGCGATCTCCGCCGGCGTCTTGGCGCCGATATCCAACCCGATGGGGGCGTGCACCCGCTCCAAAAGCTGGCGCGGGATGCCCTCCTCCTGCTCCAGGAGTTCGAAAACGCCGCGCCCCCGCCGGCGACTGCCAATCATGCCGATATAGCCGGCCGGCGAACGGATAACCGCCCGCAGGCAGGTCACGTCGTGCTGATGCCCACGGGTGATGATGACGATGTAGGTATCGGGGTCAATGGACAGCGAGCGCAGTGCCTTGTCAAAGTGATCGCAGATGAGCTGGTCGGCCGTCGGGAAACGAGCCGGATTGACGAAGGTGGGGCGGTCGTCAATGACGATGACGCGAAAGTCCAGCATCTTCGCCATCTGCGCCAGGGGCACGGCGATGTGGCCGGCGCCGGCGATGACCACCGTCGGACGAGCGCGGTGCACATCCACAAACCATGTCTCGCCGCTGTCGGGGAGGGTCACCAGGCCCGAACGCCGCTCTGCCAGCAGGCGCTCGACGGCCCTGCCAAAGGCGTGCGAACGTTCCTGTATGGCATCCAGTTCATCGGGGGTAATCAGCAAATGCTGGACGGGGGCAGGCGGCAGTCGCGTCGCCAGCGCCCACGGGCCGGCCGCTTCCCCACCCGCCAGCCGCTCCAGCAGTGGCCTCCAGTGCGCTGGCTCCTCATCGGCCGGCGGCCAGGGCTCCACCAGCACCTCCATCACCCCGCCGCAGATACCGTCGCTTTCCAGCGATATTTCCCCGGTCAGGTCCACGCGCACAATCGCCGCCTGCCGGCTGGCGATGACATCCAGGGCCTGACGCAGGACCTCCGCCTCGCCGCATCCGCCGCCCACGGTGCCGGCATGCCGGCCTTCGGGATGGATCATCATTTTGGCCCCGACCTCGCGCGGGGTCGAGCCGGCGGTGCGGATAATGGTCGCCAGCGCGACCGTCTGTCCCGTGTCAACGGCCTCCTTCAGAGCGGCGAAGACCTCTTCCATCCGTCCGTCCTCCGCCCTCAGCACTGGCGTTCCAGCCGGCGGGCCAGGATAAGCAGAGCGTGCAGGGTAGATGTGGCGATGGCGCGCGCTTTATCGGAGATGGTGTAGCACGCCTGGACATCCAAGCGCGGGTCCACATCGCCGATTTTGATGCCCGCCGGCACCTCCGTGCCCTCGCGGATCGCGCCGCGCAGTACGCCATCAAAGGGCGCCAGCACGGGCTGGCCGGCCACCTCTCCCAGCACCTGGCCGGCGCGCACGATACTGCAGATGTCACATTCCCAATGCACCCGGCCGGCGGCCGGCGCGCGCAGGACGCGGTCCTCGGCATGCCCTTCCACCGGCGCCGGCACCCCCGTGTCCGGCTGGGCAGACCCCTCCCAGATAATACGGGCCAGGTAATGGCCGCGATTGGTCTCGATGACCGCATGGACATCGCGGCCGGCGGCGAACCCCGGCCCCAGCCCGATGACGATGGGAGCCATATCCATGCGCGTGCCCACGTTGGCCTTGGCCATGATGGCGTCAATCACCGCCAGCGGCGCCAACTGCAGGGCCTGTGAGAGGTCCGGATCCACCATCAGGGCAATATCGCCGGCGGCAAGGACAGCGTCCACATCCTCCACACTGCCGGCCAGCCGGGCCGTGACACCCTCGACCTGGGCGCGGCCGTCGTACACCGCGTCGCAGAAAGCGACGGTGCGGCGCACGGCCATTGGGACGGGCACCTCGGTAATGACCACGCGAAAACCGACGGTATGCAGGCACCAGGCGACCGCACTGCCCAGGTCGCCGGCGCCGCGCACAATCACAAGCTCTGGTGGAATCATGCTGGCTACCTCGATGGCTTCAGATAGGTATCCCTCACGCGCCGGCGGCCTCCCATGTCGCGCGGATGAACGCCGCGGCGCGCCGCACTCCCTCCACGCCCAGCCGGCTGTTCTCCTCCATGCAGATCCAGCCGGCAAAACCGTGCCGCTTCAGGAAAGCGAAAATATCGGCGAACGGCACCAGGCCGGTGCCCAACAGCACATGGTTCAGCGCGCCGCGCGTGCTGGTATCGGCGGCGTGAATGCTGACCACCTGATCGATCACCTGCTCCAGGATGGGCAGGGGATCATCCCCATAGGCGATGGGGTTAGCGGTGTCGAAATTGATGCCGATGGTGGTGCCGCGAATGCCCCTGGCCAGCTCCAAGAAGATATGGGTGGGCTGGTCAAAGTCCGTGTACTGCCAACAGCCTGGTTTCCCGTGGTTTTCCAGCACCAGGCGCACGCCGGCCTCTTTGCCGGCGTCCTCGCAGGCCAGCAGTCCCTCCAGCGCCCAGCGGATGCCGTCCCGCTCGTCCAGGCCGGGATACGCCTGGCCGGCGGTGACGCGTATCAGCTCCGCCCCCAGCAGGCCGGCGGCGCGGATATAGGCCCGCTCCTGCTCAATCTGGCGCCGGCGCTCGGCCGGGTCCGGATGGGTGAAATCGGGGTAAGAAGTGACCATCACCAGCCGCATGCCGGCCTCTTCGATAGAACGCCGCACATCAGCCAGGTAGGCCGGCTCCAGGCTCCTCAGAAAGAGCACAGAGATATCAATGCCGTCCAGCCCGACCTCAGCACCGATGCGTGCCCATTCGCCGATGGACATGCGCCCTTCAATAATGTCCTGGAAGAATGAGACCGGTAGACAGCTCAAGCGCATGGCGGGTCCTCCCTTGGATTCACTGCTGGTGATGCCGATGCTCTCCGCCGCCTGACGGATGATGCGGGAGGGGTGCCGGCGGAGCATCTCGCGCGCGGCGGCCTTTTCCGGGCTGTCCGGAAGCCGGCGCAGGCTTTCCACCACCGCCAGCCCCTGCACCACATCATGAGGGTATGCCAGGGCGCATTCGGCCAGCGGGAGCGCGGCGCCGGCCTCCCCGCGGTTCCCCAGGGTAATGATGGCCGACATGCGCGCCTCCGGGTTCGGGTGCCGCAGGGCGTGGATGAGGCGCTCAGTGAACGTATGGCTTTGTTCCCATGCGGCGATGTCGACCCCACAAGCAGGACAGCGGACGGCATCGCGCTCCACCGGGGCAAAACATGCCGGGCAGTAGTACTGCATGGCCTTCCGTTGACGCCTTTGGCGAGTGTTCGCTCCCAGTATACCATAAGTTCGCCCATCGCGCACGCGCGCCGGCCTCCTATCGCTCTTTTCCGCCCCGCGCCGGCTGTGGTACAATATGGGTGCCAGGAAACGCCCGGCACAGGAGGACCCATGCCCATCCGCATTCTGCCCCCGGAAGTGGCCAGCCGCATCGCCGCCGGCGAAGTAGTGGAGCGGCCGGCCTCGGTGGTCAAAGAACTGCTGGAAAACGCCATTGACGCCGGCGCGCGGGACATCCAGATCGAGGTGGAAGAGGGAGGCCTGCGCCTGATCCGCGTCTCCGACGACGGATGCGGCATCCCCGCCGGCGAGGTGGAGCTGGCCTTCGCCCGCCACGCCACCAGCAAGCTCTCCGACGTGGAGGACCTGAACCGCATCGTCACCCTCGGGTTTCGCGGCGAGGCGCTGGCCAGCATCGCCGCCGTCTCCCGGGTCGAGATGTCCACCCGCTCCGCGGACGAGGAGGTCGGCACACAGCTTTCCCTGGAAGCCGGCGAGATTGTGCGCCGGCGCCCGGTGGGCCGGCCGCCCGGCACCAGCATCACGGTCGAGAACCTGTTCTTCAACGTACCGGCGCGGCGCAAGTTTCTGCGCTCCCCGCTGACCGAGGCCGGCCACATCCAGGAGATCGTCACCTATTACGCCATGGCCTACCCGGCGCGCCGCATCTCCCTGACCCATAACGGCCGGCCCATCTTCCGCTCCCCCGGCACGGGCAACCTGCTGGATGTGCTCCTGGAGATACACGGGCCGGAGACCGCCGGCGCCCTGCTCCCCATCCAGACCACCGCGGAGGAACCTTCTCCGGTCATGGTATCGGGGTACGTCAGCCCGCCGGCGCTCCATCGCGCCGACCGCCGATACATGGTGTTCTTCGTCAACGGCCGCTGGGTGCGGGATAAGGCGCTGGCCTATGCCGTCCTGCAGGCCTATCACACCCTCCTGCCGGCCAACCGCTTCCCCATCACCGTCGTGCAAATTCACCTCGACCCGGCGGAGGTGGACGTGAACGTGCACCCCACCAAGACCGAGGTGCGCTTCCGCACCGCCGGCGAGGTCTTCCGCGCCGTCCAGCGCCAGGTGCGCGCTGCCCTGGTCCAGCAGGCGCCGGCCGCCCCCCAGTTCCATGTCCCTGGCTGGGGAGAGCGGCCCAGCCCATCCG
>Ga0078972_1011166_pt1 | contig 16257 bp, 13 predicted proteins | sample YelNatPaOPGAMG01_FD_67568 | JGI IMG/M metagenome (GOLD analysis project Ga0078972, IMG submission 67568) | Hot spring thermophilic microbial communities from Obsidian Pool, Yellowstone National Park, USA - OP-RAMG-01 (SPADES assembly) (version 2) | ecosystem: Environmental > Aquatic > Thermal...
GCTTGAGGACTATTTTGAAGACGTCTTGTGGTACCAAGGCTATGATGTCGGCCTCACGGTGACGAAGAACATTTTCAAAGGCAAAGAAAGCAAAACCGGCAATACCATCAACGGCAAATGGAATCTGAAGATGGACGCCTATTTTTACGATTACGGCCTGGGGGGTAAAATAAGCGTCGTCACCACCTTTACCGGATCCCGGGGCGTATTCTATTCTGAAGGGAAGAAAGCCTTGCCGTCAACGAAACCGGTATCACGAATCGTTTTGGACGCGCTCCGGGAATGGTTCTCACGCTGAATTCAAGGGTTTTTAACCCTCAATCCCCGAGGTCAACGGGAAGAGAAAGGAGGTGAAGGGGGCGCTGAGGCTTCTTCAGTTTTCCGACTTCGGGGACGGGGAATTCATGGACAGAGGAGGGAACATGATGGGAAGCCGAAAAACGATCATGACATGTCTGGTTGCTGCTTTCTTTTTGGTGGGGTGTGCCACAATCGTCAGCCATACCCAGTGGCCGGTCAACATCACCAGCACCCCTGATCAGGCCACGGTAGTGATCACGGAAAGAGACGAGGGTAAAATCTTCGAAGGAAAGACGCCCACCATTGTCACCCTTAAATCCGGCGGAGGGTATTTCAGGAGCAAGGAATACACGGTTAACGTTTCCAAAGAAGGGTTCGGAACGAAGACGATCGTTCTCAAAGGAGACTTGAACCCCTGGTACCTTGGAAACGTTATTTTTGGCGGCCTGATTGGGATCCTGATCGTCGATCCGCTTACTGGCGCCATGTGGAAGATTCAACCTGACAAGGTCAACATCGTCCTGGACAAAAAGAGCTCCAAGGCCGGCGAAGGCGTGCATCTTGCCATTATGCTGCTGGAGGATGTCCCGAACGAACTGCGAGATAGTATGATCAAGATCAAATAGAATCCCGGTGGAAAGGAGGGAGGAAGGGTTCCCGCTTGCCGCGGGAGGGCTTACCTTCCTCCCGCCTCTTCTTGAAGCAACCTCACGAGAACCCGAAAACGGGCTGGAGTCCCTATGAAAAGAATTGTGAGCCCATCCAGAATGGTTCCAATCCTCGTTTTGTTCCTCACAGGGGTTCTGCCCGGCCTCTTTCTTTTCACCTTTCCACGCCTTATCCGCTTGCTGAAAAGGCCAAAACCGTAGCTGTGATACCCGAACCTTCATCCTGATCTCAGAGTTGTCTTCTCGACATCTGGGTTTCGGAAGAAGGTTGGGGCGAACTCCTTCTTGTTTCCATGGCCTGGAGGACGACCTGCTGGAGTTCCTCGAAATTGAAGGGCTTCGTCACGACCCGATCGATGCCATTCTCGCTTAACTTCACAGGGTCGAGTTCGGTCCCCCAGCCCGTGATCATGATGACAGGGGTTTGAGGGCTCAGCGTCTTGATGGTTTTTCCCACCTCCCATCCGGAAACCTTGGGCATCCCCAGATCGGTAAAGACGAGATCGAACCCTCCTGATTTGAATCGATCGATTCCCTCTTCTCCATCGGAAGCCACAACGACCTCGTGCCCTTTCAAACCGAACATCTTCGAAAGGATATCCCGGACAAAGGGCTCATCGTCGATGACCAGAATCCGCGCTCGGATCTCTTTGCTCTCAGCAACGGCCTTTGGCTCCTTTTTCTTCTCCTTTTCATACCCAACAGGAAACCGAATCAAGAATGTCGTTCCCTTGCCGGGCTCGCTTTCGACCAGGATCTCCCCTCCGTGGCGCCGGACAATACCGTACGAAACGCTCATCCCCAACCCCGAACTGTTAGGCCCTTTGGTCGTGAAAAAAGGATCGAAGATCCTCCGCTTGACCTCTTCGCTCATCCCGATCCCCGTATCCGAAACCCGGATCTCAACCCACTCCGGGTGGAGATAGGTCGAAAGGGTGAGCGTGCCTCCTCGAGGCATCGCATCGACGGCGTTGAAGATGATATTCGTCAAGACCTCCCGAATCTCCGAGGCATTGCCCAAAATGGGCGGAACCTCTTGGAGGTCCGTTACCATATCGATTTGGATACCCTTTTTCTGGGGCTGATCCTTCCATCGCGGTTGGGTGATGGCGACCACCTCTCGAATGATTTCGTGGATCGAAAGGACCTGGTACTCCCGATCCCTCCTCACCCCTGTAAACTCCTGGATGCGCCGCACGGTCTCGGCCCCATCCTTCGAAGCACGCTCGACAATCTTCAAACGCTCACGGATTTCTTGGGGGCTCAGACTCTCCAACTGGTGTGAAAGGAGCTGAATGTTTCCAAGGATCACCGCCAGAAGGTTATTGAAATCGTGGGCCACACCGCTTGCCATTTCGCCCAGGGCTCTCAATTTTTCGGTCTGGACGATCTGCTCCTGTACCTCCTTCAAATGCTGAAGGGTCTGCCTGAGGTCCGAGAAAAGGCTCGCGTTTTGCATGGCAATGCTGAGCTGGTTCGCAAAAAGGGAGAGGATTCTCAGATCCTCCTCACCAAAGCCTCTGAGCTCATTGCTCTCAATGTTGAGAACCCCGATGATCTCGTCACCCACCTTTAGAGGGAAAACCGCCTCCGACTTCGTTTCAGACGAGATGGAAAGATAATGGGGGTCCTTCGATACGTCCGGAGCATAGTAAGGCTCCCCTGTTTGGGCGACCCAGCCCACAATGCCATCGACCCCCACCCGGAAGCGACGGCCTCGCAGGTCTTGCGCATCCTTGCCAATTAGCTGCCGGACCCGAAGCTCGGCCTTCTCCTTGTCGAGGGTGAGAATGCCACAAGAGGCGTACCCGAATCGAGCTTGGATCATCTCCATGCCTTTGCGGAGCAAGTCGTCCAGATCGAGGGTGGAGGAAAGGGTTCTCCCGATCTCGTAGAGCGTCGTCAACTGGTCGATCTTTGTCAGGGACTCTTCGTAAAGAATCGTGTTGCCGATCGCTACGGCAGCCTGGTTGGCGAAGTTGAAAAGAAGATCGATCTCGCTTTGGCCGAAATGCTTCCGCGGATCCGAACTTCCCACCACCATGGTTCCAATCAGCATGTCTCGAACGATGAGAGGCAGCCCAACGACCTCCTTGAACCGATAGGGATCGAGATCCCTGATTCGATTCGGGTGCTCTCCGTAATCCTCATAGACCACCGGAGTTTTCTTCGTGATCACCTCGCCGATGATCCCTTCTGCCGTGGGATGAAACTCTCTTCCGATCATACTCTCGGGAAGGTTATGGACGACGGCGCCTGTGTAGCATTGCCTTCTGCGATCCCAGAGGGCGACAATCCCTGCCTCGGCTCCCAAAAGCCCGATCGCCTTTTCGACGATCTTTTGGAGAACCACCTTCAGCTCCAGCCGGGAGGCGATCTCCTGGTTGATCGCATAGAGCGTTTTGAGTTCTTCCAAGCGTCTCAGGTTTTCGCCATAGTAGGAGGCCCTCTCCATGGCTCCACCGAGGATCTGTCCGATAGAACCAAAGAGACTCTTCTCCGAAATGGAGATGGAATGGGGTTCTTTCCAGGCGATGTTCAGGGTTCCGTAGATTTTCGTGGCCGACTTGATGGGGATCACAGCAAGGGATCTCAATCCTTCTTCAATGGCAATAGGAATGGCATGGGGAGAAACGGCATAGTCATCGATGAAAAAGGCCTCTCCCAACTGAGCCGCCTTTCCCGTCACTCCCTCTCCGATCTTCAGTCGTCTCACCGCTTTGACGAAATCGCTTGAAAAACCTCGATAGGCCGCGAAAAGAAGTTCCTGATTCTTTTCGTCGAGCACATAGATTCCCGAAAAGGGAACACCTGCGATCTCCGTGATCTTGTCGAGACTGTTATTCAATATGGCGTCAAAATCAACGGACTGGTTGATGATCTGGCTCAGTGTGTTGAGAAGCGAAAGCTCTCGGTTAAGCCTCGTTAGCTCTTCGGTCGCCTTTCCCTGGTGATCATCCATGACATTTACTCTCTCTCAGGTTCTAATCAACGAGAATGACCCCGAAAATGTTCTTCTCCTGCCCGTGGTTTCGGAGCACCTCGATCGGAAATCCATTCGTTCGGGCTGTCTGAAACACATCCACTCCGCACGCTTCCATGGCCGGCCTTGCTCGGTATCCGTGCTTGCAGGGGGTTGTCACATCGCATTCGTTGCAAAGACGACAGGGGCCGGAGCCCATGCTCCAGGCCTTATAATAACCGTCAAGGAAAATTTCGATCTCAAGATTCACCACGGTCTCGTTAAACGTCTTCCCCCGCTCGCCCTTTCCCAACCGCTTGTGGAGCAAGATGGCCTTGTCATAGGAATCGATCACCTTTCGGGTCACATCGGGCGTGGGCGAGTACGGCGGACAACAAAGGCTTTGGCCAAAACCCGGACAGCCGAACTGGCACTTCATTCTCACCCAGGGTGCCGTGACGATGGTGGAGGAATCGATGACCTTTGCTCCGTCCACGCCCAACTCGAGGGCCCTCTCACAGTAAGCTTTCAAGGGCTTCATGACCTCCCGCTCCTCGGTCCTGACTTCGAGACGTTCCATGACGGTGCTTCGGTCGGAGGCCGTAACGAAACCCTATCGTCAACACCGTCCAGATTCTGCTTCGGCTCAATTTTTTTGCTTCTCCTGCCCTTTCGCGGTCAATTCCCGGATCTCGCGCTCGGCCTCTGTGCGCTCCGGACTTCCCGGCTCCAGAAACTTGAGGGCGGTGCGGAAATGGAGAAGGGCGTTATTTCGATCGCCTCGGGATCGAAAATCTTTCCCGAAATAGAGATGCGATAAGCCTTTCTGACCCAATCTTCCATAGACCGATCCCAGGTAGCGGTTGATCTCCGGAAAATCGGGCATCTCGTTGCGAAACCGTAAGAAGAGGGGAAGCGCCTTACCCGCCTCCCCTCTCTCCTGATAAGCTCGGGCCAAATAGAAAAGTGAGGCGGGGTCCTCATGGGAGCCTCCTTCTTCTGAAACGGACCGAAGCGTCTCGATGGCCTGGTCGAGCTTTCCTGAAAGAAAGGAGGCAATTCCTAACTCCCTCAAAAGGTCCTTGTCCCCTGGCCAACGGGAAAGGGCCTGCTGCAGGATCGTCAGCGATTGGTCAAGCCTTCCCATCTTCTGGTACGAGAGGCCGAGCCCGAGATGGGCGCTCACTTCCCCCGGATCTGTCTTGACCATGGAGTCGAAATGGGCCACGGAAACGCTCGGCTCTCTTTCCGCAACAAAGGCCCTCGCTTGGATGCGCCTGTAGCCGCCGGCAGGTTTGACCGAAGGGCGGGCCTTCGATTCGATCTGAAGGAGATTTTCCAGAAGGGCGATTCGGTCCTCCACCCCCGGATGGGTCGAAAGATAGGCTGGGATCTTCGATTCGGAGGCCAGACTCATCTTGTTGATCTTGTTTAAAAACGAGAAGAGTCCCCCTGGATCATAGCCTGCCCGCAAGAGAATATGAAGGCCGTTCTGGTCGGCCTCCCTTTCCATTTCTCGGGTATATTTCAACGCAAGGGCCTCGGTTGTAGCCATGGCTGTCGCTGCAATTGCTTGCGAGGTGGTCCCGCCTCCGCCTGCGATGGCACCGATCAAAATGGCTGCCAGGCTCGCAAGGTTGAGTCGTTTGGTCTTTTCTATCAACTGAACGACGTGTCGTCCGGTGACATGGGCGATCTCGTGGCTCAGCACGCCCGCAATCTCGTCCTCGTTTTCTGCAAGAACAATCAGGCCTGTCGTGACGACGATGTATCCCCCGGGGATCGCCATCGCGTTCGGTTCCTGACCGTTAATCAGATAGAACTTCATCTCAAACGGGTTGGGATCGGCGTGGGCCGCGAGGGTTCGGCCCATGCGGTTGATGAACGCCCGCAGGGGGATATCCTGAACGACCTCGACCTTTCGTTCCAGCTCCTCCACGATCCGCCGGCCCATCTTCTTCTCTTCTTCCGTTGTCATGGCATGGCTCTTCGTAACCCCTCCAAGCAGAAGAAGGAAAAGGACCGATAGCCCGACGATGGAGAAGAAGAGATTTCTTCGCCCTCTCATAATCGCTCCTGACGTTAGCGATATCTTAACACGTTCAGGGAGGGTCATACAACAAGAAGATCGCACCCAGGCCGTATGGTCTTAGAATCCGAGAGTCCGTGCCAGGATCGTAAAGGCGATGATGGGAATAAGCCAGCAGAAAAAAGCGATGATGAAACAAAGGCTGACATCGTCCGTTTCGATTCGCTTCACCTCTCCGAATTTCACCACGAGAACCATTCCCAGAGCAGCGATGCCTACGACAACGATCGACCATCCGATGATCAGCCACTTAAAAAAATCGGACACGAAAATCCCTCAAGTTGACCTTGCGGCAGTAGAAAGCTCTTTCCAAAGGGAACCCTTCGCGGGACACACAGTCATGCGGAGGCCTTGTAGCGGCACCTTAAGGAGGTCGAATATCACGTTCCGTTACCTCTGCTGGACGACACTCTCGGCGGAATCTGCAATAGCCCCTCACGGGTCGACAAAAGCCCCTTGACAAGGCCTCCAGGGTGTCCTCTCGGGTGCTCCACGATGCAACGGACGGATTACTCCTCTCTTGCCCGAAGGTTATATTTTCTCATGAGAGCTTGAAAATTGGGCCGCAGCATTCCCACTTCCTCAGCCGCCCGGGTGACGTTCCACCGATTCCGTTCCAGTGCCCGGATGACAAAGGCCTTCTCAACCTCCTCGACCGCCTTCTCACGCAACTGTTTCTTAAGCTCCTTCAGGCCTTCACTGGTGGAAGGGATGGGAATCGCTTCCTCGCTCTTCTCCTTCTGACCCGGAAGGATCAAGAGATCGCCCCGGATCATCTCATCCTCACACATGACAACGCTTCGTTCAACCAGATTCTCCAGCTCACGGACATTCCCGGGCCACGGGTAGCGGAGCAGCTTCTCCATAGCGTCAGAGGTAAACCCTTTGATGACCTTTCCCATCTCCTCTGAATACTTCTTGAGGAAGTGAGTGGCCAGCAGAGGGATGTCTTCGGGCCGTTCTTTGAGGGCTGGAAGACGGATGGGAACGATATTGAGACGATAGTAAAGGTCCTCTCGAAAGGTCTCCTCTTTGATCATCTTTTCGAGATCCTTGTTGGTGGCTGCAATGAGGCGGATATCCACCTTCTTGGGCTTGGTTCCTCCTACGGGAGTGATTTCCCTCTCCTGTAAAACTCTCAAGAGCTTCGCCTGGATGGAAAGGCTGATGTTTCCCACCTCGTCCAGAAAGAGTGTCCCTCCATCCGCCACCTCGAAGAGGCCGGGCTTCGTCGATATGGCCCCTGTGAAGGAACCGCGGACATGGCCAAAAAGCTCGCTCTCCAGCAGGTTCTCGGAGAGGACCGCGCAGTCAACGGGAACGAAGGGTTTCTCCCTTCTCGGGCTGTTGAAGTGGATGGCCCGGGCGATCAGCTCCTTCCCCGTTCCGCTCTGGCCATAAATGAGAACCGTGCAATCCGTGGGAGCCACCTTGGCAATGAGGTGATAGATCTCCTGCATCTTCTTGCTCTTTCCCACGATGTTGCCAAACCCATACTTCTCCTGCAATTCCTGTCTCAGGTAAAGGTTTTCAAGAAGAAGGCTCCTTTTCTCGACGGCTTTCTTCACGACGACAGAGACCTCGTCGGGAGTGAAGGGTTTGGGAATGTAATCGAAGGCCCCCAGTTTCATCGCTTCCACAGCCGTCTCAACCGTCGAAAACCCCGTGATCATGATGACGATCACATCCGGATAATCCTTCCGCAGAATTCGAAGGAGCTCCATCCCGTCCATTCCGGGCATTTTGAGGTCGGTGATCACAATGTCAAAGGGTTTCTCTTTGATCTTTACGAGGGCCTCCGCAGCGCTGAGGGCAATTTCGATCTCGTAGCCCTCCTCTTCGAGAATGCGCTGGCAGCTCTCGCAAACCACCATTTCGTCATCGACAACCAAAATCCGTGGCTGATACACCTCGCTTCCCTCCCCACCCTTTGATGGCTTTGAGCTCGTTGCGGCGATCGGGTCCCACCGAGCATAGGATCGCCTTCAAGAAGGCTCTGGCAACGTCATCGTTTCTGCTTCAGGACGCTCCGGCCCGTCGCCATCTCGCTCCCCCCTCGGGCCGGATGGAGCGCCTTCGACCCCCATCACGATGTCCCGTGCCGAAAGCTTTTGCGGCATCGTCCGGGTTGCGGTACTTGGAGAAGTCCATCCGTGGAGGCCTGAAAAATCCTACCACAAAAAGGCAAACCCTTTCAACCCGCTTCCCCGTCACAACTGGAAGAAACCCGTCTCATTCGAGCGGCACGAAGCTTTTCTTCAAGACTCTTGAGACTCCACAAGACCTCGTCGCCCACTTTTTGCCCTGTTCGATCCAGGTAATAGGCCCGAATCCCAAGGGTCTTCGGAACCAGGTAATCGAAGTCGTAGTGATCTCCCACATGAAGCACGTCAACGGGCTCCGTACCCAGAAGCCCACAGATCCGTTCGTAAACCCCTGCAGTCTTCTTCACCTGACCAAAATCGGAAGTGGCCGAAAAGATCCGATCAAAGTATCTCCGAAGGCCGGTTGCCTCCAGCTCCACATCGATAAACTCCCTTCCTGCGTTGGAGGTCAAGACAAGGGAAAACCGGCCCCTGAGCGACTCCAGGGTTTCAACCACATCCCCGTAGACGCGGATCTTGTCGACGTAGCGCTCCATCAGTTCTTTCCAGTCTGCGTCGAGATCAAAGAAGCGGAACCAGTATTTGATGTCATACCATTCCAGCGCCCTTTCCCCCACTTTTCGGTACTCCTCCTCAACCCGAGCCTTGGCCTCGGGAAACGAAAGCCCCTTTCGGGCGGCATAGAGGGAAGGGATGCCGTGACTCCAGACCCAGTCCGTGAATTCCGAATCGACCAGGGTTCCATCCATATCGAAAGAAATCACCTTCGTCATCGCTTTTTCCCCTATACATAGGCGATCTCGAGGTCGTCGCAGTTTTGGATCGTTTTCTCGAGATCGGCCACCACAACCCTCCGAACCGGAACATAGGCGTAGGAAGTCATGATCGTGATACACCGCTTTTCATACATCAGAAGAGGAGCCAAGGGCTGATGGGAGCGGATCAGAACCTTTCGCTCGAATCGATCCATGATCCGTCGAAAATACCGCTCGCTCAACTGCGGTCTCCCTGCCCAGTCACTCACCTCGTCTCGCTGATGCCGCACAAAATCCCCCCACACGATTCGATCCCAATCGCTATCTCCCCACCGAACCTCGTCGATCTCTTCAAGGGAACCGAGATCGGGCAACCCTCCATGAAGGGCTAAGAGCCCGTTTGGGGAGCTGGCCGCAAGGGGAAGCTTCGAAAAGAGATGGCCGTAGGCCTCCCTTTCCTCCCACGAAAGGGAGTCCCAAAAGTCGGTGGGGGAGAGGGGCTTGATCAGATGGCCTTCGTGGTTTCCCGCCAGGAGAAAAATCTGTTCCGGATGATCGATCTTCTGCTGAAGCAGAAAACGAACGTTCTCCCGTGAGTAATCCCCTCGGTCCACATAATCTCCGAGAAAGACGATCCGGTCCCCCCTCCCGAGATACCGCCGAATGACCTCTTCGCTTGCATCGAGATCTCCGTGGGTATCGCCCACAAAAACCACCCTCCCCTCGGCAGGAAGGCGAATCAATTTCGGCTCCTGCTCAAACAGTAGGCGGGCCTTTTCAAGGAGTGCCTTCTCGTCCACGGACGCGATTCCTATGTACCCACGATCTGGATATGGACCTGACGCCTTCTCGGCCCATCGAACTCACAGAAGAAGACCCCCTGCCATGTGCCGAGAAGAAGCCGTTTGCCCCGGATGAGGACGGTCTCAGAGGGGCCGATCAGGCTCGCCTTGACGTGAGCCGGAGCATTGCCTTCAAGATGACGGTACCGCCCCTGAGCAGGAACGATCTTTTCGAGTTCGGAAAGGAGATCCGCTGCCACCGACGGGTCTGCGTGCTCGTTCACCGTAATCGCCGCCGTGGTGTGAGGAACAAAAAGAAAACAGACCCCTTCTTCCACCCCCACCTTACGAATCGCCTCTTCCACGGCATGGGTGATGTCAAGAAGTTCGGTTTTCGATGTCGTTCGCACCTCAATCGTCTGGATCATGATCTCCTCCTCAAAGATTCCTCAAGCGAGCAAGAATCCTTCCTTCTCCCGGCCAAAATGATGTTCTTTAGCTCGTAGTTTGTCCCAAGAATCTATGGGAAAACCCTTCGCATGAGGTGAAACTTCGTGGTCTTTTCATCTCTTACCACATCCGGCGATGAATCTCAAACCCTCACCGGAGGGCGGGACGTTGAAATCTCATTCGAAATCGGATAATGTAAAATAGAAAAGGGAGGAGAACCGGGTGATGGCGCAAAAAAAGGTAGCCGAAATCCTCAAGCTCGTTGAATTCTTGAACGAAGAGATCAAAGAGGTCTCCAAGCGGCTCAGTCGCATCACGCCCCGCGATGTCACAGAGCGTCTCGGCTCTCTCGCCCTCCTCAGGGAGCAGGTTCTCGATCTTCAGGTCGATTTGCCTCCCGAGGTGGAGAAAAGGCTCACCACCCTTTATCCCGCCCTCAACAAGAACAAAGCCAAGCCCTCCTAACACAGCCCTAAAGCATTTCGAAGTCCCCTGCGGGCCTTGACACGAACGAGCCCCTCGGCCATGCGGGAGGCTTCGGGTAAACGACCTTTCCGCCTGTCGTTCAATCGCCCGCAGCCATCCGCTCTTCCCTTTGAATCTTGCTCAGAAGGGCGACCCCCAGCATGCAAAAGGCCATCAGCAGCCACGAGAGCCCATACCCTCCGCTGAGATCGACAAAGAAACCAAAGAGCGGTGGACCCACCACCACTCCCACATTGGTGATCACGAAGGCCACCCCTGTGGCGATCCCAGTGAGCTCCTTTCTCGGGAATTCCCCGACCAGAGTGAGGTAAACGGCATTCCACCCCATCCCCGTAGCACCAAAGAGCATCACAGCGAGAAGAACGAGCCCCGATAAAGGGTAGCTCTTAAGAAGGAGAAGGCACAGAGATGAGAACGCGGCCATCACGCCGACCCACATGAAGACCGGTCTTCGCCTTCCTCCGAGGAGATAGTCGCTCATCACCCCCCACCCAATCCTTCCCACGGCTCCCACAGCAAAAGCGACAGCCATGAGAAAGCCCGCTTCGCGGATGGTTCGACCCAGAACCCGTGTTACGTAGAGAAAGAAGTAAGCGGCAAAAGAGTACTGGGTGATCATGAGAAGGATCCCATAGAAACAGATGAGGAGAAAGTCACGGTGAAGGATCAGCCTTCGAACCTCACCTCTGGGGATTTCAACGCTCCGGGAAGGACCGGCCGGCTTCGGAGGGTCTTTGAAAAGAAGAAGGAGCGAGAGAGCGGAAAACCACGAGGCCAATCCGGCCCCACGAAACGAGAACCTCCAATCCCCGTAGTGAAGGGCGATGGCCGGAAGCAGAACTGAGGCTAAAATCCCACCCATATTGATACCGGTCTGCTTGGCTCCCATGGCTGTGGCTCGGCCTTTCGAAGGAAACCACAGGATGATGGCCTTACTCGAAGGAGCCTGGTTGCAGCCGATTCCCACGCCCGCCAAGACCAGAAGTCCGAAGAGGGCGCCATATCCATGGGCCCAAGAAAGGGCCATCGCTGCGCTGCCGGTGAGCCAGAGGCCCATACCCATCACCCATCTGGTCCCGTAACGATCGCAGAGCATTCCTGCGGGGATCTGGATGAGGATCGTGCCGATCGTCATGGCGCTGCAAAGAAAACCCACCTGCGCGGAGCTGAGTTTGAGCTCGGGCTGAATGAAAGGAGCCAACGTCCCCACCGTCATGTAGTTCATGAAGTAAACGGTATGAGAAACCCAAAGAAGGGAGACGATCACCCAGGGATAAGAAGAGGAACGTTGGGCAAGGGACAAGGGGTTCGGCCCAACCGGTTGGTTTGTCAACATGACCTTCCCCTTTTCGATCGCGGCAAAGGAACTTCCGAGAGTGTATCCGAATGTTTCAATAAATCTTGCTCCGTTTTGCAACTTGCGGGTATCTTCATGGGATGGGACAACCTGTTTTCGAATCGAGGCGATAAAGTCCCAGGCTGGCAAAGGTGACGACCGATTGGGTCTCCCGGGTGAAAGCCTGACCATATTTCAACAGCCGACCCTCCGTAGAGCCCAAGGTTTGAAGAAGGGTGTAGATGGCGGGAAGGCCACAGATCCGCCTCCGATCCTGTTCCCGGGCCACAAAGGAAAAGAATCCTTCTCCGTCCCCCTTTTCCACATGGTGGAGCATGTCGCGATCCTCTTGTTCGAGCTGGACCAGATCGTACTCGCCCATCCCTTGGCGATCGCCAAATTGGAGGCCTACGTGGGAAAGATCTGCACTGGCGATCACGCAGATCTTCTTTGGCCAGGACGAAAGGCTCGCACGCAGGGCTTCGATGAACTCCCGAACGGGCGGAAACTCCATGGGTGAAATCCTTCGGGCGATCGCCTCGTGTAAAGAACCACAGAGGATAGGAACGATTCGAGGTCCTTTGCCCTCACGACTCAAGAATCGGAGGAAAATACATTGAAACTCGATCGAATGCTCGCTTCGATGGGCCCCCTCGTCCTCGAAAAGATCGTACGAGCACCGGGACTGAATGGAATCGATCAGTTCCTGCTCCGTTTCGAGAAACCCCAAGGGGGTGGAGAAGGCTTTACGAGTCAACGCAAAAGCATGCTTCATCGGCACATGGGCCGTACCGAGAATGACGAAGCAAGACGCATCGCTTCGCTCCCCGATCTCCCTGTGGCCAAAGGCGTAACAAATCCCTCCCCGATGATAATCGATGTGGGGAATGACCACCCCTTGGAGCAAACCATCGGCCTTCTTCCCTTCTGGAAGACCAGGCCCTTCAGGGTGGGTGAAATAGCCTTCGATTTGCCTCACAAGCCGATCCGGTTCTTTTTCATAGCTTTTCCCGGCGAGGGTAGGCTCCCGCGTCGAAGCTTGTCGGAACTCGTCTTCTTTTTTTCGAAGGGCTTCCTCGAAGCGATCCCCTTCCAGGAAGCACGCTTCTTCCATCTCCTTGATGATCTCCTCGATCCGATCCCGATAGAGGAGCTCACCGAATTGCCTCATGTATTCAGCCTGGATATCAAGAATGGAATGGTTTCCGTCAAAGAGGGAGATGACGAAATAGAGGGGAAACGGTAGAAAGAGCGATTTCTCGCTCACGTTGAGGGGATCCTGGAGACAGACCATCCTTTTGCCGGACATCTGAACCGGAAAGACGTTCACATTTCTCAGCTTGGGATAGTCCATCTCTCAATTTTTGAGGGCCAGCTGGATGGCTTCGTCCATCCTCTGGATGAAAACGAAGTTCATCTCCTTTCGAATCCGTTCAGGAATTTCCTCGAGGTCTTTCTCGTTCTTCTTGGGAAGGATCACCGTCTTGATCCCGGCTCGGGTGGCGGCGAGCACCTTCTCCTTGATCCCTCCCACGGGGAGAACGAGGCCTCGAAGCGTGATCTCGCCCGTCATCGCCACATCGCTTCGAACGGGTCGGTTCGTCAAAAGGGAGGTGAGGGCCACAAACATCGTCACCCCTGCGGAAGGGCCATCCTTCGGAATCGCGCCTGCCGGAACGTGGATATGAATGTCCGTCTTCTGGAAGAAGTCCTCCTCGATCCCAAGTTCTTTCGATTTTGAACGGACATAGGTGAGAGCAGCTTGGGCGGACTCCTTCATCACATCGCCCAACTGACCGGTCAGGGTCAACCCCTTCTCCCCGCGCATCTTCGTTGCCTCCACAAAGATGATGTCTCCTCCTGTGGGGGTCCAAGCGAGACCCGTTGCCACTCCGGGCTCGGAGGTACGCTCGGCGACTTCGGGGAAGAACTTCACGGGCCCCAGGAACCGGTGAATGTTGTCACGGGTGATTCGAACCTTGTCCTTGATCCCCTGGGCTACATCCTTCGCTACACCCCGACAGATGGCCGCGATCTCTCGCTCGAGATTACGAACCCCCGCTTCCCGGGTGTAGGAATTGATGATCATCTGAATGGCCTCATCCTCGAATTCGATATACTCCGAGGTCAATCCGTGCTCGCCGATCTGTTTGGGGATGAGGAACTCCTTGGCGATCATCATCTTCTGATCCTCGCTGTATCCGGGAAGTTCCAGGGTCTCCATCCGGTCGCGAAGGGCCGGAGGAATCGTGTCGAGAACGTTGGCCGTCGTGATAAACATGACCTTTGAGAGATCGACCGGCACATCGAGGTAATGGTCCGAAAACGCAAAGTTCTGTTCGGGATCCAGAACCTCGAGAAGGGCGGAAGAGGGATCCCCCCTGAAATCCATTCCGATCTTGTCCACCTCGTCGAGCATGAAAACAGGATTGTTCGTCCCCGCCTTCTTGATCCCCTGAACGATCCGGCCTGGGAGAGCCCCTACGTACGTCCTACGGTGGCCTCGGATCTCCGCTTCGTCTCGAACCCCTCCAAGAGAGATCCGGACGAACTTACGCCCCATGGTGCGGGCGATGGATCTCCCCAGTGAGGTCTTGCCCACACCGGGAGGGCCCACAAAGCAAAGGATCGGACCCTTCATGTCGGCTTTCAGCTTTCGAACCGCCAGGTACTCGAGGATTCGCTTTTTCACCTTCTCCAAATCGTAATGGTCTTCGTCGAGGATCTTTTGGGCATTGGCGATATCCAGATTGTCTTCCGTTGCAACGGACCAGGGATACTCAATCAGCCAGTCGAGATAGGTCCTCGACACGGTGTATTCCGCCGAGGCCGGTGGGATCTTGGCCAACCTTTCGAGCTCCTTCTCGGCCGCTGCGTTCACCTCCGGAGGCATCTTCGCCTTCTTCACCCTCTCTTTGAGCTCCTTGATCTCGGCGGAGTGCTCGTCCAGCTCTCCCAACTCCTTCTTGATGGCCTTCAGTTGCTCCCGGAGATAGTACTCGCGCTGGGTCCGATCCATATCCTCTTTGACCTGATTCTGGATCTTGTTGCCCAGTTCCAAGACCTGGACCTCCTTGTTGAGCAGGAGGTGGACCTTGGCTAACCGCTCCCGCACGTCGAAGGTCTCGAGGATCGACTGCTTTTCGTTCGTTGAGATGTTGAGGTTCGAGGCGATGAGGTCCGCCAGAATATGAGGGGCCTTGATATTGTTCACCATGGTTCCCAATTCGGCGGTCAGGTAGGGAGCGAGTTCCACGGCCCTCTGGAAGAGATTCTTGAGGTTCATCATCAACGCCTCAATCTCCACCCCTCGGGCATAGATCTCTTCGGCCGGTTCCACCTTGGCTTTATAGTAAGGGTCTCTCTGGGAGAACTCCTTGATTCGCACCCTCGAAATACCCTGCACAATCACCCGCTGACTTCCGTCAAGCTCCCGAATCATCCTCAGGATGAGGGCTGCAACACCAACCGAATAGAGGTCGCCCTCTTTGGGATCTTCCACCTCGGAACGTCTTTGGGTGACGACCCCGATGATCCGGTCGCCGTCCATCGCGTCATCGATCAGCTTGACGGATCGCTTCCTTCCAACCATGATGGGAAGGATGAGATCGGGATAAAGGACCGTCCCTCTCAGTGGCAGAATGGGCAGTTCGCCGGGAACGGCAATCTTCTCCTCTCTTCCCTTCTCCTCCTTGTCAATACCCCCTCTGGGCAGAAAAACCATACGGACCTCCTGACACGATTTAACCCGTTTGCGCCATAAACATAATCATTCCCGAACCCTATGTCAATCCAACCGCCCCCTGCACCCTTATGCCCTTCGTTTTCGCCGTAGCGGCACGTATCGGGTCAGGGAAAGTCCCCCCGCAGGCGATGTGAAGAGGGGGGTATGAGGGTAGGATTCCTGGGTTGTCTTCAACGGAAAGAAGGCTCTTACTTCGTCCTCAGCGCCGTAGACGGCCCCGAAGATCAGGCCTTCTCATGGACAAAGGGTTTTCCGCAAACGTTACAGATCCCAAGGTCATTAATCGTTCCGATGCAGTTCCCGTCGCTACAGGGGATACGTTCGGCGGAGCCTTGCTCACATTCTTCTTCTTTCACTATCGGTTGACCGCAGTGGCAACAGTAAAGACTTCCCTCAAGGGTTTCCGCGCCACACCTTTTACAGACCCACAAGGCCAACGTTTCACCGCAGTGGGAACATCGCATTCACTCCTCCTCTGTGCTGAGGTGTTTGATGAACCGCTCAATCTCCCGTTTGGTCCTTTGAAGATCGTAGAGGAGCCTCCGGGTCTCTTCATCGGGAAAAAGACGGTTCAGATCC
>Ga0078972_1011167_pt1 | contig 16257 bp, 13 predicted proteins | sample YelNatPaOPGAMG01_FD_67568 | JGI IMG/M metagenome (GOLD analysis project Ga0078972, IMG submission 67568) | Hot spring thermophilic microbial communities from Obsidian Pool, Yellowstone National Park, USA - OP-RAMG-01 (SPADES assembly) (version 2) | ecosystem: Environmental > Aquatic > Thermal...
TATCCTCCTTCAGAGAATACCCTTACTACGGGTGAGACGTAGACTTTTGCTTTAAAAAAAGGCATAAAAATTTAATCTTCGTAACACTATTGGGTATTTTCAACATTATAACATACTTCTCCCCTTGATTTCCTTTCCGGGGAGCATGAAAATGATCCTAAGCCATAGGAGCCAAGGGCTCCAAAGTGTAGGAGGAATCTATGATTCGTAAAATTTCGGCGGTGGTTTTCGCGTTTGCCCTAGCCACCGGTTCGGTATTCGCCCAGAACAGTCTTTCGGCGTATACCACCTTGGAAGAACCGTTAGCCAAGGAATTGTTTGAACAGTTCCAAAAGGAAACGGGGATAGCGGTTAATTTTGTTCGCCTTTCCGGCGGGGAAGCGGTAGCCCGGATGAAGGCCGAGGCGGCTAATCCGCAGGCGTCGATTTGGGTTGGGGGCGTCGGCTTGGACCACATCACCGCCAAAACCGAAGGTCTTACCACCCCCTATCGTTCCCGCTTCGCCGCCAACACGGCTCCCCAGTTTAAGGATCCCCAGGACTACTGGGTTGGCCTGTATGTGGGCCCCCTAACCTTTGTAACGAACCTGGACCGGGCGAAGGAGCTGGGTCTAAAGCCCCCCAAGAGTTGGGCTGATCTTATCAAACCGGAGTATAAGGGTCTGATCCGTATGGCCAACCCCAACACCTCGGGGACAGCCTACAATGTTTTAACCACCATGCGGTATATCTATGATGGAGACGAGGATAAGGCCTTCGATTATCTGAAAAAATTGGATGTTAATATCGATCAATATACCAAATCCGGTTCCGCCCCCGGAAAGAGCGTGGCCATCGGAGAAATTCCCTTTGCCATTGGGTACGCCCACGATCAAGTCAAACTTAAAGTTGAGGGAGCCAACATCGAGATCAATCCCCCCGCCGAAGGTACGGGCTACGAATTGGCTTCCATGTCCCTGATCAAAGGTGGGAAAGACCCGGTGGAGGCGAAAAAACTGTACGACTGGATCCTTTCGTCTAAGAACGCCCAGAAGATCTTTACTAAATGGTACGTGGTTTTGGTTGCCAAGGGAGCAGAAAAACATCCCCTGGCCCTCTCGATCGATCAGATCAAAACGGTCAAACAGGATATGGCGTGGGACGGCGACAAGGTAAACAAGGATCGGTTGTTAAAGCGCTGGAACGATGAGATCGGTTCGCATCGATAAAATATTGTAAGATAAAATATTGTAAGGTATGATGTTAAGGGTTCTTGCGACGGCTGTGGGCCTTCGTAAGAACCTCCATTGAGTCTGTCTGATAACTCTGTTAGTTATCAGACAGCCCTTGTATTTTCTCGGATTTTAGCGTTTTCGACGTATTAAAACCAGGTAAAATCGTTAAAATCCTACGAAAATACCACATTAAAGAAGCTGTCCCGTAACTTCCTAAGTTACGGGACAGCCTCCATTATAAGCCCGGTTTCGCGGATTAACACGGTAGGTGCTTTTCCTTAAACCAGGGCATTTTTTAGGGGAGCCCTCCGGATGACCACAAAAAAAAAGCTACAAAAACTGATACTCGCGGCGGTGGTTTTTGCCCTCTTCGATTTCTGGATCTATTCGGCCCTGGTGGGGTCCTTTAAATCCCTTTCGGAAAAATCCAGATTTAAGGAAATCGCCCTTTTTGCTCGAACCGCTCCTATGGATCCCGGAGCCTATGCGTCCTGGTTAGCTTCCTTACCCGATGTAATCCCCGGTTCTCGGGCCGTGTTCTTTTCGGTGGACCAGGATTCGGGGACCTTTGTCCCCGCGGCGGGGGACCCAACGCTCCTTTCCCTCTGGAAAACCTACGGGGAAGAAGAAGATTTTAAACGGGGAATGGAAAGTGCCTACTATCTAGAACCCTATATGTCCAAGAAAACCTATAGGATTTCTCCCGACGCTACAAAAGCAACGGGGGCCTCCGCTCTCACAGCGGCGGAGTTGGCTACTTCCGGCGACGCGTCGGCGGCGGGCAGTACTCCAGGGGCTTCCAGCGGTTCCCCGGTATCCGGTAGTGCCCCGGCGGCAGGCGGGAATGCCCCAGCCGCATCAGGTGGCGCGCCGGCGGCGGGGCCGATTGCCCCCGTGTTTGGGTTCGCACGGTTGTACTTTGCCCCTGTTTTGGACGATACGGGGTACAACGTCCGGGGCGCCGTATTGGTAGCGGTGGTCGGAAGCGCGGCGGTGGATTTTGAGCATCTCCTGCTGACCCTGGCCCTGTTAGCCTGGGCGATTTTTATGACCCTCTATGGTGTTTCTATCCTGGCCCGAGACCCGATTACCGGGTACGGGGTGGTTTTGTTATTCGCGGTGGCCCTGGCCTTTGTGGCCTACCCCCTGTTCGAGGCCCTGCGGCTTACCTTTATTAAAGATGGGGCCTTTTCTTGGAATATCTGGAAGGCCACTCTTTCCTCCCGATATTTGGGGGCCCTCTGGGGGTCTATTCAACTCGGGGGAATTACGGCGACCATTTCGACCGTGATCGGTTTTGCCTTCGCGTTTTTAACCGAGCGGACCAGCGTGGGTGGGAAAAAGGTGATAGGGACCCTGGCGACGATGCCGGTTATCTCTCCTCCCTTTTCGCTAACCCTTTCTATCATCCTTCTCTTTGGAAACAACGGGCTGATAACCAGACAGCTCTTAGGATTGGATAAATTTTCCATTTATGGCCTTGGTGGTCTGGTCCTGGTACAGACCATCGGCATGTTCCCCATCGCGTACCTTACCCTTTCCAGCGTGTTAAAATCCATCGATTCCACGGTGGAGGACGCGGCTATGGATCTGCAAGCCTCCCGCCTACGGACCTTTCTGACCATCACCCTGCCCCTGTCCCTTCCGGGCATCCTTTCGGCGTGGCTGCTGGTGTTCACCAACTCCTTGGCGGATTTCGCCAACCCCCTCCTGTTATCCGGATCCTACCGGGTCCTTTCGGTGGAAGCGTACATCCAGGTTACGGGCCGAAACGACTTGGGCGGCGGCGCAGCCCTCTCGCTCCTCCTGCTCCTTCCTACCCTAACGGCCTTTTTCGCCCAACGGTACTGGGTGAACCGGAAAAGCTTTGTTACCGTTACGGGTAAACCCTCCACCCGGTTGACCGAACTCGCCAGCCCCGCCGTCCGCATAGCCCTTACGGCTTTTGTGGTTCTTTCTTTGGCCTTTATCGTGGGTCTGTATGGAACCATCGTGGCCGGTTGTTTTGTTAAGAATTGGGGTATCGACTATACCTTTACGTTGGCAAATATTGGCGAAGCCCTAGCCCGGGGTGGCCAGGCCATACGGGATACGGTGTCCCTAGCCGCCATCGCCACCCCCATCGCGGGGATCCTGGCCATGGCGGGGGCGCTGATCCTGGTACGGCGAACCTTTATCGGTAAACGCTTCCTGGAGATTCTCTTGATGACCCCCTTCGCGGTCCCCGGAACCCTGGTCGGTATCGCCTACATCCTGGCGTTTAATAAACCGCCCCTGCTGTTGGTGGGGACCGCGGCGATCATCGTGATCAATTACATCGTCCGGGAGTTGCCCGTGGGGTTGGAAACCGGGGAAGCAAGTTTACGGCAGATCGATCCGGCCATAGAGGAGGCGGCCCAGGATTTGGGGGCCGATATGCCCACGGTGTTCCGGACTATCGTGCTACCCCTTATCCGCCCGGCGTTTCTGACCAGCATGTCCTATACCTTTGTCCGTTCCATGACCGCCGTCAGTGCGATTATCTTTCTTATTTCGGCCCGATGGTACCATTTAACGGTCCAAATTTATAATTTTTCGGAGAATTTACGGTTTGGCCTCGCCAGCGTCCTTTCGACGGTCCTGATCATCATTGTGTTGGCCGCCTTCGGCTTGATGCGTCTATTGGTCCGAGATCAGGGGCTTACCGAAAAATCCGTATCCCACTAGGAGTATCCCATGTCCGCTAAAAACAGTGTTTCCGTTACCCTGCAAGGGGTAACCAAAAGGTTTAAAAACACCAAAGGCCGTTCAGATGTCGTGGCGGTTCGGGAGTCAAACTTTACGGTGGCCCCCGGTGAACTGGTAACCCTGTTGGGACCGTCGGGGTGCGGAAAGACCACCACCCTCCGCATGATCGGCGGTTTCGAACTACCCAGCTCCGGCCGAATTTTTATCGGTCAGGAGGATGTGACCCAGCTTCCGCCCAACGTCCGGGACACGGCCACGGTCTTTCAAAGTTATGGCCTTTTTCCCCACATGAACGTGTCGGAAAACGTGGCCTATGGTCTTCATCTGCGGAAAATGGCCAAGGGTGATATTGAGGCGAAGGTAAAGGAGACCCTGGCCTTGGTCGGGCTCGAGGCCTTGGCGGATCGAGCCCCCGGTCGGCTTTCTGGGGGTCAGCAACAGCGGGTAGCCCTGGCCAGAGCCCTGATCGTGGAACCCTCGGTTCTTTTGTTGGACGAACCCCTTTCCAATCTGGATGCCCTACTCCGGGAACAGATGCGGGTGGAGATTCGACGAATTCAAAAAACCCTGGGAATCACGGCCATCTACGTTACCCACGATCGGCTGGAGGCCATGAGCCTTTCCGATCGGGTTATCGTGATGAAGGACGGGGAAATCAAGCAGATTGGAAGTCCCCAAGAGGTCTACGAGGATCCGGTTTCTAAGTTTATAGCCGGCTTTGTGGGCAAGGTGGCCTTTTTCCCGGTAGATGCCCTGGAAGGCCGCCTGGATAGTCCGCAGGGCGGAAGCGGCTGGGCGTGCAAAATTGGGGATAAATCCTTTACGGTTTTACGCTCCGCCGACGACGTAAAGCCCCAGGACAAGGTCGTGGTCATGGCCCGGCCCGAATCCCTCAGGCTGACCGATCGGGGTTCAGGGTACGTGGACGGCGTGGTCCGGATGAACGTATACCTGGGAAGCAGTATAGAATCCTTCGTGGAAACCCCCTACGGGGAAGTCCTGGTCCAGATCGACGACCCCGCGTCTAAGCGAATCTACGGCGAAGGGAGCCCCGTATCTATCTCCTTTGAGCCCGACCGGGTCCGGCTTTTGAAGGACGAATAACCGCGGAGGCGTCGCCGGTCGTGTTGATATCATGATGCGCAATATACATTGCCGACGCGGTACAGGACAAGCTTACCCAGGGAGCGGTGAAGCTTTTTGACGTAAACATCCTGGTTCAGGCTTTTCGGGATTTTTGCGTATCGTGACCCGTTCCGGGAGCGCAAACAGGACGTACACCAGGCGGCCCAATGGGTCGCTCCGCTTTCTATCCCCCTGCGCCTGGCGGGGGACCGGCGATCCGGTCTATGGCCGCCAGCCGTTCCAATACCGGTGGGTGGGTGTAATTGAAGAGGACGTACAGCCGGTGGGGGTACAGGTCCGCCATATTCACGGCAAAGAGCCGCATTAAGGCGGATCCGTAGACCCGAGGATCGGTGTGCATAACCGCGTACGCGTCGGCTTCGTATTCAAAGCGTCGGCTGAGGGCGTTGGTACCCAGTCCCAGGAGCATGCTGAGGGGTTCGTAGAGGAGCCCAAAGGCCAAAAGGCTTAGGAATGGGGCCGGTTTTACCGCTCCCAGGGCAAGGGAAAAGGCGGGGGTGGAAATAAAAAGCGAAAAGAGACCCACCGTGATCAGGATTGAAAGTCCGGACAGGATGGTCAACTTGGGAATATGTCCCCGTTTGTAATGTCCTATCTCGTGGGCCAGGATCGCCGTAATTTCCTCCGTCGGATGGGCGGTCAAAAGGGTGTCGAAGAGGATTACCTTCTTAAATTTTCCCAGGCCAGAAAAAAAGGCGTTGCTTTTTTTGCTCCGTTTGGATGCGTTCATCAGGTAAACGCCCGAAAGGGGAAATTCGGTCTTCTGCCCCAGGGCGGAGATGGAGGCTTTTAAATCCCCCTCCTCCAGGGGTGTCAGTTTGTTGAACAGCGGGACGATGAGGGTCGTGTATAACGTGGAAAACAGGACCATGAACAGGAACAGCAGGAGGGCGAAGCCAATCCAAAACCAGGGGCCTAAAATTTCCACAAAAAGAAGCAGAAGGTACAGGATGCCTCCCCCCAGTACGGCGGAAAGGATGAGTCCCTTTATTTTATCGGCCCAGAAGGTCCTGAGGGTTTTGGTGTTAAAACCAAAGCGGGCTTCGAGGGAAAAATCAAAGTAGAGTTCGAAGGGAATGCCCAGTAAAAAGCCCCCCAGTCCAAGGATGCCAAAAAAAGCGAGTCCCCGGAATTTTTGATCCCCCAGAGTTCCGACGAGGCGGGAGTCTAACCATCCAGGCCCGTTACAGAGGATAAAGAAAAAAAGGATGACAAACGTAACCGTCTGTTCCGTAAGGGCAAAGCGAGCCTTGGCCGAATTGTAAGACAGAAGCTTCCGGTACGCCTCCGCGTCGATGAAGGCCGCGAATCGGCTGTCCACCTCGGTTTTCTTTTGGCGGGTGTTTAAAAGGCCCAGGGTAAGATTCACGGCGTAGGTCAGTCCCAGGGCTCCAAGGATAAGGATTTTAAGGGTAAGGGGGTTCATGGTAGCCGTTTTAGTACCGGAATTGCCGGTTCGCTCAGTTCGATCGATACGGGGAAATCCGGTTCCTCAAGCAGGACCGACTCGCCGTCCCTTTGCGCTAAAAGGGGTGAGTGGTAGGACAATTCTACCCGGTGGGCGTTAAAAAGCCGAACCTCGGGAAGCTCCGCGTGCCGGCCCGTTAGGAATAACTTTTTAAGGGCTAACTTTTTACGTAGGGGAATTTGCTGGACCGCGCAGACGTTTCGCCCGTCCGGCAGGATACGGACGTTGGAACCGTAGGTTCGGTTTCCCGAGGCCCCAAACGCCAGGAGCAAAAGGGTGTCGTCAAAGGAATCGATCTGTTGACCCGCTTCGTTAAAAACCCGAATTCCCATGGGCGTTACCCGGTAGATTCGGTCGTAGAAGAGGGTCGCTATATCGACCCACAGTTTGTACGAATCCCCCGGAAGGGTACCCTTCATTTTGTTGGTCATGTGGGTTACAAAAGCGTCGAGGCCTACGGAAAGGATGTTGAAGGCCAAAAAGGGGCCCCTGTCGGCCCGGGAGGTCCTTAGCCGGACCGCCCGATCAAATTGAATTCTGGTGGGGTGAACCAGGAGGTCCAAGGTGGTATCCAGATCCCGGCTATCGGCCCCGTCGTTTCCCGTCCCCATGGGGAGCCTGAGGATGGCAAACTGGGAACGCACGGTCCCTGGGGCGGCGTAGAAGGCCGTAAGGGCTTCCAGGCTGGTGCCGTCCCCTCCGGCGGTGATAATAAGGTGAAACAGCTGGTCCGTCGAAGCCTGGGCCTCGTCCAAAAGGGCCTCCACAATTTCGCCCGCGTGGCCCGCGTACCGGGTGGGTACCAAGCCCAAAGCCCCCAGCTTTCCGTTTCCGCCGTCGGTTTCCCTAGCGGTCCGGGACGGCCCCGCCGATTCTAGGCGCTTTTCGTTTTTTTGGGCCTCCTGGGCGTAGGCCCGCAGGATTTCCCGGTGCCGTTTCCAACGGGAGTTTATGGTAAAGCCCCCCGCCGTGGGGTTGGCGATAATCGTCCAGGTCAAAGGCCTCCCCGCCGCGATGGGCGTACGGGAACACATGAGCGCCAAATCGGCGGCGAACTCCTCAATATTGCTGATCATGGTTTAGGTTCGCACGGAAAGGCCGGAATCGTCAAGTTTTAATTGGTACACGTTTTCCACCCCCTCCACAAGAATCCCTCCCATCCCCATTTCCAAGGGTAGGGCAATGTCGATATCGTAGCGATCCCCCACGGAAACGCAAAAAGGGGCTTCCACGCCCAGTTCCTCGGTAACCCTTTCAAAGGGCAAACGGTGGGGCTTGGAGACTCCGCAGGAATCCAGCCCCACGACGACCCTAAAGCAATCCTCCACCCCCAGGGCCCGCAGGGTCCGTCGGCCGATTTGGACGGGGTTATTGGTGACGATGCCCAAGGGGGCCCACTGACCCAGTTCCAAGAGGGTTTGGCGCAGGCGAGGGTCGGGGGCTAGAAATTGTTCCGGGGCGATCAGGTCCTCCCGCCAACGGATGCTTTCCTCGATGGATACCCCAAAGGCGGTAAACGTATTGGCCAGACTGATTTTTACTCCCCCGTGATCCTGTTCCCATTGCCGCCGATAATCCCGGATGGCGGCGGTCATGGCTTCGTACCTTTTTCCCGTTCTCTCCGCCAGACGACGGATAAGAACTTCAATTTGATGGTCCGCGTAGGCCCTGTGGGTGTAGAGGGTAGAATCGATATCAAAAATAAGGCCGTGGACCTTCGATGGAATATTGAACAGGGTCATTCAAAAAACTTCTCCATTTTTTTCAGGGTGGATCGGTAGGAATCGTAGCGTTCGCAGTATTCCGCGTAGGCCCGTTGGTCGGGCTCAAAGACCCGTTCAATCCGGACAACCTGGGCCACCGCCTCACTCAGGTCCCTCGCCTCGCCCAGGGCCACCAGGGCCAGACACGCGTTACCCGCCAGTTCCCCATCCGCTATGGCCGGCAGGGTCAAACAGCGGCCCGTAATATCCGCCTTGAGCTGGTTCCACAGGGGATTCTTCGCCTGCCCCCCGGACATACGCATCCCGTCGATCCGGTACCCCTGGCGTTCCAGGGTATCGATGGCATTTCGCACCATATAGCCAATGGCTTCCACCACCGCCCGGCCAAATTCGCCTCGGGTCGTGAGGCCCGCGGTGGAAAAAAAGGCGCTGGTGGCCGATAGGGTGCCCACGGACCGAAGGTCGGGAAAGAAAAGCCCCCCCGCCGGGGCTTGGATAATCTCCGCCAGCAGATCCCGATAATCCCGGCTCTGTTGCCCCGTGATAGCGCGGAACCATTCAAAAAGCCGCCCCGTGGTGGGAAGCATGGCCCCCACGTTCCAAAGCCCCGGCTGAACGTGGGGGAGGGTTCGCAATTCCGGCGTGTGGGCCGGTCGATCGGTACAGAGGTTGATCCCCTCGGATGTGCCGGACCGGTCGCAAACCATACCGTTTCGGATAACCCCCGAACCGATAAGGGCCATAATAAAGTCGGGGCCCCCGGCGATAATCGGGATGTCCGCCGCAAGGCCGTAGGTCCGCGAGGCGGCGGGGGAAACCCTTCCGATTACGGTACCCTGAAGGACCTGGGGTGGAAACTTCGCCGGGTCAAGGCCAAAGGCGCCAATCTGTCGATCGTTGTAATAGAAGGGTTCGTAGGCCGTGGATGGCAGGACCGTCACCGGTTCGGCCCCCAGACGGAAGGAAAGCCACTCCTGGCTGGAAAGGAACCATCGGGTTTTTTCGTACCGGTCCGGTTCGTTTTGGGCGAACCAGGCGGTGTGGGGTAAAAAAAGAGAACGGACCTGATCTTTGGGATAACCTGGGTGGGGGAGAGCAGTTCGGTTGTCGTGCCAGTGCAGGGGTGGCAAATCCTCCCCCTCCCGCGTAACCGGCACCAGGGTAGGCCCGTTGCCCGAAACGCACAGGGCCGATACGTGCAGTTCCCCCTGGGCTACGTAGCGAGTCAAAGCCCGGGTGGCCCTTCGCAGGGCGTCGCTCCAATCGCTGGCTTCTACCCCGCCGTGGAGGACCTTTTCCGCCGGGTAGCCTTCCCGGACAAAGGCAACCAGACGCCCATCAAAATCGATAAGGGCCGCCTTAAGGGAAGAAGTCCCCATATCGGCGCACAATACCATTCGATGGGGGACCTGATTCATGCTTTGGCGAGTAGTTTTTCGATGATCTCCCGGTTATCCAAAAGGGAACTTAAGGATCGACCATGGTGCAAGCGGGAAATCGTTTGGGCAAAAAGGGCGGAAACGTTCACGCTGACGTACCACTCCCGTTTTAAAAGGGCCTCGTGGTAGACCGCGTTGGTCCCGATAATCCGGTAAAACATCCCCTGTTTGTAGGCTTCCTCAAAATGTTCTACCGCGTCCCCCGAAAAAAACGGCAGGCTTATGGCGCAGATAACCTTTTTAGCCCCCTGTTCCCGGAGAAACTTCATGGCCTTGAGGAGCGTACCCCCGGTTCCCAGCATATCGTCGGCCATGAAAACCGTTTTTCCCTCCACGTTACCCAAAAGTTTAATTTCGGAAATGTTGTTGTCCACCGCGTTTTGGGTTACCCGGGAATAATCCCGTTCCTTATACAGAAGGGCCAGGGGCTTTTTAAGGCTGGTGGCGTAAAACTTGTTGCGGTCCACCGCCCCGGTGTCGGGGGACACCACCACAAAATCATCCCCCCGAATATCGGCGATTTGAGAAAGTTTGCGGATAATTTGATAGCTCGCGTGGAGGTTTTCCATCCGCATAAAGTTAAAGGCGTTTTCTATTTCCCGGGAATGGATATCCAACGTGATAATCCTATCCACTCCCATGGACTCCAGCATTTTACCAATCCGGCTGGCGGTTAAGCCCTCCCGACCCTTCTTTTTATGTTGCCGGGAGTAGGGATACACCGGGATGACGAGGGTTACCTGCTGGGCCCCCGCCTGTTTTGCCGCGTCCACCGCCACGAATAGGTTCATTAAATGATCGTTGACCGAAAGAACCTTGGTGTTTTTACCATCGTTAAAGGATAGGCTTTGGTGGTTTTCCACATCCTGAAAAATATACACGTCCCTGCCACGGATCGATTCCAAAATTTCGGTTTTTAACTCCCCGTTGGGAAAGAGGGTAAACCGGGTGGGTATTTTAAAGGCCGGGGAGCGAAATTTAAGCACATTCCCCGACGTAAGAGCGCTGGAGGACATGATATCGTTCGTAAAATTTATCTTTCGGACAACCGCTTCTTTTTCTAGACCGTACTGTTTTGCCAATACGGCGGCCTTATGTTCAAAACGCCTACGGTACAACCGTTTTAGGTGAACGATAACCTCATCGGCAAAACGTTCCCCTCCAGGACAAGCAAGCACGGCAAGTTTGGCGGGATCGGAGTAGTTCATGGGTACCATCGTGGTACCATAGGCGGTACGTACCGGTCAAGGGTTAAAAAATAGTAAACTTTAGGTTAGTTTTCTAATAAAGTGATCTCCACGCGTCGGTTTTTCTTTCTACCTTCCTCGGTATTATTGTCGGCCACGCTCTTTTCCGCCCCATACCCCTTAACGACGACCCGCTCGGGACTCCGGCTTCCTTTTTTGATAAGGTAATCCGCCACCGCCCTCGCCCGTTCCACCGATAATTGCATCCTCCCCTCCGGCGTTCCCGCCAGGGCCGTATGTCCCCCCACCAAAATATCCCGATCGCCGTAGTGGGAAAGGATTTCGGCGATCCGGTCCAGTTTTTCCTGTTCCGAGGGAACCAACTCCGAAGAATCGGGGAGGAATTGAATGTTTTCCAGACTAATCACCACCCCCTCTTTTACGACCCGGACCGATGTATCCTGGATCCCCAAACGGTTGATATCCTGGGCAATTTCAGCGGCGATTTTTCCCCGGTCCATCGGCTTAGCCTCCACAATTTCTGCCCGGGCGGTCCCCCGGTATTCTATGGTCCGACCGTTGGAAAGCTCAAAGATCATCCGAAAGGTCTCCTGGTACGCTGTCGCCTGTCCCAGGGCCGAATCCCAGTACACAATTTGGTCCGAGGCCCCCAAAATACGGCGGGGCCATAGGGGACCCGATATCACCGTGGGCTCGTCAAAAATACGGTAGGACACCGAAAAGGAGGGGTAGGATTTTCCCTTCCACTCTTGCTTCCCCAGGTACCGGTAATTAGCCGTAAAGGGAATCCGATACGGATCGGGGATCCCAAAACTATCCCTAAAATCGTGGACCTCCTCCCCCTCCGCCGACCAGGAATCGTTCACCGCCAGATCGGTTTTTGGGAAAACAGGCACATTCCGTACCACGGGCATATAATATTTGGGATCGATAGTAAATTTCCCCAGGGCATCCCTTAGGAACACCGAATCGTATTCCTGGGCCCACTGAAAACTCCGGCTTGTCTGTACCCCCACCGAACGTTCGGAGGTTTGGAACGTGGCCTCGTGTTGCGCCACCCCGTCCTTTACCCCGGTTACCTTTACGGCGATACGGTTTAAAATTTCCGCTTGGTGGCTCAAAACCCTGTCGATATACACATCCTCGTTCACCGTCGAAAGCACCCGGTACGTATCCCCCACCGCGTAGGAATAGGCAAACTGTTCGCCCTGTACCGTCAACGGAAATACCCAAAGCCCAAACACCCCAAGGAATAGTAAAAATTGACGCATCCGCCACCCCCTAACGTACACCCCTACAGTATCGGCATTTTTGATGCCCCCCAGAACCCTCCGCCGCAATCATTGACTTTTTTCCCCCTTCGGGCTATAAAATAACACCCCGGGCCCTTAGCTCAGTTGGTTAGAGCTGCGGACTCATAATCCGTAGGTCGCTGGTTCAAGTCCAGCAGGGCCCAAAAAAGCCGCCGTCAGGCGGCTTTTTTTATCAGGAGGCCCTGCTGGACTTGAACCGGAGGGGCCGTGGGGACTAAATAGACGAGTTTTTTCCTCTTTTTTTTAAAAAAAACGATGAATTTTTAATATTTGACCATACTTTTTTTTTATATCATGGTATTATTATTTAAAGGCCTATCTTGGATAGGCTACTAAAGAGCCCCGGCCTAAAACCGGGCGAAGGAAGACCCCCATGGGCAAGAAAATTTACGTCGGAAATCTCAGCTACGGAACTTTTGAGGATAACCTCAAAACCGCTTTCCAGTCCTACGGAACCGTAGTTTCCGCCAAAATCATTACGGATCGAGATTCCGGGCAGTCGAAAGGTTTCGGATTTGTGGAAATGAGCACAGACGAGGAAGCGAAAGCCGCCATCGAAGGCATGAATGGCCGTGAAATGGATGGACGGGCGTTGAAGGTTAACGAGGCGATGGATAAACCCCGCCGGGACGATCGGCGCTGGTAATAGAACCTTTCAATTCCTAACGCCCCTTGGGGCGTCGGGAAAAGGCCGGTTTGGATGGTCCAAACCGGCCTTTTTTGTTTACGGGGTCTGCGCGGTCCCGGGAGCCCGGTCCGGGAGCCCGGGGAATTGCGTAAACCAGGCCCCCCGGGCGCAGGGCTCCATGCTGGGGCGTGCATGGAGAACCAAATGGAGTACCGATTTAGTACGGGTGGATACTGGTTCCCGGCGTCATGGCACGGCTGCGGACTAGTGGATGGCCCATCAGCCTTTTTACCGCCTCAGCTTCAACAGCGCGATAGTGTCGCCGAAGATGCGCCTTTCACCAGCCGGTTCAAGTCCGAAAGGCCGCGTAAAAGCATCCAGACCACCGGATGCCATGAACACCCGGTAATTGCTGTAATGGCTACCGCCGACCATTTTTTCTATCAGGTGGATGGAGGCGCCCGTAAGGCGGCTGTACGGATCCCTGCGCGCGGAAACCGCGTAATCGGCAAGCAGAAGGATGCCACCAGGCTTCGTCACCCGCACCATCTCCTCGATGATGCGCCGCCTGATTACCGGATCGACTTCGTGCAGTGCCAGCGATATCGTTGACAGATCAAAACCGGCGTCGGGTAGCGGAAGGTTCGTCCCATCGGCGTGTAGGCACTCCAGCTTCTTCCTGCCCGCCACTTCCAGCATCGCGGCCGAAAGATCGACACCGGTATAGTCGGCTCCCGTCTTTTTGAAGCGGACGGCCTGAGCTCCGGTACCGCAGGCTACCTCGAGCACCTTCATGCCCTGACGCACTTCGGCCATCGCGACGATGCGCCGTCGCATCGAGGCCAGTACCGGTTCGAGCAGCGCATCGTAGTACCAGGCCATGGCCTCGTATTCGCTTGTTGCCATAGGCGACAGTATATCCGAGAACAGGTCAGGTGTGTAATTCCCTACAGCTGAAACTTATGGCCGCAGGACAGCCAGGAGGCCCCGGGCAGACTTGGGAATCGAGTAGCCCTTGTCGGCGTACAGCGGCACCTTTGCCTAATTTCAACTCTATCCAAAGTTTAGCAACGGAAAAAATAAAATTAAGCAGGGTTGAGGTTAAAAGCCATTTTTGTTTTTCGTCAGTATTTTTAAATTGTAGCCCCTTTGCATTCCGGCCCGGTACCAGCGTGATCCTCCTTATCATCAAACCGCGATTTTATCCTTTCTTTCCACGCCAGTGCTGGTTATTACCGGAGATGATGATATAATCGTACCCACATAAAAAAGCCTGCGCCTTGCCCAAGAGATATCTGGTGCAATCCTAAAGGTTATTAAAGATGCAGGACACCTGCATCATGAAGAAAGGCTCGACGAATTCATGGCCACGATAACAGAATTTTTAGGCCCCCAGTAGCGGGCCTAAAACACCAAAAAGTATAGTACCCTAGTAAACCTAGAATCGATTCAGCTGATTTTTAAAAGCCTCAAGATGATTTGTAGAGGCATTCCGCAAATTGGTAAATAATGTTTTCAGATCAGCATATTTGGGATCTTGAACTAGCGGAGTAGCAAGAAAACGGTCATACATGGCGATATTATCAATCTCAGCCTGGACACCCGCTTCATAGGCTTCTTTTAAGGTAGCCGGCACATGAATATAGGCTTTTGCTTCATCCTTAGGGATGGGAAGTTTATAATTGTTAAAAGCCTGTTCCAACCACGAAACATGGGTGCCTTCTGCTTCTATGATGTTACTGAAGGGCCGAATCGTGCCAAATTGAGCCATTATACCCTGATATTCTGCCCGAGCAAGATATTCGTCCTGGATAGCGTAGGTTAACATATCCTCCATAGTGAGTGCTATATCAGCCTTTGCCGCACTATTACCATAGAGGGTCTGATTGTTTCCGCTATCGAGAGCAAAAACAAGTCCGCCAAGGGATACCATAAACAGTAGAATAATAATAGTTACCTTCTTATTCATAAAAACCTCCAGTCATAATCAATATATGACTTTTACAATATACCAATTATTATGCCAATATATACATAATTTTTAATAAAACTGAGTAATATTTAAGTCCCCTCTAAAAACTGATGTTTTTAGAGGGGACTCATTCATAAAAGGATTCTTTATTAATAGAAGGCCTCAATTATAGCTTCGCTGTTTATAAAACGCGGTTTTTCCTTTTTCTCCTGGATTTCATATTCGTCTATAATTTTGTTATCAATGTAATCCTCATATAATTCTGTTAATGAGTACTTAATCAAACTAGATGTATCTTTCTCTAATTTACTGGATAAAAAAGAGAGTATCTTTTCTTCTTCCTCGTTAAGCCGTATTGAAATTACTGCCATTTCTTATATACCTCCTCTCTTTTGTCTATGGTAATTAAAAAAAACTTAACAAGATACAAATCACACAGGGCAACCTCATGACCCAGGGATGGATGTTGCCCTTGCTTGTAACCTACTGTTTTATAAACGCATACGCTGAAGGAGTAGTTTCGTTTCCTAGAACCAAGTGAGGCTGTCTGATAACTCTGTTAGTTATCAGACAGCCCTTGTATTTTCTCGGATTTTAGCGTTTTTAACCCTTTCGACGTATTAAAACCAGGGGAAACCGCTAAAATCCTACGAAAATACGACATTAAGGAAGCTGTCCCGTAACTTCCTAAGTTACGGGACAGCCTCAAGTATTTGTTGTTGTAAATGGTACCTTTGTTGGTATAGCTAGCGTATAAAAAAGGAGATTCCTATTCCCGCCAGAATTACCCACAGAGTATCCACGCCGAGCATAAGCGCGACGAAAGCGCCGCCGGAGAGCAGGATGCGGGGAATGTCCCAGCTGACCGCAAAGCCCATGTGGACCGCTGTGCTGAGAAGCAACCCGACAAAGGAACAAAGGATTCCGTCTATGGCCCTTCGGAAGAGGGGAAGCTGGTTTAGCCTCGCGAAAAATGGTGAAATTACAATTACCAGTACGAAGGAGGGAAAGAAAATGCTTGCAGTGGCTATTAAGGCTCCGATAGTTCCTTGCAAGATGTAGCCGACGAATGTCGACGTTATGACAATGGGCCCAGGCGTGACTTGGCCGAGGGCTATGCCGTCCATGAAAGTTTGTGCGTCCATCCAGTGGTGGACGTTCACGACTTCATGGAGCATGAGAGGGACGGAGCCGAAGCCTCCGCCGTAGGCGAAAAAGTCGATCTTCATCATGAGTACCGAGATATCAAACAAACGCTTGTTGATGAAAAATAGTGCGGTGACTAAGAGCGCGGCGCAAGCGATGAGTATCAACAAGGGGCGCATGGCGAAAGGCTTTCGTCGCTGTTCCAGATTTTTCGGCGCTTCTGCCCTCCGGTATTTTAAGGCGAGACCCAGGACAGCCGAGATCAAAACAAC